>Ga0194118_10000634_pt1 | contig 56967 bp, 68 predicted proteins | sample TA2MahsurfametaG_2_FD_148662 | JGI IMG/M metagenome (GOLD analysis project Ga0194118, IMG submission 148662) | Freshwater microbial communities from Lake Tanganyika, Tanzania - TA2015013 Mahale N5 surface | ecosystem: Environmental > Aquatic > Freshwater > Lake | place: Tanzania: Lake...
CTGATGGTGATCGAGTTCGGCCGCGGCCGCGTCTTCCACACCATCCTCGGCCACGAGGACTACTCCTTCGAGGGCGTCGGCTTCATCACTACGCTCCTTCGCGGCACCGAGTGGGCCGCCACCGGCGTGGTGACGCTCGGGGTCCCACCCGACTTCCCCACCGAGACGCAGGCGACACGCCGGCCCTTCGCCGGCCCGGCCGCCCGCTGAGCCCGCCCCGCCCGCGGACGCAGGCGCCGGCCAACTGGCTCCGCGAGAGCGTGGCTTCTTCCGCCACCCCCACAGCCCTTGGGGGCGGGGCACCTTCGCCGGCCAGAAAGGTCGCATCCACCACGACCTGCCCAAGGGTACCAATCTGGCGAAAGTCTTATATCAGCCGCTCAGCGCCTATCACGAGATCTTCAACGAGCGTCCCGGGAAAATCCTTGATGGGAAACTTGCTGCGCAAGTTTTTAGCGAACTCCTGATATCACCATTTCTTCGAATTGAGCCTTAAATGTACCTTCCCTTAGGTTTACTTTTGGGGCACCGGTGTCGGTTTAGCATTATTGGCGGCGTTTGGGCCTGGATCTTTGGGCGTGGTAGGAAATGAAGCTACCGGTGCATTGCCGGTTGGCTCTCCCGATCCAGCGGAGGAGCCACTTTTTACTGCCTCCGCCGCGGGGCCGGGTGGCTTAGACGGTCCAGCGAAACGCTTGCGCGCCGTGTCCATAGCGAGAGATTTCTGCTCTCCGTTCATGTCTCGCTCAATGATGGAGAGGTTTCGCAGGGCCGCGGCATTTCCTTTGACTCCCGCAAGATTAAACCAAACGTGCGCTTCGACGATATCTTTAGGCACGCCATCCCCCGCGGCATATTTCGCCCCGAGGTTATTTTGAGCCGGCCCGTATTCCTTCTCCGCGGACATCCGAATCCATCGGACCGCCTCCGCGCTGTCTTTTGGAACCCCCTGCCCCGTTTCGTAAAGTAAACCCAGATTGAACTGGGCGACTTCATTACCCTGCAAGGCAGCTTTGCCGTACCACTTTGCGGCCTCAAAGAAATTCTGCGGGGTTCCATGACCGGCTTGGTTAAGTAATCCCAAGTTTAGTTGGCCGACGGCGTTACCCACCTCAGCTGCCTTTCGGAACCAGCTGGCTGCTTCGGCCAGGTTTTTCTCCACCCCGGCACCGGTGGCATACATGAATCCAAGGTTACTTTGGGCGGCGACGTTGCCCTGCTCGGCGGCTTTGCGAAACCACTTCATCGCCTCCGTATCGCTCTTCGGAACCCCCTCACCGGAGGCGAACTTTTCCCCCAGCAATTGCTGAGCGTTGGGGTGCTCCTGGTTAGCCGCCTTTTGCAACCAGGCTGCCGTTTCAATTGGATCTTTGGGGGTTCCTTCGCCCTTTCCGCAAAGAAGTGCGAGTTCGTACTGAGCCTCAGGGTGTCCCTGTTCGGCTGCTTTTCTAAACCAAATGACCGAATCGGCAGCATTTTTCGATACCGGGCTGTTAAATAGCACCCCGAGGGTGTATTGACTGGTAACATCCGCTTGTTCGGCGGCTTTACGTAGCCAGCGGGTTGCCTGTGATATGTCTTTTGCGATCCCGGTCCCGTTGAGAAGCATCAATCCAAGGTTTCGTTGGGCGCCGGCGTTGTCTTGCTCAGCTGATTTTCGAAACCAAAAAGCTGCTTCAGCGCTGCTTTTTGCGGCCCCGGTTCCAGTTGCGTAATACGTTCCTGCCTTAAGCTGTCCTCCGGGGTGGCCCCTTTCTGCCGCCATCTTGAACCACCGGAAGGACTCCGTCGGGTCCTTGCTTGGGCCGGACTCAAATAAAAGGCCCAAGCTGTACTGGGCTGCGATGTTGTTTTGTTCCGTTGCTTGTTGGTACCATTGCGCCGCTTGAACCTCAGCCGGGTTCTGCGCATCGGTACTGGAACGGATCAAGCCGAGTTTCACCCGGGCTACAGCATCTCCCGTTTCGGCCCGTTTAATCAACGCTGTCGCGGGTTCGCGTTCGCCCTGGCCGCGGCTGTCCGCAGCAAGCACGCCCACGACCAAGCAGAAGATGAGTGTTTTTGGGTATAGGCTTGGCGACATTTTCATCGGAACAATGGCATGAAAACACGTTGCTTTAATCCGATTCAGTGCCCCTGAGGCATGCGGGAGATGCAGTGCAATGACTACGAAAGGCGGTCCGGGGAAGGAACTTCACATGCTAGCGTAGCTTTCGATCGAATCTCTATCCTGGCACAGCCGGAGAACGACCCGCTGAACGTCCTCCAATCTCAGTTGGCACATGCCGGCCGCCGAAGGGTCCACGGTGATCGCATAGCCTGACCACCCCCCGGGATTCCCGATGTACCTGGAGGCGTAGTCGGCGACATGGATGAGTGACGACAGCTTAGGGCCGTTGCCGGGTTCATGGTGAAAGCGGATTCCATCACAGATCTCATCAGGCAGTTTCCATTCCTTCGCCAGGCGGCCGCCCAGAACCGCGTGGTCCACCGAGCAGAATTGTCTTTCGATCGAGTTCCAATTCGCGCCCGTGGCGAGGGCGGCGGTTTTCACCTCCTCTAGGCGCTCGGCTAATTCGCTACTTATGGCGACCTTCCCGATGTCATGCATCATCCCTCCAATAAAAGCCAAGGACGGGTCGAAGGAGGCTTTTCCGGTGTCGGCAAGTAGTTCGGCGAGGCGCTGAGCGATTAATCCTACGATAACCGAGTGCAGCCATAGTTCGCGCCGCCCGATGCCATAACCTTTGTGTTCGTCCGCTAAAAGTCTACCGACGCTGAGCGCCGAAACCAGTCTCAGAATTGCGGTGTAGCCCATCTCCAGCACTGCTGCCGAAAGTATCTCCATAATCTCGCTTTCGGAGCGCTGGCGCTGGACGCGGTTCCCCTGCGCATCCACCTCGACCTCTTCGTTGGTCTCGAGTTTGCGCACTAGCTGGGCTGAAAGCTGCGAATCAGAGAAGAGGGCCTGAACCACCTGCTCGTTCTCTTGAGTCGGATTGCGCAGCATGAGCATCAGGCGGCAGACGACCTCTAGAGAGGTCGGCAGCTGGCCCATCTGGCGCAAAATGCGGTTGATGATTTCGTCAGTGTTGGGCGAGCTCATGGGCAAGGTTCCGGTCCAGAGATCTTAATTTCAGCAGTCGGATTTTACTCTCGCAGGTTGGCGGCGAAAAGAAGTCGCGCGCAGGGAGGGGAAAGGGGGTTGCGATGCGGCCCTAGAACTCCTTCTGGGGACGACCCGGTTCGGTGACTATGATTCTGCCGGTGTAATTACGGACGACAACATGACGAATTCCGTGCCCGCCCAATTCTTCGTTCGCCACGCCGAGTCCGGCAGCTTTCAAGGAGTCGCGAAGCTTAGTGGCGGTGAGTTTGCCTTGATTCAGATCACTTGAGGGTGGGGCGCTTGGGTTCGGGGACATCACCCTTATTTCGCTCGCCCCGATCAGTGTGACCTTAAATCGCTTCAAAGCTTCGTTCCAGGCCGCCCCTGCGTAGTTGCGCGAAAGTTTTTGAAATGCATCAAGCAGAGCTGGAACCGCCGTATCGCTGAACGCGTAAGGGTACTTGCCCGCGTAGGTGGAATTTACGCTCGAGGACGGAGCCACGATGTGGGCGACTCCGCTTGCGCGGACTTGGGGATCGTGGACCACTAGGCAGACCCCGAAGCCGAGATCCCCAACGGAAAATTCGACCTCTTCGCTGTCCGAAACCCTGCCCGAGGCTCCGGCGACTGGGACGGTATTGGCGTTGCTCATGTTTGCGGAGGGAGGGTTAGCGCACTTGGCCTGCGTAGCAACCGGTAAAGGATCAATCGCTGGTCAATGCACCAACAATCTTTGAGTGGAGCAAAACTTGCCTCGCCGCCCACGGGAATCATAAACAATTCAAATATAGCGCGTTACAAATCTGGCATCCTAGATGCTTTGGGGAGGTATGACGATCGGGGTTTACCAAAGCGCGGCAGCGCTTACTGCGCTTGAGCGTTGGCAGCTGGCTTCGTCGCACAACATTTCCGCCAGTCAGGTTCCTGGTTTCAAGCGGCACTTGGCTCAAGTGCAGTCTGAAGCGAATGGAGAGGTTCGTGCGGGGGACCTTCGCTCCGGCGAAAGCATCGAGGGCACCTTTCCTTCCGCGAATGTCCGTTTGGATTTTGCACCCGGCGAGATGGTTCAGACCCGCCGCGAACTTGATGTCGCGATCTCAGGTGAAGGCTTCCTGAGCGTGCGTCTACCTGATGGTCGCGAAGGCTTCACTCGTGGCGGCTCACTTTCTCTCCGGTCCGACCGCACCCTTGTCACGGCGGAGGGTTTTCCGGTGCTCGGACTCGGTCGGGGAGGAGTGACGATTCCCGCTGGCGGGCCCGTGACCATCAATTCCTCCGGCGAGATCAGTGTGGCGGGACAGGTTTTTGAAACCCTTGCGGTAAGTCGCTTCGAAAATGTCCGCAATTTGGAGCCTCTTGGCGGTGGTGTTTTCGTTCCGGCCTCCAATGAAACGCCGATCGCGACCGACGAGGGTAAGGTGATGCAGGGCTACGTAGAGGGAAGCAATGTTTCGCCGATGCGGGAGATGATCGACTTGGTCACCATTGCCCGCGCCTACGAGGCTAATCAGAAGATCATCTCAACTCGCGATCAGATGCTACAGCGCGCGCTCGATACACTTGGTTAAAACGACGGCGCACACCAACGACACCCAGAGCCATGAATCTCTCCCTCTATTCCGCTGCGACGGGTATGGAAGCCCAACAACTGAACTTAAACACCATCGCCAACAATCTGGCGAACGTGAGTTCGCGTGGCTTCAAGCGCAGTAAAATCGAGTTTCAGGATATGCTTTACCAGAAGCCTCGGGCGACGGGTGCCCAGAATGGGGGCGGTAATCAACTTCCGACCGGCATTGAGGTTGGCAACGGCACCCGTGTCGTCGCTACCTCCAAGGTCTTCTCGCAGGGGCAACTCACGGCCACGGGGGAGAAATTCGACCTCGGCATCCAGGGTGAGGGTTTTTTCGAGATTCAGCGGCCGGATGGGACGCTGGCTTACACGCGTGATGCTTCCCTCAAGGTTAATGCCACGGGTCAGGTTGTGACCAGTGACGGATTGCCGGTGCTCAGCGGGTTCCAGACCATCCCGCCTGGAACCACATCAGTGACCATAGCCGAGAACGGCGAGGTTACCCTCGGTAGTTCCGGGGGTCAGCAGACATTTCGGCTAACGCTTACGCGCTTCGCCAATCCGTCCGGACTCGAGAGCCTTGGCTCGAACCTTTTCCGCGAGACTACCGCCAGCGGGACGCCTGAAGCCGGGGCGCCTAATGAGCAGGGGTTCGGTTCCATCCAGCAGGGGTACGTAGAGACGTCGAACGTTAACATCGTGGAGGAGATGGTAAATATGATTCTCGCCCAGCGGGCCTACGAGTTGAACAGCAAGGCGATTCAATCGTCGGATGAAATGCTCAGAAACGTGAATGACCTGAAGCGTTGATATGAGAGCCACGGTCTCACTTCTCGCGTGTTTGGTTATTCTGCCGGCCGCTACCACGGCGCAGGATGACGCCACGCCTTGGCTTTCGGAGATCGCGACTCGGGTCCGAACGCATTTCGGGCTCGAGGGTGATTTGGTGCTATCCGCGGTTGGAGGTGGAGGCGTGGGCCTGAAGCCCGACTCGAAGGTGGCGATTTTAGAGTATCCGGCTGCAATTTCGCCGCAGTTCCCCCTTCGGCTGCGATGGGAAAATGGCCCGCCCGGCAGACAGGATTGGTCGATTGTGGTACGGGCCAATCTGTGGCGTTCGGGCTGGAAGTTGCGGCAGCCGCTTCAGCGGGGTGATTTGCTCGATCCGGGGCTGCTCGAGGAGGTTCGTTTCGACGCGCTGCGCGACCGGGAGGCGGTGACGGATTTACCGTCAGGCGATCAGATATTTTCGCGATCGGTTCAGAAAGACCGACTTCTGACTTGGAAAGATTTGGCTCCGAGACCGGACGTGCGCCGGGGGCAGATGGTCGAAGTTGTGGCCCTGAGTGGCTCGGTGTCGGTATCTCTCAAGGGTATGGCGATGCAGGATGGGATCAGGGCCGAAACCATCCGGGTGCGTAATCTCCAATCCAACCGTGAGTTTTCGGCCCAGGTAACCGGCCCCAGTCGGGCGGTAATTCGGCTCTGATTATGAAGCCTTTGCTCAAACTGGCACCGGTGATTTTAGCGGCCACCCTTTCGGGTAAGTCCCTTTGGCTGGCTCCCGGATCCCGTGAGGCCCCGCTCACCTCAGACCTGAAAGCGACGCGCGTCGGCGACATCGTGACCATCGTGATCAACGAGGCGACCCTGCTGTCTTCATCCTCCAACAAGTCCACTTCTTCATCCAGCGGCAGCGAAGGAGCGGTGTCACAATTCTTGTTTCCCAGCGCAGTTAGCCGGTTCGGAACTTTTCGTGGCGAATTGCCCGGCGTGGGATTCAATGGGAATTCGGATTATGCCGGCGGGGGAAAGGTTAACAACTCCCAGGTTGTAACCGGGCGAGCCGCCGTGTTGGTCGCGGATGTTCTGCCAAATGGAAATCTCGTGATCGAGGGCGTGCGTCGGGTAAGTTTCTCTGGCGAAACCCAGCACGTAGTGCTGCGCGGCGTGATCCGTCCTGCGGATGTCTCAACTTCGAACACCATTCTTTCCACCAACATCGCGGACGCGCGACTTGAGTTCTTGAGCGAGGGGGAGCTTTCCAGCGCCCAAAAACGCGGCTGGCTTAGCAAATTATACGAGGTCTTGCGGCCGTTCTGAAGGCTATTATGCGCGTTCGTCTTTGCCTTATGTTTTGTTGTCTGTCATCCGTCCTCCAAGCGACGCGGGTGAAGGATATGACTTTTGTCAGTGGCGGTCGCCCCAATCAGCTCACCGGTTATGGAATCGTCGTCGGCCTTGCCGGTGATGGCGACTCCAACGCCGTGACGACGCTGCGCTCCGTCGCTAACATATTGCAGCGTAACGGACTCACCGTTGATCCGACCCAGATCAAGGCGAAGAATTCCGCAGCCGTGATGGTGACGGCCGATATTCCTCCGTTTCTGAAGCCGGGCGCTCGGATCGACGTGACCGTCGCCTCTCTGGGTGATGCCAAGAGCCTTCAGGGTGGTGTTTTGCTCCAAGTGCCCCTGCTTGGGGCGGACGGAAGGGTCTACGCCGTAGCGCAGGGCGGTTTGGCTGTGGGCGGTTTCATAGGAGGAGCATCTGGCCCCGGGGGGGCAACCGTGCAAAAGAATCATCCCACGGTCGGCGTGATCAGCGGAGGGGCGATTGTCGAGCGGGAGATTCCCACCGAGACGATCCGGGAGGGCACGATTTCCTTTGAATTGATCAATCCCGACTTCACGTCGGCCAGCCGCCTGGCTGACGCCATTAACGCGGTTTTCCCGGATACAGCGATGGCAAGCGATGCTGCGTCGGTCTCCGTGGTGGTGCCGCCGGCCTACTCGGGGCGAGAGGTGACTTTCCTCGCGGATGTTGGCGGACTCGAGGTTAGGCCCGACTCGATCGCTCGTGTCGTTATTAACGAACGCACTGGAACGATCGTGGCGACCAGCGCGGTGCGGGTTTCGCAGGTAGCTATCAGTCACGGGGCTCTGACGGTTTCTATTTCCTCCAATCTTAATGTTTCCCAACCTGGTCCGTTGGCCGGAGGGCAAACTGCGGTTACTCCCGCCACGCAGACTCGAGTGACCGAGGTCAAGGGCAGGTTCTCTGTTGTGGATGAGGTGCCGACGATCGACCGGCTGGCCGGTGCATTGAACTCGCTGGGAGTAACTACGCGTGAAATGATGGCGATAATGCAGGCGTTGAAATCCGCAGGGGCCCTGCAGGCGGAACTGGTGATCGAATAACCATGAGCGTTGGTCCGATCAAATCCAGCGAGTTAGCCGTGGTTTCACCGTTTCCGGCTCAAACCGGCATAACGAGCGGGGCTGGCCCCGGTTCGGTTTCCCCGGAAGACCCGGCAAAGATTTCTTCCCTTTTCGGCCATTTGCTCATGCGCCAGATGTTTGACCCGGTTCTTGAGCCGGTGGTGAAAGGGCTGCAGGGGTCTAGTTCGGGAGGCGGGGCCATGTACGGGCACCTCATCAAGGACGCCTTGGCCACGGCAGTGACTCAAGGTAGTGCCAGCGGACTCACCGCTGGCATCGAGCGCCAATTCTACCCCGCGGCTCCCGCTCAGGTACCGCCGGAGAACCAGGAGAAATTTTAATCATGGAATCATCTGAAGTCGTGGAATTGCTTCGCGATGAAATCGCGAGTTACGGAATCCTCCTCGGCCTGTTCGAGGAGCAGCAAAACCACCTGTTTTCCCGGAACGTCGACAAGGTTCTCCAGACGGCGGCGGTGATCGAGTTGCGGGTCGCCGAGGCCGCCCAATGCCGGGACGCTCGCGAGCGCTGGCTCTCCTCCTTCGCTCGCTCCAAAGGTGAACACGCCGGCAGTTCCTTGCGGAAGCTGGTGGAGTTTTTCCCTATCGAGGAACGGCCCATGCTCGGGGCCTTTATCGATGAGATCAACCGCCTGATCCATCAGGTTCGGCGCCGCGCTCGACAGAACCACTCCTTCATGGGAAAAATGCTGGAAGTACATCGCGAATTGGTCCTCCGACTCGCTCCGGGCGCCGCCGTCACCACCTACGCAGCCACCGGGCAGCTCTCTGCGGATGGACTTCGGGCGTCTTCCCTGCAGCAGGTAGGCTAGCACCCCCTCACTATGTCTGGCAGCGGTGGATTATATGATGTGCTTCGCATGGGAATCTCTTCCCTGCGCGCGCAGTCCAAGGCCTTGGAGACGGTCAGCCGCAACATGGCTAACGTCAATAACACCGCCTATTCACGCCAACGCGTCGTCTTCGGCGACCCGTCGTTCACGGGTGGCCCGTCGATTGGCGTGGAGGTGACGGAGATTCGACAGATACGAGATGTGCTTCTCGACCGCCAGGTGACCCGTGAAAAGTCCGTTTCCTCGGCGCTGGCGGCGGAGACATCCGCGTACGAGCGGGGCGAGGCGGCTCTTGGGGAGTCGGTGGCGCCCGTCATCGACGCGACGGGGGCGAGGACGGTGGGCGGAAGCAGCATTGCGGATGCGATCGCCGTGTTTTTCGGGGCCGCGCGACAGTTGGCGGCCAACCCCACCAATCCCGCCCAAAAGCAGATGTTGTTTCAGGCTGGAAACACCATGGCGGACCGATTCAGGTTTTGCCGCGCCGGTTTGGACCAGGTGGGGATGGACCTAAGGGAGGCGGTGAAGAACGGTGTCGATGAGGCGAATCTTCTTCTTGGGGCGCTTCGTGAAATAAACGGGCTCATCGCCTCCGAGGAATCTACGACAGGATTTAAGGCCCTAGCGCTGCGGGATCAGAGGCAAGCCCGGTTGGAGGATCTGGCCCAACTTTGCGACTTTCAGACCACGATCCCCGCTGGTGCGCCGAACCAGATTGAGCTGTCAGTTAGGACGGCTGCAGGCGCCTCCGTCACGATGCTTTCGGGCTCGAGTCCTCCCATCAAACTCAGTTTCGACGGAGACTCCGTCCGTTTCGTCGAGGGTAATGAGCCTCTGGCCTTTAAGGGAGGTTCGATCCGTGGGAATCTTGCCGCACGGGACGGGGCATTGAAAACCCTTTCCTCGGATCTGGATAAACTCGCGGGGCAGCTGATTTCAGCGGTGAACAACGCCTACAATCCCCAAGGTTTGCCGGGGCAGAATTTTTTCGCCCCGACAGCTGGCACGGCATTGACCATCCGGCTGGCCGATGGACTGACGGCTGCAGGGCTTCGGGCGTCGCTTCCCGGGGGAGCCGCTGGCGACGCATCCGCAGCGGTGGCGATTTCACTGCTCGACGCCAAGGCATTCGCTGGAAGCCAAGGGGATCAGATTGATGGGACTTTTGGACAGAGTTATTCCGGTGCCGTCGCTCGCTTCAGCTATGCGCTTTCTCAATCCCGGATGTCCAGCGAGAATCAGGAGAGTGTTTTTTCGGCGATTAGCGCGCAGCGGGATAGCGTGAGCGGCGTGTCCCTGGATGAAGAGGCGGCGGAGCTGATGAAGTTTCAGCGCGCTTACCAAGCTGCGGCCAGGGTGGTCACGATCATTGACGAGATGCTGGACATTGTCGTCAGCCGGTTGGGTACAGGCTGAATTCCCCTAAACCGATGCTCCGCATATCCAACAATTTTGCTTCCGCCACCGCGATCGCCAATCTTCGCCGGATCAGCGACCAGCAGGCTAAGCTTCAGCAAAACGTGGCTTCGGGCCGAAGGCTCCTCAAGCCGAGCGATGACCCGGCGGCCACCAGCCGCGTGCTTACTCACAAGATGGAGCAGGAGCGCGTGTCCAATTACCGCGCGGCGGCTTCCATTGCCCAATCGGCCTCCGAGGCCTCGCTGGCCGCCTTGAAGCAGCTGCAAAGGATTTCCGGTCGAATGGGGGAGCTAAGTTCCCTGGCAGCGGGTGTTGATCCGCAGAGCATGCGGGCGTACGGCGCCGAAGTCGCTCAGCTCCTCGAGCAGGCAACCAACGTCGCCAATACGCGGTTCGGGCCAGACTATATCTTTGCCGGGACCGCGGTGGATGCAGCGCCCTACACGGCGGTTCGGGACGCTGACGGGTCAATCTCCAGCGTCGCCTACAGAGGGAACAACACCGACCCCTTGGTGCCCATCGGAGACGGTCGGGCAATCTCGCCATCAGCCGGTGCCGCCACAACAAATCCGGCAATCGCGGAGTTCATCAACAGAATGGTCGCGCTCCGGGAGGCGATGAAAACCGCAAACAGTTCCGGCGTCAAAGCCATCAATGCCCAGATGGCAGCAGATGAGGATAAGTTCATCAGCGCGATCGGCACGGTTGCGGCCGTACAGGCGCGGATCGAATCCAGCGAGACTCAACTCGAAGCCAGATCCAACGCCCTTGGTGAGTTGATTGCTCGCGATACCGATGCGGACTTGGCGACCACTATGGTGCAGTTGAACCAGGCTCAAACCGCCTATCAGGCCGCGCTCAGTTCGACGGCCAACATCTTCAAGAGCTCCCTTCTCGATTACCTTAAATAGTCCTAACCCAGATCACCATGCTAATGCCCACCGACCAAATCTGCCACTCCCTGAAGGGCACCGCTGGCTCCGGCCAGTTGGAGTTGCCTATCTCCCTGACGTTTCCCCACGGGCTGGTGGGGTTGCCGAAGGCAACCCTCGCCACCCTGCAGCGGATTCCTGGCGAGGAGCCTTTTATGTGGCTGAGCTTTGAAAATCCGGAGTCCCGGCTCAATTTCCTTGTGATCGAGCCGAACGGCATCGTCGCGAATTACAATCTGGAGCTTTTCGATCAGGACGCCGACGAGCTGGGGATCCAAGGGACGGAGGACGCTTTTGTGCTTAATGTGGTGACCATGCGGGACACCGTTCCCGCCACGGCCAGCGTCAGTCTGACTGGCCCCATTATCGTGAATCGCGGCACGTTGCGCGCCAAACAGGTCATCATATCAAATTACATGGATTACCGCGCCCCGTACATCCTGGGAGAGGGTTGAAGCCATGCTCGTACTATCCCGTAGGGTCAACGAGTGCGTGGTTATAGGGGGCAACATCGAGGTCCTCATCTCGCGGATCGAGGGTGATCTCGTTAAGCTCGGCATCGCTGCGCCGCGTGAGATCTCCATCGTGCGCAAGGAGGTCTTGAACGAGCTGGAACGCAGCAACCGCGGCGCGGGCCTCGCGGCCAAGCCGAAGCTCAGCCTGCCCAAGATCAATCTGCCTCCCGCGGTGGCGGCGTCGGTGCCCCCGCCTTCCGCGCCCGGTCAGAATTGAGCCAGGTCTGGGTTCCGGCGGTCGGAACGTCACGGAGTCCGGACCGGGAGTTCCAACACCAGCGGATCGATCCACGGCTTTTCGAAGCCGGAAACCACTCGTCCGCCCGCCTGCCGGACCACCCCGGCGATAAACGCAAGGTCGAGGTCGCTCGGCACGGCGGGGCTTGGCTTCGCCGCCGCCCGCGTGCCGCGTGAAGCGGTGCGGGTCAGCTGCAGGCGAAGCGTGCCGTGGCTACGTCGGTCGGAACGGCCACGCCCCAGCAGCTGCGCGCTCACCCGAAGACTGATCCTGCTTTCGCGTCCGAGGAGAAAGTTCCTCGCCGCCAGGGTAACCACCTGCATCCAATGCCAGCTTTCGCCGGTTACCCGGGGACCGGACGAGCCGCGGTACGAGACCCTCCGCCCGAGCGGTAGCGTGCGGTTGAGGGCCGGGATCGCTTCCTGAAAAACCAAGTGCAGCGAGGTGGAGGGCGCGCCGCCGTGCGCGTCACCGTCGGGCGGGGGCAGAAGGACTTCGTTCAAGATTTGCGCCAGCCGCGCCCGGGCGGAGCCGGTCGCTTTCTTCGCGGAGGCATGCTTCAGCCACTGGGCGGCGCCCTGAAGAGTCAGTAGCGCCTCCTCGGACAGAGCAGCACCCGGGTGGGCCCTCGTTTCCTCTTCCAGGCGTTGCTCGGTCCGAGCTAACTTATCCTCCACCTCGCGTTGCGAGGTGAGGTTTTCGCGGATACAGAGGAGATGGTTGATCTCCCCTTTACCATCCAGCGCGGGTGAGACGAGTACGCGCTCCCAGATCAGCCGGCCATCCTTGGTCGGGCACTGCAGCGTTCCCTGCCAAGCGGTACCGGCTGCCACCGAGGCGCAAAAATGGCGGTACGCGGCTTCGCTCGGGTGACCTTCCTTCAGCAGCGAAAACTCGGGCTCCAGCGCATCCTCGAGAGTGAAGCCGGAGTACTCCGTGTACCCGGCGTTCACGTACTGTACCTTACCCGTCGGGGAGGTGATCAGGATTCCGAAGGGGGCTTGCTCCACTGCTTGGGCCAACCGCGCGCCGTGGCCCTCCGCCAGTCGCCTTGCCGACACGTCCCGGCCCACGAGACGTAGTCCCTGGCCCACCCGGGTCGCTTCCCACTCTATCCAGCGCCAGCCCTGCTGCGTGCGCCAACGCTGATCGAAGGAGGCCGAGGCCCCGATTGCTTGGAGTCGCTGGAGAAAATCCCGCTGCTCATCTGGCGGACACCAGATTCCAGCTGATGACCCCAAACACTCCTCTCGCGGCAGCCCGACCTTTCGCGCGAATGCGGGATTCATCTCCAGCACCTCTCCGGACATCGTGGTGAGGAGGACGAGTTCGTTGCTTGTCGCCCAAGGGGCAAGAGCCGCGGGGCGGGTCGTTGAGGAGGGTGATGTCATCGGCGACCTACAGCGCTCACAGGAGCGCGTTCACCATTTCGGGCAGGCGTTTCATTCCCCCGAGAAGGGGATGCATCTGGGCGATTCGCGTCGCTCGGTCCTGTCCCCAGATCAGTGCCGCGGCGGGGCTATCGATCAAATCCGCCTCCCCGGGCGGGGGGCGCCGTTCGACTCCACTTCCCAATCCCGCCAGCCGCACATAACCGTCCGCTAGGTTTGCCGCCGCCGCGAGTTGCCGCAGATCCGGGGCATGTGAGGGGGAGTGGTGAAAGCGCACGGCCTCCACGATCGCGGCCGGGATCTTATGAACCTCGAGGTAATAGGCGCCTATCGCCGCATGATCCCATCCGAGCAGGTCTCTTTCCGCGTCGATGACGTGGGCCTCGCTCTCAAATTCAGTCGACTGGAGCTGGTTGAACTCCGCAGGTAAGACCTTCGCCATCACCACTTTACCTACATTTTGCAGCAGGCCGATGATGTAATCGGTGTCGTCCTCCTCCGGAAAATCCGCCAGGCTCAGGATGTCGCGGGTGGTGAAAGCGCAGGCCAAGGTATGAAGACAGAATTCGCGCCAGGGGATGCGGGCGCTGCTACCGCCGAGGACCGACATATCCTCCAGCACAGGGGTCGCGAGGGCGAGGGATCGCACCTGACGCAGGCCTAGGTACAACACCGCGTCCTCGATGGTGCCTACTTGGGAATCGAGCCCGAAGTAGACGCTGTTCACCATCCGCAGCAGCCGGGCCGTCAGTGAGGAATCCCGGGCGATGATCTCGGCGAACTCGGCCGCCTGTGAATGCCGGTCGCGCAGCAGGGATCCGAGGGCGCCGTGGATGCTGCGAAGGGAGGCCAGCCGGGGACAGCCTTCTATTCTCCGCCGAAGTTCGGCTTCCTGCAGCAGGGGAGCGTGCATGCGGGTTTGGTTGTAGTCCCGGAACTTCAGCTCCGCCTCGGAATCGCTCATGGCATGATTTTCGGCAAATCGTCGCGAGCGGCGCGACGCGCGGCAACTCCATTTTCGAAGGAGCATGAGCTGAAACCGATACCGACGATCGGCCCGCAATACACCTCCCGCCGTGCATTGGCCGGTCGTGACGGGCGAAAGCGTGCCTTCTTTAGAAATAAATGGACCCCGGGTATTTCCAGCGCGGCGGTTCGCGCGGGCTGATCCGGAAAATCGGGTAATCCGCGCAAGGTAATCGCAAAAAAGCCTAAAGTTTTTCCCGGAACGAACGTATCTCTCCCCATCGGTGGCCCACGCCGCCGGGAGTTCGGTCCCGAAGCTTCCCTCGGGCGCGTCGCACGACGGACAGTGCATTAGGTTCAAGGAGGAAAGTAACATGAATGGTGTATCGATTAGCACGAACTACGCGGCCACTGCCGCTGCCAATAACCTCGCTCTTTCAAATAGCATGCTCCAGCGGAGCCTCAATCGCTTGTCGAGCGGTTCGCGTCTTGTGCGACCGTCCGACGATGCGGGCGGAACTGCTGTGTCCATGCGCCTAGAGGCGCTCGCCAAGCGTTCCGGCTCGGCGGCGACCAACATCAATAATGGCGTCTCTTTGCTGCAAAACCAGGAAGGTGCGCTGAAGACCGGGGGCAAGATCCTTCAGAGAATGGCTGAACTCCACAGTCTCTGGAACGATTACACCAAAAACGACGATGATCGGGGTCTGTACGACATCGAGTTTAAAGCCCTGCAGAATCAGCTGATGAGCCTGACCCAAGAAAAGTTCAACGATGTCAAGATCTTCGGTAAGAATTCCACGGAGATTGTGACAACCGCGGTTGGAGACCGGACGCTGACCATCTCCGCGAAGGGTCCGGGGGAGACGGGAATCAAAGGTGTAGCGTTTGCTTCACTCACTGGTGGTGCTGCCCCTGCAGCCCTACCTATAAATGGAACGATAACTATTAATGGCGTTTCGATTTCCGTTGCGGGGCTTTCGAGGCTCGAGGACATTGTCAACAAGATCAACAGCGTCAGGGCAAACGTTACGGCTTCGACCGTAGACGGAGGTACTAAGCTAAAGCTCGTGAACAACTTCTATCCGCGTACTGATGCAGAGTATGATGCAGGAGTCGTTGTTTCAGGAAGCGATGAGATTGGGACCGCGCGTGGAAAGGTCGACGCGCTCCTCAAGCTGGACGCTGCCTCAACTCCAACCAAGACACTTGGAGTCAAGGGGCTCGAATCACGAGATGGGGTTTCTATGTTGCTCAAAGCGACGAGTCTTGGCGATCTGACCTGTGATGGTGGAGGCGACCTTAATCGAGTAATCACCAGGTCGCAGAACGATTTCGCTGCATATCGAGCGGCAAACGGTGCAGAGCAGAATGGTCTTGGGTTTGCCGCAGAACTTCTGGTGGTGAATAAGGCCAACCTAGAATCCGCAACCGGCCGCATCAACGATGTGGATGTGGCCCAGGAGTCCACCCAACTCGCGAAGTGGACAACGCTCACCCAAGCCGGTACAGCGATGCTGGCGCAAGCTAATCAAGCGACGGCACTCGTGTTGAAGCTCGTTGGTGGTTGATGGAACACATCCTGTAGGTGCGCAATTCAAACGTTGAGTTCCGGATCCCGAAGCGGGTCGGTCTTTGGACCGGCCCCTTCGGGATCTCCGCATAGTTGGGCATAGGGCAGACAGCAGAAACTGATTAATAGTATCCTCTAGGTTCCCCTTTTCGCGCTGGTGGTCTTTGCGGATTTCCGCAGACGATCCGATAGACATCGTTAAAGTCTATTCGTGGCAACGGCGGACGTTGCTTAAACCAAAGCAAGGAAGAAATATGCCTGTAGTAATTAATACAAATACGGCGGCAACCATCGCTGCCAATAATCTAGATGAGTCGACCCGAATGCTGCAGAAGAGCCTTAATCGTCTGTCCAGCGGGTCGAGAATTATCAGTGCCGCCGATGATGCCGGTGGCGTATCTATCGCCTCGCGTCTTAGTGCAGCGGCTGCTCGTTCTCAGGGGGCGATCGGAAATATTCGCTCCGCGTTATCGTATCTTCAGCAACAGGAAGCAGCTCTTAAGACCGGGAGCAAGATCATGCAGCGGATGAATGAGCTCCAAATTCTTTACCGTGATACGACAAAAAGCGATAGCGATAAAGCTCAGTATACAACGGAGTTTGATAAACTGAAGGCGCAATTTGTATCGGCGGTTCGAAATTCACAGTTTAACGGCATCGATATGCTAAAGGCCGCTGGGGCACTCACTGTCACGATTAACGAAAGTTTGTCGGTCTATACACTGGCGGATTTGAGCAGCAACGTCAGTGACTCAAGCGCTTACGCGATTACCGATGGCGGGAATTTTGCATCCCATACTGGCACGAAAGGAATAGTAACTCTAGGGACGGCTGGTAATTTAGTATTAACGGTTGGAAGCCGCTCCAATGTGACTATAGCGCTCCTGGCGGCAGACTCGATGAGTGGAGTTATCACAAAAATAAATAACGCCGGAGCCCAAGTCACTGCTTCGCTAACAAGCGATGGTTTCTTGAAGCTTACTGGAAACAATCAAGGGGAGTCAATAGTCATACATGCGGATACAACCGATGCTGTAGCCACAGCTTTGGGAATCACTGAGGCTACCTACACTGCTGCTGGCCAGACGGACCGTTCTCTTGCCGATATTCAGAATCTCGCCACGGCTCGGTCAAGAAATGGGGCAGATCAGAGCGTGCTGCAGTACTACTCTGAGTTGGCAACGGCGACCAAGACTAACTTCGAGTCTGCGGTTAGTAGAATCGTGGATGTGGACGTAGCGCTGGAGTCCACTCAGCTCGCGCGTTATAATACGCTCGTCCAAGCGGGGACGGCGATGATGGCACAGGCTAACGGATCAGCGTTGTCGGCCCTATCTTTGCTTAAGAGTTGATTACCGTAATCCCAACTCGCTAGCCGCTACAGAGGCCGCCGATCTGAGGATGGGCGGCCTCTTTGTTGCGGAGGCTGCTGTCGTGGCTCGACCTCCGGGGTAAAGTCGTGGGTATCGCCGACACGTGGGCTGGTGGGGCCGGGGCAAAAGTTGCCCCTGGTGGATTCCAAAGGCCAGATACTTTAAGGATAGGTAAAACGTTAAAGGACAATCGGATCGAGGAAAATAAAAGAGCGTGGCACATTTTATGCTCAACAAGGTTATGGCTGGCTCATCTGACTCGCGTTTCCTAGATTCTCCGAGGGCAATGTGGTGTCAGACTATTGGGTCGCTTGGCAATTCGCCCCAACTTTTTTGCTGCTCGGGGTTTTCAGGCGGGGGTCTCTATGTCTAGCGGCATCCAGTTGGCGGGCTTGGCGTCCGGATTCGATTGGAAGGCCTTTTCGGACAAGATTATCGATCTTGAGCGGGCTCCGGCCGTGCGCCACGAGGCCGAGAGGAGGAAAAACGATGTGGAGCGGAGCCAGTTGTCCGACTTGGGAACGCGATTGGCCGCTCTGCAGTCGTCAGTCAATGGGTTGGCCTCCTCCAGCTTGGGACTAGGGCGCGCCGTGAGCAACGCGAGCCCGGCCGCTTCGCTGAAAGCCAGCGTCAGTTCCGCGACTCCTCTCGGTACTTACGCTGTGTCGGTGAGCGCACTAGCCACCGCCTTTCAGCTCCGCGGTGCGGGGTTTTCCATTCCGCATGCCGGCTTGGACGCAGGAACTCTTTCGATACAAGTGGGAACCGGAACCCCGACTGCAGTCTCGATTTCAGCCGGACTGTCGGTGCAAAAGATTGTTGACGCCATCAACGCTTCCGCGGCCGGCGTGTTGGCGATAACGAATAAGACGGGGACTCAAATCGTCCTTACAAATCGCACAACCGGGGCCAATGGCGCGATCGTCGTGACGGGGTCATCCGCTTCCGCATTGGGTTTCGGACCTGCTGCCACTTCAGTGCCCGGGGTCGATGCCCGTTTCACGGTCAACGGGATGGAATTCGAGAGCAATGATAACGTCCTGGATGAAACCGACCATGGTCTAGCCGGGCTCTCCATCAAAGCCGTAGGAACGGTCAGCGCGGCGGAGAGCTTGGTCGTCTCTGCGGACACGAGTTCCGTCCGAGGCAGGGTCGACAGCTTCGTGAGCGCCTACAACGCCGTCGTCGACTTTGTTGAGAAAGCGACGGCGGTCGCAACATCAGGCGGGAAGACGACGCTCGGGCCGCTGGCCGCCAACCGGGAGGTTCAGGACTGGCTCAGGGATATCAGGGCCTCCCTGTTCAGCGCCTCAGGTGTCGGTTCGGTGTCGAACCTGTCGTCTCTGGGACTCGACTTTTCGGGCACCGACCAACGTCTGACGATCAAGGATTCCGCGAAGCTGGATGCGGCCATCGCCGGCAAGAGCGCCGATGTGATAGCGTTCTTCAACACCAGCGGCACGGGATTGGCGAACGTCATAGCCAACAAACTGGAGACCTACGTGGGGGTTGATGGAAGTTCCGGTCGATTGAAAGTTGCGATGGAAAACTACGTGAAGGCGAACGCCGATTTGGATTCGCAAATCGCGGCCCTGGATCGCTACCTGAAAGAGCGCCGGTCGCAGTTGGAGGCGGGCTTCATTGCGATGGAAACCGCTCAGTCCAAAATGTCGCAGATCCAGACCATGCTCAACAACGCGTTTGGACAGAAAAAATGAGAGCGGTTTAATTATGAGAGCTTTCGCCGTGATTGCACGCGGGTGTTTGGTATCGAGCGTGTGCCTCGCCACAGGTTTCCCTGCCCCTTTGGATCCTTTTGGTTGGTCACCTTGGAGTTCTTCCATTTCCTACCGTCCCGCTAATGTGTTATCCGCTACGATCTGGCCGGTGGCGGTGAAGCGTGTGGCGGTTTTACCGCTGGCTTGCGGTCTCGTGGATGTGCCTGCCGATTATTTTTCGGCGCATGATCCGATCTGGCGGGCCGCCTTGCAGGGTTCCCATCGCGCCGAGTTTGTTGCCGTGACTCGCGCCGATCTTGTGCGCTGGAGCGGCCGTTCTTCCGTTTCGGCGGCCCAGCGTCTGCCGCCGGACTTTCTTGAGCGCGTGGCGGCGTTCACGGGTGCGGAAGCGGTTGCGTTTTTGGAGGTTACCTCCTTCAGCCCCTACGGGGCCGTGTCGATTGGCTTCCGCGCTCGGATCACCGAGGTGGCGTCCAAGGGTACCCTCTGGGCGCTCGAAGATGTGATCCACATCGATGAGACCTCGGTTTTGCAGGTCGCAAAGGACGTTTTGTCGCGTCGGGAAACCCGATCCTCCGCCGCCTCCGAACTCAACGGGGTGCGTTTAACACCATCAAGGGCAATTGTTTATGTCGCAGGCGCCATCGCCCAGACGCTTCCACCCAGAAAATTTTGAGTTTCTCCTTAAGCTGCAGCTCAGGTGAGCCGTAGTCTAAGGAGGATTGACAGGGAAATCTGAAAGTATCACCGTGATCATACCTACCTCAGGCTCTTCCGCCGCTGCTCTTCCCGGTGGCGATGCAGGCGCAAAGGCGGTTAAAAATCCCGTGTCGAGCCAGGATTCCGCTCCGGCCGTGACGGAGTCTGCCGCCCTCAGTTTCCAGGTTGCGGTAACCGGAAGGTATGTGGCTCAGCCCAGCATCCGCGCCGAGGAAGTGGATCGTGCTAAGGCGCTGGTTGCTTCCCCCAATTATCCGCCGCGCGCGATCGTCGAGGCGGTGGCCCGGCTCGTGGCGGAGAGCAATCAAACGCTCGACTGAGCGCGGACGCGGCAACCGAGATGGTCGCTTTTCAACGGGGCAAGAATCCCTACACGAGCGGTGCGATCAACACCGCCAGTCCGGGGCAGCTCGTGGTCATGATGTATGACGGGCTGCTGCGCTTCGTGGCCAAGGCGCGCGCCGGGTGCGCGTTGCCGGAATCCAATCCCGAGCGGTTGAAGCTGGTTCAAGAAGGGGTGGGTCGCTCTTTGGCGATCATCGATGAGCTGCGGGCCACTTTGGATAAGGAGAGGGGGGGCGAATACGCCGCCAATCTTGACCGCTTGTACGACTATTACGCGCGGCGCTTGCTCAAAGCGCAGATCACCTTCGACGACGCCCTTCTGCTGGAGGTGGAAAAACTGGTGGGGACGCTCCGGGAAGGCTGGTCCCAGATGATTTTGACCGAGGCGCAGGGTCGGACCGGGTCCAACGGATGAAGGAAACGGCTTTTCAGCTGGCGCTTGAGGGATTGGAGGGCTTGACCCGCCTCCATACTGGTTTGGAGGCCTCCGAGGATTGGCCTTCCTCGCTGGATCGGCTGCAGGCGGAGGTGGCCGCGGTGTCTCGTCTCTCGGCCGTGGCCTCGCCGTCGGCGGTTGCTGGACGCAGTCAATTGCCCCCCGAGATGGGAGAACGCCTTGACGCTCTGCTGGCCTCCTACAGCAATCGTATCGCCCGGATTGAGCTCCATAAGCGGCAAAATCGCATGGAATTGGCCTCCTTGGACCAAAAGCGTGATATCGCCGTTTCCGCGCTTCAGCTCTACTCGCGTGGTAGGAACTAGGTAGATTCGGGCGTTAGGCCAAGTTCCGGCAGCCGGATATTCCGACAGACAGGGGCGGGCCATTCACATCCGGAGAGGACGCGAGGTTTTAGCAGTAAAATACTCTTCTCCGAGCCTTGGCGCGATCGGGAAGCTAAAGTCTTAATCTGAGTTTGTCAGTTGGGCGTGGCGGGGAAAAAAGTGCTGAGAGGTGAGTGGGTCGCGGGCGGGTGTTCCTCAAGGGAAAAGATTTTCGTGGGGCCCGTGGAGTGCCGAACGCCCCATGGTTGGGCAGGCCGGTTTCGGCGAGGATCGCGGGCTGGTTCCTGCGACGCAGAACCAAACCACCACGCGGAGTCGGCTACCGCTACTGGGATTTGTGAGGGACGGTGCGCACGTTCGGGGCGCGCGGCAGCGGGTCGTCGCGTGGTTGGGCAAGAGGGATGGGGAGGAGACCGCTGGGTCGAGGAGTGGCTGGGGCGACCTGCCGGCGCTACTGCCTGGCGAAACTGGGCCGGAACGCAAAACGACTTCACCAATGCCCGGGGTGGCCACGAATGAGCCGGGTGCGGCGCGGTGGGAGCAGGTGGACGTGCGGGGAGTGCGCGTGGAGCGCACGCGTGACTGCGGCGAAGGCTATTTGCGGCGGGCGCTCCGGCACCGGCTGAAACTCGACCAGCTACTTACCGGGCGGCTGCCGGCGGCACGCGACGCGGTCGGCTGGTCCCAAGTCGCGGCTTGACTCACTGTGGTGCGGTTCTGCGCGCCGCGCTCCGTACTCGGCGTGGTCGAGCACTGGAACGGGACCACCGCGCTCGAAGAGTTGCTCGGCATGGACGACCGCTTGGTCAACGACGCGCGACCGGACCGGGCGTTGGAGGGGCTGGCCGGACACAGGGAGACGCTCTGCTCGCGCCTGATGGAGCGCTACCGGCAGTGGTTGGGTGCGCGGCTTGAGTTCCTGCTCTCCGCCGCGACGACTGCACGCAGGTGTGCATCGGACGGGTGTGCACGCCGAAGGGGCTGCCGTTGTCGTTCGAGACCTGGCCCGGCAACTGCACCGCTGTGACCACAGTCGAGCAGATCCTGCGCGGCATAAAATAGAAGTACGGCTTGGCTGAACGCATCTGATTGATGGACCGCGGCATGGTCAGCGAGGCTAACATCACTTTCCTACGGGAGCGGAGGGAGCGCTATCTGATGGGCACGCCGAGGAGCTGGCGGCGGCGCCACGAGGCGGCGCTTCTTGAACGCACGCTCTGGCGGGAGGTGCAGGACCGGCTGGAGGTGCGCATGCTCGAGCATCCTGACAGGGAGGCCGCGGAGCCGTACATCCTTTGCCGCAGTTTGGTCCGCGCGCAGAAGGAGCACGCGATGCTCTAGCGGCAGAGCGAGCGGCGGACCGCGTTGCGGCGCATCTGCTGGGGGCTTCCTCGCGCTGGCGCGCTGGCGCACGCTGCAGCCAGGGATGCAGAGCAAGGGGCTGGGCACCTGTGCCCGGCAACTGATCAAGCCGGTGGCCACCATCAAGGGCGCTGAGATCGTGGTGCCGCTCAAACGCGGCGCCGTGCAGCCGGAGCTACGCCTCCAGGTGAACTCCACGCCAGAACCCGCGACCGCCCAAGTGCTCGCCCACTTGGGCCTGCGACTGCCCAAAGCCTCCCGCGTAGTCACAAATGTAGTGCCGAAAACGGCACCTGAATCCCGCAAGTCGCTGATTAGCAGAAAATCGCGCTCCGCGAACGATCGGATTTGGGCTAAGTGTAGTGGAGGTGCCCGCGGGTCCTAGCGGTGTCCATCTCGCTTGCCATGACGGCGGTTGTCGGCCTTCCTGCGCCGCTCTGTCGCCAGTTCTACTTGTCAGAAACATCAAGCCCGCTTCCCCTTGGCGTCTCCTAATTAACCGCTGCGCGCTCCGTCACATGCTGGTCGACTCCACGGGTAAACGGGCGAGCAATCAGACTTCGTGGCTCTGAACCGCATTCTTGTGCTCGATGGCAACCGCGACGCTGCGCAGGCGTTGCGGGAGGTCTGTCAACTGCAACAAGGACCGGCGACCAAGGTCGAGGTGGCGGCAAGCCTAGCCGATGCGAATTCCTTCCTGCTCCGCGAGGCTTTCGACCTCGTGCTGATGGAAGTTGCGATGCCCGACGGTGACGGGCCGCATTTTTTGGAGCGGCTGCTCGGTTTGCCGGATCGCCCTGTGGTGGTAGTCGTAACCGAAGGGGGTACCATCGAAGGCGCCGTTTCCTGCATCCGGTCCGGCGCTTTCGATTATGTTACCAAGCCTTTCAGCGCCTCGCGGATCGAGGTCCTGCTGCGAAAGGTGGATGCCTTCTGGCAGCTTTTGAGAGCCAACCGGCATCCTCCTGCCGTAGATGCGAGGCGCGATGATTTCGTCGTGGGCCGGAGTCTTTCCATGAGGCGACTCAAGTCTCTGGTTGAACGGGTGGCTCCGACCGACGCGACGGTGCTCATTACGGGGGAACATGGGGCGGGCAAGGAGATGGTGGCCCGGGAGATATTCCGGATGTCCGCACGGCGTCGTGAGCCTTTCATCAAGGTGAATTGCGCCGCCCTTTCGGAGACTTTGATCGAGAGTGAACTTTTCGGTCATGAGCGAGGCGCTTTCACCGGAGCGACCGAGAAGAGAGAGGGGCGTTTCGAACTCGCCAACCGCGGGACCCTGCTCCTCGATGAGGTCAGCGAAATCCCCGCCAATCTCCAGGCGAAGCTGCTGCGAGTGTTGCAGGAGCGCGAGTTTGAGCGAGTGGGGGGGAGCAAGTCCATCAAGGTGAACGTCCGAATCATCGCCACTTCGAACCGCGATTTGCTGCGCTACGTCGAAAAGGGGGATTTCCGGGCCGACTTGTATTATCGGCTCAATGTCTTCCCAATTCACGTCCCGCCATTGCGCGAACGGCCGGATGAAATACCGGTCCTCGCAGATTCCTTCCTCGGGGAAAGCGCTCGCCGGAGCGGGGTGAGAGTGCTCGGATTTTCGCCTCAAGCTAAGAGATTACTCTGTTCCTACGGCTGGCCGGGTAATGTCCGCGAGTTGCACAATACGGTGGAGCGCGCGGTGATCTTGACCGAGAATGACCGGCCGATCGCCGCCGGTTCTCTCGGGATCGACTTGCCTGGATTCGGACCGGTGGAAACCGAAGCCGAGGCGCTTTGGGACCAGATGGATCCTTCGATGACGGCCGCGGTCTCTGCGCGCGAGCCGTCAAGGCCGGCTGCAGCTCCCGCGAACGCTTCAAATGGGGAGACTTCCATGCCCCTGCAATCGCTCGCCGAGTTGGAAAAGCGGGCGATTTTGTCCGCCATGAAGGCGAAGAACGGCAACCGGGCTGAGGTGGTGGAGTTGCTCGGAATCTCGATCAGGACTTTGCGCAATAAACTGCAGGAATATCGCAACTCCGGAGACTATGCCGAACGCTAGCGGGCCCAGTTCGCAGGGATTGCTCCGCACGGTCGAGATTCCCCTTAAGTTTCCTAGGGTCGGTCCGTTCAATTTGTCGAATCACCGCGTGCAAGATAGTTCCCTTTCAACAGGCCTCCGGCCTGTTGCCAACGCGAACTGCCCCGCGTTCCTTCAAAGGGGCGCGGGGTCAGTTTGCCTAGGGGATTTTTCGTGGCCGGCGGCTGGCCGGAGGTCTGGGGCGTTTTCGGGTCTCCGCAGATGATTCGGTTTCTCAAGATGAACTTTCCCCTCTCGCGTCGATTACGGGCTTCAGGAATACTGCTCCTGCTGGCTGGTGACTACGCGGCAGGACGGACATCCAATCAAACCTTCGGCGCGCCTATCGTCGTCGCAAAGGCGTCTGGTTCCGAGCCTTCTTTGGCAGTTGGCTCGATACCCGCGTTGATGTTTGAGCGCCGGAAAGTCATCGCTCCAGCCCTGGCGAGGCAGCTGCGTTTGGACGTAGACCAAGGCATCGAAAGGATTGGTCCAGAATTGAGCCCGGTACCTCTGGCGCACAGCGGGGCGGGCGCGAGCATTCTGGGTGCGGGACCGGTCATCGCCGGGGTGGAGGAAACGGTAGCGAGACTCGAGTCAGTTTCACGGGGAGGGTCAGGCCCCGCCTCCGGCGATCGAGCGGGAGATGCGGCTCGGCGTGTGGACGAGGTGAGGATAATTCCCGACGATACGAAGCGCAGGGAGCAGTTTCGAGCGGTGAGTTCGTTTTTCGATCCGCCTACCGTCAAGGGGTCCCCGCCGGCAGCGCCTGCCACCAGTTCGGCCACGTATGAGCAGAGATAGGATGTTGTGTTTGATCGGGCTACTGGTTGCCGCGTTGGCAGATCCCTCGTTTGCGGCTGATAAGGGATCGGTCGAAGCGAAGTCTGCTGCCACAGGACATTCGCCTGAGGACGCCGGGAAAGCTGGCGCAGGGGGCCAGGGTGCCGTTCCGAAGACGGATCATGCGCTCGAGCCAAAAGCGGAGGAACCGGGCTCCGCCGGCGCTTCGTCGGCGGAAAAAGTCGGGCGACGTGAACCTAGGGGCGAGGTGCTTCCGGATCCGGGGAAAGACTCCGAGCAAAACAAGGCTATCGCATCTTCCGGAAGTCTGGCCCTAGCCAGAATGTTTCGGCGGGACCGTGATTGGGGTAAGGCTATTCCGCCGTATGAAAGCTACTTGGGTGAGAATCCAAATGCGGCGGATCGAGCGCTGGTGCTGCTGGAGTTGGGTAGAACCTACGCCCAGACTGGCGCCTACGAGGCTGCTCTCTCGCGATTCTATTTGGTCCTCGATTCCGCGGTCAACCAAAGTGGCGGCACGTTTCTTGAGGCGCGGGAGGTTGCCTATTCCGCTCAGTTTGAGATCGCCCTGACCCAGATGGCTTTGGGTCGTCACGCGCAGGCGGCCCGGCTTTTCCGGGGCATGAGGCAATTGCCGCTGGCGGACGAGGATCGGGCCCGCGTTTACCTGTTTAGCGCGCGGGCTTTGAGTCTGGCGGGGGATAGACCGGCGGCGGCGGATGAGTACCGGGCGCTTCTGCAGACTTTTCCGGCGAGCGAGTTAGCGTCCGAGGCCAGATTCGAGTTTGTTGTCCTTCTCGCTGAACTGGGGCGTCGCGACGAGGCGCTCGTGGAGGTTATGGCGCTGTTCGAGAGCGATAAGCGTTCCGGCGCGGCGGAAGAGGCTTGGCGGTACTGGCAGAGAAGGGCCGGCAACAAGTTGGCGAACATGTTCTATGATGCCGGCAATCTTCCTGACTCCGCCGAGCTGTATGCCAAACTTTTGCCGCTCTCCGCTGATCCAACCTGGCGTTGGCCTCTGCTTTACCAGATCGGGCTGGTGGCGGAGCAAATGAAAAACTTTGCCCGAGCTCGGGAGGTCTATGTTGAACTAGCTTCGGCGAAGGCGGAAAATTTACCGACGGAAATTTCCGAACTGCCCCGATTGGCGCGGTGGCGCATCGAGCACCTTGACTGGGTCAAGTCGACGGAGTCGGACCTCAAGAGCTTGAAAACCGGCTCGTGAGCAGGCTTTTTGGGAGGGCCATGAAGCGTTGCGAAGCGGTTGATAAGCACCTTGAGATCTGCGAGGAGCTTCTTGCGCTCGCGCTGGAAGAAAATCGGGTCTTGCGGGAGGAAAAAAAGTTGCCCGGGGCCACGATTCTCACGCGTAAGGAGGAGCTGCTTCAAAGGTTGAACGCGAGCGTTGCGGCGCTCAAGGCGTCGGAGAAGGGCGTGAGAGGCGGCCCCAGCCTCGCCCTGGCTCGGGAGCGCTCGATGCAGATTCTGCGGCTAGATCGTGAGAACGAGCAGCTCCTCTTGAGGCATAGTCTCGGCGCTCCTCGCCCGGTCGTGGCGCAGTCTCTAGCCGCGGCGGCGCAGCTCTATGCAGCTCGGGTGACGACCTGACCGGTCTCGGGCGGCGGTTCAGCCCAGGACATCCAGACTTCTTCCCACGTTCGCACGTGGATCCTTGAGCTGGGGCATTTTTTTTAGAAGGGCTTCGTAGCCGTCGGCACCGATGAATTCCTCGAAGAGGTCGGAGTCTCGTTTTACTCCGATCCAAGCGGCTTCCGGATCGGTCGGTTGGTCGGTTCCTTTCCCGCGTGGAAGCAGTGAAGAATCTTCGAGCAGTTTCGGCAGGCCACAGAAGAGCTTCACCGCGTCGGGGTCCAATTGGCGCCCGGATTCTGACAATACCGCTGCCAGTGCCTCTGATTGGGATTGCTGGGTTTCGGTTAAAAATACCGCGACGCCCAAGCAGCGAGACAACCAAGGAATGTTTGCTCCCGAAAGACCGTCGGGGAACCCCGTTCCGTCAAAACGCTCGTGATGATTTCGGATGATCTCACGCAGGGAGTCGTCTGCGTCCAAGTGGTTGGCGAGCTGGGCGCTGAGCACGGGATGCGACTCGTAAGCTCGCAACTCTGCCTCCGAAAGGCTGGCCCCGGGCCGGTCCAGTTTGGTCAGGAGATTTTGGTCGAGCCCAAGTAGGCCCAAGTCAGAGAGGGCTGCCGCGAGGACGATTTTTCTTCCAGCCTCCGGGTCAAAGGATTCCGATTCGGAAAACTTGCGGGCAATCGCAACCAACTGCTTGCTTCGGGTCGCCAAGGTGCGGCTGCGAGAAGCGAGAAGTTGATGCGTGAAGTTGGGCAAGGAATTGGTCTGGCGCTGAAGCAGCGCGGTCCTGGATCGGAGGGCGAGGGACTTCTGGGCGAGTTCCTGCTCCAAGGTGCTGATCTGCAGGTTTAATCGGGCTTGCTTCGACTCGAGTACGGATAGGTCGTTGCGGAGTGAGGTTAGGTCTTTCCGCATTTTTGCCGCATCTGCCGCGGCAATCACCGTCGAGACCAGTTCCTCCCTCAGCCAAGGCTTGGTTACAAAGCCGAAGATGGTTCCGTTCCCGACGCAGTGGGTGGCGGCAGTCACCGAAAAGATGCTGGCTAGGCCCACAATCGAGGCGAACGGACAGTGGCCCCGCAGAATCTCCTGTACTCGGGTTGAAGGATCCTGCAGCGCTGCAAAATCCGCGATCACCACGCTCATCGAATCATGGTTCGCTAGGCCGAGGAGGTCGTTGAATGCTGCCCCCGAAAGCGCTAAGATTCCCTCGGCTTCCAGCGTAAGCTGCAGGGATTCCCGTACCGGAGCCTCGGGTTCGATCACGAAGACACCCGCTCCGTCGCTCTTCCCTGATCCGGTCCGAGGATGCGGCAGCGGGGAGATCCAGGATTTGGTCTCGGGATCGAAATGGGAGGAAGATGACAACCGGGTCGCCCGTGGCATAGGGTATACGGATCCTTACCCCGCGTACTTAAGCTGAATTTATTTTGGTGGTTTTCGGCAAGAATTGCCCCAAGTTCACCCGGAAAAAAGGGCTGGAGAACAGGCTTTAAAAGTTTCTAAATATTCACCAACTGGTGTTTACAAAATAGGCAGCTTAAGCTGGAACTGATTCTGCTTGGAGAAGGTATGGTTCAACGGCTCGACTCCTCCCTGACGCTGCAGATTGCCCAGAGGTCGCTGGACGCCTGCATTCTGAGGCAGCAGGCGCTGGCTAAGAACATCGCCAACGCGGAGACGCCGGGCTTCAAGCGCGTCGATGTCGCCCGTGATTTTACGGATCGTCTGAAGGTCGCGGTGCTGCGCGGTGGCAACGGGGTAAAGCTCCCTGATGCCACGCTGGCGGAGGATTCCAAGGCTCGCGTGCAACGTGCTGACGGCAACACGGTGGATTTGGAAAACGAGCTGCTGCAATTGAACAAGAATCAGGTGGATCACGAATACCTGACGCATCTCGTCGGTGCCCACTACAAGATGCTGAAGACCGCGATCACCGGCCGCAACTTGGCTTGATTCCTCTTTTATGGAATTAATCACAGGAATCGGGGCGACCGGCTCCGCACTTAGCGCCCAAAAAACCCGGCTGGACATGGTGGCCCAGAACATCGCAAACGCCCAGACGACCAAGACCGCGGAGGGTGGCCCTTACAAAAGGCAGGTGGTGACCTTTCAAGCGGAGCTCGCCCAGCGTATGGTGGGTCGCCCCGGAAGCGTAGGGGGCGTCAAGGTTGCAGGCATCAGCGCGGATCCCACTCCCGGTCAAAAGATCTACGATCCGCGGCACCCCGACGCTGATACGCAGGGCATGGTCACGATGCCCAACGTCAACGTCTCGCGGGAAATGGTCGACCTCATCACGGCCTCTCGGACGTACGAAGCCAATCTGTCCGTGGTCAAGGTGGCTCGGCAGATGGCGCAGCGGACGATTGAGATGGGACGTTGATCAAGGCCATGCCCGACATCGGAGCAATTTCCCTCTCAGCTGCGGCACGTCCGGATGAGTTGCGTCCCCTGGCGGTGGATCTGAAGGGGCCGCTGCCTGCCTCCCCGACCGTCGATCCCAAGTTGGCGACCGGTCCGGGCGACTTCGCCGGGATCTTGTCGCAGGCGGTCTCCCCTTTGCTGGAAAAGCAGGCCGAGTCCGCCGCCGTGACCCGCTCGGTTCTGTTGGGGCAGGGGGCACCACTCCATCAGGGTATGATCGCGATGCAGGAGGCATCGGTCGCTTTCAGCCTGATGGTCGAAGTGAGGAACAAGGTGGTGGAAGGATTCCAGGAACTGATGCGAATGCCGGTTTGATGCTTTTTGTTTTTATCGATCAATGAAATCGTTTTTCGATTCGTTTCTGCGGGTTTGGCGCGAATTCACGATCGGGCAAAAAATGTCCATCGTCCTCGCAGCGTTGCTGGTTTTTTCGGGGCTTGCCGCAGTGGCCATCTGGTCGGGGCAGCCTGACTACCAGTTGCTCTATGGCAGGCTGTCGCAGAAAGACGCCGCGATCATCGTCTCATCCCTGCAGTCGCAGAGCATCAAATATCGCACCAGCTCGGATGGTGCCTCGGTCTACGTGCCAGCCGAAAGAATTCATCGGCTGCGGATGGAGTTGGCCGGCAAGGGTTTGCCCAGCGGGGAGGGGGTTGGATTCGAGATCTTCGACAAGGGCCAGTTTGGGCTCAGCGACTTCGCGCAGCGAACAAATTACTCCAGGGCCTTGCAGGGCGAGCTGGCGCGAACCATCTCGCAGTTGGAGGGGGTGGTTTCCGCCCGGGTAATGATCGTTCAGCCGGAGAACCGGTTGCTGTTGGTCGGACAGAGCATGAAATCAACGGCCTCCGTCTTTGTGGAACTTCGTGGTGGGAAGCTGGCGGTTGAGGCGGTCAACGCGATCCGCCACCTCGTGGCAAACTCCGTGCAAGGTTTGGTGGTGGATGAGGTCGCCGTGATCGACCACAAGGGCCATGTTCTCTCTGCCGACTTGAAGGAAGACCCCTCCCTCGGCAGTGCCACAAGCCAGATGAGGTACCGCCAGCAAGTTGAGGACTACTACTCCCGTAAGGTCGAGTCGCTGCTGGCTCCGGTGATCGGGCCCGGCAATGCCGTCGTGCGTGTTTCCGCCGACATCGACGGGGAGTCGGCGAGTCGGACGGAGGAGCGCTACGACCCCGAGGGCCAGGTCGTTCGCTCTCAGACCAACATCGAGGAGAGTTCCAATTCCGTCGAGAAGAGGAAATCCGGAGTCGCCGGAGTTTCGTCGAATACGCCTGATCCGGCTCCGAAGGACGACGCCCCGGTCGTGGCCACCGATCAGAACACCAAGAATCGAACCACGAGCTACGAAATCAATCGGGTTCTCACGAATAGCTCCCGGCAGCCAGGAACCATCCGCGGGTTGTCCGCATCCGTTTTCCTCGCCCAAAGGACCGTTGGAGTCGGGGCTGATGCCAAGCCTCAGCCCCGTAGCGCTGAAGAATTGCAGGGAATCCGCAATCTCGTGATCAATGCCATCGGCCTCAAGGCAATGGTCACTGGTACAGGTAAGGTGGACGATCTTGTTACCATTCAGGAGGCTCCATTTCAGTTCTCTCTGACTCCTGGAGCCGAGGCCTCCGCCCCTCGAACCCGCGTGCAGGCTTGGGTCGAAATCGGTGGCCGCTACGCACCGGCTCTGATCGCTCTCCTAGCCTTCGGCTTTTTCCTGCGGCTTCTGAAAACGCAGCGTCCGGAGGCGGTGCCTCTCGAGGTAATCAAACCTCCGGTCGAGGAGGAGGCTTCGGAGGTTCCGGCGGTTGTCACGGCGGCCTCGCTGAACGAGATGCTCCGGCGCAAGCCGGGCAACATCGGGGTGGCGTTGCGTAAATGGAGCGCCGATTCGAAATCCTAAATTTGATTTCCTGTGACCGACGCCGAGTATAGCAAATTGACGCGTCCGCAGAAGATAGCGGCTCTTTTGATCGTGGCCGGTCCCGAGGCCGCCGCGGAAGTCTTGAGGCCCTTTCCGGACGCGGAGGTAGAGGAAATCTGCCACCTTATGGGAGGATTCGAGGTGATCTCCCAGGAGTTCAGGGATCTTCTGATCGAGGAGTTCGAGCCTCTCATCATCGGTGGCCTAAAGTCGACCGAGGGGGGATACGAGTTCGCCAAGAAAGCTTTGGATATCTCCCGCGGGGAATTCAAGACGGGGGCGATGCTGAGTCGAATCGGCGCCAGCGTCACCCTTTCGTCCGCGCGTCTGCTCGAGAGAATTTCGGAGATGGAGGGGCGAGATGTATTTCTGCTGTTGAAGCGGGAGCAGCCGCAAACGATCGCCTTTGTTCTCTCTTACGTCGACAAAGTGAAGGCCCGCGAGGCCTTTAAGCTGTTCACCCCCGAGATGCAGTCCGACATTTCATTTCGAATCGGGCTGATCGACAGCACTTCCCTGAAGTACATCGAGAAGATAGCCAACCAGCTCGGTACGCATGTACCTCAGTCCGAAGTCCCGGCCTTTCATCGGAGTGGCGGAGCGGAGACGGTGGCTAACCTACTGAAGGGGGTCTCGAAGGATGGCACACGGGCTGTCATGGCCGCCCTTGAGGAGAAAAATCCGCGGCTGGCCACGGCGGTACGAAGAAAACTGTTCTCGTTCGAGGATCTTGCCCGGTTGCGCCCGAGCGACATGCAACGGCTCATGCGGGAGGTGGATAGTTCCCAGCTGGCTCTCGCCCTCAAGGGGGCCAGCGAGAAACTGCAGGAAAAGGTCTTCGCCGCGCTTTCCCGGAGAGCGGTCCAAGGCCTGCGAGACGATCTTTTAATGATGGCAAGCGTCCGTGCGAAGGAGGTTGCTACGGCGCAAGGGGCCGTTGTGGACATACTTCGGAAACTGGAAGAGTCCGGAGATATCATTCTGGACGAAGACGAAGGGGAAATCTGACGCATGTCCTCCTCAAAGCATTCGCTGGTTTTTTCCGCCCCCTTCGTACTGGAGGCGGCGGGCGCCCATGAGTCCCAAGGTAAACCCGCGGAATATTTCAGCGCGGAGCAATTGGGCGCGGAGTATAAACGCGGGCGCTTGGATGGCGCGAGGGAAACGGATCAGGATGTCGAGCGGCGATTCGTGGAGTTTCGCTCGGAGGTCAGTTCGGTTCTCAACGGCCTTTTCGCCCGCCTGGGCGATGCTGAAGCGTCGGTTTCTCAGCAGATACAAGCGGCCCTGCCGGAACTGGCGTTGGAGGTGGCCAAAAAACTCCTGCTCGGCCACACGCCCCCTGACGATGTGATCGAAGGCATATGCGCCCACGCGATGGCCGCGGTTTTTCCCGAGGTCCACGACCTGGAGGTCGTAGTCGGCGAGCGCGACCACGTAATTGTGGAGCGTTTGCTGCCGGGCTGGCGCAACTCCTATCCGGGCGTGAAGGTGTGCGTGAACCCCGGGTTCGCTCCGGGCGAGTGTCAGGTGCGGAGTCGCTTCGGCGTCGTCGATGCGAGGCACGAAGCAAAGTTGCGGGTGCTGGGCCGTGAACTACAAAGCCGATGAGCCAGGCGGTCACAGACGTTTTCTCGGCGGTGCGCGGACGCATCCAGCATGCGCCGACGTTTGTTCGCCACGGCCGTGTCGCCTCCATAACCGGCTTGATCGTTGAGTCGGACGGACCCAACGCGAGCGTGGGCGAGCTCTGCCTGCTGCGAAGCCAGCGTACGGGGTTCGAGGTGCTGGCTGAGGTGGTGGGTTTCCGTTCGGAGAAGATCCTATTGATGGCGCTGGGTGATGTGGGTGGGCTGCACGTTGGGTGTGAGGCTATCGCTTGGGACTCGCGGTCTTTGCCGGAAGCCAATGAGGCTCTTTTCGGACAGGTTCTGGACGCACTTGGAAGGCCTCTGGACGAGGGGCGTTCCGTGATCCGCTCGACGAGGGCAGTGCGCGCTCAATATCCGCCGAACCCTCTGAGGAGACGCCGGATAACCGAATCCTTTCCCACCGGCGTGCGGGCCATCGATGCCTTCGTGCCGGTCGGACGCGGACAGAGAATCGGCATCTTCTCCGGCTCCGGGGTGGGCAAGTCCACCCTGCTGGGCATGATTGCACGCGGCTGTTCCGCGGACGTTGTCATCATCGGGCTGGTGGGTGAACGCGGACGTGAGGTGAGGGAGTTCATTGAACGGGATCTGGGGCCGGATGGCCTCAAGAAGGCGGTGGTCGTGGTGGCGACTTCTGACGCTCCGGCCCCCATGCGGATCCGTGCTGCTCTGGCTGCAACCACCTTGGCCGAGAGTTACCGGGACCAAGGCAAAAACGTGCTGCTCCTAATGGACTCCGTGACTAGATTCGCGATGGCGCAGCGCGAGATTGGGTTGGCGGTCGGCGAGCCGCCGGCAACGCGTGGCTACACGCCTTCCGTTTTCGCGCTGCTCCCGCGACTTCTGGAGCGTTCCGGATCGGGCGAGACGGGCACCATCACCGCCTTCTACACGGTTCTGGTCGAGGGCGATGACATGAACGAGCCGGTGGCCGACTCGGTGCGGGGAATCCTAGACGGGCATCTTGTGCTTTCGCGCACGCTCGCCCACGCCAACCATTACCCAGCAATCGACATTCTGGAGAGCGTGAGCCGCCTTGAGCGGGAAGTTTCGAGTGCCGCCGTGCGGGAGGCCGTGGCGGTTGCGCGCGAGCACGAAGTGCTGTTTCGCCGAAACGAAGACATCATCAACATCGGCGCGTACCGCGCAGGAACCAATCGTGCCTTGGACGACGCGATCCGCATTCGCGGTCCCCTGGTGAATTTTCTTCGCCAGCGCGTGGATGAAATCGCTAGCTTGGACCAGACGAGGAGCGGCTTGGAGAGAGCGTTATCATGAATCGGTTCAATTTCAGGCTTAACCCCCTGCTGATGCTGCGGGAAATGCAGGAGACCGAGACCGCTCGCGCGCTGCGGGAGGCACTGGCGTCGCAGCAAAAGCTGGAGGTCGCCTTGAGTGCCGCCCAAAGCCTTTCGGAAACCGCCCGCGTGAATCTTGATAAGACGGAGGGAAGGAAGACGGGGGCCGTGGACTTCGTGGCGGCCTTGGCCGATTTTGATCGTAAACTTGCGGCGGAACGCTCCGCGGGGGAGGACCTTCGCAAGCAGGCCGAGCGGGTGGCAGCCGCGCGCCGAGTTTGGGAGCAGGCGGTCACGGAGTTGAAGACGGTTGCAAAATTGAGGGAAAAGGCGGCGCAGCTGCATCGGAAGGAAGAAGCCCGGAGAGAGCAGCTCCAACTAGATGAGGTTGGAGCGCATTTTTCGGGCACCAGCGTGTCTACCCAGTTATGAAAGCCTTACTCTCGCCGTACCTTGTCATCATTCTCGCCGCGGTCCTGGGGGTGGCGGCGCTTGCGTTCACCCTACAACAACAGATCCCGCAGCTTACCGCCATGGCGGTGGCGATGCGGCCCAAGCCGCCCGTCGTGCCCTCCCATCTTCCGGAACGACCGCCTCCAGTTGATCCCGCCAGTCAGGCGGTCAGCGAATTGATCCTGGCCCGACAGCAGCTGGCTCTCCGGGAAGCATCCTTAGTGGAGCAGCAGAAGCGGCTGGCATCTGAGCGCCTAGAATTGGAGCGGACACGGGGGAGCTTGGAGATCATGCGCAAGCAGGTCGAGGAGTATGTCACCGAGGCGAAACGCCTTCAGCTTAAAGCCAGCTCCGAGGAAACCGCGATGGAAACTAAGAACCTAAAAACTTTGGTGCAGACGTACTCGAACATGTCGCCCAAAGCTTGTGTGGCGATCCTGCGGGAAATGGAGGACGCAACCGCGGTCAAGATTCTCTCCCTAATGAAGGTGGATGTTGTCGCCAGCCTGTTTGAGGAAATGGCCAAGCAGGCGGCGGGGGATCCTCAGATGGCGAAGCGTGCGGCCAAGCTCTCCGAGGGGGTCAAGAACCAGCGTTCCCCAAAGTGAGTGCGGTCCATCATTCGGCCGGGAGCGGGCGTGGCGCGGCACCCTGCGCTTTGGATACGATCTTTACCGCGGGAGCGTTCCCTGGCACGGACGCCCTCTGTGGAGCGCGCCGAGTCAATGATAGTTTTGAGAAGCTTCTGCTTGGCAGGAAGACCGAGATGGGACCGAAGGGCGGGTTGGTTCCGCCGCTTGGCGGGCTGCAAACAGTCGCGGAAACTTACCCCCCGGAGTCGCGGGGGCATCCCGCCGCCCAGTTGTCACGACCACAGAAATCCTCTGCGCGCAGCATCTCCGGCAATTCACAAGGAGAGTCCCGCCGCAAGCCCGAGGGGAACGAGATCGAGGCCCGGCGGAAATCACGGTTTCCGTCGGGCAACCGGGATGAAGGCGCGACTTCAACTGCAGACAACGTTCCCGACAGTCTTTCCCGTTCGCTAAAGGCGGTGGCTCCAAGCGGGGACTTGGGGTGTGATGAAAAGTATGTTTGGGGTCCCGGTGAGGAGGAAAGAGTGGCGGCGGATTTGGCGGAGTACTCTCCGGCCGGACGGCTGGCGGAAGGCTGGCCGGTTCAGGCGGACTTTGATGCCCTATACGTTGGGTGTGGGCCCTCGCTTGGAGCGGCAATTCCGGCTCCGAATGAGGCGGCAAATCTCTCCGAAGCTGGATTCGTTGATGATCGCTCCGGCCAGCCTGCGAGTGATGCAACTATGCCATCGGGAGGCGGGGCTGGTCCTGCCTGCCCTTCCGATGCTCGATCCGCCGCCATCTCGGGGGGGCTGCCAGGCGGGGCAGGGGAGGCCTTGGGGGGGAGTGGTCTTGAGCTGGTCCCCGGATTTGCGCCTGCGGACGGCATTAATGCCAACGCTGCCCAACTGGACTCCTTCGGTATGGCCTCCGAAGCATTTTCGCCGCGGGATGAGCTGTCCGCGCCGGCAGAGGGTGGGCAAACCGGCGCGCATCCCGGCGAAGCGCTTTCGGAAAATATTGCCCCCCAAGCAATGCGGGAAGCAGCGTCATTGATTTATAAAGACTCTCAAAATAGTGATGGAGCGAATTTTACAGATTCTGATAAAGGTGGTGGCACGCTCCCTGCTGACAGGGGGATGCAGTCTATGCTTTTCGCCCGCACTTCATTCTTTGGATTCGCGGTTGATGCGCCCGGGGCGGACCTCTCGCGTCGGATTAGTGCTGCGCATGTCGTGGGGGAGCTTGTGGCGGTCCGCGACGGTTTAGCGTCGTCCGGCTCGGATCGGTGCGTCGTGGATTTTGACGTGGAAGGGCATGGCAGTCTCCGCGTCGAAATAATCCGAAGGGCCGACCAACTGGAGGCGGTTGTACGCACTGACTCCGAGTTCCTGCGAGACTCTTTGCGATCCGCCTTTGGCTCGGCCGAGGGGTCGCGCAGTCAGCCAGCCCCCAGCTCTGCGCAAAAATCGGAAGCTGGCGCGAACGGCACCGACCTCGGCGGGCGGGAACGAGGGGGCAACTATCGCCGGCAAAATCCGACCGCGCCGCAATCGGGAATGCCTCCCTTGGAAGTGGCGGCTTCAGGTCGTCGCGAGCCGGAGGCCGTGGCGGAAGGATCTGGGGTCTCTAGGCGTCTTCTCCACACTTTTGCCTGAGCATGACACCGGCAATCTTCAATGCTGGGCCGGCCTCGTCCACGTCCGCCTCTGGTGGAGCAAGTAGCGTCTCCCCGCGCGCTCCGAAGCAGTCACTCAGCCAGCAGGACTTCCTTAAGCTGCTGACGATCCAGCTCAAGAATCAGGATCCATTGAAGCCGATCGATGACAATTCCTTTGTCACGACCATGGCGCAGTTCACCGGCTTGGAGCAAAGCAGTCAGATTCTGACTTCACTAAAACAGATGGGCCAATCGAATAAGGTCCTCGCGGCGAGCGGAATGATCGGTCGTCAAGTGACAGTTCGGGACGCCTCCGGGAAGGAGACCTCGGGGGAGGTTAACGCGGTGGAGACGACCGACCGGGGCGTAAGGGTGAAGATCGCCGACGTGCTGTATCCCTTCGAAGATATTGTTCGTGTCACGCCGGTCCCCGACCCCAAGCGGTCGTGATCGGGGATTTTTTCAACTCATCTGGACCGAAAGCCACCCTTTTCAATCATGCCCATCTCATCCTCTATCAATTCCGGAACCTCGGCTATGCAGTCGTTTGAGAGGGGCGTGCAGACGATTAGCGATAACATCGCGAACGCTAACACTACGGGTTTTAAGGCAACGAAGGTGGCGTTCACCAAGCTTTTGGTTCCTGGGGCGATCAAGACCACTCAGGGGTCAATCTCGGCCACCGGGGTCGCCACGGACCTAGCCGTGAACGGAGAGGGCTTTTTCCGGGTGCTGAAGACGGATGACAACTCGCAGTATGCCACCCGTTCGGGCGATTTCTTCTTCGACGAGCAAGGGTACCTTGTAAACTCGACGGGCCTGCGGGTGCAGGGCCTTACGGGCGGCACTGCCGCCGCCGCGCCCGGGGCGCTCGGTAGCATCCGGCTTAGTCAAAATCCGCCCGCGAACGCCCAGTTGCTGAGCTTCGTTTTCGACAAGCAGGGGATCCTCACCGAAAACTACTCAGACGGCACCAGGATCGCTACGAACCAGGTCTTGCTCCAGCGTTACTCAAACCCAACTGCGCTGCGTTTGACCGGTACAAATCTTTTTACCAATTTCGCGAACGCTGCACCAGTTGGAGGAGTCGCCTTGACCGCCCAGAATAATCGTCCGGGAGCAGTCGGCATAGGAACAATCGAACCATCCAGTCTTGAACTATCGAATGTCGATCTAACCCAGGAGTTCGCCTCCCTGATCAACGCGCAGCGCAGTCTGCAGGCCTCAGCCCGCGTGGTCACCGTATCGGATTCCATGGTGGAGGACACCGTGAACTTGAAGCGTTAAACCAATAAGCTTTCTGCCATGTCCGACGCGCCCGAAGAAAAACCCGCGGAGAAGAATTCCGGTTCCGCCAAGGCTGCCGGCGGCCTGCTGCCGATGCTGATCGCGATTGTGCTGGCGCCTGTTGTCTCGTGGTGCGTCGGCAAGTTTCTTCTCGTCCCGCAAATCGAGACCCAGCTTAAGGCGCAGTTTTCCGCTTCGCTGGAGCAGGCCGGCAAGGCGGAGCAGGGGGAGCCTGATTCTGGCGCGGCGGCGCCCACCCCGAACAAAGGCTCCTCCTCGGGAGGAGGGCATGGGGGCAAGTCGGCAGCGCCCTCGCGTCCGAAGTTCCAGGATTTAACCGTCAATATAGCCGGGACTCAGGGTACCCGCTATCTAAAGGTTTCGTTCAACGTCGAGGGCAAGAACGCGGCGGCGAACGATAAGATCGACAAGCGCTATCAGGAGTTGGTCGACGCGAGTATCACGATCCTCTCCAGCCTCACCATGCCCGAGCTTGATAACCCCGGAAGTAAGGCGGTGGTTCGCGGGCGCCTCATTGCCGCGTTCAACGATTTGCTCAAGGCTCCATTGGTGGAACAGGTGTTCTTCTCGGACTTTGTGGTTCAGTGATGCCTGAAGCAACAACATCGGAAACTGGGGAGGAGGCCGTTTTCCTTGATCCGTCCGGGAGCAGGATCGACCGAGAGGCGCGTCCCGCCGTGCGCCCCTACGATTTTCGTAATCCCGTCATGCTCACCGCGGGAGAGTTAGCGCAATTGCGCGAGCTTCAGGGCAAGTTCGCCCGTGAGCTGACGACCCGCCTCTCCCTCCTGCTCAAGCTGGAGTGCGTCCTAGGTAAGGTGAATTTCTCGGAAACGACATTCGCTTCTTTCCGCGGGCAGATCTCCGAGCGGTCCTACAACTGCACATTCAAGGCCGAGCCGCTACGGGGGCTGGGGCAGATGACGCTCCCCGCTCAGCTAGCCTCGACCCTGGTGGACAGGCTTTTAGGTGGTCCGGGCAGCCCGCGGGCTGAGGAGCGTGAGCTCACCGAAATTGAGTGCGCGCTGTTGGACGACATCATGTCAAAGGTTCTGGAAGAGTGGTTCAGCCAGTGGGGGTACGAGACCCCGCTCGAGCCCGCGATTCTTGGCGGCCAGAGGTTCTCAGGGTTTATGCAAAGCTCACCGAAAACAGCGTCGTTTGTCCACCTGAGTGTGGAGATGACGCTGGGGAGCGCCAACGGCTGGCTTTCGCTTTGCGTTCCCGAAAGCATGGTGGAGCCGCTGCTGCGTTCGTTCCAGAAACGGCAGGAGAAAATGCAGCCTGACAAGCCGGTGGAGCGCGAGGCGACCTGGAGGCCGGCTTTTGAGGAAGTATCGGTGCCGGTCACGGCCCGGTGGAACACGGGCTGCCTTTCGGTGAAGCAGTTCGCGGAGCTTGAGGTGGGTTCCGTTCTGCCGCTTCCGGTCACGATTTTGGACCAGACGATGATCGTGGTCGGCGCTGAGGAGAAATTCATCGGAACGGTCGGAATAGATGGAGACCGGGTGGCGGTTTCGATCACCTCGGTGAAGGGAAACTGAATCTATATGGAAACCAAGGCGCTCGATCTGGTAATGGATATAAAAGTGAACCTGGCGGTTCAGCTTGGCTCCTGTGAACTGCCTATGCGTGAGGTTCTGGCTCTGGCTCCTGGGTCGATTTTACAGCTATCCCAGACGGCCAGCGAGCCGGTTTCCCTGCACGTGAACCAGAAACTCGTGGCCCGCGGCGAGGTCGTATTGGTCGGGGAAAGTTTTGGGATCCGTGTGACCGAGTTTGTGGGGCGACCGAAGTGAGATTGATGACGAAACCTCCGCGGGCGGCTTTAGGCTCAGCGGCGCGATTGGGGGTGCTTTGCGTTCTACTGGGCGTACAAGCTCACCTCCTTGCCGCCTCATCCCCCTCTTCCCAGCGGCAGGCGGAGACCGTAATTTCCCCGCAGGCCGAGACCGGGTCGGGCGTCCGGGATTCCCGGATGGGCTTCCCCGTTTATGCGGTATTCGTAACGGTATGTTTAGCGGGCGGGGCGTGGTTGTGGGTGCGTTCCGCCCGGAGAACGGGAGGCTCTCAGGCCAAAAAGGCATCGATAGTCATTGAGGAAGTGCGGCCGCTCGGCAACCGGCAGCACCTAATCCTCGCCACTTGCCGGGGCAGGTCCTTTCTCCTCGGTGTGAGTGCAGGGAGGATTGAGACAATATCAGACCTGCCGCCGTCAGAATCCAGCCGATGAGTTTTTCCGTCAGCCTCAGGGGGTTCTCGATCCTGCTGCTCTGGGCCGGTCTGGGCCTCACGCACGCGGCGGGCGCGGAAGCCTCCGCGCCGCCAGCTTCGCGCGCCGCGGCTGAAGCTCTGCCCCGGGTCGTGCCGGAGGAGGCTTCCGCCGCGAAACCATGGCGATTGGCGGTTAATCTGGAGGGCGCGGAAAGGTCGGGAGAGGTGAGCGTCGGAGTTCAGATCGTCGTGGTCATGACCCTTCTCTCGCTGGCACCGGCGATGGTGATGCTGATGACAAGCTTCACGCGGATCGTCGTGGTTCTCGGTTTCCTGCGAACGGCGATCGGTCTTCCGAATGCGCCGGCGAATCAGATCATCACCGGCCTTGCCCTGTTCCTGACCCTCTTCATCATGGGACCGACGATCGACCGGGTGAACACTGAAGCGCTTCAGCCTTACCTTGGTGGATCACTCTCGTCGAGCCTCGCTCTGGATGCGGCGAGTATTCCGGTAAAGGAATTCATGCTGAAGCAGACTCGCACAAGGGATTTGGAGTTCTTCCTTAGGCTCGGGCGTTTTCCGCCGACAGCGGTGAAGGATCTGCCCCTGCGTGTGATTGTCCCGGCTTTCGTCATCAGCGAGCTCCACACCGCGTTTCAAATGGGGTTCTCGCTCTTCCTGCCCTTCCTCGTAATCGATCTTCTTGTCTCGTCGGTGCTGATGTCCCTTGGAATGATGATGATGCCTCCTGCCGTAGTAGCTTTGCCGTTCAAGCTTCTGCTTTTTGTTCTCGTTGATGGATGGCAGCTGGTGATCAAAAGCCTCGTCGAGAGTTTCAACATATAAGGCCCATGACCCCGGAAGCAGCCATTGATATATTGAAGGAAGTCGTGGTCGTGAGCCTCTTGGTCTGCAGTCCGTTCCTGCTCGGGCTGATGGTCGTCGGGCTGATCGCCAGCGTACTGCAGTCTGCCACCAGCATTCAGGAGCAAACTTTGACCTTCGCCCCCAAGTTGATCGGAGGCGGGCTGTTGTTCTTCCTGCTGGGGCCCTGGCTTGTGAGGGAGTTCTCGGAGTTTGCGATCGCGTGCTTCGTGCGGATGGCCGCGGCCGGATCCTGATTTTTCCCCGCATCCGTGTGGTCGAGGCCATCATAGCGCTTGTTTTGATCGGATTGCGGGCGGTGGGGGTGATCTTGGCCCTCCCTAGCCCGGGAGGAGGCGGTCTGCCTGCCTTTCTTCGCGGGGCCATGGGCGTGGTTGTTACGATTCTACTTTGGGGTGTGGTCGGTATCCCGAAGGATCTGGCTGGTCACGGGTGGTTATTCTATGCGTCCTCGGCGGTAAGCGAGCTACTGCTGGGTTTGGTTATGGGATTTATTGTGCGGGTAGCCTTTTCTATTGCCGCGCTGGGTGGTCGCCTGATATCAAACGAAATTGGTCTCAATTCCCCCCCGGGTTTTGATGTGCCGCAGCCCGCACAGGAGCCGTTACCCGCGTTGCTAACCGCTTTTTCCGGCGTGTTGTTCTTCAATTTCGGCCTGCACCACGACGTGCTCTCCTCGTTCGCGCGGAGTTTTGAGATTTCCCCACTTGGCTCGTACCGAATCTCCGGCGCGGTGGTTGAGCGGCTCATCAGGACGAGCGCGGATATCCTTGTGGTTGGCTTGAGGATAGCTGCCCCGTTCATCGCACTGAGCTTCGTCACAAATCTTGCCTTCGCTCTTATGGGTCGGGCGGTGCCCCGGATGAACGTTTTTGTGGAAAGCATCTCCCTGCGTCTCTGGGCCGGACTTTTGCTGCTTTCCGGTTCCGGAGCGCTCGTCTGGAGGAATCTTGATCCCCATTGGCAAGGCGTGCCCTGGACCATGCTCGAGGTGTGCGTCGGCGCGTTGAAGCCATAGCTCATGAGGAAAAATTTGCCTCCCAGATTACGCATGGCAGCCCCAGCCCGGGTATCGCAAAACGTTGTTTGTAAGCATTTTAAGGTATATTCAAGAAGCTGGCTTAGGACTTGCTTAGGGGAGTTGTGACCGGCGAAGACAGGGAATCAAAAACAGAGGCTCCCTCGGCCAAGCGCTTGACCGAAGCGCAGGCTAGGGGGCAGTTTGCCCGTGCTCCGGAGATAACCTTAGCTTTCGTGCTCACGGCTGCGGTCTTCTCGCTCGGGCTCGCCGCTCACGATGCCGCGAGGCGGATTGCCCATTTGGCCACGGAGACGTTCGTGCGTCTCGGTGAGATCAAAATTAGTTCCCAAGGATTGCCAGATACCGTGTGGCTTTCGGCGTCTACCTTCGCTACCATTAGCATCTTTGTGGGGGTGGTGAGCGCCGGCGCGGCAATTTTGGCGGGAGGTATCCAGAGCGGGTTCCAATTAACGCCTGGGGCAATGGAGCCCAACCTGAACCGGTTAAATCCGATCGCCGGCCTGCAGCGACTCATCTCCGGGCGGATTTGGTCGTCGGCGGTGCTGGACGCCCTCAAGGTAACCGCCGTACTCGCGTGCTTGGCCGCGGCGGGTAGCACCATTTTCAAAGATGTCATTTTCTCAGCCCCGGTGGAACCCCTTTACCTCAGTCATTTTCTGCGAGAAAGCGCGCTCTCCCTCATGCTTCGGTTCCTTGGCGCCTTGGTGGTCATTGCGGGATTGAGCTATGCGTATGAGTTCTACAAGGCGCGGCGAGAGCTGATGATGTCCCGGCAGGACCTGAAGGACGAGCGTTCGCAAACGGATGGAAACCCACTCGTGAAGGCGGCGATGCGGCGCATGGCGAGACGTTTGCTGCAAAAGCAGATGATGGATGCGGTGCCGACCGCGGATGTGGTGGTCGCAAACCCAACGCACTTCGCGGTTGCCCTTCGGTACGATCGCGGGTCGGACGCCGCACCGGTGATTGTGGCCAAGGGCGAGAACCTTCAGGCGATAAGGATCAAGGAGCTGGCTGCCCGGCATGGAGTCCCGATGGTTGAAAACCGCCCCGTCGCCCGGATGTTATATGCATCAGGACGCGTCGGGGAGGTCATCCCGCGGGAAATGTTCGAGGCGGTCGCCGAGATATTGGCTTTCGTCTACCGCACGTATCGCTATTACTACTTCACGTTGCCGACCCGCCGGGCGTGCGGTGCCCCGTGACGCGAATGAACGCCCACCCCGGAACCGCAGATTCGGTGTTCTCGGCGCGTCTTTTAGGCCGGCCGGACTTAATCTTTGCCGCGGGCTTGTTCGGCACGATACTGCTGCTCGTCGCGCCGGTGCAACCACTGGTGATGGATGTCCTGCTGGCTTTCAGCATTGCGAGTTCGCTGCTCGTGATGCTGGTTGTGATCTATGTCAGGACCCCGGTGGAGTTCTCGGCGTTCCCGACGGTCCTGTTGGGCCTGACGCTTTTCCGACTGGCGCTGAACATATGCTCGACGCGACTGGTGCTTACCAAGGGCGAGGCAGGCAACATTATCAACGCATTCGGGAGCATAGTGATACAGGGTAACTATGTCGTCGGGTTTGTTGTTTTCGTGATCCTAGTGGTGATCAACTTCGTGGTTATCACCAAGGGCGCCGGCCGGATCGCCGAAGTCTCGGCGCGCTTCACGCTGGACGCCTTGCCCGGCAAGCAGATGGCGATCGATGCCGAGATGAACGCTGGCGTCATCGACGAGCCGACCGCGACGGCCCGCCGTTTGAAGCTTCAAAGAGAGGTCGACTTCTACGGCGCGATGGACGGCTCCTCGAAGTTTGTGCGCGGGGAGGCGATCGCGGGAATTCTCATCACCTTGGTGAACGTACTGGGTGGTTTCACCATTGGCGTGCTGCAGATGGATCTCAGCGTGGTGGAGTCGCTGCAAAAGTTCGCGTTGCTTTCAATTGGCGATGGATTGGTCGGCCAGATCCCGGCGCTCGTTGTTTCTGTCGCGGCCGGCTTGCTCGTGACGCGGGCGGCGGACAACGGCGATATCGGGCAGCAGGTCGGCTCGCAGATCCTGCGTTACCCCATCGCCCTCAAGACAGTCGGCGGGGGCATGGTCCTGATGGGGCTTCTTCCCGGTCTTCCGCTCATCCCCTTGGGATTAATGGGAGCTTTCTTTCTCTTCTTGGGATTCAAGATACCGCCGATCCCGGCGAGTTCGCCAGGCGCGGCGGGCGCAGGCGTGATGCCAGAAGCGGGAGGAGGGAAGTCGAATGAAAAGCAGCCGCCGTCGCCCCTTAGCGGAAGCGTCGAGGAAGTTCGCCGTCTCATAGACGTCGACGCGTTTGCGGTGGAGGTGGGATTTGGCCTCGTGGGACTGGCTGATCAGAAGCTGGGCGGGGATCTTCCGGCGCGCATCACCGGAGTCAGGAAATCGTTAGCCCGGGAACTGGGTTTGATCATTCCACAGGTAGCGGTACGTGACAATCTCGAGCTCGGCAGCGGCGAGTACCGGTTTCTTCTGCGGGGGCGGCAGGTGGGGAGGGGGGCGCTGATGATGGGTCGATTGATGGCCATGAACGTCTCCGGAAGCCGGGTCCAGTTGAAGGGAATCTCGTGTGAGGAGCCTGTCTTCAAGCTGCCCGCCGTCTGGATTGAGGAGTCGGAGCGGAAGCACGCCGAGGTTAACGGATACTCGGTGGTGGATTGCTCCGCGATCGTAGTGACGCACCTGTCAGAGGTCCTTCGCGCGAACGCGCACAATATCATCGGTCGTCAGGACGTCCAGTCGTTGATCGACCATGTCAAGGGATCACACCCTGCGTTGGTGAGTGAGTTGCTTCCCGATATGGTGAGTCTCGGTGTCATCCAGCGGACGTTGCAGAATTTGCTGCGAGAGGGCATCCCTATCCTAAATCTGCCCCTGATCTTGGAAGGAATCGCCGACTATGCTTCGCTGACCAAGAATCCCGACGATCTGAGCGAGCTGGTCAGACGTAGGTTGGCCTCTTTCTTTGTGCCCTTGATCGAGGCCGCGCCCGGCTTAGTCAGGGCGATCACGCTCGACCTGAGGGTTGAGAAAGAGTTGGCCGGCAAGGTCCAAAGGACAGCTGCCGATTTGGGATTAGCCCTTGAGCCGGAGACTTCATCGGCGCTCCTGGCGGCTATAAACGCGAAGATTGCCCAGCTCAGCACTTCGAGCGTGGCCCCTTGCCTAATCGTAGGGGCCGAATTGCGGCTCCCGCTTCGAAGATTCCTCGAACCGACCTTCCCGCGACTCACCGTGCTTTCCTTTCAGGAGATCCCCGGAAGCTTCCAATTGGAAAACGCCGGAATCGTGCAACTGCCCATGCCAACCGCGAAGGTCGCGGCTTGAGGCCCGGGAAAATCGATCGTGAATTCACCTTCGCCAGGCACTTACCGATTCTTCGTCCGCTCTGTGAGGGAAGCGGTGTCGGTGCTCGAGACGCGGCTAGGACCGGAGGCCAGGGTGCTTTCCGTCCGCCCTCAGCACCGGCCGCTTTGGAAGCGGATTTTGGAAGGGGGGCGTCTGGAAATCGTGGCGGAGTTGCCCGGCCCACCGCCGTCTCCGCCGTCCGGTCATTCATCGGACGCCTTGGCGGAGACGGTCATCGCTCCGGCCGTAACCGGGGAAGCCGCGAGGGTCGATTTAAGGAGCGCTTTGCAGAAGGCCGGATTTTCCGAGCGGCTTATGTTTCTTTCCCCGGTCCGCGAGGGTGCGGGGGTGGAGGCGGGGAAGGGATTGGCCGACGATGTCGAGGCCTTCGTCAGCGGGCTACGGCGGCAGATCGAGGTGCGCCCGCTGCCCAAAGCAGGGGCCCCGATCGCTTTCGTCAGCGACTGTCATGCCGACAAGAATCTCGCCTTGAGCCAGTGGCTTTCCTGGGAGGTGTTCACCCGGGGGTCTCGCTACCGTGTATGTCATGTTGAGGTGGGGCGCCCGAACCCCTTTCTTGAACTCGAGGTCTTCTGCCAGGCCATTGGGGTTGAACTGATGCATTATCTCCCGGGAAAGAAGCCGGGTCCGGATCGGGCGGGCCTCTGTTGGGACCTTCCGTGGGCCAACGGAGATTCCGAGATCGCGGAGATTTCTGAAACATTGGACAACAACGCGGTACCCACTCGGGTAATGGTGCAGAATGCGTGCTACGAGGTTGAGCGCCTGAGGTCAAACCTCAGGCTCGCTCAAAGGATAGGCGCGACGCATTTGGTGCTCACCCATTTTGACCAGCTGCGCAATGTTGCGAAAATCTGGGATATGCTGATCGAGTCGGAGCTGTCACCGCTGTTCTTTTCGGCTAACGAAAGCTTGCTCGCGACGGTCCGGATCGATCCGGTCGAGCAGCTGGCCAGGCGGACGCTGGGTTCGGCGTAAATATATGAGATATATTTTCCTTATCTTCGGGTTTCTCTTCTTCTGCAGCATTTTCATCGCGGGTCTGGTCGCGGGCAGAAACTTCGACCTTGTGGTGCGGGACGCATGCGTGGGCGCTCTGGTAGGCGGCCTGGCGGGACAGTGGTTCTGGAAAACCGTGCTTTCGGCCATGGCCGAAACGGTCGCCAAGAAACGCGCGAAGGCGGAGGCGGAAGCGAAGGTAGCTCGGAAGAAAAAGTCCGCAGAAACGCTTGCAGCAGTTAGCAAGTGACGTCTAGGTACCCAAGGAGTACTCCATGGATCGCCTTCCCCATCCTGAACCGACTCCCGCCTCTGGAGGAGCGTTGGCACACAGGAGTTACCAAAAGTTGACGGGCGCGGCGGATGCGCTGGTGGAGGAACACCTCGGCTTGGTGCGCCAAGTGGTCGGCAGGATAAAAATGAATCTGCCGCCGCATGTTGATAGCGACGATCTGCACTCCGTGGGGGTGGTAGGCCTCATTGCGGCGGCGCAGCGCTACGTTCCGCAGGAAGGGCACACGTTCGCGGGTTATGCCTACACCAGGATTAGGGGGGCGATTCTCGATGAGCTCCGGCGGCTGGATTGGTGCCCGCGACGCAACCGGGCCAAGGCTCGCAAGATCCAAGGAGCCATCCATGAATTGGAGCAGCGTTTTCAGCGGGTGGTGTCGGGTGAGGAGGTAAGGTGCCATCTTGGCCTCTCCCCGGGTGAATATGAAACGTGGCTTCAGGAGGCCAGTCCAGTCACCTTCGTAAACATCGACGCCGTCGCCGGTGAGGGGGGAGGTGGGCTGCTTCCGCATGAGACCATACCCGACGAGAACCAGGTGCCGGCCGCCGAGCGGATGGAGCGGGCCGAACTCTGGCGGTTGATCGCGGATCGCATCGAGCAGCTGCCCGAAACACAACGCAAAGTGCTCGCTCTATATCATTTTGAGGGGCTGCGCTTGGCTGAAATAGCCGAGGTGCTCGGCCTAACCGAGGCGCGCATCAGCCAGATCAACACGCAGGCTATACTGTCATTGAGAAATTTTATTGTGCGCAAAAATTGACGGAATCTTCCCATGCTTATCATCGCCGGTGTCTTAATTGTTCTGGTCGGGACGATCGTTTCGTTCCTCATGGGAGGAGGGGATTGGAACTTCGGCCGCTTGGTGTTGCTGCTCTATCCCGCCGAACTGATTGCGATCTTCGGGATCACGATCGGGGCTGTAGTGATCGCCACTCCGGGACATGTTCTTAAGGGTACGTGCTCGAAAATTATCGCCGCCGTTTCGGGGAACGTGATCAAAACAGAACACTATTTTGAATTGATCGGGGTTTTGTACGAACTTTTCCAGACGGGTAGAAAAAACGGGCTTCTGTCCCTCGAGGAGCATCTCGCCGCTCCGGCTCAAAGCGCGATATTTAAAAAATACCCAACCCTTCTGAATGTCCCAGAGCGGCTTCGCTTTGTAGTGGATAGCCTTAAACCCTTGGTTGATGGGCGTATTAAGCCAGACCAGCTGGACGGGGTGATTCAGGTTGATATCGAAACGAAAAAACAGGAACTTGAACATGAGGCGCACGTCCTAAATTTTGCGGGCGACTCCTTGCCCGGGATCGGGATCGTGGCGGCGGTGATGGGCATCATCAACACCATGCAGATCATCGACCAGGGAACGCAGGCGGTGGCCTCGCATATGGCCGCCGCGCTATCTGGCACGATGCTAGGGGTCTTTTCCGCCTATGGTTTCGCTAACCCCCTCGCAAGCAGCATCAGATCGTTGAATGATGGCTACGTCGAATACCTTCGGTGCACGAAGATCGCGGTCGTCGCGTTTGCTAAGGGCATGGCGCCGTTGACGGCGGCGGAACTCGCGAGACGTTCCCTAGGACATGCCGTTCAGCCATCCTCTGAGGCGCTGGAGGCCGCGCTTCGCGGGGCCTCTGCGACGAAGTGACATAGGAGGCATACGCATCATGGCTGGACACGGCGGCGGCGCATGGAAGGTGGCCTTGGCGGACTTCATGACCGCGCTGATGGCTTTTTTTCTGGTCATGTGGATCTTGGCGCAGCGCCCTGAACTCCTCGAGGGCACCGCGAAGTACTTTCGGGATCCGCCGAGGATAAAGATGCCGTGGACAACGGGGGTGTTGAAGTTCGAGGCCAAAGAGGCGGCGGTGCGCGATATTAATGTCCCCAAGTCGGTGGAAACCTCCGCGAGTAACTCCGCGGCTGCGGAGCAGAAGCGTCTGAATGCGATCGCAATGGGTTTTTATGGCATGATCAATGTAAAGTCGGACGATCCCAACCGCCCAGTGGACGTTATCGTATCAAGTGAAGGCGTTTTAATCACCCTCTATGATCGGCCTCAGAGGCCTCTTTTTCGGGACCAGACCTCTGCGGACCTAACTCCTTGGGGAGTGTTCGTGTTTCAGAATTTGGCTTGGCTTGCCGACAGGCATTCGTTCCGGGTCTCAATCGAAGGTCATACTCGCAAAGGTTTGAAGATGCTTTCCGAGGTCTATTCCTCCTGGGAGCTATCAAGTGACCGGGCAAATAATGTGCGGCGTTTGATGTCCTCGGTCGCCGTCGCGGCGAATCAGTTCGAACGCGTGGTTGCTTATGGAGAAAGCCGGCCTTCGCGGCTCAATTCACCCGGGGGTGAGAATGACCACAGGGTTGAAGTCAAACTAGCTATGAATCAGCTGATGATGGAAAAGCCTGCTACCAAGTCTAACACGGAGAAGAAGGCGCCGTGAAATCATTCCTGACGAACAGAGCCTCCGGGCCGGAATCGAGCAAGGCGGCAACAATCAAGTCAGATGGCTCTTCGGGCCTTTTGGCGCTGGTGCGACTTCAGGGGCCGCCCAACGCCTGCGATGGCTCGAACTTGGGCCCCGTCGTCACCTGCAAGCGTGACGGAGATATCGTGCGGACAATTATTGTGACCTGCACATGCGGGAAAGTTACGGAAATCGATTGTACTTATAAAAGTGAGGGTGGCTCCAAGCCTGCTTAGTGAGTAGTATTAAGCAGTTTATGCAGCTGGCGGAGGCTGCGCCGGAGGTTTGGAAGCTTTTTGAGAAACCACCTCCTCAGGCAGAATCTGCCCGGATTGAAGATCCTAAACTACGTGCAGAGTACTCCGTACGTCGGCTAAGGAGGCTTCTTGAAGATTTGAGGGCAAGACTCCCAGAGATTCTTGGGCTGGAGGGCGCGAATGCCACCCTCAAAGCCAGAATGCTCGTAGACGGGATGGTCTGCCTCAATCGGTGCGATGTAAGACAAGTTGCGGACCGGGAAGATAAGCTGCGCCACGCGCAACTTAGTCGAGACTACCAGCTAGCCTTTGACGCTCATCGGCAAGGGATGAGTGACGACGCGGTAAGCCTCATCACGGAGGTTTTTAACTATCCGGTGCGGATTGGTGGGTTGGCCGAATTTATCAAGCTGAGGCGAGACTGCGCAGGCATGGAAGCCCGCGAAGGCGGCCTACGGACCCGTTTGGAGTCTTCCAAGGCGGGACTGGCGGAGGCTAACCGGAGCCACCGTTGCATGGAGTTATTGCTGCAAACGAGGCGCGCGCGCAAGATTGTCGCAGTGGGGCTTGGATGTCTTATAATTGCGATAGGTTCTTTCGAAAACTCTCGAGTGATAGGAATCATCTTCGGGTTTAAAGCGTTTCTGCTACTTATGGGGGGGGCGGTCTCGTGGTTGGCCGGGGTTGCTGCTCTGGCTGGCATGCCGGAAGAGGTGCGACTCAAGGTTTCGGCGCTAGATGAGGCGGGCTTTTTGGCGGTTGGCGACCGACTGAGTAAAGCTCAGGCGGAGATGGAGGAACTCGGAAAACGAATCGAAGAACACAGACTAGAGCTGGTCGCGATGGGCGATCGGATTTCGGCCTGCGTTGCAATTGAGCCTACTTGGAGGGTTATGAACGAGGCGGAACTATCGGGGTTAATGGATCGGCTGGTTAACCGATGCAGGGAGGCGTTGGGGGAGAAAGGAGCCTCGTTAGTATTTAAAAACCTCAGAGAGGTATCGCGACTTTAGCGCCCGGCGTTTTACGAAAACTTCGTTGGGCGGGAGGAGTCTTCGATAGGATTGCGACTTGTAACGTCCGAAGGAGGCTAACGCGCTGGTTTGATGAGAGCCGACCCGGATTTTGCGGCGTTCGAGAGCACCGCTTACCTCGACGATCCCCTCCACTCCTTGTCGTTTGGCTCCAATCCGGTTTTTACCTGCAGGCCGCCCCGCCGCGAGGACCGGCCCTTGTGAGCTTGGCTCCGATGCCGACCCATAACCCTGACCTGAACCCAGGCTAGAAACTTGGCGATCTGATGAAGGACGCCTTCGCAACTGCCATGCACAGCCTTGTATGCCTTAGGAGATTCCTTTCCGGCTGATTTGGAACCGCTGCGCGCCAGCGGCGCACGCGTCGCGCAACGGGCCGTAAGGTGGTCCCCGTCGGTTGGACAGCGGATCGGGTAAAGTAAGTTAGGAGAGACAAAGGCGCTTTCGATGCCTTGGCCGACTCCGAGGACAGGAGCCGAAGAGCTTGCCGCAGGAGTCGGCCCGGGGTCGGACGGATGGTGTGGGGCGTCATTGGTTGATGGCAAGCCGGATGCCCTCGCGATAGACCTCGAGGGGCGTGCGGGGATGCTCGTTGCCGAAGGCGCTGTGCGGCCGCCGCTCATTGTAGAACCGGAAAAACGCGTCCAGCTGGGTGTGGGCCTCGATTTGGGAGCAGTAGCTCTTCACGTAGACCTCCTCGTACTTCACGGTGCGCCAGAGCCGCTCGATGAAGACGTTGTCCAGGGCCCGGCCCCGGCCATCCATCGAGAGCTTCACCCCCCGGGCCAGCAGCGGCTGAGTGAACTCGGCCGAGGTGAACTGGCATCCCTGGTCGGTGTTGAAGATCTCCGGGACCCCGTGCTCGGCGATCGCCCGGTCGACCGCCGTCACGCAGAAGCTGGCGTCGAGGGTGTTCGACAGGCCCCACGCCAGGACCGCCCGACTGTGCCAGTCGATCACCGCGCAGAGGTAGATGAACCCGCCCTGGATCGGCAGGTAGGTGATGTCCATCGCCCACACCTGGTTGGGCCGGGTGACGTCCAGCCCCCGCAACAGGTACGGGAAGACCGCGTGCTGCGGATGCTTTCGCGACAGGTTGGGCTTGGGGTAGATCGCCACCAGCCCCATCTGGCGCATCAGCCGGCGCACCCGCTTGCGGTTCACCAGCTCCTTTTGTCGCCGCAGCCACCGCGTCATCTGGCGCGAGCCGAAGGCCGGGTATGCGAGGTGGGTCTCGTCGATCAACCGCATCAGCCGCAGGTTCTCGTCGTCCGGCGGCTCCGGCCGGTGGTAGTAGCTCGCCCGGGCCAGGCCCAGCAGCTCGCACTGCCGGGTGACCGGCAGGGAGGGATGTTTGGGCTCAATCATGCGGCGACGCTGTTCAACGCTCGAGCTCGCCAGCTTTTTTTTTAAGCCACTCCAGCTCCATCTTGAGCCGGCCAATCTCCTCGAAGAGCTCCCGCTCGCGCTCCTTCGCGCTCTCCGCGTCGCGGTCCGCCTTCCGGGCGAACACCTCCGGCAGCCGCTCCACCGCCTCCTTCTTCCACTGGCTCACCTGCACCGGGTGCACCTCGTACCGCGACGCGATCGCGTGCACCGGCTCGATGCCCTTGAGGGCCTCAAGACCTACCTTGGCTTTCAGATCGGGACTGTGCTGACGTCGTTTCTTGGACATAGGGATCGTGTTTCGGACTCTGGGTTAACGATCCGACCTGTCCAACTTCCGGGGTCCACCTCAGGGTGGCAGGGGAGGCGGTCAGCCTCCCCGCCTTCAGGCGGCCTTGGGTTGAGGGGTGAGCAGGTGTTTCAAGTGTTCGCGGAGCAGTTCCATGTCCAAGTAGCGGTTCTCGTCGACCCACTCCTCGTGGATCTCGACGGCCAAGGCGCGGACCAGCCGTAGGCAGCTCTCCTCGTTGGGAAAATGCGCACGAGCAGGGTGCGGCGTTTGATCTCCTGGTTGAGCCGCTCGAGCATGTTGGTCGACTTGAGGTGTTTGTGGTGTTCGCGGGGCAGCCGGTAGAAGGCGAAGGTCTCGTCGATGTTCGCCTCGACCCAGGCGCAAAGCTTGGGGTGGCGCGCCTGCCGACCCGTCCGTGGATCGTACCCCCGGGGAAGACCGACGAGTTGAAGCTGGCCTTCGATATGCGGGGGCGCACCGGGTTGCAGACCAAGACCGCCACGGTGGAGACGGAGCGTGGGCGGCGCCTGCTCACCATGAACATCCGGATCCCCGCGGCGCCCTCGATGGCCGCCGACCCCGGGCTTCGCGAGCGCAACCAAGCTCTCGCGAAGGCCGACCGGCAGGCCGTCTTCCGCGGCGACTGCGCCCGCTGCCATGTCGTACCGACAATCGGTTTGAGCGGCGGGGAACTGTACAAGGCGGCGTGCGGGATCTGCCACGAGGCGGAGCACCGCGCGTCGTTTGTGCCCCTGCTCAAGGAGCTGCAACGCCCGGCGGACCGGGATTACTGGCGCTCCATGGTGGTCGCGGGCAAACCCGGCACACTGATGCCCGGGTTTTCCGCTGACATGGGCGGGCCGCTCAACCGTCCGCAGATCGATACGCTCGTGGAGTATCTTATCGCCACCTACGCGGTGCGGAATTGAGGGCGTCGCCGGGCGATCCGATCTTCCGCGCGATCGCGGCGACGCTCGGTCACGGTGAAGCGGACTCAGAAGCTGCCGCTCACTCCGAATTTGATGACCGTCGTGTAGAGGTCGTTGCGCGTCGCGCGGTCGCGGATGTAGGTGTACTCGTGGGCGGTGCCGATGTTGAACACGTTGATCACGTCGGCGTAGACGCTGAACCGGCGGCTGAACGCGTAGGCGAGGTTCACGTCCGTGGGAGTGCTGCCCTTGTCGTACACCCGCCGCGAGGGGTCCGCGTTGTAGCTCTTAAGCCGGTCGGACATGTGGTTGACCTTCACGCGGATCGTCCAGCCATGCGCGATATAGGAGAGACCCACGTTGCCCGTGCGCGGAGTGAAGAGCGGGATGGTGCCGCCGGTGCGGTTCGCGCCCGGCGTGCCGTAGTCGCCCTCGGTCCGCAGCCACGTCATGTTGGCGAACGCGCCAAAGCCGCGCCATAAGCCCGGCAGGTGGCTGAACTGCTGGCTGTAGGCGAATTCGATTCCCCGGATCTTTGCCGACCCGCCGTTGCGATCGGTCGTCAGCAGGTAGCCGTCGTACTCCTGGCCGAAGATGTTGTTGGTGGAATCGACGCGGCCGACTCCAGCGCGGTAGATGAAGTCGCGGAGGCGTTTGTCGAAGGCGCCGATGGAAAGTAATCCCGCCGGCTCAAAGTACCACTCGAGCGAGGCGTCGAGGTTGCGTGAATGCTGGGGCTGCAGGTCCGGATTGTTGGAGGTGATGGTCTGGTTGTCGTTGTTCACCGTCATGTCGGGCACGATCTGCCCGAAGTTCGGGCGCCCGATGCCGGTGGAGTAGCTAAGGCGGCCGATTAGGCCGCGGGTCGCGCTGTATTTCAGGTGGAGGCTGGGGAAGTAGTTCCGGTAGTCGCCGCCGGCGCGCGTGCGGTTGCCGTACTCGGCGAGGCTGCGGCGGGCTTGCTCCTCATCCGTCACGGCGCCCACCCAAGCCGCCCTGCGGGCACGCTCGGCGGCGGTGAGCTCCTGCTTGAAGCCCTGGCCGGAGAAACGCGTTTCCTCCATCCGGACGCCGGTCACCACACCCAGCCGACCCCAGCGGGTCTCTCCCTGCACGTAGGCGGCCGTGACTGTCTCCCCGGCCCGGGAATCGAGCCGGATGGAGTCCTGCACGCTCGTGGCGACGTTGCGCCGGAAAAGCTGCGGCTGGTTTCGCAGTGTCTCGCGCAACTCCGGCAGCTTCAGGAACTGCAAGCCGCGCGGATAGTTGAAGGCGACATGGGTGTAGCCGGGGTCGAAGAACCGGCCGAGATCATCGTCGTTCGTCGCGCCGACGGGGCCGGCCACACCGTTCGGGCCGACGTAGCTGAGCAATTCCCGGTTCTGATCGCGCCGGCGCGACTGCTCGCGGAAACGAAGGCCGGTCTTCAGCGACACCGGCAACGTGGTGGCGAAGGCGCGCCGGTAGTTGACCTGGGCGCCGAGGATCTCGTCGCGGCTGAAAATCTCCGGCATATCGATCGAGGTCATCGTCGAGTTGCGCGGCTCATGGATGTCCGGACCGCTGATCTGGGAGACCGTGAAGTACCGGTGGGTGAGGGAGCGGTCGAAGCGGAATCCCACGCCGGCCACGGCGCGCGCCGGGATGAAGCGGCGCTCCTCGCCCGAGGAGGGCGAGAAATTGGCGGTGAAATCGAGCTTCCCGTCGAGAAAACGGGCGCTCTCGCCGCCGAACGTGAAGTTGAGCGTCTCGACGTCCCGCTCGCGCCGGTTCTGGTTGAACGTGAAGGTCTGGTTGCGCGTCTCCGTGATCTTGCTGGAAACCGACACGATGTTGGCGGCGGTGGCGGAGCTCACCGTCGGCTGCCGGCGGTTCAGCTGATCGACGTAGTACGAGTAGGTGGTGTTGAAATAGACGCGGGTTGCGTCCCCCAGCCGGTAATCGACCCGCGCGCCCAGCCCTTGGCGTTTGTGCTTCAGCTGGTCCTGGCCCCAATTGGAAGCGGTGAAGAAGACGGGCCGGTCGGTGGCGGTGGTCTGCTCGTAGAGGAGGTTGCTGCGGTCGCGCGGCTTGTGGCTCTCGTTATAGCTCGCGGTGAAGAGCACGCCCACGCGGTCGCGGATGATGTCGGAGTAACTCAGGCTGAAGAGCGGCCGGAATGTCTTCTGGTCCATGTTGTAGGAATGGCCGGCGTTGTAGGTCGCCCGGCGGCCCTTGCGGTCGAGGGCGCTCTTGGTGCGGAGGTTGACACCGCCCCCGATCGAGTCGGCGTCCATGTCGGGCGTGGCGGCCTTGGTGACCTCGATCGTCTCGATGAAGTCGGCGGGCACCTTGTCGATCTCGAAGCCGCGATTGAGGCTGCGGGTGGTGCCGTTGGCGCCGCGCGTGCCGTCGATGCTCACGGCGTTCAGGTTGGAATCCACCCCGCGGATGCGGATGAGGTAGATTTCCCCCTCCGACTCCTCCTTGCTGATGCCGGGCATGCGTTGGAGAAAGTTGCCGAGGTTGAGGTCGGCCACGTTGCCGAACGCGTCCGAGGAGATCACATCCTTCACGTTGCCGGCGTTGCGCCGCTCGGTGATGGCGAGGGCGTTGCCCTCCCGCTCGCCCTCGACGACGAATTTCTCGAGTTTGTACACGGCCGAGGTGAGGCCGAGGTCGCGGATCGTCGCGCGGCCTACTGTCACGTTCGCCGCGCTGGAGACCGGATCGAGGCCGGAATAGGTTGCCGTGACGGTGTAGGCGCCCGGGGCGAGTCCGGTGAACTCGTAGCGGCCGTCGCGCAGGGTGAGGGTGCGGCCTCCGCCGGGCGATAATGTCACCTCCGCGCCCGCGAGGTTCTGCCCCGTCGCGGTGTTGCTGACGACGCCGGCCAGCGAACCGGTTTCCGCGGCCCGGGCGGTGCTGAGAGACGCAAGTGCCGGGACGAGCAGGGCCAGGAACAGCGGGAAGGAAACACCGGAGCGCCGGGCGCGGGCGGATGGGAGCAGTGGGGTTCTCATGGGGACATCGTGGGGCCGTTGGTCGCATCGCCGCGGCATCGCGGCGAAAGGACCTGAACGGAGGGGTGGATTCAGGGTTTAAGGGGCACCGCGCGCCTCGACAGCGTCGAGGCTGGGACCGGGATTTTCGATAGTGTCGGGAATGTTCAGCAAAAAGGCGGAACATGGTAGGTGGTAGGGGGTGAACAAACCAAAAACCACCGAAGGAAGGAAAACCATGACCCGCCCGAAACCGAACGCTGAGGCGATCAACCTGACAAAACAAGACCTGCTGCGCATACTCACGGAGGACGATTCCCTCAGGAAGTTGATGCAGACGCTGCTGCAGGAGGCTCTGGAGGCCGAGATGGAGCGCACGGCCCTGCCGGTCCTGGGGCACGCGTAACTCCAGCTTGCCCACCCGGGTCACCAACGACCGCGTGTAGTAGCCACTGCGATAGCCCAGCCGGCCGGCCGTGCGCTCGCTTTTGCCGGCAAGCACTAGCCATGGAGGCCCATACCGACGCGATCCTTGGATCGTTATCCGGATTTAGGTATCGGGCAATTTTCGGATCACCCCACTCCACGGCTGCAATTATCTCCGGCTCATCGGGGGGAAAGGCTCCTCTACTGAGTAGGAGTCGAACGCACTCGGAATGGCGATTCCTTATGGCGAGCCGAAGTGCTTTGTTGTTCGACGCTCGCACATTTGCACCAAGTTGGATCGCCCACTTCGCCATGTCGTCATCGCCTGTTTCAGAGGACTTTATCAGAACACCCTGCTGCTAGGAAACTGGATCTTCAGGGGGATCGGATCCGGGAGGGGTTTAAGGGGAGGGTGCCGGTTAAAAACGGAGTCGGACCCCTGTAGTCCCCCAACCCTCGAGTCCGCCTGACCAGCCAGCGGCGCGAAGAGCCGG
>Ga0194118_10000635_pt1 | contig 56915 bp, 56 predicted proteins | sample TA2MahsurfametaG_2_FD_148662 | JGI IMG/M metagenome (GOLD analysis project Ga0194118, IMG submission 148662) | Freshwater microbial communities from Lake Tanganyika, Tanzania - TA2015013 Mahale N5 surface | ecosystem: Environmental > Aquatic > Freshwater > Lake | place: Tanzania: Lake...
CGCACCATGTGCTGCTCGCCTTCTTCCCCCTGGCCTTCACCGGGGTCTGCACCGAGGAGATGTGCGCGTTCACGGACGACTTCGATGTGTTCAGCTCGCATGAGGTGACGGTGTTGCCGATCAGCGTGGACTCGGTCCCCACGCTCAAGGAGTTCAAGGCGAAGTACGGCATGAAGGTCGAGCTCGGGAGTGACTTCAAGCGGGAGGTCGCCACGGCGTACGGCGTCCTGCATCCCGCCTTCTTCGCGACCCGCGCCTATTTCCTCATCGACAAGACCGGTGTCGTGCGGTGGTCATTCGTCGAGGAGACCCCGGGGACCCGGCGACAGAACGCCGAGATCCTCGCGGAGATCGCGAAGCTCGCGGGGTAAGGGAGGGGCGGCGGCGGTGAGCCTCATACCCGACCCCGCAGCCGCGAACGCCCTCTCCGGCGAGCGCGCCTCGCGCGCCCTGGTCGCGCTCGCCTGGATCAACACGCAGTTGGCCTCAGCGCGTGGCCTCGAGCCGAACGTCGAGCGGACCCTCGACCATCTTCGGGAGGTCCTCGACGCGGATGAGATCGCGGTCTGGGTGCACACCCCACAGGGGCTCATCGAAGGGTGGGTGAGCGGGTCGGCGGGCACATCGGAGGCGGCGGTTCGGACGGCACTCGCCGGCGGCGAGCTCGACGACGCGGGCGAGGGCGTGGCGGCGCTTCCCTGGTGCGAGGGGACCGGTCAGTCGGCGGACTCATCTGGCGTGCGCGGCGGCCGCTCACGGCGGAGGAGCGGATCCTCATGACCGCCGTCGCCGGGCTCCTCGCCCTCGAACTCACGCACGCCGAGCGCTCCCGGCGACTCGAAGAGGAGGTCGCCGCGCGCACGGAGGAGATCGAACGGGGTCGGCGATTCACCGAGAAGATCATCGATTCACTCCCCATCGGGCTCTATGTGATCGATCGCGCGTATCGCGTCCAAAGTTGGAATCGACGGCGGGAGACGGGGACGCAGGCGACGTCGCGCGAGGCCGCGGTGGGGCGAACCATCTTCGAGGTCCTGCACCTCGCGCCCGGCGATCCCATCCATCAGGAGTTCGACGAGGTCTTCCGCACGGGTCAGCTCCTCGAGTATCTCCGCGAGGTCGGGTCCTCAGGGGAACGCCGCACCTTTTGGGTGACCAAGATCCCCATGCGGCTCGGCGGCGACGAGGTCACGCATGTGATCACCCTCGGCGAGGACATCACCGATTGGACCCAGGCCCAGGCGCGCGCCTCGCAGGCGGAGAAGCTCGCCGCGATCGGGCAACTCGTCGCTGGGATGATGCACGAGGTGAACAATCCGCTCGCGACGATCGCAGCGTGTGCCGAGTCGTTGGGCTACCGCATCGATCCACTGATCGCGCAGGGACTCCCTGACGCCCAAGAGGCGATCGACTACCTCGGCATCATCGGCAACGAGGTGGAACGGTGCAAGCATATCGGCGATGGGCTGCTCGACTTCACCCGGCCGCGGCCGGCGCGGCGTGAGCGGGTGCAGCCGAACGAAGTGGTGGAACGCACCCTCTTCCTCCTCAAACATCATGCGCGGTTCCGGAAGGTCGCCGTGGTGCTCGCCCTCGATCCGGCGGTCGACAGGGTCCCGGAAGCGAGTGCGGAGCAGCTGGTGCAGGTGTTGATGGGGCTCCTCCTGAACGCCATGGATGCGATGGGGGGCGAGGGGACGGTCCGGGTCGTCACTCGCGTCGGACCATCGACCGCTGAGGGGGCGATCATCGAGGTGAGCGACGCGGGGGTGGGGATCCCCCTCCGAGAGCGCGACCGGATCTTCGAGCCCTTCTATACGACGAAGGCCCCTGGATCGGGCACGGGGCTCGGCCTCTCGATCGCCTATGCGATCATGCAGGAGCACGGGGGCCGGATCGAGGTCGACAGCGTGGTCGGCCAAGGGAGTACCTTCCGCCTCATCCTTCCCGTGGTGGCCGAATGAGGGTCCTGGTGATCGAGGACGACCCGACCGTCGGGGAGTTCGTGAAGCGGGGGCTCGAGGAGCAGCGTTGGACGGTCGATCTCGTGGCCGACGGGGTGGAGGGCGAGGCCTTGGCCCGGTCGCAGCCCTATGACCTCGTGATCCTCGACCTGCGGCTCCCCGGACGTCCCGGTCCCGAAGTGCTCCGCAACCTCCGCGCGCGTGGGTTCGAGCGGCCGGTGCTGGTGCTCACCGCGCAGGATGCCGTCGATGCCAAGGTGGAGACGCTCCGAGCTGGGGCCGATGATTACGTCACCAAGCCCTTCGCCTTCGAGGAGCTCCTGGCACGCGTCGAGGCCCTCGCACGTCGTCCGCGCGCGCTCGCCTCCCCACGCATCGCGGTCGCGGACCTAGAGATCGATCTCGATTCGCACCAGGTGCGCCGCGCCGGTCAGGCGATCGAACTCACCCCCAAGGAGTTCCTCGTCCTCGAGTACCTCGCCCGCCATGCGGGGCGGGTGATGAGCCGTACGCTGATCACCGAGTATGCCTGGGGCTATCATTTCGATCCCGGCACCAACATCGTCGATGTGCTCATCACGCATCTGCGCAAGAAGATCGATGCCGCGCACGACCGGAAGCTCATCACCACGGTCCGGGGCGTGGGTTACGTCCTGAAAGGCTGATCGATGTTCTGGAGTCTGCGCGGACGGTTGACGGCGCTCGCCGCCCTTAGCGGGGCAGGGGTCCTGCTCGCGCTCACGGTGATCCTCCTTTCGGCCGAACGGACCGCTGAGGAGCGCGAACTCCGGCGACGGGTGGACGAGCTGGCAACCATCGCCGATCGGTTGATCGCGCAGGGCGGTGTCCAGCGCTTCAGCGGGGTACTCGTCACGGCGGACTCGGCTCGGCCTCAGGCGTTGTCCGCCGCGACGGGGCGCCTGCTGGCCGCGATCCCCGGCTATCTGATCGTCGCTGATGCGGCGCGTCCCCTGTACATCAGCCCCACCGTCGCGGACCTCGGGACGCGGGATCGGGAGACCCTGGTCCAGGCGGTCACAGGGCTCTTTGAGCCCGACCGCCAAGCCGCCTTCGTGCAGCTCGAGGCCGCACGGCTCTACGTCCGGGTGCGGTTCACCGCCGATACCATCGCGGGGGTGCCCCTCCGCATCGCCGTCGGGATGCCATCGGACGGACTCTCCCTCGTCCGTCTCGATGGGTTCGCCTCGAGCCTGGTCGCGATCCCCCTGTTGATCCTGGGCTCGGCGGTGATCGCCTTCAGTGTGTTGGGGACGGGGCTCCGCCCTCTGGAACGACTGGCCCGGCAGTTGGAGGCGATCCAGCATGGGCGATCGCTCCACCGCCGCGTCGCCATCGAAGGTGATGCCGAGGAGGTGGACCGACTGGCCGAGACGATCAACGCCATGCTCGAGCGCCTCGAGACGTCGTTCGCCTCGCTCCGCCGCTTCACCGCTGATGCGAGCCATGAGCTCAAGACCCCGCTGACGGTGTTGCGCGCGACCTTGGAACGGGCCATGCAGCAGCCCAACGTCCCGGCGGAGCAGTTGGCCGCTCTCGAAGATGCATTGGCGAACACGGCTCGCATGGCCGACCTGGTCGATTCGCTCCTCACCCTGGCTCGGGCCGATGAGGGACGGTTCGATCTCCATCGGGAGCCCGTGGCGATGGAGCCGCTGGTCGTGGAGATGCTCGAGACCGCGACCATCCTGGGGGAGGCCGCGGGGATCGCGGTGCGTCGGCTCGACATCGAGCCGGTGACGGTCTTGGGGGATCCCGATCGGCTGCGCCAGCTCCTCCTCAACATCGTCACCAACGCGATTAAGTACACGCCACGCGGGGGTACGGTCTCCATCGGCCTCGAACGCCGCGGCGAGCAGGCGGCGGTCACGATCGATGACACCGGGGTCGGGATCGCCTCGGTGGACGTCCCGTTCATCTTCGAGCGCTTCTGGCGGGCCGATCGGGCCCGATCACGGGGTGAGCGGGGGGGGCTGGGGCTCGGGCTCTCGATCGCCGAATGGATCGCGCAGGCCCATGGGGGAACGATCACCGTGGCCTCGCGCATCGGGCGGGGGACGACCTTCACGGTGCAGCTCCCCCTCCTTCGAGACGGCGAATCGGCCGCGTCCTGAGCGATTCATGGAACGCTCATCAAGCATTAACCGATTCTTAATCTTTCCGTCATTACCTCGTTAATCCACGCCCTCTAGAATCAGGGCAGTCGGTGGCCACATGGGTCGCCGTCACGCGACTTTTCACGAGTGGAGACGGACGCGTGTTCAACAACCTGATCGAGTCGGGTCCGAAGCAGAAGAAGGGGATCGGAGGCTCAGTCGCCTCGACCCTCGCCCACGCGGCCATCGTCTTCGGGATGATCGTCGCGACCAAGAACGTCGGTGAGACGATCGCCGCGGAAGCGGAACAGGTCACCAAGTTCGTGGTCGAGGAGAAGAAGGAGCCGGAGCCGGAGCCGGAGAAGCCGCCGCCAGATGCGGTGGCCGCCCCGCCGATCGCGAAGGGGTTCCAGGTGCTCACCGCGCCGGTCGACATCCCGGACGTGATCCCGGAGATCGACCTCTCGAAGAAGCTCACCAACGAAGCCGACTTCTCGGGCCGCGGTGTGGCCGGTGGTGTGGCGTCTGGCGTCGTAGGCGGGAGCGTCCCGGTGAACCAGGACCAGCCCTTCTTCGACTTCCAAGTCGAGAAGCCGGTCGCCCCGATCCCGGGCAGCGGCTCCCCGCGCTATCCGGAGATCCTGCTGTCCGCCGGCGTCGAGGGCCAGGTCCTCGGGCAGTTCGTGGTGGACACCCTCGGCCGCGTGGAATCGGGCTCATTCAAGGTGATCCGCTCGGATCACGACCTCTTCGCGGCGGCGGTGCGCAGCGCACTCCCCGCGATGCGGTTCCTCCCCGCCGAGGTCGGCGGTCGGAAGGTGAAGCAGTTGGTCCAGCAGCCGTTCGTCTTCAACCGCCAGCGGTAACTCCCTCTCACCGGCAGCACCCTCTCTTAGGAGCAACGCAGTCATGGAAATGAACATCGCTGAGATCTTCGAGAAGAGCCCCCTGTTCGCGAAGGGGATCTGGGCCCTCCTCCTCGGTATGTCCTTCTGGTCGCTGACGGTCGCGACCGGCAAGTGGTGGGGCTTCCGCAAGGCGCAGAAGGAAACGCTGAAGTTCGCCCCCGAGTTCTCGCAGTTCCTCGAGGAGGACAACCTGACCGAGGCGATCAACCTCGCCGAGGGCTATAAGAAGTCGAACGTCGCGCGTGTCCTTGGTGGGGCGCTGGGCGAGGTCAAGCCGCTGATCATGGACGGCACGATCACCGTGTCGGACATCAACTCGGTGGAGCGTGCGGTCGAGCGCAACATGCTTGTCGAGATCGTCTCACTGAAGCGCGGGCTCGCCGTCATCGCGACGGTCGGTTCGACCGCGCCGTTCGTCGGCCTCCTCGGCACCGTCGTCGGCATCATCAACGCCTTCTCCCTGATGGGCTCGTCGGGCTCGTCGGGCATCAACGCGATCATCGTGCCGATCGCCGAGGCGCTCATCGCCACCGGCCTCGGCCTTGGCGTCGCCATCCCGGCGGTCTGGTTCTACAACTACTTCCAGACCAAGATCGACAACCTCACCTCCGAGATGACCTATGTCTCGAAGGAGATGATCGACTACCTCATCCGCGGCGTGTCGGGGGAGTTCGGTCGGTCGCGCTTCACCCGCGAGTTCAGCACGAAGGCGCAGTCCGGTTCCGCGCCGATCTCGCAATAAGCGACTCCACCATCTGCTAGGAGGACTCGCCCATGGGCGTGTCAGTCAAGACCGGAGGCGGCGTCAACTCGGAGCCCAACGTCGTTCCCATGATCGACGTCATGCTGGTGCTGCTCGTGATCTTCATGGTGGTGACCCCGGCGCTCGCGTCGGGGTTCTCCGCCGAGCCGCCGGCCGGGGTGAATCTGAAATCGCATCCGGAAGAGGAGTTCGATCAGATCCTCGGGATCGATCGATTTGGCCAGTATTTCCTGAACAAGAAGAAGATCGACAACGCCGCGTTGGGTGACTCCCTCACGAACATCTACACTGGGCGTGAGGATGCCATCCTCTATCTGAAGGCGCACCGCGAGCTCCCGTACGAGGTCGTCCAGCAGGCGTGGAACGTCGCGTCGCGCAGCGGCGTCCGCGTCGTGGCCGCCATCACCGACCAGTCCTCGGGTGCGCCCGCGGCCGAGTCCGAGAAGGAGTGATCGACCATGGGTGCCAAAGTCGGTGAGAGTGGTGGGCTGAACAACGAGCCGAACGTCGTGCCGATGATCGACGTCATGCTCGTGCTCCTCGTGATCTTCATGCTCGTGCAGCAGGTCCGGAAGGCGATCGACATCCAGCTCCCCGATCCCAATCCGGCGGTCGCGGTGGCCAACTCGGCGTCGAACCAGATCGTGCTCGAGGTGCTCCCGGGTGGACAGTTCGCGGTCAACCGTGAGCCGGTCACCAAGGACGATCTGCTCAAGCGGCTCACGGAGATCTACGAGCCGCGTCCGGAGAAGATCATCTTCGTGAAGGGCGATCCGAAGGTGCAGTTCCAGGAAGTCATCTACGCCATGGATATGGCGCGTGGCGCGGGCGTGAAGGTCATCGGCGTCCCGCCGAACTGATCGAGCCACGGGACCGCATGTCCCGACTGTGGTGCGATGCGGCGGACGAACCTTTTCTGGGGCGTCCGCCGTATCATTTTTGGGCGAAAGGCTGAAGGCTGGAAGCTGAAGCTTTAGGCGTTGAGCCTCCAGCCTCCAGCTTTCAGCATCTGTTTAGCTTTCATCTCTGATCCCTGATCTCTGGTGTCCTCCCACCTCTCCTCCACACGCCCGCCGCTCCGGTCCCTCCACGGGATCCCGGAGCCGTCGCCGCGTGGCCGGTGGGCGGCATTCGTCTCGGCATTCGTGCACGTGGGGCTCATCGTGCTGGTCCTCCTCCCGCCCTTCTTGGCGGCGACGCTCGATCAGCCGCTGACCGCTGGCGGGGGTGGGGCAGGACCCGCCGGTGGCGGGGGCGGTGGCCGCACGGGGTCTGGGCTCGAGCCGGTCCGCGCCGAGCGCTTGGTGTATATGCAGATCGCGCCGGTCGCCGCCGCGGTCCCCCCTCCGATCCCCACACCGACCCCTCCACTCGTCCCTCCGGTGGAGAAGAAGCCCGACGTCCCCGTTCCCCCTCCGGTCTCCGTGCCGCCTGCGGCGGAGGCCCCAGCGGCCCCCGCCGCCGTCACATCGGGCGCTGGGGCCGGGGGGGATGGTCGAGGCGGCGCGGGGCCGGGGAGTGGCGGTGGGGTTGGCTCCGGTGTTGGGACGGGGCGTGGCTCCGCGAACGGGGCCGGCACGGGCGGGGGCACCAACGAGGTCTTTCCCCCGCAGGTCACCAACCTCGCGCTGCTCCCGATGCCCGTGCCGAACCGCGTGCGTCCCTACACGATGGTCGCGTGGTTCGACGTCGATGAGCGGGGGAAGGCGACGCTCATCGCCTTCAATCCTACGAAGGACAATGCGTACAATCGCCGCATCCGCGAGACGCTGCAGGAGTATCGCTTCCGCCCGGCGACGCGACCCGATGGGTCCCCGGTGCGCGACACCGTCTCGGTGAAGGTCGAGGTGCCCTGAGCGGAGGCCCCGTCGGCACCCCGCAGGCGCGTCAGACGCGCTCCGCCGCGACTGGTGGGCGCTTTCGGTGGCGGGTACCTTCCCGCATCCATCCTCCCCCCGCACCGACTCCCATGGCTGAATCGATCGGCAACTCCGGTACCGGCATGAAGCTGCACACCAAGATCCTCCTCGCCCTCCTGGTCGGAGCGGTGTCGGGGATCGTGGTGAACACTCAGCTCGGTGCGACCCATGCGGGTGTCACGTGGGTCAACACCTATCTCGCGGGACCGGTCGGCCAGGTCTTCCTGCGGATGCTCTTCATGATCGTGATGCCCCTCGTCTTCTCCTCGATCGCCCTCGGCGTCGCGGGGCTCGGAGACCTGCGGAAGGTGGGGCGCATCGGTGGCAAGGCGATCGGCTACTTCCTCGGCACCACCTTCATCGCCGCGTCGTTCGGGTTGTTGTTGGTCGCCATCGTCGAGCCGGGGGCCGCGGTCCCCGAGTCGGTCAAGACCGAGCTCATGGCGACCTACGCGGAGGATGCGTCCTCCAAGATCGAGGCGCAGGCCTCCGGTGGGTTCGGGATCAACACCTTCGTCAACATCGTGACCCGGAACCCGATCAAGTCGGCGGCCGATGGCGACATGCTCGGCGTGATCTTCTTCGGCCTCCTCTTCGGCGCGGCGCTCACGCAGATCCCGCGCGAGCGCTCGGAGCCGATGATCAAGGTGCTCGAGGCGATCAACGATGTGGTGATCGTGATCGTCGGGATGGCGATGAGACTCGCGCCCTACGGGGTGGCGGGGCTGATCTTCGGCGTCACCTCGCGCTTCGGCTTCGCGCTCCTCAAGCCGCTGGGCGGTTTCGTCCTCGTCGTGATGAGCGCGCTCCTGCTCCACCTGTTCGTGAACCTCTCGCTCATCCTGAAGTTCGTGATCGGGATCAGTCCGCTCACCTATTTCTCCCGCGTGCGCTCGGCGTTGGTCACGGCCTTCAGCACCAGCTCGAGCTCGGCCACCTTGCCTGCGGCGCTCAAGACCTCCACCGAGGGGCTCGGTGTCCCGCCCAAGATCGCGGGCTTCGTCCTCCCGATCGGCTCGACGATGTGCATGAATGGGACCTCGATCTTCGAGGGGATCACCGTGATCTTCCTCTGTCAGGTCTTCGGGATCGATCTCACCCTCGGCGGGATGGTGATGGTCATCATCATGTCGGTGATCACCGCGGTCGGCGCGGCGGGCGTGCCGGGGGGCTCGATCCCGCTCCTGGTCGGGATCCTCGCGATGGTGGGTGTCCCGGGGGAGGGGATCGCGATCGTCCTCGGCGTCGATCGCATCCTCGACATGACGCGCACGGTGGTGAACGTCGCGGGGGATATCTCCGCGACGACCTTCGTGGCGAAGTCCGAAGGGGTGTGGGACGCCTCGATGGTGCCGGCGAAGACGGTCTAGTCGCTTCGCCGCGTTGGCGACGGCCTCAGGCCGTCGCCAAGGCCTTTCGCGCGACCTTCACCGCGCCACGCGCCGCATCGATCGCTTCGCCATGGAGATGTGACCCCGGCACCGCGGTCTTGAGTCGGTGCTCGACGAGCCGCCGCAGGAAGCTCCCGCGGCGGAGAAGGCCACCGGAGAGGGCGACCGGCACCGAGGCGCGCTCATCGACGAAGAGCTGACGCGCCAGCGTCCGCACATGCACCACGAGCTCCTCGGCGGCCATCGTGCAGAGGGAGTTCGCGCGCAGGTCGCCATCGGCGGCGAGGGTCATCGCCGGCTCGGCGAGCTGCGCAAGGTCACGCGGCGTCGCGTGGGCGGCCCAGCGAATCAGGTCATTGACCTCGTCGAGCTGGAGCGCGGTGAGTATCGCCCCCACGAGCCGCGTCTCAGGCTCCCGTCCATCGTGTGACGCGGTGACGATGCTCAGGATGCGGCGTCCCATCCAGGCGCCGCTCCCTTCATCGCCGCAGTGCGGGCCCCATCCGCCGCAGCGGAGGAAGGTCCCCGTCGGTCCACGCCCGAACGCGACCGACCCCGTCCCGCCGATCAAGAGGATCCCGGCGCCATCACCGAAGGCATCTTCAAGCGCGATCTCGGCATCGGTGGTCACGATGACCTCTTCGGCGAGCGACTGTCCCTTCAGGGCGCGCAGGAGTGCCTTCCGTTCGGCGTCCTGCCCAGCACCCGCGACCCCGACACAGAGCAGGCGCGGCGTCTCCTCCTGGCCCGCTCGCGTCAGCGCATCACGCACCAGCCCGCCGATCACCTCGGCGGAGTGCAGCGACTCACCGGGACGGAGTGCGCTCCCCTCACCGGTCAGCGTGGCGAGGACCTTCCCGCGAGCATCGGCGACCTGAACCGCGGTCTTGCTCCCCCCTCCATCGACTCCCACGACCAGATGCGACATGGACATTCCGTTCCCGGTTCAGGCGGTGCGTGCCACGGACGGCGCGGCATGCGTGAAGGAGGACAAGATACCCACGCTGAGGGTGATCGTGGTGCCGATCAGCACGAACCAGGGCCAGGCGATCCCCTTGACGGGGGTGAGGAGCCCATCCAGCGCGGGGACGGCAGCGGCGATGCGCGTGGCGAAGACGATCAGCGTCATCACCGCGATCCCGGTGGCCATTCCCGTGATCGCATCGCGCTGCGTGGCGCGCGGCCACGCCATAGCGAGGAAGAACCCACCCAGGAGCCCACCATAGGTAAAGGATGCGACGCTGAGCGCGATCACCACCACCGGTGTCCCCTCCGCGCGGTAGGTGAGCGCCCCACCGATGAGGATCATCGCCCAGACGAGGGTGAAGATCTTCGAGACGCGCAGCAGCGCGGCGGCGTCAGCCCCGCGCCCGCGGAGCGGGACCCAGAGGTCGTGCGTCGTCGCGGCGGCGAGGGCGTTGATCGACCCGGAGATCGTGCTCATCGCCGCGGCGAGGATCGCGGCGATCACCACGCCGGTCATCCCCGGCGGCATCTCCTCGACGATGAAGGTGGGGAAGATCTTGTCGGGCGCCGAGAAGGTGCGGGCGTCGTAGAAGGCCCAGAGCCCGACGCCGATGAGGAGGAAGAGGGCGAACTGGAGGATCACGCCGATCCCACTCCCGATGAGCGCCCGTCGTGCATCACGCAGGGAGCTCGACGCCATCAGGCGCTGAACGATGATCTGGTCCGCGCCATGGGAGGCGGCGGAGAGGAAGGCGCCTCCGAGGAGCCCGCCGATGAGCGTATGCGGCTTGTCGAGCCCGAGATACGGGTCGATGAGTCGCAGCTTCCCGGCCTCACCCGCACGCGCGAGGATCGCGCTCCACCCCCCATCGACACCCTGGCCAATGAGGTAGACGGCCCCGAGTCCGCCGGCGAGGTAGACTCCGGTCTGGATCACATCGGTCCAGACCACGGCACGCATCCCACCATGGTAGGTGTAGAGCAGGGTCGTCCCACCGAGTGCGAGGATCGAGACCGGCGTGAGATACTGTGCTGGGACGATCGGCCCGAGGATCAGCGCGATCGGGATCGCCGTCGCGAAGACGCGCACCGAATCGCCGAAGGCGCGCGTGAACATGAAGGTCACTGCGGCGAAGCGGCGCGTGGCCGTCCCGAAGCGCCGTTCCAACAGCGAATACGCCGTCACCAATTCCCCATCCATGTACTTGGGGAGCAGCGTGAAGGCGATCACGATCCGTCCGAGCAGGTACCCGGTCGCGACCTGCAGGAAGGTGAAATCGCCGAGGTAGGCGAGTCCTGGGATCGAGATGAAGGTCAGCGCACTCGTCTCCGTCGCGACGATCGAGAAGAGCACCGCCCACCAGGGGATCGTCCCGCCGGCGACGAAGTAATCCTTGGCGTCCTTTTGCCCGCGCCCGAGCCAGATCCCTAGCGCCGTGGTTCCCGCGAGGTAGACGAGGAGGATCCCCCAATCGAGGGCGGTGAAGGCCGCATGTTCAGTCGACGACATAAGCCTCGATGGCGTTGTACTCGGCGAGGCCGAGTCCGTTGAGGAGATCGGCGGTGCCGGTGTTGCGTTGCTCGACGCGCTGCCAGAATTCGCGCTCGTCCTGGCCGGGGAAGGGGGCCGAGTCCTTCTGCGATTGATGCTTGAAGATCGCCTGGATCTTGAGGCGGAGTTCGTCACCCGAGAGGGGGACGAGCCAGGTGGCCTCATGGATCGGCCACTCCTGCCAGGCCCCGCGATAGAGCCAGACTTCGGGGGCCACGGGCGACCCGTCACGCTCGGCGACTTCCGGCGCGGGGTGCTGTGGTCTGCGCGGTCGCGCCGGGTAGCAGCGTGCGAGGGCCGCATCGATCGCGTCCTTGCACATCCGGTGTGTCCCGTGCGGATCGCTCAGGTCACCGGCGACGAAGATGTAATGGGGCTGGAGCTCGCGAATGAGCCGCTCGACGATCGCCACATCCTCAGGGCCGACGGGGCGCTTCTCGATCGTCCCCGTGTGATAGAAGGGGAGGTCGAGGAAGCGGGCATGGGCGGCATCGAGTCCCATCGCCTCGAGTCCGGAGATTGCCTCTGACTCGCGGATGATCCGCTTGAGGTCGGCGACCTCCGTGTGATCGGGGACGCCGGCGGCCTTGTGCTGCATCGCATCGAGGAGTCGCGTCACATAGTGGTCGACCTCAGCGGTGGCGAGATGCCGCTCCGACGCGATGCGCCGCAGCACATCGAGCTGTCGCCGCACGTCGTGATCGAAGACCGCGATGTTCCCACTCGTCATATACGCCACGGTGATCGCGTTCCCATTCTCGACCAACTTGCGTAGGATCCCCCCCATCGAGATCACGTCATCGTCGGGATGCGGGGAGAAGCAGAGCACTCGTGCGCCTTTGGGGAGCTTGGTACGGCCTCGGATCCGTCCGACGAGATCGAGGAAGACATCGCCATTCACCGTCCCGGTCGAACCGCCATGGCGCGCCAGGAGACCGGACAGCCGATGCTCTTCGTAGTCGGTCTCGCTCAGCTTAAGGATCGCCTTGCCGACGGTCTGCGACAGCCAGATCACCGCCCGCGTCTCGAGCTCCGGGGTCCACTGGACGCTGTCGACCAACCAGGGGGTCGCTACGCGCGTGAGCTCGGCGGCCGCCGCGGCATCGCAGTAGAACGTCGCCTTCGGGTGCCGCTGCAGGAAGGTCGCGGGGACGCCGAGGTCGACCTCGCCCTCCACCGCGCGACGGACGATCGTCGCCTTATGTTCCCCGGTGGCGAGGATCGCGATCTCACGGGCCGCGAGGATCGTCGCGACCCCCATGGTGAGCGCCTCGTGCGGCACATGCCGCTCGCTGAAGAAGCTGCTCGCCGCATCGCGACGCGTGATGCGATCCAGGTGGATGCGGCGGGTGCGACTGTCGAGCCCCGAGCCGGGCTCATTGAAGCCGATATGCCCCGTCTTGCCGATCCCGAGGAGCTGGAAGTCGATCCCACCCGCGGCCTCGATCGCTGACTCGAAGGCGGCGCAGTGCGCGTCGATCGCCGCGCCGGTCAGACGTCCGTCGAGCAGATGCACATTCGCCGGATCGATGTCGATGTGCGAGAAGAGGTGCGTCCACATGAACCGGTGGTACGAGTGCGGACTCTCCGGTTCCATCGGGAGATACTCGTCCAGGTTGAAGGTCGCGACGCGAGCGAAGGAGAGCCCTTCCTCGCGATGCAGACGTACGAGTTCGCGATAGACGCCGATCGGGGTGGAGCCGGTGGCGAGGCCGAGGACCGCGACCCGCCCCTCAGCGTTCCGCGCGCGGATCACCGCGGCGATGCGATGGGCGACCTCGCGCGCGAGCTGCGCATGGTCGGGGAGGATCCGGGTGGGGATGCGTTCGGTCATCGATCGGGGAGATGCGACGAGGCCCGCGCCCCCAGATGGGGACACGGGCCTCGTCGGTCAGGTCGAGTGCGAGTGCGACGTCAGAGGGCGCACCCTCGGAGCGCTTACGCCGAGAAGCTGCTGCCGCAGCCGCAGCCGCCGGTGGCGTTCGGGTTCTTGAAGGTGAAGCCCGAGCCCTGCATCGAGGTCACGTAGTCGATGATGACGCCGTTGAGGTACTGCATCGAGAAGGGATCGACGAAGACGTTGAACCCGGTCTGCGCGAGGATCGTGTCATCCTCAGCCGGCTTATCCTCGATGAGGAGGCTGTACTTGAAGCCCGAGCACCCGCCGGGCTGGACGCTCACGCGGAGCCCGCCGACCTCAGGGGCGACGTTCTCGGCGACCATGAACTTCGCGACCTCGGCCGCAGCGGCCGTGGTGATGGTGACCATGACCTCAGGGGCATTCATCGTGCTCATCGAGTTCCTCCGCGACAGAAGGTGAGGCCACCTGGTGGTGGCCGAACTGCGTACCCCCGAAATATGCGACCGAGCGGGGGAGCGAACAAGATTGTCAGGGGCTACTGACACTCCGGGCGGGGCCCCCGCCGAGGGTCAGAGCGAGGTCGGCCACGGTGGTCCGGACCGGGCCGATCCGGGAGTTCTCCCGCGTCGGGTTCACCCGGTTGGTCAGGAGGATCACGAATCGGTCATTGACCGGATCGATCCAGAGGGAGGTTCCGGTGAACCCGGTGTGCCCGAAGGCGGGGCGCCGCATGAGCCGGCCGGCGGAGTTGGTCCCCGTCGGGGTCTCCCATCCCAAGGCCCGGTTCGAGAACTCCGCGAACTGCACCCGGGTGAAGGCTTGGATGGTCTCGGCTCCGAAGATCCGCACCCCGTCGAGGGAGCCCCCATTGAGGTACATCTGGGCGAAGCGGGTGAGATCGGCGGCGGTGGAGAAGAGGCCGGCGTGCCCGGAAACGCCCCCCAACAGGAAGGCGTTCTCATCATGGACCTCGCCACGCACCAGGCGCCCACGCCACGGATCGCGCTCCGTGGGGGCGGTCCGCGCGTGCAGGGCGGGGGGCGGGGTGAAGCGCGTGTCCCGCATCTGCAGCGGGCCGAAGATGTGGGTCGCGAGATACGCATCGAGCCGCTGGCCGCTCACGCGCTCGACGATCAGCCCGAGGAGGATCGCGCCGAGGTCGGAGTAGACCATCTTCGCACCGGGGGTGGTGTCGAGCGGAGCCGCGAGGACGATCGCACGCGCCGAGTCGGCGTTGCTGGTGCGCTTCCAGAGTTGGATGAAGGGCGCGAGTCCGGAGGAGTGGGTGAGGAGATGGCGCACCGTGACGCGTTCCTTGTGGCGTCCCTTCCACTCCGGGAGGTAGCGCTGCACCGGCGCGTCGAGGACGATCTTCCCCTGTTCGCTGAGCTGCATCACCGCCGAGGTGAGCCCGACGACCTTGGTGAGGGAGGCGAGGTCCCAGAGCGTCTCGGTGGAGGGGGCGGGGGCGTCGGCGGCCCAGTCGATCCGGCCGGCACTGACCTGCGCGAGGATCGTGTTGCGGGAGCCGATGACGGCGATCGCGCCCGGCGTCACCGAATCACGGACGGCACGATCGAGCACGCGTTGGACTGAATCGGCGAGCGAGAGGTTCGAGGAGGGGGCGGGGGCCGCGGTGGCGGTCACGATCCCGTCTCCGACGCGGAAGATCCCAGGGAGCGTGATCGGTGCGCGACCACGGAAGGGGATCCGTCCGGTCAGGGCCTGCACCGCGGCGCGCTCCATGGCATCCCCGCGCCCGAAGGTGGCCACGTAGTGCCGCACCGAGGGGAACTCGCGGATCACGTATGGGTTCGAGAAGGCGACGACGACCGTCGGCTGGACCTTCGCGAGGGAATCGATCCAGCGCGCCGTCTGCTGGCCCACCGCGAAGCGCCCTTCGCCCTCGATGGTGCGGATGAAGGTCGCGAGTACCACGCGCTCCCCGGGGCGCACGAGTGAATCGAGTCGGGCCCGAGAGGTGGTGGGATTGATCCGCACGATGCGGCTCTCGGGGAGGGCCGCGCGCAGGTCCGCGGCGAAGGTGCGGCCGCCGGCGATGTCGTTCTCCCCACCGAAGGTGAGGATCACGGTCCGGCCCGTACGCGCGAGGGGGAGGAGGGTGGCGTCGTTCCGAAGGAGGGTGATCGCCTCGTCGGCGATGCGTTGCGCGGTGCGACGGTTCTCGGCCGACCCGACGACCTCACGCAGCGAATCGAGGTCGACGATCGGGCGCTGGATCGCGCCGGTGCGGAGCTTGTACTCGAGGATGCGCCGCACCGAGGCATCGATGCGCGCCGTCGTGATCTCGCCACGTTCGATCGCCGCCGCGATGGCATTGACGGTGGCGTTCACGTCCGCCGGCATGAGGAGGATGTCAGCGCCGGCCTGCACCGCCTTCACGACGCTCTCCTCGAGGCCGTAGCCCGCCCCGATCCCGCGCATGTCCATCGCGTCGGTGACCGCGAGCCCGCGGAAGGCGAGGGTGTCGCGCAGGAGGGATTGGAAGATCGCGGGGACGAGGGTGGCCGGCGTCGAATCCTTCGAGACGGCGGGGAGCGCGATGTGCGCGCTCATCACCCCCGCCACGTTTGCAGCGATCGTGGCGCGAAAGGGACGTAGCTCGACGCTGTCCATCCGCGCCCGCGTCGCGCCGACGACGGGGAGGGCGAGGTGCGAGTCGGTGTCGGTGTCGCCATGGCCCGGGAAGTGTTTCACCGTCGCCATCACCGCCGCCGACTGCACCCCCTCCACGAAGGCGGCGCTCATCGCCGAGACGCGCTCGGGGTCCTCGCCGAAGGAGCGGACGTTGATCACGGGGTTCGCCGGATTGTTGTTCACGTCCACGGTGGGGGCGAAGGCAAGGTGGATGCCGATCGCCCGCGACTCCTCACCGACGATTCGGCCCGCTTCACGCGCCCAGGCGATGTTCCCCGTGGCGCCGATCGCCATGTTGTTGGGAAGCACGGTGGCGTCGCCCCCACGTAACAGGCCCGGCGCGAAGACGCCGCCCTCGAGACGCCCGAGCCCGGGTTCTACATCGGACGCCACCAACAACGGCACCTCCGCCCGACGCTGCAACGCATTCACCTTGGCGGCGACCTCGATCGGCGAGCCGAGCGACATCACCACGCCACCCACCTTGTCGACGCGCACCCGCTCGGCGGCATCGGCGAAGGTCTGGTCGGTGGTGCTGGTGTAATCGCCGAGCACCCAGATCATGATCATCTGGGCTATCTTCTCGCGCAGCGGCATCGCCGTGACCGTGGACTCGATCCAGCGTCGCGCCTCGTTCGGCAGTGGCGCCGAGAGCGAGGGCGGGAGAGCGCGGAGGTCGGCGGGGATCGTGCGCGGCGATGGCGCGCGCACGGGGCTCGAGACCGCGGGCGCACAGCTGAGCGCGACGAGGACGCCGGCAAGGCCGGCCCAACGGAGGGAGGTCGGGTGCATCATCTCGGACGGTGGGGCGTGAAGGTGGCGGGGCTCGTGCTCAGTGTGGCGACGGTCGCGGCCTGTGCGTCGCGCACGCCAGCACAGGGCGCGCCGACGAAGGCGCCGGCGGTCCGCCCCGGGATGACGGTGCTCCTCGAGGATTCGCTGCAGGTGATCGCGGCACGGCGCATCGCGCTCATCACCAACCATACGACCGTCGATGCCTCGGGGACGCATCTCATCGACGTCTTGCAGAAGGACCCGCGCGTGAAGCGAGCAAACGTCACGTTGGTCCGGCTCTTCTCACCCGAGCACGGGATCCGTGGCGATGTGGATCGCGAGAATCTCCCCGACCAACTCGATGAGCGGTCGGGATTGATGGTGCATTCGTTGTATACGAACGGTACGGTGCCGCCGCCCGACAGCCTGCTGCGGGACCTCGATGCGCTGGTCTTCGATCTGCAGGACATCGGGACGCGCACCTGGACCTATGTGGGAGTGATGGTCTACGGGATGCGCGCCGCGGCGCGCGCCGGGATCCCCTTCGTGGTACTCGATCGACCGAACCCGATCACCGGGCGCATGGAGGCCCCGCTCCTCGACTCGGCCCTCTCGAACCCAGAGGATCCCACCCCGACCCGTCGGGGCCTCGCCTTCGCATTATACCCCGCGCCGTTGAGGCACGGAATGACAAACGGGGAGTTGGCACGCTGGTTCGCCGCCGAGCTGCGGATCCCGGTGCAACTGACGGTGGTGCCGATGCAGGGCTGGCGCCGTACGATGTGGTGGGACGAGACGGGGCTGCCCTGGGTGGTCCCGTCGCCGGCGATGGCGACGGTGGCGAGCGCGCTCGTCTATCCGGCGCTCGTCCCCTTGGAGGGGACCAACGTCTCCGTGGGGCGGGGGACCAAGGCGCCCTTCCAGCGGTTCGGCGCACCGTGGATGGATGCGCCGCGCCTCGCCACGATGCTCAATGAGTTGGGCTTCGTCGGGGTGCGCTTCGAGGCGGAGCGCTTCACCCCGCGCGAGTCCCCCGATCGCAAGTTCAACGACCGGGAGATCCCCGGGGTGAAGATCGTGGTGACCGATCGCGACCGGGCCCCGATGGGGCGCGTGGGGGCCGCGGTGCTCTGGTCGCTCAAGAAGGTCCATGGCGATTCCCTCCGCGCCACGGAGCGCACGATCGATCAGCGGTTCGGTTCCTCCGCGGCGCGGCAGGCGCTCTTCGCGGGCACCGATCCCGATGAGGTGATCGATGCAATGCAGCCGGCGGTCGCCGCCTTCCAGCGGAAGGTGCGGCCGTACCTGCTGTACTGAGCGCGCAGATGGAAGGTCGCTCGGCGGCGCTCGCGCCGTGGCACTGGATCGTCCGCGGGTATCTGCGGCTGATCGATCCGCTGGTCGATGCCTGTGTGCGTCTCGGGATCTCCCCGAATGTGCTGACGCTGGTCGGCACGGCGGTCGCGATCCTGGTCGGTGGGATGTTCGCAGCGGGGTGGATGCAGCTCGCGGGATGGACGCTCGGTCTCCTCGCCTTCTTTGACGTGATCGACGGCGCGGTCGCGCGGCGCGCGGGGCGGACGACCCCGTTTGGCGGCTTCCTCGATTCGACGATGGATCGGGTCGCCGACGGGGCGTTGATCGGCGGGATCGTCTCGTTCTACGCGACCCATCCGCATCCGGCGGGGCGCGGTCCCCTGATGCTCTTGGCCGCGCTGGTCGCTCTGGTCGCGATCCAACTGACGTCATATACCCGCGCCAAAGCTGACCTCCTTGGTGTCGATCTTGCAGGGGTCGGGTGGTTCGAGCGCCCTGAGCGGATCACCCTCTTGGCGGCCCCTCAAGCCTTCTTCGGCCTCCGGTGGGAGTGGGCGGTCTTCGATCTCGTGGTAGCCATCCTCGCCCTCGCCGCGGTCGTGACGGTGGGCCAGCGGCTTCGCCATGTGGCGCGCGCGCTCTATCTTTCCTGAGGTCTGTGGCGCCGCCGGTGCGGTGTGACGGAGCATCCCCCGATTCGGTGCAGGAGGTCGTATGCGGTCCCCTCGCGCTCGGCACGTCCCACTCCTCGTCCTCCTGCTGGCGCTCGCCGCCTGCAGCGGGAAGCCGCGCGAGCATGTCATGCGACTCGGAACCGACGACTTCACCTTTCGGGTCACGGGCGATCCGATCCCTCCGCGCGCGCTCGATGTGATCACCTACACCATCGTGGTGCAGGATCGTGAGACCAAGGAGCCGATCGCCAATGGCGAGGGGCGCCTCTTCGCGACCAACAGCGATCGCGTCTCCGTCTGGGACGGGTTCCAGTATGGCCCGGAGCCCGGCACCTATCGCGCCCGCATCAAGTTCCTCACCGCGGGAGAGTGGGCCATCGGGCTCCAGTTCCGTCGTGATTCCACGCAGGCCCTCCAGCGCACCCTCGATTGGCGTCAGACGGTGTTGAACGAGATCATCGACACCGCGGGCGCCCCTGGCACCTGACCCCTGTCACCTGACCCCTGACCATGAAGCACTTCCACCGCACCTCGCTCCACCCCGACCAGGTCCTTGCCACCGCTGACGCCTTCTTCCCGACGATCGGGATGCAGAAGGTCGCCGAAGGGGCGCGCACCCGGACCTTCAAGGGTACCGTCGGGACCCCGGAGGTCCCCTCGGGCCTCGAGCTCTCGGTCAAGATGGAGGGGGGGCACTACACCTTCATCGAGGTGCACACCGACCAGATGGGGGAGAGTCGTCTGGATCGTGGGGTGAAGACCTTCTTCGTCCGCGTGCACACCCAAGTCGACACCGCGCACACCTTCGCGCCCTCCTACTGATGGCCGCGCGTCGGCGCCGGGGTCCGGAGACCGCCGGCGGACACCTCGGGGAGGCGCTCCCGCTCGAAAAGAAGCTCGAGCTCTACTATTGGATGCGCATGACGCGCACCCTCGAGGAGCGACTCGTCGCGCTGTATCGGCAGACCAAGGTGGTCGGTGGGCTCTTTCGCTCGCTCGGGCAAGAGGCTGACGCCGTCGGCTCCTGCTTCGCGCTCGAGTCGCGCGATGTGATGTCGCCGCTGATCCGCAACATGGGGGCGATGCTCGTGAAGGGCGCCACCCCGCTCGAGATCCTCAAGCAGTACATGGCTAAGGGGGATTCGCCGACGCGTGGGCGCGAGCTCAACATCCACTTCGGTGACATCGGCCCCGCGGGGAGCACGCGCGGCTTCCTCGGTCAGATCTCCCCACTCGGCGACATGGTCCCCGTGATGGCCGGCGTGACGATGACCTTCAAGATGCGCGGTGAGGATCGCGTGGGGCTCGTCTATGTCGGCGATGGCGCGACGAGCACCGGTGCCTTCCACGAGGGGATCAACTTCGCCGCGGTCCAGCGGCTCCCGCTCGTGGTGATCATCGAGAACAATGGCTACGCCTACTCCACCCCGACGGCCAAGCAGACGGCAGCGAAGCAGTTCGTCGACAAGGCGATCGGGTACGGCGTCTATGGCGAGCAGTGCGATGGGAATGACGTGCTCGCGGTCTACGACTGCACCAAGCGTGCCGTCGATCGCGCGCGCGCTGGGGAAGGGGTCTCCCTCCTCGAGCTGATGACCTATCGTCGGAAGGGGCACGCCGAGCACGACAATCAGTCGTATGTCCCGGATGGCGAGATCGAGCGGTGGGCGGCGGAGAACGACCCGATCGACCGATTCGTCCGCGTCCTGCGTGATCGCGAAGGGGTGAGCGCCGAGACGTTGGCCGAGATCGATGCGCGCATCGTGGCCGAGATCGACGCGGCGACCGATGAGGCGGAGCGGTCTGGGGTCCCCGATCCTCTCGATGCGCTGGTCGGTGTCTATGCCGATCCGCCGGCCGAGCGCCCGCTCTGGTTCCGCGAGGGGGCGGATGTCTCCTCGCTCGGCAAAGAACGGCCGGAGGGGTGGGGCACGTGGGACGCGTCGAAGGGAGGGACCCGCTGATGGCGGAGATCACCTACCTCGAGGCGATCCGCGAGGCGATCGATGAGGAGATGGCGCGCGACCCGAACGTCTTCCTCATGGGGGAGGACATCGGCGCGTACGGTGGGGCCTTCAAGGTCACCGACGGGATGCTCGCGAAGTACGGGGAGCAGCGGGTGATCGACACCCCGATCTCCGAGATCGCGATCGTCGGCGCGGCGGCAGGGGCGGGGCATATGGGGATGCGGCCGGTGGTCGAGATGCAGTTCATCGACTTCATCGCGAACGCGTACGACATGCTCACCAACTACGTGGCGACGGCGCGCTATCGCGCCTTCTTGCCCTGCCCGATGGTGGTGCGTGGACCGAGCGGTGGGTATGTGCGCGGCGGACCATTCCACTCGCAGAATCCTGAGGCCGGATTCATCCATACCCCGGGGCTCAAGGTCGTCTATCCCGCCACGGCGGAGGATGCCAAGGGGCTCATGAAGGCCGCCATCCGCGATGACGATTGCGTCCTCTTCTTCGAGCACAAGTATCTCTACCGGCGCATCAAGGGTGTGATGCCGGCCGGGGACCATGTCGTGCCGATCGGGAAGGCGCGCACTGCCCGCGAGGGGACTGACCTTTCGATCATCACCTATGCGGCGACGGTGCATAAGGCGCTCGAGGCGGCGGAGCGATTGCAGCAGCAGGACGGGCTCTCGGTCGAGGTGATCGACCTGCGCTCGCTTGCCCCGCTCGATGACGAGGCGATCCTCGCCACGGTGCGCAAGACGCATCGCGTGCTCATCGTGCACGAGGACACCCGCACCGGTGGGATCGCTGGTGAGCTCACGGCGCGTATCAATGAACACGCCTTCGCACATCTCGATGCCCCGGTGCTCCGCGTGACGGCGCACGACATCCCCCTCCCGTACGCGCCCTCGCTCGAGGATTTCGTCCTCCCGCAGGTCGACGATATCTGCGTGGCCGCCCGTCGGCTCGTGGCCTGGTGACCTGATGACCGCTCCCACCCCTCCCGCGCTCACCCCACCCTCGACCCTCCGGCAGGTCGCCATCGGCTGCTTCATGGTCTGGATCGGCGCCTTCTCCGGCGGAATGGTCGGGGTCCTCGTCTCCAAGGGGGTCGCCTTCTTCACCAAGGCCCCCCAGTGTGACGGCATCCCGACGTGCGACTGGTACATTTATGCGGGGGTCGGCGCCGCCATCGGCGCGCTCTCCCTCCCGTGGCTCGTCGTCTCGGCGCTCCGTCGCGCGCCGGCGCCTGCCGCGCCCAAGTCCTGACCTGACCGAGGAAGCATCGTGGCCCGTATAGATGTCATCATGCCCCAGATGGGGGAGTCGATCGCCGAAGGCACCCTCTCGCGCTGGCTCAAGAAGGTCGGCGACGAGGTGAAGCGCGACGAGCCGATCTTCGAGATCTCGACCGACAAGGTCGATGCGGAGATCCCGGCGCCGACCGCTGGCGTGCTCGCGGAGATCATCGTGCACGAAGGGACCACGGTCCCGGTGAATGCGGTGGTGGCGCGGATCGAGACGGAGAAGGGGGCGGCGATCGCGGCTCCGGCCGCCGCTCCGGCTCCTGCGGTGGCGGCTCCTGCGGCAGCGCCCTCGGCGCCTGTGGCTGCCGCGACTGCGCCGGCGGCGCCGTCTGCTCCTTCGCGTCCAGTAGCGGCCCCGAACTCCTTCGAGGCACGGATCCGCACCAAGTCCTCCCCGCTCGTGCGCCGCATGGCCGCCGAGGCGGGGGTCGACCTCTCCACCCTCACTGGGTCGGGGATCGCGGGTCGCGTGACCAAGCGTGATTTCGAGGCCTATCTGGGCCAGGGCGGCGCACGGACGCCCTCGGCGATGCCGTCGGGGCTCCCGGCCGCGATGAGCGTCCCCATGACTGCGCACGCCGAACCGACCTTCAACGCGTGGCCCGGCGATCAGGTGGAACCGATGTCGAAGATCCGTCGGCTCACCGCGGACCATATGCGGCAAGCGAAGCAGGTCGCGGCGCATGTCACGAGCTTCTTCGAGATCGACCTCACCCGCGTGGCGCGGATGCGTACGCAGATGAAGGGGGAGTTCGAGGCGGAGACGGGGCAGAAGCTGACCTTCCTGCCGTTCATCATCCGCGCCACGGTCGAATGTCTGCGGCGCCACCCGGTGATGAATGCGACGGTCTCGGGCACCGACGTCATCCTGCGCAAGCGGTACAATGTGGGGATCGCCGTCGCGCTCGAGCCGACGGGACTCATCGTCCCGGTGATCAAGGACGCCGATGGGCTCAACCTCACCGGCCTCACGCGCACCGCGAACGATCTGGCGCAGCGCGCGCGGACCAAGAAGCTGAGCCCGGTCGACGTGCAGGACGCGACCTTCACCATCACCAACCCTGGCGTCTTCGGTTCCCTCATGGGGACGCCGATCATCCCGGTGGGGACCACCGCGATCCTCGGGCTTGGCGCGATCGAGAAGCGCCCCAAGGTGATCACTGGCGCCGATGGCGAGGACACGATCGCGATCCGCACCTGCGCGTACTTCTCGTGCAGCTTCGACCATCGCGTGGTCGATGGCGCCGACGCCGACCGCTTCATGGCCGACCTCAAGCAGACGCTCGAATCGGTCGGGTGAGATGCCGCGCTCGTTGACCATGCATCGGACGGTGGTCACGCCGACCGAGCGGGCGCGGTTCCTCGAGACCTGTCGCACGCGGGAGCAGCACTTCCGTGCGGCCGGATGTCACTACTGGGTCTTCGAGGAGCATGCTCTCCCCGGCGCCTTCATCGAATTCTGTGAGGCGCCGGATCTTCCCGCCCTGCGTGCGGCGCATGCCGACGCCCCGGGCCGTCCGATCGCCACCGATCGCCTCTATTCCATCGTGGAGCTCAGCTGATATGCCGACCCGTCGTCTCGAGATCGATGGCCAGCACTGGGAGGTGTATCCCAGTGGATACGTCACCCAGTCGACCGCCGATGAATTCGGCCTCCTCTTCCTGCGTGGGACCGGCGCCGACCGTGTGGTCCGCGTGACGCGCTACTCGCCGCTCGGCGTGAAGTCGCGCGAGCAGTCCCTCGCGATGCTGTCCGACGCTGACCTCCGTCGGCTCTTCACCCTCTCGCAGCCCAGCACCCGCTCGCCCGAAGCCGGCTACGCGCCGTGAGCGGTGTCGCCGGCACGGTCGATCTGCACGCGCATTCGACCGCGTCGGATGGGTCGGCGGCGCCAGGTGCGGCCGTCGAACTCGCACATCAGGCGGGTGTCGCCGCCTTCGCGCTCACCGATCACGACACGATGGCGGGGATCCCCGCCGCGCAGGAGATGGCGCAGCGATTGGGGCTGCGGTTCATCCCCGGGGTGGAGCTGAGCGTCCATCAGGACGCGACCGAGGTCCATCTCCTCGGTCTGCACATCGCTGATGTCTCTGGTATGGAGCAGGCCCTCACGACCTTTCGTGACGGGCGTCGTGAGCGGGCCCGCACTATGGTCGAGCGGCTCGTCGCTGTCGGCGCGCCGATCGACTTCGAGGCGGTACTCGCCGCTGCGGCGGGGGGAGCGATCGGACGGCCGCATGTCGCCAAAGCCCTCGTCAACGCGGGGCATGTGAAGGACCATCGCGAGGCCTTCGACAAGTATCTCGCCGCGGGGCGCCCGGCCTACGTCGACAAGGCGCGGCTGGAGATCGCCGAGGGGATCGCCCTCATCCATCGGCATGGTGGGCTCGCGGTCATCGCGCATCCCGGGCCGGATGGGCGTCGCGAACGTGTGGAACCGTTGATCGCGATGGGGCTCGATGGGCTCGAGGTGCGGCATCCGAGCCATTCCGGAGAGGATGTGAAGCGCATCCTGGCGCTCGTGGAGCATTTCGGGCTGGTGCCGAGCGGCGGCTCCGATTGGCATGGGGCGATGATGGGGCCGCGCACCTTGGGCGCGATGCAGGTGCCGATGGCCTGGCTCGAGCGGCAGGACGCGCGGCTCGCGTCGCGTCGCGCGGCGGCGTGAGCGTTGTGGTGAGTGGCGCGGTGAGTGGCGCTGACCAATCGCGCGTCGCGCTGGTGACGGGAGCGGGGCGCCGCGTGGGCCGCGCCATCGCGCTCGACCTCGCCACCCAGGGCTGGTCTGTCGCCGTGCATCATCATGCCTCGGCCGCTGGCGCCGCCGACGTGGTCGAGCAGATCCGCGTCGCCGGCGGGCGTGCCGAGGCGTTCGCTGCTGACCTCACCGATCCCGTCGCGCTCGAGGCGCTCATCCCGAATGTGGTGGCGTGGAGCGGTCGCTTGGATGCCCTCGTCTCTTCTGCCGCCGGGATGACGCGTACGCCGATCGGTTCGACCACCGCGGCCTCGGTCGATGGGATCCTCGCCCTCAATCTCCGGGCCCCGTTCCTGCTCGCGCAGTCGGCGGCCGCGCACCTCGCGGAGGGCGGGGCGATCGTCCTCATCGGCGACCATATGGCGGATGAGAGCTGGCCCGACTATGCCATGCATGGGGTCGTTAAGGCCGGGGTGCACGCCCTCACACGACATCTCGCGGCCGCGCTCGCGCCGCGCATCCGAGTGAACGCCGTGGCCCCCGGCGCGGTCCTCCTGCCCGACGACGGGGCGCCTCAGCTCGCGGAGCGGTTGTCGGCCGAAGCCGCCCTCCGCCGCATCGGCACCCCTTCGGATGTGGCGGGGGCGGTTCGCTATCTCCTCGACGCGCCGTTCGTCACGGGGCAAGTGCTTCGTGTCGATGGCGGGCGAGGCCTCGACGCCTGAGCGGGGAATGACCGCGCACTAGAGTTGTCGGAGCCAGCTCAGCTTCACGATCAATTGCCGGGCGCGTGGGGTCAGCCCGCCGAGGATCGGCTGACGATCGTTGTAGACCACGTAGAGGAAGGAGAGCGGGGAGAATTCCCAGCTGAAGCGGGCATTCAGCGTCCCACGCTCGATGACCGAGTTGTACTGGTAGAACGCGCTCCACTGCAGGCGTGGGCTGACGAAGAGCCGCAGTTCGGGGCCCGCGAGGTAGGTCACGAGCGAGGTGTCCGCTGGGCCGAGGGAGCGGAGGAAGTTCACTTCATACGTCGCGCGCACACTCAGGTACGGGCTCGGGGACCAACGGCCCGAGACGGCGAGTTGCTCCTGCCGCCCGTCGAAGAATCCACCGGTCGATGCACTCACGGCGCCGGCGAGCGGCGCACTCTGGTCGGTGGAGAGGTCGACGCCCGCGCGCACATAGTCGTACCCGCCAGGGGCGATCGTCACACCGGGGAGGATCGGGAGCCCGCTCGTCGGTCGCTGGTAGTTCTGTTGCACGTACGGCGTGAGGGTCCCGCCGGTGCGGCGCAGCACCTCGCCGCGGAGCGCGATGCTCCCCTCTTGGAGACGCTTCGACGCGGGATCGTGGAAGAAGAGGGCGAAGAGCTCCGGGCGGAACCAGACGATGCCCTCAGGGCGCCACGCGGGCTGGAAGGTCCGACTCGCATTCGGCCCGGTCATGATGACATCGGGGCGCGAGACGAATCCCGTGCGCGGTCGGAACTCGGCGGAGACATAAGCGCCGGAGAGGCCGAGGGTGGACGACGGGGTGTTGCGACTGATCGCGTAGGTGGCGGCGACGCCGGTGCGGCCGGTGTCGGCCGAGGTGGTGAGCATCGCGCTGAGCTGTGTCGCCTCGCCGAACCGGGTGAGTGCATCGACGGCCGTGACCACGTTGCGGCGGTCGCCGGCATCGTCGCGGTACGCCACGAGCCCGCCGATGCGCGTGGACCGCCCGACGAACTGTGTGAGACGCCCGACGGCGAAGTCGGCGGCATCGGCGTTCGTGGTACCGGTCCCCGCCTGTCGCATCAGGAGGGCGCCCGCGGCGGTCCGGCCCGTGCGATAGCCGTAGCGGAGCCCGCCGACGATGGGACGCGGCGTGCCGTCGGCGCCGAGCCCGATGCTGCGCGAGAAGAAGGGTTGCACCACGAAGGGATTGATCGTGCCTCCCGAGAAGGCCGCGCCGTTCGCGCCGCCGCCGGCGGTGAGGAGGTCGGCGTTCTCGAGGAAGAACTGACGCTGCTCGGGGAAGAAGACACTGAAGCGGGTGAGGTTCACGACCTGTCGGTCGACCTCGGCCTGGGCGAAGTCGGTGTTCACCGTCGCTTCGACGAGCGCGTTCGCGGTGGGCGCCCAGATGATCTCGCCGCCGATGTCGGCCACCGTCCCGTCCCGTACGCCCGCGCGGGACTCCTTCGTCGCGTTCGTGAGACCGTAGAGCCGCGAGCGGAGATTCGTGCGCGGGGGTGGCGGCTGGATGGAGTCGAGGACGCCCGCATAGGCGAGTCGCCACGAGGAGAACTGGCGGGGATATGGGGCCCACGCGGTCCACTGCGCGACGCGGCGGCTGTTGCGGACGAAGTTGATGTCCCAGGTCGTGAGGCCTGGCGCGTACCGGAGCGAGGTCCACGGCACCGCGATCTCGGCGACCCATCCGGAATCCGACTGCGTGGTGCGGACCCGCCACATCGCATCCCAACTGAAGCTGAACGTCGCCCCGCCGTCGAAGGCTTGGACGTCACCCTGCGAGCCCAGCGGGGTCACCTGGATCTGGTAGACGGTCCGGTGATCGCCGAGCGAGCCGATGGTGACGCCGAAGACATCGCTCTCGGGCGGCGTGAAGTCGCGGCGGAGGTCCGGCATCCGGAGGCCGCGTCGCCCGGCGGCGTCGTAATGAAAGGCACCGATATACAGGTGCTCGTCGTCGAAGAGGACACGGACGACGCTGGGGAAGTCGGTGGTCCGAATGAAGTCCGGCCGGACGCGCACGAAGTCGCCGATGGGGGCGGCCGCGGTCCACGCGGCATCGTCGAGCCGGCCATCCAGCACGATCGGGCCGGTGGCGCGCCGCGCTATGGCGTGGCGACGCGTCTCGTCGCTGGGGACGGTGACGGAATCGACCGTCTGCGCCGAGAGGCGCAGCGCCCCGAGGCAGAGGACGGTGATGATGAGGCGTGGAGCGCGAGGCACGAGGGGCGGGGCGAGGAGGATCCGGGGGGCGGTCTAGCGCACGATGGACGGCGGAGCGTACATAAGAAGTCCCTTCTCCGCCACTTCACCTGCCCAACGTCATCATGTCGCTCACGATTCCATCGACCGCGATCCTCGCCGCCTGCCTGGCCTCCTCCGTCCTCGTCGCGCAGGGGCCGCCGCGCCCGCCGGCGGCGAGCGCGGCCGATGCGGCCGTCCAAGAGCGGCTCACGCGGGAACGGCGCGAGGATCCCAATCCCGCTCCGGCGCGAAAGGAGGGGGAGGGGCCCTTCACGCGATTGATCATCCGCGGCGTGAACCTCATCGATGGATACGGGAGCGCCCCGCGCGGACCGTACGATGTGGTCATCGAGGGGAATCGGATCGCGCAGGTGGTCGGGGTGGGGAACCCGAAGGTGCCGATCGATCCGAAGGGCCGGCCCAGCGGCGCGACGCGGGAGCTCGAGGCCGAGGGGATGTACCTGATGCCGGGGCTGATCGATGTGCACGTCCATCAGGGGACCCAACAGAAGGCGCCGGAGAGCGAGTACTACAACAAGCTCTGGCTCGCGCACGGGATCACCACGGTGCGCGGGGTCCCCTTCGCGAGCTTCGACTACTCGATTCGGGAGCGCGCGCGGAGCTCGGCCAACGAGATCGCCGCGCCGCGCTACGTCGTCTATCAGCGCCCCGGGACGGGGTGGGGGCGCGGCACGCCGCGGACGCCCGACGAGGCCCGTGCCTGGCTCCGGTGGGCGAAGCAGAATGGCGCCGACGGCCTCAAGCTCGGCGCCGAGCGCCCCGACCTCATGGTCGCGTACATCGATGAGGCCAAGAAGTTGGGGCTCGGGACCACCGCGCATCTGCAGCAGAGTGGGGTCGCGCAGGTGAATGGACGGGTCGCGGCGCAGATGGGACTCGGGGCGATCACGCACTTCTATGGGATCTTTGAGTCGATGTACGATCAGCATCAGGTCCAGCCCTGGCCCCTCGACGCCAACCTCAACGATGAGCAGACGCGCTTCGCGCAGGTGGCCCGGCAGTGGCGTCTGGTGACCCCGGGGAGCGAGAAGTGGAAGTCGTTCCTCAAGACCCTGCTCGACAACGATGTCACGCTCGATCCCACGATGACGACCTATCTCACGGGGCGCGACGTGATGGCGCGCATGCAGGCGCCGTGGCACGCGAAGTACACGATCCCGACGCAGTGGGACTTCTATATCGCCAATCGCTCGAACCACGGGGCCTACTTCTTCGATTGGACGACCGATGACGAGGTGAACTGGCGCGACTTCTATCGCGTCTGGATGCAGTTCATCAACGAGTACAAGAACCTCGGCGGCCGGGTGACGGCGAGCTCCGATGCCGGTTTCATCTACAACACGCCGGGCTTCTCGACGATCCAGGAGCTCGAGCTCCTGCAGGAGGCGGGATTCTATCCGGGCGAGGCGATCCGCGCGGGGACCTACCACGCGGCGCTGACCCTCGCCAAGCCGACGGGGAAGCCGATCGAGACGGGGGTGATCGAGCCGGGGATGTTCGCCGACCTCGTGATCGTCCCGGAGAATCCCGTGCAGAACCTGAAGGTGCTCTACGGCACCGGGTGGCCGCGACTCAACGATGCGACCGGGAAGGTCGAGCAGGTAGGTGGTGTCCGGTGGACGATCAAGGACGGGATCGTCTATGACGCCCGGGCGCTGCTCGCTGATGTCGAGGCGATGGGGGTCCGCCAGCGGCAGGCCCGCGGCGGGCGCTGAGCCCTCGCCGACGCGCCCGGCCCCTGACCGGGACCGGGCGCGTCACCGGGGTGGGAGTACCACCCGCCCCGTGGGGTCCCTAGCTTCCACCGATTCCATTCCCTCGGAGCGAGTCGGTGGCGACGCATGAATTCGAAGTGGTGATCGTTGGGGCGGGCCCGTCCGGCATGTGCGCCGGGCTCTATGCGGGCCGCTCCATGCTCAAGAGCGTGGTGCTCGAGCGCGGCTTCCCGGGCGGGGAGCTCCTCAACACCGAGGTGATCGAGGACTACATCGGCTTCGAGCATGTGCTCGGCCATGAGCTCGCGAGCAAGTTCCAGGAGCACGCCGAGAAGTTCGGGGCGGAGATCCGCACCTCGACCCCCGTGGAGTCGGTGACCAAGCGCGATGACGGGCTCTTCGAGACCGTCGTCGAGAGCGGCGATGTCTACCTCTCGCCGACGGTGATCGTCACCGCCGGCGGTACCCCCGTGAAGCTCGACGTCCCCGGGGAGATCGAGTACGCGGGAAAGGGGGTCTCGTACTGCGCCATCTGTGACGGGGCCTTCTACAAGGGGCACACCATCATGGTGGTCGGTGGCGGCGATGCCGCCTGCGAGGAGGCCGACTTCCTCACGCGCTACGCCGAGAAGGTCTATCTCGTGCACCGCCGCAACAGCTTTCGTGCCTCGAAGATCGTACAGCAGCGCGTCTTCGCAAACCCGAAGATCGAGGTGATCTGGGATACCGTCGTCGACGAGATCGTCGGCCAGGATGGGCTCATGACGCATGCGAAGATCCGGCATGCGACGACGGGCGTCACCTCGGACCTTATCGCGACCGGGATCTTCATCTTCGTCGGCTTCAAGCCGAACACCGGGATCCTGCGCGGGCACATCGAGCACGACAGCTCGGGCTATCTCATCACCGATGCGAACATGCAGACTTCGGTGCCGGGGCTCTTCGCGGCCGGCGACGTACGCGCGCAGCTCACGCGGCAGGTGACGACCGCCGTCGGCGATGCGACCACCGCGGCGATCGGCGTGGAGAAGTACCTCACGGCGCGGAAGAACGGGCAGCCGCTCCCGGTGCCGCCCCCGATGTTGGTGAGCGCCGCCTCGGTTCAGGTCTGATGCAGGTCACCTCCCTCGTCGTCGGGTCCTTCCAAGAGAACTGTTGGATCCTGCACGACCCGGTCTCGGGGGAGATGGTGGTGATCGATCCTGGCGCCGAGCCCGATCGCATCTGCGAGGCCGTGGTGGAGCAGGGAGGGCGCCTCACCGCGATCTGGCTGACCCACGCGCACCTCGATCATGTGGGGGGGATCGAAGGGGTGCGCCGGCGGTTCCCCGGCGTCCCCGTCCATCTGCATCCCGCCGATCGTCCGGTCTACGATCACGCCTCGCGCGTCGCGGCGGGGTACGGTCTCCCCTTCGAGCAGCCGGCGCCGCCGGACGCCGAGCTGGCCGAGGGACAGGTGGTGCAGCTCGGCGCACACCCCTTCACCGTCTGGCACCTCCCCGGCCATGCGCCCGGCCATGTGGCGTTCATCGGGGCGGACCAGCTCTTCGGTGGCGATCTCCTCTTCGCGGGCTCGATCGGGCGCACCGACCTCCCGCTCTGTGATCGGACGGCGATGGCGGCCTCCCTCCGGCGACTCATCACCCTCCCGCCGGCGATGGTCGTTCATCCGGGGCATGGTCCCTCGACGACGATCGCCGCTGAGCGCGCCACGAACCCTTACCTCGCCCGCGGGTAGATTCCTCCTATGCCCATCATGCGTCGTCGCACCCGATCCGTCCTCCTCCTCGCGCTGACCGTCCTCCTCTCGGCCTGCGTCGACACCCTCGAGCCCTCCAAGAACCGGTTCGGTCTCGTCTCGTACACCGCATTCACCGACGAGGTGCGCGGCTACGTGATGGATCCCGAGGCGACCTTCTACGACAAGACCGATCTGCGTTACACCCCGCCGCCGGCCGACTCCTGCGTGCTCGCCGCCTACGTCGCGGCGCCGATCACGGGATCGTCCTTCCCGACGTTGAGCGCGGGGGACTTCCTCGTCTCACAGGTCGGTGCGCAGCGCGATACCATGCGTGGGGCGGTGGAATTCGGCGCCTACGTCTATCGCCCCGTCCGTCGCACCGGGATCCCCTTCACGCCGGGGGACACCGTTTCCGTGCAGATTCCTGGGAGCGTCACCGGGTTCCCGGCGGCGACCGTCTCGCTGCGGACCGCGGAGGCGTTCACCGCCGATGCGATCGGGATCCCAGAGAGCTCGACAGAGAACCTCACCTTGACCTGGACCGCCGCCCCGGTCCCCGGTTCGCTCATCACGGTCTCCCTGCGCTACGGGAATGCCTTCAGCAACGGGGGGCTGAACGAGCAGGTCTTCTGTGGCTTCACCGACGACGGGAACGGCACCATCCCGGCCGCGCTCCTGAATGGGTGGCGCAACGCGGTGCCTGGCCTCCGGGAGACGCGGATCATCCGCCTCCGCTCCAAGGAGCTCGCGATCGACGATCGCAACACCCTCACGGTGATCTCCAGCTTCGGGCTCCCCACGGGGGCGTTCGCCGTTCGCTGAGCCGAGTGCCCTTGTCCCCCTTGGGGACCTGACCGCATCTTGAGCGTACGATGCGGATCACCACCTGGGCCGAGTACGGATTGATCTGCGCGCTGCACCTCGCGCGCCGCAGGGACGATGGGCCGGTCACCGGCCGCGACATCGCGGCGCGGGAGCGCTTGCCCAGCGACTACGTGGAGCAGATCCTCCTGCGGCTTCGCCGCGCCGGGATCGTGCAGAGCACGCGGGGGGCCAAGGGCGGCTACGGGCTCGCGCGTCCCGCCGAGGAGATCACGGTGCGGGAGATCATCGCCGCCGCCGAGTTGGTGACCTTCGACCTGCACTGCGAGACGCACCCGTTGGACGCGGAGCGGTGCTCTCAGGCGCGCGACTGTAGCATCCGCCCGGTCTGGGTGATGTTGCAGAAGCGCATCGACGAGGTGTTGGACGGGGTCCGACTCAGCGACCTGCTCGCGTCGGAACCCCAGGTGCGGGAGCGTGTCGGGCTTCCCGTCCTGACCTGATCACTGGCGTGATCCCCTGCGAGTGCCGAAGGGGGGACTCGAACCCCCACGGGCTATCGCCCACTGCGCCCTGAACGCAGCGCGTCTACCAATTCCACCACTTCGGCAAGAGTCGCAACGTAAGCCCTCCGCGATACCCAAGTCAACGTTGGGTCGTCTAGCTTCATGAGGAGATGAGCACACCAGCGGCTGATGACGCGATCGTTCCCATCGCACGGAACGCCCGCGCCCGCCACGACTACGAGATCCTCGAGACGTGGGAGGCGGGGATCGTCCTGCTCGGGACCGAGGTCAAGTCGCTCCGTGACAAACGGGCGCAGATCACCGACGCCTACGCGGTCGTGAAGGATGGCGAGCTCTGGCTCCTCAACGCGCACATCGCCCCGTACACGCACGGCAACGTCTGGAACCATGACCCCACCCGCACGCGGAAGCTTCTCCTGCAAAAGAAGGAGATCAAGCGCCTCATCGGCGCGATCGAGCGGAAGGGGCTCACCCTCGTGGCGCTCGATCTCTACTTCAAGCAGGGGCGCGCCAAGGTGAAGATCGGTCTGGCGCGCGGTAAGAAGCTGCATGACAAACGCGCGGACGCGCGCGAGCGCGACGATCTGCGTGAGATCCAGCGCGCGATGAAGGTGCGATGAGGAGGCTCGCGGCGCGGGGGCTCAGGCGGTGGGGCGTGGACTCGCTCCTCGGGTGTGCGCTCCTCCTTGGCGCGATCACCCGTATTGGTGCCGCGACCACCCTCCCTCCCGGGGACGTCTTCCGCGTGAAGCGTGCGGCGGGCGACACCATCGTGCAGGTGATGCCCACCCCCTTCGGCGGGCTCGTCCGCGCCGATGTCGTCGCACGGCTCCTCGGCGGGGTCTTCGATTCGCTGCCGGATGGGCAGTGGCGTCTCACCATCCATGGCGCCGCGATCGATCTGACCCCCGGCTCGGTGTTCGCCGCGCTCGATACGACGACGCTACCGCTCATCGAGCCGATGCGGGTGGTCGATGGGGCCCCGCTCGTCCCCCTTCAGCTCTTCTCCGACGTGCTCCCGCGACTCGAGCTCGGGATCGCTTGGGACCGGGCCCGCGCGGAGCTGCGTGCGATGCCCTCGCTGGTACGCCGTCCCCCCACCGTGGTGGCCCAGGCGACCCCTCCGGTCTCGACCGCGGTGGCCGCCGCGTCCGCCGCGCGAGCCGCGGGGCGCGCGACGCCCAGCACAACGGCTCCGGTCCCGGCTGGACTCTCGCGCCGCTACACCGTGGTGGTCGACGCGGGCCATGGCGGAAAGGATCCCGGGATGAAGGGCCCCGTCGTGGATGGCGTCGCCTTCTCCGAGGCGCGCGTCACCCTCGAGGTCTCTCGGCGACTCAAGGACGTGCTCGAGCAAAAGGGGATCCAGGTCGTCATGACCCGCACCCGCGATACCTTGATCGCGCTCCGCGACCGAGGCCCGATCGCGAATCGTGCGAACGGGGACCTCTTCCTCTCGATTCATGTGAACGCCGCGAATCCCAAGTGGGCCAATCCCACCGGGGCGCGCGGCTTCGAGACCTACTTTCTCTCCACGGCGCGCACCGAGGACGAAGCGCACGTGGCGAACATGGAAAACGAGGTGGTGCGCTTCGAGACCGAGGTGGATGGGGCGCACAAAGGGGATGCGCTGAGTTTCATCCTGAACGATCTCGCGCGGAACGAGCATCTCCGCGAGTCGAGTGAGGTGGCGGCGACGATCCAGCGGCGGATGCAAGAGGTGCACCCCGGCCCCGATCGTGGGGTGAAGCAGGCGCTCTTCTCCGTGCTCGTGCGTACGTACATGCCCGCGGTGCTCGTCGAACTCGGCTTCGGCACCAATCCCTCGGAGGCGCGTTGGATGGCGTCGCCGCGCGGCCAGCAGGAGACGGCGGAGGCGATCGCCGAGGCCGCGCTGGACTATCTCACGGACTACGACCGCCGCACCCGGACGGCCTCTCGATGAGCGATCTGCGTGTCACCCTCGCGGGGCTCGAGCTCCAGAACCCCGTCCTCCTCGCGTCGGGGACCGCCGCGTACGGGCGCGAGCTCGCGGACGTGATGGACCTCGAATCGCTCGGTGGGTTCGTCACCAAGGCGGTGAGCCTCGAACCGCGCGTGGGGGCCAAGGCGCCGCGCGTCGCCGATTTCCCCGGCGGGATGATAAATGCGGTGGGACTCGCGAACCCTGGGGTCGATGCGGTGCGCGCGGAGGACCTCCCGTGGATCGCCAGGCATGTGCGGCGGCCACGGGTGTTCGTGAACGTCGTGGGGAAGGAGGCGCACGAGTTCGGCGAGGTCGTCGCGCGGCTCGATGACGCGCCCGGTTTCCAAGGGTACGAGCTCAATGTGAGCTGTCCCAATGTGAAGCAGGGTGGCATGGAGTTCGGTGCTGATCCCACGGCGCTGGCGCAGGTCATTGGTGGCGCCCGCGCCGCGACGAAGAAGCCGATCGTCGTCAAACTCTCGCCGACGCTCGCACGCATCGGCGAGGTCGCACAGCAGGCGGTCGATCACGGCGCCGATGGGATCACGGTGATCAACACGATCCCGGGGTTGGTGGTCGACATCGAGCGGCGCCGGCCGGTCCTCGGCTTCGGTTCTGGGGGTGTGAGCGGGCCCGGACTCCTCGCGGTCGGCGTGCTCGCGACCTGGCGCGTGCGTCAGGCGGTGCGCGTCCCCATCATCGGCGCGGGGGGTGTGCAGTCGGCGGACGATCTTCTGCAGTTCCTGATCGCGGGGGCCTCCGCCGTCGCCATCGGGACCGCTGGGCTCGCCGATCCCAAACTCCCGCAACGCATCGTGCGCGATCTTGCCCGGTGGTGTGATCGTCACGGCATCGCGCGTCTCGCTGATCTCACCGGCACCCTGGAGTGGCCCGCATGACCGCTGATCGCATCGCCGCCACGCGGCCACTCCGTGCGCAGCCGGTCATCGCCCTCGATGTCCCCTCGCTCGACGCGGCGCTCGCGCTGCTCGATCGCCTCGGCCCCGACGCCGACTTCGTGAAGGTGGGGCTGGAGCTCTTCACCGCTGAGGGGCCGCGCGTGGTGGAGCGGTTGCGGCGCGACGGCCGACGGGTGTTCCTCGATCTCAAGCTCCACGACATCCCAAATACGGTGAAGGGGGCGGCGCAGCGGGCCGCCGCGATGGACGTGCAGCTGCTCACCGTGCACGGGTACGGCGGCGCCGCGATGGTGGAAGCCGCAGTCGAGGGAGCTGGGGCAGGGACGGGGATCCTCGTCGTCACGGTGCTCACCAGTTTCGAGCGCAGTGCGCTCGGTGTGGCGTTGGGTCGCGAGGTCCCGGAGATGGGCGCGGAGGTGCTACGTCTCGCAGGAGTCGCGAGCACGGCCAGAGCGCACGGTATCGTCTGCTCAGGCCAGGAGGTGGCCGCGGTCGTGAGCACCTATCCTGAGCTCAGGCCCCTGGTCCCTGGGATCCGCCTTTCGGGTGGGGCGACGCACGACCAGGCGCGCGTGGTGACCCCGGAGCAGGCGGTGGGGGATGGGGCGGCGTATCTCGTTCTGGGGCGGGCGGTTACGGCGGCTGAGGACCCAGCGACGGTCCTGGGTTCGATACGCGAATCGCTGAAGGCTGGAAGCTGAAGGCTGGAAGGGGAGCAAAAGGCTGGAAGCCGAAGGCTTAAAGCTTTCAGCCTCCAGCCTCCAGCCTCCAGCCTTAAGCTTTTCGCCCCATTCGGTACACGTCAGTCCAGGGCCTTGTGTCAAGGGTCTCCCCCGACTATCCTCAGGGTCTGCCCAAAACGGGGCAAATCAAGCATTTGCGGGCCTTTGGGCCCTCAGACCTTCGGGAGTCCTTCAGTGAAAGTGCGCAGCAGCGTGAAGCCGATTTGCGAGCATTGCAAGGTGGTCAAGCGGGCGGGTGTGACGCGGATCATCTGCAAGCGCAATCCCAAGCACAAGCAGCGGCAGGGGTAATCCACACATGGCACGTATTTCCGGCGTGGACCTCCCGCGCGACAAGAAGGTCGAGATCGGCCTCACCTACATCTACGGCATCGGCCGCGTCCTCGCGCGTCGCATCCTCGCCGCCACCGGGGTGAACCCGGAGCAGCGGATCCGCGACCTCTCGGACGCCGACGTCAACAAGCTCCGCCAGGAGATCGAGAAGCAGTATCGCGTCGAGGGTGCGTTGCGCACCGAGGTCGCGATGAACGTGAAGCGCCTGATGGACATCGGGTCGTACCGTGGGACGCGGCATCGCCGTGGCCTCCCGGTCCGTGGGCAGCGCACGCACACCAACGCCCGCACCAAGAAGGGGCCGCGCCGCGCGATCGCGGGTAAGAAGAAGGTGACCAAGTAATGGCTCTCGGGAAGAAGACGAAGCGCGTGGTGGACGCCGAAGGGGTGGCGCACGTCAACGCGACCTTCAACAACACGCTGATCACCATCACCGACGCGCACGGCAATGCCGTGTCGTGGGGGACGGCGGGGAAGGCGGGGTTCAAGGGCTCGAAGAAGTCCACGCCGTTCGCGGCCACTGTCGCCGCCGAGCAGTGCGCGCGCGAGGCGATGTCGTCGGGCGTGCGTCGCGTGCATGTGCGGGTGCAGGGGCCGGGGTCGGGTCGCGAGTCCGCCATTCAGGCGCTCGCTGCCGCTGGTCTCCAGGTCAAGTCCATCAAGGACGTGACCCCCATCCCGCACAATGGTTGCCGGCCGCCCAAGCGCCGGAGGGTCTGATCCATGCGTTACACTGGTCCGAGTTGCCGGCAGTGCCGGCGTGAAGGGACGAAGCTCTTCCTGAAGGGCACCAAGTGCTTCACCGAGAAGTGCCCGGTGGAACGTCGCCCGTATGCCCCTGGCCAGCACGGCCAGAGCACGGCGCGCCGGAAGAAGATGAGCGAGTACGCCAAGCAGCTCCGTGAGAAGCAGAAGATCAAGCGTATCTACGGGCTGAGCGAGCGGCAGTTCCGCAACACGTTCGAGCGCGTCTCGACCCTCCCGGGCGTGACGGGCCACAACCTGCTCGCGGCGCTCGAGAGCCGGCTCGACAACATCGTCTACCGCATGGGCTTCGCGGCCAGCCGCAAGGCGGCGCGTCAGCTGATCCGTCACCGCCACGTCGAGGTGAACGGGAAGTCGGTGGACATCCCGAGCTTCGTGGTGGAGCCGGGGCAGGAGGTCCGCGTGCGGCAGAAGTCGCGTGAGCTCGTCCTAGTGAAGGAGGCCCTCGAGGTCGCCGCTCGTGGCGCCTCGCCGGCCTGGATCGCCGTCGACAAGGACACCTTCTCGGGCCGCATGCTCGAGCGTCCCCAGCGGCAGAGCATCCCGATCGCGGCGCAGGAGCAGCTGGTCGTCGAGCTCTACTCGAAGTAAGGCAGGTTGACGGTCCCGGTCCCCTGACGACCGAACGAGCGTGCCGCGCGTCAGGGGCGGGGCACGGCGTCGGTGGCGCGTCACCGCCATCGTGACATTCTCTCTCTAAGGAACCTCTCCATGGCACACACGATCGATCTCCGCGGGCTGGTCCGCCCGCAGCTCGTCGAGATGACGAAGCGCGAGGACCACGCCAACGCGGCCGAGTTCCGGCTCCAGCCGCTCGAGCGCGGCTTCGGCCACACGCTCGGCAACAGCATGCGTCGGATGCTGCTCTCCTCGCTCCGCGGCGCCGCCGTCTGGGGCTTCCGGATCGACGGCGTCCTCCATGAGCATCAGACCATCCCCGGCGTCGTCGAGGACGTCCACCAGATCATCGGCAACCTCAAGACCCTCGTGCTGGCGCTCGACGCCGACGTCGAGGAGGCGGTCCTTCGCCTCAAGGTCAAGAAGGCGGGCGCGGTGACGGCGGGGCAGCTCGAACTCCCGGCCGGCGTCACGGTGATCCACCCGACGCACCACCTGCTCACCCTGCAGGATCCGCGGGAGCTCTCGATCGAGCTCCATGTCAACAAGGGGCGGGGCTACGTGGAGGCCGAGCAGCACCCGGTCGACCGCTCCCTCCCGGTGGACCTGGTGCGCATCGACTCGATCTACTCGCCGGTCAAGCGCGTGAACTTCGCCGTCGCGGAGACCCGCGTCGGGCAGCGCACCGACTACGATCGGCTCACGCTCACGGTCGAGACCGATGGCACCGTGTCGCCCGAGGAGGCGGTGAGCTACGCCGCGGCCCTCGCTCAGACGCACTTCCAGTACTTCGCGAGCTATGGCTCCTCGGCCGCCGCGGCGGTCGCGGTCCCGGGCGCGGAGGGGAGCTCGGACGCCGCCCGCTTGGCGGAGCTGCTCCGGACCCCGATCGATGACCTCGCGCTCTCCGTGCGCTCGGTCAACTCGCTCAAGAACTCCAGCATCCGCTCGCTGGGCGATCTCGTCCGTCAGACCGAGACGCAGATCCTGCAGGTCAAGAATTTCGGCAAGAAGTCCCTCCAGGAGATCGCCGACCTCCTCGAGAAGGAAGGACTCAATTTCGGGATGCGGTTCGAGGAGTCGACGGCAGGCGTCCGGGTGGTCGATTGGGGCACCCCGCCGAGCCGTGCGGCCGCGAACGCGCCCGACGACGAAGAGGAGTAGGACCGATGCGTCATCGTAAGGCTGGCCGGAGCCTCCGGCGTACGTCGGAGCAGCGCCTGGCGCTCCTCCGCAATCTCGCGACCTCGCTCATCGAGCAGGGCGCCATCGAGACCACCGAGGCCAAGGCGAAGGAGCTGCGGCCGTTCGTGGAGAAGCTGATCACCAAGGCGAAGTCGGGGACGCTCCACGACCGGCGTCTCGCGGGCCGGCACGTGCAGAAGCGCGCCGCCGCGGACAAGCTCTTTCAGGACGTCGGTCCCAAGCAGGCCGGACGAGCCGGCGGCTACACGCGCATCCTCAAGACCGGCTTCCGTAAGGGTGACGGGGCGGAGATGGCGCGTATCGAAATCATCCAGGAGGGCTGACCCATGGCCATCCAGCGCAATCGCTGCTACGTCTGCGACAAGGGCGTCGCCCACGGCAACTCCCGCTCGCATGCCAACAACTCGGTGCGTCGCACCTGGAAGCCGAACCTCCAGGTCGCCCGGATCGTCGAGGGTGGCAAGGTCATCAAGATCAAGGTCTGCACCCGCTGCCTGAATGCGGGGAAGATCCAGCGGGCCCCGCGCGGGGCCGCGGCCGCGGTCTGATCACCGGCGCAGCGCCATCGGTCGTCGACGGGGGGAGCGTGGTGCGCTCCCCCCGTTTTGACGCATGGGTGTCGGGGAGCGTGTCGCGATGAGCGGGACGAAGACCGCGCTCATCACCGGGATCACCGGTCAGGACGGCTCCTACCTCGCGGAACTCCTCCTCGCGAAGGGCTATCGTGTGGTCGGGTTGGTGCGACGCTCGTCGACCACGCCGTACGACCGCATCGCGCATCTCATCGACCGGATCGAGCTCGTCTCGGCCGACCTCCTCGACCAGACCTCGCTCGTCGATGCGATGGCCGATGTCGCCCCCGATGAGATCTACAACCTCGCGGCCCAGAGCTTCGTCGCGACCTCGTGGAATCAGCCCGTCCTCACCGGGGAGTTCACCGGCTTGGGGGTGACGCGGATGCTCGAGGCGATGAAGCGCACGGTCCCCAAGGCGCGCTTCTATCAAGCGTCGAGCTCCGAGCAGTTCGGGATGGTGCAGGAGACCCCGCAGCGGGAGAGCACGCCCTTCTATCCGCGCTCGCCCTATGGCGTGGCGAAGGTCTATGGGCATTGGATCACGGTCAACTACCGCGAGTCGTTCGGACTCTACGCGGTGAGTGGGATCCTATTCAATCATGAGTCGCCGCGTCGCGGGCTCGAGTTCGTCACGCGCAAGGTGACGGACGCGGTCGCGCGGATCTCCCTCGGCCAAACGAACGAATTGCGACTGGGGAATCTCGACGCGCGGCGCGATTGGGGCTTCGCTGGTGATTACGTCGACGCGATGTGGCGCATGCTGCAGAACGAGCGCCCCGCCGACTACGTGATCGGGACGGGGGAGACCTGGACGGTGCGGCAGCTCTGCGAGGAAGCCTTCTCGCACGTCGGGCTCGACTGGCAGCAGTATGTGGTCACCGACCCACGCTTCGAGCGGCCCGCCGAGGTGGAGCTCCTGGTCGCCGATGCCGCCAAGGCGGAGCGCGAGATCGGATGGACGCCGACGGTCCGCTTCCGCGAGCTGGTGCGGATGATGGTCGATGCGGATCTCGCGCGGCATCGCTCGCGCGCCGATGGAGGGGTCGCGGTCCCAGCGCCGCCGCCGGCGAAGGGCTAAGGTGCGGCGCGCCCTCATCACCGGCGCTGACGGCTTCGTGGGCCAATGGCTCGCGAAGACGTTGGTGGCTCAGGGCTGGCAGGTCACCGGGACGGCGTGGCACGGGATCCCGGCCGTCGGGACGCTGACCGCCGACGAGCAGGGGAAGATCACGTGGGAGGTCGGGAATCTGACCGCCGCCCGGGATCTCGGCCCGATGCGGTCGCTGCTCCGGCGCGCCACCCCAGACGCGATCTTCCACCTCGCTGGGATGTCGTTCGTCCCGACCGTCGGAGACGACCCGGTCACGGCCCTCGAGACCAACGTGGGCGTGGGGATCCGCCTCCTCGAGGCGATGCGCGCCGAGCGGGCGACCTCCGGGCTCGACCCCACGACCCTCGTCGTCGGGAGCGCGGAGCAGTACGGGCGCCACGCGGCGTCCGCGATGCCCCTTCCCGAGACCACCCCCTGCGCGCCACGCTCGTTCTACGGCGCGACCAAGCAGGCGCAGGAGGACTTCGCCCTCGCCGCCGCCCGAGCCCATGGGCTCCGGATCATCGCGACGCGCTCCTTCAATCACTGCGGACCGGGGCACGCCCCGATCTTCCTCCTCCCCGCGCTCGTCCAGCGGGTGCACGAGGCGCGTCTCACCGGGGCCACCACCCTCCCGATCGGGAATACGGAGACGGTGCGGGATTATCTTCATGTGCAGGACGTGGTCGAGGCCTATCTCGCCCTGATCGAACGGGGGCAGGTAGGGGAGGCCTACAACGTCTGCAGCGGGACGGGCGTCACCGTCGGGGAGGTCGCCGCACTGGTCATCGCCCGGGCCCAGGTGCCCGTTCGGTTCGTGCAGGACCCGACCTTGCTCCGGCCCGCGGATGTGCCGGTGCTCGTCGGCCAGAACACCAAGCTGTGCACTCACACCGGGTGGACGCCCACCCGGACCCTGACCGACATCATCGACGATCACCTGCATGCCGCGTCGTGACGACCTGAAGCGCATCCTCCTCATCGGTTCCGGCCCCATCGTCATCGGGCAGGGCGCCGAGTTCGATTACTCGGGCACGCAGGCGGCGAAGGCGCTCCGCGAGGAGGGGTACGAGGTGATCCTCGTGAACTCCAATCCCGCGACGATCATGACCGATCCCGAGCTCGCGGATCGGACCTATATCGAGCCGGTCACCCCGGAGTTCGTGGAGCTGATCATCGCGCGCGAACGCCCCGACGCGCTCCTCCCCACCATGGGGGGACAGACCGCGCTTAACGTGGCGATGACGCTCCATGAGCGCGGCGTGCTCGAGAAGTACGGCGTCGAGCTCATCGGGGCCAATGCGCGCGCGATCGCGGTCGCTGAGGATCGCAAACTCTTCGGCGAGGCGATGGAGCGCACCGGCCTGCGCTGCCCGCAGGGCCGCATCGCCACCACCTGGGACGAGGCGCTTGAGATCGCGGAGTGGACGGGGTTCCCCGCGATCATCCGCCCCGCCTTCACCCTCGGCGGCTCCGGCGGCGGGATCGCCTACAACCGCGAGGAGTACGAGCGGATCGTGAAGCGCGGGCTCGCCGAGTCTCCGATCTCGCAGGTCCTCATCGAGCGCTCGCTGCTCGGGTGGAAGGAGTACGAGCTCGAGGTCATGCGCGACTCCGCCGACAACGTGGTGATCATCTGTTCGATCGAGAACATCGATCCGATGGGGGTCCACACCGGCGATTCGATCACCTGTGCGCCGGCGATGACGCTCTCCGATCGCGAGTATCAGGTGATGCGCGACGCCGCGCTCAAGGTGATACGCGAGATCGGGGTCGCCGCCGGTGGGTGCAATATCCAGTTCGCGGTGAATCCAGCGAACGGGGAGATGGTCGTCATCGAGATGAACCCGCGTGTCTCGCGCTCATCGGCGCTCGCCTCCAAGGCGACCGGATTCGCGATCGCGCGTATCGGGACCAAGCTCGCGGTGGGATATCGCCTCGACGAGATCCCGAACGACATCACCAAGACCACGCCGGCGAGCTTCGAGCCAGTGCTCGACTACGTGGTGGTGAAGGTTCCGCGCTTCGCCTTCGAGAAGTTCCCGGGCGCGGATCCGGTGCTCACGACGCAGATGAAGTCGGTCGGCGAGTCGATGGCGATCGGGCGCACCTTCAAGGAGGCGTTCCAGAAGGGGCTTCGTGCCCTCGAGACGGGGCGGTCCGGTTGGGTGGGCGGGGAGCGTCCGGTGGACGATCGCGTCGCGGATGATTCGCTCGCCGCCGTGGAACAGGCGCTCGCGAAGCCGGTCCCGGAGCGCGTCTTCCAGATCAAGCGTGCCCTCCTGCACGGTATGTCCGTCGAGGAGCTGCATCGGCGGACCGGGGTCGATCCCTGGTTCCTCCGGCAGTTCGAGGAGCTCGTCGAGGCGGAGCGCGCGTATGCGGCGCTCGCCGAGATCGACGCGGCGAGCCTGCGTCGGATGAAGCGGATGGGGTTCTCCGACCGGCAGCTGGCGGCCTTGCGGAATGAGACCGAGGGCGCGGCACGCGCTCGTCGGTGGGCACTCGGCGTGCGGCCGAGCTACAAGATGGTCGACACCTGCGCGGGTGAGTTCCCCTCGAACACGCCGTATCTCTACTCCAGCTACGACGAAGAATCGGAGGCGCCGCGCACCGGGAAGCCCTCGGTGATCATCCTCGGGTCGGGGCCGAACCGGATCGGGCAGGGGGTCGAGTTCGACTACTGCTGTGTTCGTGCCGCGCTCGCGCTTCGTGAGGCCGGCTATGAGACGATCATGGTCAACTCGAACCCCGAGACCGTCTCGACCGACTACGACACCTCTGACAAGCTCTACTTCGAGCCGCTCACCTTCGAGGATGTCCTTGAGATCGTCGAGCGGGAACAGCCCCTCGGCGTGATCGTGCAACTCGGCGGGCAGACCCCGCTCAAGCTGGTGAAGCCGCTGGAGGCCGCGGGGGTCAAGATCCTTGGTACCTCGCCCGACGCGATCGATATCGCGGAGGATCGGAAGCGCTTCGAGGCGCTCGCGCGCGAGCTCGGGGTGACACAGCCCCCCAACGGCACGGCGACGAGCGTCCCCGAGGCGGTGGCGATCGCTGAGCGGATCGGGTACCCGGTGTTGGTCCGGCCGAGCTATGTGCTCGGGGGGCGTGCGATGGAGATCGTCTACGACGAGCCGTCGCTGCGGGATTACTTCGAGCGTGCGGTGCGGGTCTCCGAGGAGCGGCCGGTGCTGGTCGATGCCTTCCTCGAGGATGCCTACGAGGCGGACGTCGACGCACTCTCCGATGGGAAGACGGTCGTGATCGGTGGGGTGATGCAGCATATCGAGGACGCGGGGATCCACTCCGGCGACTCGGCCTGCGTGCTTCCGCCGCACCGGATCGCGAAGGAGCACCAGGACATCATGCGCGCCCACACCATCGCCTTCGCCAAGGCGCTCGGGGTGGTGGGGCTTATCAACGTGCAGTATGCGGTGAAGGACGGCGTGGTCTATGTGATCGAGGTGAATCCGCGCGCCTCGCGCACGGTGCCGTTCGTGTCGAAGACGATCGGGCGTCCGCTGGCCTCGCTCGCGGCGCGGGTGATGCTCGGGGAGACGCTCGAGCAGCTCGGATACACGCAGGAGATCGTCGCGCCGTACGTTGCCGTGAAGGAGGCGGTCTTCCCCTTTCCTAAGTTCCGCGAGTTCGATCCGATCCTCGGTCCCGAGATGCGGTCGACGGGGGAGGTGATGGGGATCAGCCAGCACTTCGGTGAGGCGTTCGGGAAGTCGCAGCTCGCAGCGGGGAATGGCCTCCCGCGTGAGGGGCATGTGATGCTCACGGTGAACAAGGGCGACAAGGCGGGTGCGGTCCCGATCGCGCGGCGCTTCCGTGACATGGGGTTCGGGCTCGTCGCCACCCATGGGACGGCGGATCACCTCGAGTCGGTGGGGATCGCGTCGCGTCGGGTCTTCAAGGTGAGCGAGGGACGCCCGCACGGAATCGATCTCATGGTGAATGGCGAAGTGCAGCTCCTGATCAACACCCCACTCGGCAAGAGCGCGCAGCGTGATGACTATTCGATGCGGCAGGCGGCCGTCGCCAATCGCGTGCCGTATACCACGACCCTCTCCGGGGCCGATGCCGCCTGTGCGGCGATCGAGTCAGCGCGCGAACATCCCGCCAGCGTGAAGTCGCTGCAGGAATGGCAGGAGGAACTGCGATGAGTACCGCACCGACCATCCACGAATCGGCGTACGTCGACGAGGGGGCGATCGTCGGCGAGGGGACGCGGATCTGGCACTTCTGTCATGTGAATCCGGGCGCGGTGATCGGGGCGCGGTGTTCTCTCGGGCAGAATGTGGTGGTGATGAGCGGGACGCGGATCGGGAACAATGTGAAGATCCAGAACAACGTCTCGATCTACGAGGGGGTGGAGCTCGAGGACGATGTATTCTGTGGCCCGTCGATGGTGTTCACGAATGTCGTGAATCCGCGGAGCCATGTGAGTCGCAAGCATGAGTACAAGCGCACGCTGGTGAAGCGCGGCGCGAGCATCGGGGCCAATGTGACGGTGGTCTGCGGCGCGACGCTTGGCGAGTACTGCTTCATCGGGGCGGGCGCGGTCGTGACGAAGGATGTGCTGCCCTATGCGCTGATGGCCGGGGTACCGGCGCGGCGGATCGGGTGGATGTGTCAGTGTGGGGAGAAGCTGGAGAAGAGCGCCGAGGGGGGCGCGGCGTGGCAGTGCCCGGTCTGCCGGGCGCGCTATGCGGCGGCGGGGGAGGGCATCGCCCCCGTAGCACCCGAGGCAGGCGCCTGATGTCGGCCGCGCGCGCGAGCTTCCGAGTCGCCCTCATCGGGTGTGGGCGGATCAGCGCGAATCACATCGAGGCGATCGCCAAGATCGACGGCCTCACCCTCACGGCAGTCTGCGACACCGATTCGGCGCGCGCACGAGCCGCGGGCGAGCGGTCGGGGGTTCCTTGGTATACCGACTACGCCAAGATGCTCGCCGAGGCGCCGATCGACGTGGTGACCGTCGCGACGCCGTCGGGGCTGCATCCTGAGCATGGGATCCTCGCGGCGCGCGCCGGGAAGCATGTGATCAGCGAGAAGCCGATAGCGATCTCGCTCGACGGCGCGGATGCCCTGATGCGCGCCTGTGATGAGGCGGGGGTCCGGCTCTTCGTGGTGAAGCAGAATCGGCTGAACGCCACCATTCAGCTCCTGCGGCGGGCGGTGGAGAAGGGGCGGTTCGGCAAGCTCTTCATGGGGAATGCCACCGTGCGGTGGGCCCGGCCGCAAGAGTACTACGACCAGGCGCCCTGGCGCGGGACGTGGGCGCTCGACGGCGGCGCCTTCATGAACCAGGCGTCGCACTACGTGGATCTCATGCAGTGGATGATGGGACCGGTGCGCAGCGTGATGGCGAAGACGGCGACGATGGCGCGGAAGATCGAGGCGGAGGATACGGGGGCGGCGATCGTGACCTTCGAGAGCGGGGCGATCGGGGTCATGGAGGTCACCATGCTGACCTATCCCAAGAACCTCGAGGGGTCGTTCACCCTGCTCGGGGAGAAGGGGACGGTCCGGATCGGCGGGACGGCGGTGAACCGGATCGAGCATTGGGAGTTCGCCGACTACGACGATGACGACCGGTTGGTCGAGGCAGCCAATACCGCTCCGCCCTCGGTCTACGGATTCGGGCATGAGCCCTACTACCGGAACGTCCTTCGGGCCCTCCGCGGGGAGACGACTCCGGACACCGACGGACCCGCTGGCCGGAAGTCGTTGGAGCTCATCCTGGGGATCTATGAATCGGCCCGGACGGGGCGTGAGGTCACCCTCCCGATTCGTTGACGGCGGGGTGGCAGGGCGGCGATATTTAACTGCTTGGCATCATTGCACTTCCGTCGCCTTTTCCCTCTGCTGAGATCCTGCCGCACATGGCCGTCCCTCTTCTTGATCTGAAGGCGCAGCACGCGACGATCCGGGACGAGGTCCTCCCGGGCCTCATCAGTCTCATCGACGATCAGGCCTTCATCCTCGGCGCCCCGGTGGGCGCGCTCGAGTGCGAGGTCGCGGGGCTCTCGCAGACGCGGTATGCGGTGGGGTGCGCGAATGGGACCGACGCGATCCTGATCGCGCTCCGTGCCCTCGATATCGGGCGCGGGGACGAGGTCGTCACATCGCCCTTCACCTTCTTCGCGACCGCGGGCACGATCCACAACGTCGGGGCGACCCCGGTCTTCGTGGATATCGATCCCAAGACCTATAACATCCGCCCCGACCTCGCGGCCGCGGCGGTGACCTCGAAGACCAAAGCGGTGGTTCCCGTCGACCTCTTCGGGCAGATGGCGGCGATCGAGGAGATCCGGCGCTTGCTTCCGACGATGCCGATCATCGAGGATGCGGCGCAGAGCATCGGCGCGCGCCGGAAGATCGATGGCGAGTGGGTGATGGCGGGGCAGGCCGCGACCATCGGCACCTTCTCCTTCTTCCCCTCCAAGAACCTGGGTGGCTACGGGGACGGCGGGATGATCGTCACGCAGGACGAGGCGATCTTCAAGCGGCTGCAGCGTCTCCGCACGCATGGCTCGGTGCAGACCTACTTCCACGAGGAGGTGGGGTACAACTCGCGCCTCGATGCGTTGCAGGCGCTGGTGTTGAGCGCCAAGCTCCCGCATCTCGCGGCCTGGAGCGCCAAGCGTCGGGAGAACGCCGCGTTCTACACGCAGGCCTTCGCCGATATCGCGGAGATCGTCCCGCCGTACATCGATCCCGCCAACGAGTCGATCTTCAACCAGTACACGATCCGCGTCGCGCGACGCGACGAGCTTAAGGCGCATCTCGCCGCGAAGGGGATCGGCCACTCGGTCTACTATCCGCTCCCGCTCCATCTGCAGCCCTGCTTCGCCTACCTCGGGTATCGCGAAGGGAGCTGCCCCGAGTCGGAGCGGGCGGCCAAGGAAGTCGTGTCGCTCCCGGTGTTCCCGGAGCTCACGGGGGCGCAGCGCGACGAGGTGGTCGTGGCGGTCCGCGGGTTCTTCGGGAAGTAAGGCGAGTCGCCCGACCGCATGTCCGCTCAGCAGACCCTCCTCTCACGCATCGGCGATCGCTCGGCGGTCTCCGCCGTGATCGGGTTGGGGTATGTGGGGCTCCCGCTGGCCATGGAGCTCTGCGAGACCGGGTTCACGGTCGTTGGCTTCGATGTGAGCGAGCGCGTCTGCGCGCTCCTCATGCGGGGCGAATCACATATCCAGGATGTACTGGCGGCGCAGGTGGCGAAGCATGTGGCGTCGGGGAAGTTCGTCGCGACCACCGACGCCTCCCGGCTCGCGGCCGCAGACACCATCTCGATCGCCGTCCCGACCCCGCTCGCCAAGACCCGCGACCCCGACATGTCGTATGTGGTCGCCGCGGCGGAGACGGTGAGTGCGCAGGCGCGGGCCGGGATGCTGATCGTCCTCGAGAGCACCACCTACCCGGGAACGACGCGCGAGCTGTTGCAGCCGCGGCTCGAGGCGCGCGGGCTCGTGATCGGGCGCGATGTCTTCCTGGCCTTCAGCCCCGAGCGGGTCGATCCGGGGAACCCGGTCTACCACACCAAGAACACGCCGAAGGTCGTCGGGGGGATCACGCCGGCCTGTACCGAGGTTGCGACCGCCTTCTACGCCTCGACGATCGATACCGTCGTCCCGGTCTCCTCGCCAGAGGCGGCCGAGTTGGTGAAGCTCCTCGAGAACACCTTCCGCTCGGTGAACATCGGGCTCGTCAACGAGATGGCGATCGTCTGTGATCGACTCGGCGTCGACATCTGGGAGGTCATCGAGGCGGCGGCGACCAAGCCCTTCGGTTTCATGAAGTTCACGCCCGGCCCGGGGATCGGGGGGCACTGCATCCCCCTTGATCCGCACTATCTGGCGTGGAAGATGCGGTCGCTCAACTACAAGACGCGCTTCATCGACCTCGCGAGTGAGGTCAACTCGTCGATGCCTGACTTCGTCGTGGAGAAGATCGCCTGGGCGTTGAACGATGAGGGGAAGGCGGTGAAGGGGAGTGCCATCCTCGTCCTCGGGGTGGCGTACAAGCGGGACATCGATGACATGCGCGAGAGTCCGGCGCTCGATGTGACGCGTCGGTTGGAGGAGCGCGGGGCTCGGGTCCAATACCATGACCCGCATGTCGTGCGCTTCGAGGAGGATGGGCATGCGATGGCGAGCGTCCCGCTCACGCCAGAGCTGTTGGCTGCCGTGGATGCGGTGGTGATCATCACCGATCACACATCTGTGGATTACAGGACGGTCGGCGCGCACGCCGCGCTCATCATCGACACGCGACATGTCATGGCGTCGCTCGGGGCCACCCGCGCGCGTGTCGTGACGCTGACCTCATCGCGCCCGATCACGGGCGCCGCAACAGAGTGAAGGCATGAAGGTGATGGTGGTGGGGACCGGCTATGTGGGACTGGTCGTCGGCGCCTGTCTGGCTGAGACGGGCAACGACGTGATTTGCGGTGATGTCGATGCGAAGAAGATCGAAGGACTCAATCAGGACATCCTGCCGATCTACGAGCCGGGGCTCGAGGAGTACGTCCATCGCAATCGCGTCGCCGGGCGCCTGACCTTCACGACCGACCTCCCGGCCGCGATCGCCGGCGCCGATGTGATCTTCATCGCGGTGGGGACCCCGCCCGACGAGGATGGATCCGCCGACCTCAAGCATGTGCTCGCCGTCGCCGATCAGATCGGGAAGCACGCGGCCCGTGAGGTGGTGGTCGTCACCAAGTCGACGGTGCCGGTCGGGACGGCGGAGAAGGTCGCTGAGGCGATTCGCCCGCACGCGAAGGTCCCGTTCCACATATGCTCGAACCCCGAGTTCCTCAAGGAAGGGGCCGCGGTCGACGACTTCATGAAGCCAGACCGCGTCGTCATCGGCGTGGCGAGCGACTTCGCACGGGAGCGGATGGGGGAGCTCTATGCGCCCTTTGTGCGCACGGGCAAGCCGATCATCTTCATGGACATCCCCTCGGCGGAGATGACCAAATACGCCGCGAACGCGATGCTCGCGACGCGCATCTCCTTCATGAACGAGATCGCGAATCTCTGTGAGCGGGTCGGAGCGAATGTCGATCTCGTGCGCAAGGGGATCGGGAGCGATGCGCGCATCGGGCCGGCCTTCCTCTTCCCCGGCCCGGGTTACGGCGGCTCCTGTTTCCCGAAGGATGTGAAGGCGCTGATGCGCACCTCGGAGGAACGGGGCGCCCCGATGGGGGTGCTCAAGGCGGTCGAGGAGGCCAATGAGCGGCAGAAGCATCGGCTCTTCGAGAAGGTGAATGCGGCCTTCGGCGGCGCCCTCCGTGGCAAGCGGATCGCGCTCTGGGGGCTCGCCTTCAAGGCGAACACCGACGACATGCGGGAGTCGCCGGCCCTCGTGCTGATCGACGAGCTCCTCGCGGCGGGCGCGACCGTCGTCGCGCATGATCCGGCCGCGATGCATGAGACCCAGCGGCGGATCGGGGACCGGATCACCTACGCAGAGTCGAATTACGCCGCCGCTGAGGGGGCGGATGCGCTGGTGATCGTCACCGACTGGAACGAGTACCGCTTCCCCGACTTCGCTCGGGTGAAGGCGGCGCTCAAGACCCCGGTGCTGATCGACGGGCGCAATCTCTATGACCCGTCGAAGATGCAGGCCCTGGGCTTTACCTACCGCTCCATCGGGCGGGGGGGCGAGTGAGGGTCCTCATCACGGGGGCCGCGGGCTTCCTCGGGAGCCATCTCGCCGACCGCTTCCTCGCGGATGGGCACAAGGTCGTCGGGCTCGACAACTTCCTGACCGGCCGGCCGGAGAACATCGCGCACCTCATGGGGCACGAGCGCTTCTCCTTCATCCGGCACAACATCTCCGAGTACACCTACGTCCCCGGGCACCTCGACGGGGTGCTGCACTTCGCCTCCCCCGCGAGTCCGGTCGATTACCTCGAGCTCCCGATCCAGACGCTGAAGGTCGGTTCGCTCGGGACGCACAACGCCTTAGGGCTCGCGCTGGCGAAACAGGCCCGCTTCCTCCTGGCATCGACCTCCGAGGTCTACGGCGATCCTCTCGTCCATCCGCAGCCGGAATCGTACTGGGGGAATGTGAACCCGATCGGGCCGCGCGGGTGCTACGATGAGGCGAAGCGCTTCGCCGAGGCGATGACCATGGCGTATCACCGCGCTCAGGGCGTCGACACGCGGATCGTCCGCATCTTCAACACGTACGGTCCGCGCATGCGCCCGGGTGACGGGCGCGTCGTCTCGAACTTCATCGTGCAGGCGCTCCGTGGGGAGCCGCTCTCCATGTACGGCGATGGCTCGCAGACCCGCTCCTTCTGCTACGCCGCGGACGAGGTGGAGGGGATCTATCGCCTCTTCCTGAGCGAGGAGCGGATGCCGGTCAACATCGGGAATCCGAACGAGTTCACCGTCCGTGAGCTCGCCGAGCTGGTCATCGAGCTGACGGGCTCGTCGTCCGCGATCGAATCCCTACCGCTCCCGGCCGACGACCCGAAGGTCCGGCAGCCGGACATCACCCGGGCCAAGGCCATCCTCAGCTGGGAGCCCACCGTGCGACTCCGCGAGGGGTTGCTGCGTACCATCGAGTACTTCCGCGCCCTCCCTGGGACGGCGCGGCTCCAACCCCCGACCTGATGCGTCGCTCTCTCCTGTTGGTCGTCGGTCTCGCGCTGGTCTCGGTGGGATGCTTTCGCGCCTTCAACGTGCGGAACTATCCCACCTCCGTCTCGCTCTTCGAGGCGGGACTCGAGCGCTACAACGCGAAGAAGTACACCGATGCGGCCAACGCCTTCGAGCGGCTGACCCTCGATCTTCCGAGTCGCGACTCGCTCCTCCCTCGGGCGCACTGGTATCTCGGGCAGTCGCGACTCAAGCGCGACGAGCGCCTCTTGGCGGCACAGGCCTTCATCCGACTCGCGGAGAGCTTCCCCAACGACTCGTTGGCGGACGATGCGCTCTACATGTCGGGCCAGGCGTACCTCGGCCTCTGGCTGAACGCGGCGCTCGATCCACAGTACGGCCTCCTCGCGCAGACGCAGTTCCGGCTCCTCGTCGGCGTCTATCCGGATTCGCCGATGGCGGACTCCGCGACGGTCGCGCTCGAAGCCCTCGACGAGCGCTTCGCGACCAAGGATTACGAGACGGGGATGCACTACCTGCGCCGCAAGGCGTATGACTCGGCGATCCTCTACTTCAAGGACGTGGTGAAGGGGTGGCCGGAGTCCGATCGCGCCCGTCAGGCGATGGTGCGGATGGTCGAGATCTACCGCCTCCCGGTCCTCAATTACACGGATGACGCCGAAGAGGTCTGTGTGACGCTCCGCGCCGCCTATCCGAAGGATGCGGAGGTGCTTCGCACCTGCAAGTTGCCGACCGCGACGGATAGCACGCCAGCGCGCGGCGCTCGGCCACCGCGCCCGTAACTCTGGTGGGGGAGCGCCTCGGCATCCTCGGCGGGACCTTTGATCCCCCGCACACCGGCCATCTCCTGCTGGCGTACAGCGCGCTCGAGCAGCTTGCGCTCGACCGGCTCGTCCTGATCCCGGCACGCCGGCAGCCGCTGAAGTCCGAGGTGGAGATCACGACGCCGGTGCACCGCCTGGCGATGGTCCAGTCGCTCGCGGCGTCGGACGCCCGGCTTCACGTCGATGCCATCGAGCTCGATCGGCCCGGGTTATCTTTCACCGTCGAGACGTTGCGCGCGTACCGGGCGCAGTGGCCCGACGCGGACCTCCATCTGCTCCTCGGAGCGGATGCCGCGCGGACCTTCGCACAGTGGCGCGCGCCGAAGGAGGTCGCCGGCCTGGCGAAGATCGTCGTCTGCACGCGAGGGGAGGAAGCGATGCCTGCCGCTCCGGCGGGAATCGCGTGGGACCGACTCGCGACCCGACGGGTCGATGTGTCGGCGACGGAGATCCGGGCGCGGGTGCGCGCGGGGCTTCCGATCCGTGGCTTCGTCACGGAGGCCGTGGCCGCCTACATCGCGGCGCACGGGCTGTACCGTACCACCACCGAGTGAGACCGGATGTTCAAGACCCTGTTGGCGAAAGTGATCGGGACGCGGCACCAGCGCGAACAGAAGCGGGTGCAGCCGATCGTCGACGAGATCAATGCGATCGGCGAGCGCCTGCGCACACTTGCTGACGCCGAGCTGCAGGCACAGACGGCCGCGTTCCGTGCGACCATCGCCGAGGCGACCGAGGCGCTCCGCGGACGGATCGAGGCGCTGAAGGCGGAGAAGCATGCGGCGGTCGATGCCGCCGCCCGGGAGGCAATCGATCTGCAGTTGTCCGGCCCCGATGGGCAGGGGGGGGTCGAGCGCGAGTATCGAGAGACGATCAAAGGGGTGCTGGACGAGATCCTCCCCGAGGCCTTCGCCACCGTGCGCGAGGCGGCACGTCGCCTCGTGGGGTCCACCGTGGTGGTGACCGGGCGTGATCTGCCCTGGGACATGGTGCACTACGACGTGCAGATGGTGGGCGGCATCCAGCTGCATCTCGGGCGCATCGCCGAGATGGCCACCGGTGAGGGGAAGACCCTCGTCGCCACGCTCCCGCTCTATCTCAATGCTCTCCCGGGCCGCGGGGCGCATCTCGTCACGGTCAACTCGTATCTCGCTCGGCGTGACTCGCAGTGGATGGGGCATCTCTTCCGGTGGCTCGGGCTCACCGTCGGCTGTCTTGATGACACTGAGCCAGGGACCCCGGAGCGCCGCGCCGCCTACGCCTGTGACATCACGTACGGGACCAATAACGAGTTCGGCTTCGACTATCTGCGCGACAACATGGTCGTCTCACTCGACCAGCGCGTGCAGCGGCCGCACATCTTCGCCATCGTCGACGAAGTCGACTCGGTCCTGATCGATGAGGCGCGGACCCCGCTCATCATCTCGGGACCGGTGGGGAACGAGGGGGATCGGGCCTACGCCGAGCAGAACCACGCGATCACCCGCCTCGTTCGGAAGCAGACCGAGCTGGTGAACGATCTCGTCGCCAAGGGGGAGCGTGCCCTCGCTGATGCGGAGGGTGTCGTCGCCTCCAAGGGCGCCGCGCAGCGCACGGAGGCGGGACTCCTCTTCTATCAGGCGCGTCTCGGCGGGCCGAAGAACAAGCGGCTCCTCAAGGCGATGCAGGAGACGGGGGTCAAGCAGCTCATCCAGGAAGCGGAGCTCGCGCATCTCGCCGATCGTAAGCTCCCGCCCGCCAAGCAGGAGTACCGCCATATCGAGGAAGACCTCCTCTTCGTCCTCGATGAGAAGGGGCACTCGGTCCATCTCACCGACCGTGGGGTCGACTTCCTCTCGCCCGACCATCACGACGAGTTCGTCCTTCCGGACATCGCGACGGCGATCGGTCGCCTCGAGAAGGATCTCGCGCTGGATGCGGCCGCCCGCCTCGAGGCGCGGCGTCAGATCGAGACCGAGTATGCGCTGAAGTCCGAGAAGCTGAACATCGTCCACCAGCTCCTCCGTGCGCACGCCCTGTATGAGAAGGACGTGAACTACGTGGTGCAGGACGGCCAGGTGTTGATCGTCGACGAGTTCACCGGCCGCACCATGCCGGGCCGGCGCTGGAGCGAAGGGCTGCATCAGGCCGTCGAGGCCAAGGAAGGGGTGCAGGTGAAGGGGGAGACGCAGACCCTCGCCACCATCACCATCCAGAACTACTTCCGGCTCTACGAGAAGCTCGCCGGCATGACCGGCACCGCCGAGACCGAGGAGACGGAGTTCTTCCAGATCTACGGGCTCGAGGTCGCCGTGATCCCGACCAACCGACCGATCGTGCGCGACGACCGGCACGACCTCGTCTACAAGACGCGGCGCGAGAAGTACAACGGGATCGTCGAGGAGACGCGCCGTCTCCATGGGCTCGGTTTCCCGGTGCTCGTCGGCACGACGAGCGTCGAGGCCTCGGAGACCCTCTCGCGGCTCTTTCAGCGCGCCGGCCTCCCGCACAATGTGCTCAACGCCAAGTACCACCAGCGCGAGGCGGAGATCGTCGCCCTCGCGGGGCAGCCGGGCGCGATCACGATCGCGACCAACATGGCCGGCCGCGGCACCGACATCAAACTCGGCGCCGGCGTCCGCGAGGCGAAGGCCTCGACCGTGAAGGATCCGGACGGCAAGGAACAGAGTGTCACCGAGCCGGGCGGGTTGCACATCATCGGCTCTGAGCGGCACGAGTCGCGCCGGATCGATCGGCAGCTGCGCGGTCGCGCCGGGCGTCAGGGGGATCCGGGTAGCTCACAGTTCTTCCTCTCCCTCGAGGACGACCTCATGCGCCTCTTCGGGTCGGACCGCATCGCGCGGCTCATGGATTCGCTCGGCGCGCAGGAGGGGGAGGTGCTCACGCATCCTCTCATCACGCGCTCGATCGAACAGGCGCAGAAACGCGTCGAACTGCAGAACTTCCAGTCGCGCAAGCGCCTGCTCGATTATGACGACGTGATGAACCAGCAGCGCGAGGTGATCTACTCGCTCCGCTCGTTCGCCCTCGATGCCGGCGAGGAGCTCCGCGGAGAGGCCGAGCGCATGGTCGGTGCAGCGGTCGCGCGGCGGGTGGAGATGGAGCTTGCCGAAGCGGAGACGCCGGAGGATTGGGATCTCGCCCTCGTTCGGCAGGAGCTGCTGATGCAGTACCTGCTGCAGGTGCCGGCCTTCGAGTCGGAGGATCGCCTGCCCGCCACGCTGGCCGCCGCCCAGGAGGCGGCGACCGAGGCCGCCACGACGGCGTTCCATGCGAAGATCGAATCGCTCGGTGAGTTTGCCTCACGGCTCCTCTCGCTGGTGATGCTCAACGTCTTGGACGAGAAGTGGAAGGATCATCTCTACGATCTCGATCAGCTGCGCGCGGCGATCGGCTATCGGTCGTGGGGGCAGAAGGATCCGCTCGTGGAGTACAAGCAGGAGGCCTTCGCGATGTTCGAAGACCTCATGCGCGACATCCAGCACACCTTCGCGGAACGGTTCCTCAAGGTGCAGCTCGTCTTCGAGCAGCCGCCGAGCGCCCCGCCACCGGTGGCAGAGGCCCCGCGCGCCTTCGACCCGTTCGGGGTCGCGACCCCGAACGCTGCGCCAATCGAGCCGCCGGCGCCGCGCGTCGTCGGGGCAGGGCGGGGGGTGCAGAACCTCGATGGCCCTGGAACCGCGTCGATGGGGGATCTCGCCGGCGTCGGCCGCAACGATCCCTGCCCCTGCGGGAGCGGGAAGAAGTTCAAGAAGTGCCACGGGGCGTGAGAGCTCGCGCCCCCGTTCGCATCGGAACGGTGTCGGTTCAGGTGATCGACGGCGCGAGACTGGCGCCATGCCTTCCGTCCTCGAACTCCCACCGGCCGACCGCCCGCGCGAACGCCTCCGCGCGCTCGGTGCCCAGTCCCTGACCACGAGCGAGTTACTCGGACTGCTCCTCGGCTCCGCTCCGAGTGGGTCGAGTGCGACCGAGGTCGCCGGTGCACTCATCTCGAGAGCCGGTGGCTCCCTCCGCCGGCTCGGACAGTTGCCGTTGGCGACGTTGGCCGAGATCCCCGGACTCGGGGAGACCCGTGCCCTCACGGTGCAGGCGGCGCTGGAGGTGGGGCGCCGGCTCGCGGGGGAGGGAGTGGTCGAGGGAGAGCCGATGCGGGGTCGTCGCGATGTCTGGCGCTACTTCGCCCCGCGTCTCGAGGGGCTCCCCGAGGAGGAGTTCCATGTCGCGATCCTCGATAGCCAGCACCGACTCGAGCGGGATGTGCTGATCAGTCGGGGGATCCTGAACGGGTCGCTGGTGCACCCGAGGGAGGTCCTCCGGGAGGCGATCGCCGAGCGGGCGGCGGCACTGGTCCTGGTGCATAACCACCCCTCGGGGGATCCCTCCCCCAGTCCCGATGATCGGGAGGTCACCGCCCAACTCGTCGCGGCGGGTCGGCTGCTCGACATCCCGGTCCAGGATCACATAGTGATCGGGCGGGGGCGCTACCTCTCGTTCGCGGAGGCAGGGCTGCTGTAGACGGGGGCCTCCGAGAGGACCGAGGGCGCGCTTGCACCTTTTCCCTCGGTCGGCGATATAACGAGGTATGACCGCC
>Ga0194118_10000645_pt1 | contig 56632 bp, 71 predicted proteins | sample TA2MahsurfametaG_2_FD_148662 | JGI IMG/M metagenome (GOLD analysis project Ga0194118, IMG submission 148662) | Freshwater microbial communities from Lake Tanganyika, Tanzania - TA2015013 Mahale N5 surface | ecosystem: Environmental > Aquatic > Freshwater > Lake | place: Tanzania: Lake...
AAGAAGAAGAAGGGCTAACACAAGAAGAGAAAAAAAAAAAAGAAGAGAAAAAAAAAGAAAAAGAGAAAAAAAAAGAAGAAGAGAAAAAAAAAGAAGAAGAGAAAAAAAAAGAAAAGCAAAAAAAAGCAGAGCTAGAAAAAGAAGAGAAAAAAAAACAAAATCGGATAGTGACAGAAAATATTATGTATTTGCTCCGTGAAAAATTTAAATTATTTGATAATAATATTTTGATTAACAAAAATCTTGTAGATGACACGTATATTGTATATCATACAAATACAAATCAGATTAAATATCACAGTATTATGGCAAATAAAAAATACGATAAGTATGACAATTCAAGAAAAGATGCGTCAATAAAGACAATTTTAAAACAACATTTAACAAGATTTAATACAGATTTTTCAAATAATGATTTTTTTTACATTGATGAATCAAGCGATAAACGTTTAAAAAACAACGTTTATAATATTGTAGTCATTTTTAGAACATATAAATCAGATGGTTCTAAAAAAAAACCATCACTTATGCGGCGCTATATTGGCGATGAATGCTTGTCAAATGCTACTATTATGGATAATATATTTTCAAAAATAATGTATGGAACACTTGGACTTCCTGACAAATTTTTTTATGATAAATTTATTAATATAAATAGAAATACTATGACTAATACTACAGATCCTGCAACTAGTCCAAATACTCAAAATACTCAAAATACTCCAAATGCCGATACTGTAAAAAAAGGAGGAAAAAAATATAAAAGCAAAAAATATAAAAGCAAAAAATACAAAAGCAAAAAATATAAAAGCAAAAAATACAAAAGCAAAAAATATAAAAGCAAAAAATATAAAAGCAAAAAATATAAAAGCAAAAAATATAAAAGCAAAAAATACAAAAGCAAAAAATACAAAAGCAAAAAATATAAAAGCAAAAAATACAAAAGCTAAAAAATACAAAAACTATCTATAAAATAATAATTCTATATATTATAAAATGTTTAGAATTAATCTTTTGAATTTAAAACTTATAAAACAGTTTACATTAAAAAAACCAATGCAAACCTTTTTATATTTAGCAATTGTTTTAGTGTTACTATATTTTATTGGTAACTATGTTTTACCATCTAATATAGTATTTAAAGAAGGCTTTGACCTATTTAGTAGTGGTTCTAGTCCTAGTGCTATGACATCTGACAAGTCAACTAAATTAGTATATTTTTATATGGATGGATGTGGTCATTGTAAGAATTTTACTCCAATATGGGATAAATTTTGTTCGGCAAATTCTAGCAGTGTTAAAACTTATAAATTCGAACAAGCACAAGTACGAGAGCAAATAAACACTTATGCTATTTCTGGCTTCCCAACAATTTTACTATTAGATGAAAACAATGCTAAAATAGATGAATATAATGGAGAACGAACACTTGAAGCTTTAACTAGTTATGTGAATGGTCGCGCTTCGAATAGTTAGATAGTAGCGAAGTATAAAATATCCATCGCGAAAACAGGTTTATTATAGCTATTATTAGTAATAAAAATACTAGAGAATATAATGGGTTTGTAAAATTAAAAAGATCACTTATAGATTTGAGTTTAGGAAAATCTGTTTTGGCCATTTTATATATATAACTTTTTTTATAAATTTATATATGTTAATAAAAATTGATTAACTTTATTTAATATTAATAATATTAAATAAACAGTAACATGCTTCATAAGTTAAACGATTTAACATTGGTTAAAATTGTATCAAGACCATCTAAAGTATGCAAAACTCCATATGTTGCCGATATACAACTTGAAGATGGAACAATCGTTCAAGCACATTGTGCTTCACTTGGTTGCTGTGGACTATGTGAAAAAGATTGTTATGTTTATGCTTCGCCCATGAAGTCAAATTGTGTACAAAGCAAATCTAAAGTTTGTTCTTATAAAATTTATTTGGCTAATTTTTGTGAAGAAAAAGTCATTGCTAATCAACATATTAGTAATAAGCAACTTATTGGAATAGACCCAAAATTAGCTGAAACGTTAGTGGAAAATGCATTAACGCAAAATTACTTAAAAACATTAAGGCACATTAAGACCTATAAACGCGAAGTTTGTTTACTTAATTCGCGATTTGATTTTGCTGGAATTGATGAAGACGGCAACTATTTTGTCTTAGAAGTTAAAAATGTACCGCTTGCTGATTATGCGGATGTTTCTAGCACATATCGCAATAAAATGATAAAGCACGGAGACTTTTTAAACATTCCTATTAATAAAAAAATCTCATATTTTCCCGATGGTTATAGAAAAAAAAAAGGTGCAGTTGTTAGCGAACGCGCACTAAAACATATTAATGAATTGGCGGAAATTACTCATTCAAAAATTTTTAGACCTATTATTTGTTTTGTAGTTCAACGAACTGATGTTTCTAGTTTTCAAGCATCACTATTAGATCCAATTTACAAAAGTGCTTTTAATGATGCAGTTGCAAAAGGCGTAGAGGTTATTGTATTGGTTATTTCATGGAATGCGCAAGGAGAGGCTACTTTTGTAACTTGTGATTTGCCAGTAAACTTTTAAACCTAATTAATTTTAACTTCACATTGTAGAGTATAAATTTGTAGTGTTTTACTATTTTTTAGAGTTTCAATATTTTTTAACTTTTTTAAATAATTAGTATGATTTTCACTGGCTTCAATTAATTGTTCAATACTGGGCAATTGTTGCAATATTGGTTGCGGTAATGGTACTGGATTTGGTTGCGGAAATGTAAATGTTGGAGGTTTTGGTGTTGTAGCCAAAATTGCCATTTTCACTTGAAGATCTTCAAGCTCATCACCTTTCTTTGGTGTTACTGGTGTTACTTGTGCTGCTGGTGTTACTGGTGTTACTGGTGTTACTTGTGTTACTGGACTTGGTGTTACTGGCGTTACTGGTGTTACTGGTGTTACTGGTGTTACTTGTGCTGCTGGTCTTGGTGTTACATGTGCGGCTGGTCTTGGTGTTACTGGTGCTGCTGGTCTTGGTGTTACTGGTGTTACTGGTGTTACTGGTACTGTTGGTGTTACTGGTCTTGGCATTATTGGTTGTTTAATTCTATCCCAATATTTTTTACAAAAATCCATTGCCAAATGCTCAAGAGTTTTAAAAATAACCGTGTTGATAAGATTCTTATCAATCTTTGACTTGTTAACTTGAATACCAAATAGCGGATCAAGATTAGTAGTAAATTCAACCAAATGCTTAGATGATGCTCGAAGATCTTTATAAGCATAATCGCCGGAAGTAGGATACGGAATTTCAATTTTATTAATTACTTTCTTATTGCGCTTTAAATAGTATCCACCATCATATATTGGCCAATTTGTTGTTTTATCAATAAGATTAAACTTAACACTGTTTGTATAACTAATTTTACCAATCTCTCTATATCCATTTGCATAAAGATTATTTGTTGGTTTAGCCTTTTTTTCTTCTAAGTCAAAGTGAACTTTTGTACCGTTTCCATTTTTAAATTCAGCAATCACATCTTGTTCCTTTTTCCATACATTAATTTCATGTTTCTTTGTATATGTAGCATTGTTACCATCAATTACATTATTAGAAGCAATTTCTGTAAGTAGTTTACCATTAACCATAAGTGTAAGCTTAATATTTTTATCAATATATGCATAATAAGTTCTACCAAGATTCTCTAAAGGTAGTTGTTCTATCATATTAGACACAAGCAAAGGATTACATTCTAAAATTATAAGAGTACCATGATTTTTATTTACCGCATAATTATTCCACATAATGTTCATGCTTACCGATACCTCATGTGCTATATATGTAATATTATTATTTCTTATAATACTAGGAAAATCTAGTAGAAGTTCATTGATAGTTTCACCATTAATCTTGCTCAACATAGTTGCTTTACCACCACCTTCCAATGTAAGACCAAATAACGCAGCAATACCACCAAAACCAAAAAGCCCATTTTTATCATCACACGCATCCTTCCGATTATTAATAATAAGACTAGTCTGTAATGTTTCACGAGTCATACCTTGTGCATTATCTCCAACTGTAATAAGATATGTACTAGTCTCTGGTTGATATATCATATGAATTTGAATTTCTGACGCATTGGCATCTAAAGAATTATCTAGCAATTCACGAATTAAATCCATATTACTAAAACCCTGATTGGTAGTATTATAAAGAGTTCCAATATGGCTAATTGGTCCAGAAGACATGCTTAATAATTTATTTAAAAAAATAAATGATTAATTATAATTCAATTTTTTATATAATTAAAAATTTAACACGCAATGGACTAAGTCTAATGCTACATGAAAACATTAGTCCAAGTTAACATCCACAAATTCAAGATAATGATTATTAATAAGTTGTGCTTTTTTAGCATAATTAATGTGATCTTCTTCGCTCAAAGCTTTCCACATTTCTCCTAATTCTGTCATCTTATTAATGTCTATTATAGAACTGTTTATTGGTCCAAGGGTCATTATAGTAAGGTCTGTTTTATCTTTCTTATTTTCACTTGCAAACACTAAAAATCCGGTTGTGCGTTTACAAAGAGGATTTTGCACTACTACTTCTTCTTCGTCACTTGAATAAAGAAGTTCTGTTCCATCAGAGTTGTAATCATCGTGTTCATCATGTTCATCATGTTCATCATGTTCATCATGTTCATCATGTTCATCATGTTCATCATGTTCATCATGTTTATTATCTTCATCGTCTTCTTCTTTTTCTTCTTTTACAGGAATGCCATTTTTTAAAACAATAAATGTATCATTATTATTTTTATTATTGTAACTAGTCCAATAAATTGTATCACCAATAAGCTCGCGTTTTATTCCATCAGGATTAACTATAATTTTATAAACTTCATAATCATAATTAAAATATTTGTCCTTATATAATATTTCAATTTCCATATTTTCAGAAACCTTAATACATCGTTGATACAAAATTTTATTGTTTCCACACCACGTAGTGGAACGGCACATACTAATAGTGGTATAGGGCATAGTTCTTTATTCTTCTTTATAAATTAAATATTAGTAATGCTAGTATTCAATTTTTTCTCTAATATATAATATTATACTATAATATAGTACTATGGAAGTAACAAATATTATTAATGAAATAATATCGGGATTTACAATTGCTTTAGTGTTAATTCCAGAAAGTATAGCATTTTCATTATTATTAGGGTTACCTCCGTCAGTAGGATTAATTTCCACAACAATTATGTCATCAATAACCTCACTATTTGGAGGCTGCCCCACTCTTATATCGGGAGCTACTGGAGCAGTAGCAACCTCATTGGTCGGTGTAAAAACATTATATGGGACACAATACGTATTTTTAACAGCTATTATGGGTGGATTAATTCAGCTATTATTTGGAATCAGTGGATTATATAAATATTTTTCAAACATTAGTCAACCACTTATGACTGGATTTTTAATAGCATTAGGTTTTTTAATAGCTAAATCACAAATTAAAAATTTCAAATATCCTAATAGCGGAGAATGGTTTAAAGATAGTGATAACTATAAATTATCAGGAACACTATTATTCTCTCTAATTAGTCTTTTTATTGCTGTGTTTGGTAAATTTATGTATAATTTTTCATATAAAACAAGTAGTCTTAAAATTAATATTCCTGGAGCACTAAGTGCTATTATAGTATTAAGCATATTATTTTATATTATGCCTATTAAAGAAACAATTGAACTTGTTGGTGAAAGAGGTAGCACTAAAATAAATAATATTGCTTTAAATATTCCAAATGTTGAATTAACAAGCGCAAATATTTTAAAAGTGTTGCCTTTTGCTCTAGCAATGGCTATAACCGGATTAACCGAGAGTATTTTTATGGTTGATGATACAAGCAAACAACTTAAAATTAATAGTAGTCCGTTAATAGAAACATTGGCACAAGGTGTTGGAAATATAATATCTGGATTATGTGGTGGATTTGGAGGCTGTGTATTTGTTGGACTAAGTAAATATAACGTAGAAAATGGATCTAAAACACGAATATCATCACGTGCTACCAGTCTGTTTTTTATAATACTAACATTAATGTTTTCAAGAACTATTAACAAAATACCAATGCCGGCAATTATTGGTATTATGATTATGATTGCATTTAAAACCGCAACAGCTAATTATGACTATTTAATAAAGAATTTCAGAAGTGAATGGTTAATAATTTTATTAACAGCAAGTTTAGGAATTTATAGTGAAAGTCTTGCCTTGGCAATTATTGTGGGTTATATATTTCAACAAGCAATAAAATATATAAAAACCCGTATATTATGATCTATATTATAATCTATATTATGATCTATATTATAATCTATATTATGATCTATATTATGATATATACAATAAATAAGATAAAAACAATCCAAAAAAGTTTTTGGAAAACACATCTAAAATATTATATGAAGCATTTTTAATCTTATTTTTATATAATGCGGCAATACCATAAAGAGCCCAAATAAAAAACATTAAATAAAATATTAAATAATTAGCGCTATTATTTTTAACATAATATGCAAACATTTTATAAAAAAGTAATCCTAAAAATAAGAATCCTATAAATGTTGATATAAACAGATTTATAAGTTTTAATTCATGTAAATAACCTATAAACAACATATTAAAATTATAAAACAACAATTCACTAATTTTTGCTATATCTGTTTTAATAAAATTATATAAACTTGTAGAACTAGAAATTAGTCCATAAGATTTAGCATTATTGTAATGAAAATATGCTATTGTTGATATAATCATCAATGGTGTTGAAAAAAACCAATCATAATATCTATATTTTGCAATATCTTCTTTATCTACATTATTTTTATAAAAATAAATAAACCATATATAAAATGATCCTTCTATAATTTGGACGCAATTTTCTAAAATTAGTGCCTCTCTTATTAATCTGTTGGACGATGAGACATTAGTTAAAAAAATAATAAGTAATCCTATAATTAAAGTTATTATTTGAACTAAAAAAGATAAATGTAGAGTGTCTTTCACAATAGTCTCATAGTTCATTGTCATTTATAAATAGTAATTATTAAAATTAAAATACTAAAAAAAAATAGGGACATACCAATCAAAATATAAGCAATAATTGTATAATAAAACATTATTCTCTCTATACTATAAATATTATAAACTTTGTAACATTTATAAACTTTGTAACATTTATAAACTTTGTAACATTTATAAACTTTGTAACATTTATAAACTTTGTAACATTTATAAACTTTGTAACACTTCATGATTTTCGGCTTTAAAGCTTGTAATCAAATCGCGCGGAATTTCCTCAAACGAAACCAACTTTTTGTTTAGCTCATATTTTTCACGCGCTCCAGCTTCTTTTAAGAGTGCATCATTAAAGAGTTCATTATTTTCATAATATTTTTCACAAGTTTTTGGACCACACTTTTTAAAAACGGGATTAATGTTATCCGATTTATCACCTAGTACAATTTTATAAAACAAATTTTTTCTAGGTTCATCAAACACTTTTTTTGCTTCTTTTAAAAATTTATATTGAAAATTTACAATTTCAGTTTGTCCATCTAATAGCTGCAAATAATCATGATCATTTGCAATAATATAGATTTTAGAATCCGGATATTTTACACGTAATTCTTGCTTAATAATTGCAATAATATCATCCGCTTCCAAATTAGGAAACTGGAAAACATGGTTTACACCAGCTTCATATAATTTTTGGTTATTATTTTGATAAATAGCTTTGAAAAATGGAGCACCATTAAACGCGTTATCTTGGGAACGTGTACCTTTATAATTTTCATAAAGTTTATTTCTCCAAATGTCTTTTCGTGGACAATCTCTTGCAGCTATAATAGTACAAGGCAATGTGCTTTTTTTGGATTGTTTGTGTAGCTTTAGTTTTTTTTTGAATAATTCTAATGACTCTAAAAAGGTTTTATTAAATTTTTCCAAAAATTCTTCATGTTCAAAGTGATTTTCTGGCAATGGTTCATCTACTTTAGCATGATTCCACCACTGTAAAATAGCATAATATCTGTAAAATATCCAATAACTTGTATCTACCAATATAAATGTATTGGTTGGTTCCATAGTTTGAAGAGTAGTTTAAACTAGTGTTTATTTAATCAATTTTATTTGTATAAGCAGTAAAAATAACATTTTTATGTTTTATAAAAAATACATTTTCCATGTTTTGTTGTTTGTGACAAATTGTATTTTTTACATGAAACTTTTCTAGATTTAAGTTTTTTAAACTTAAACTTTTCATCATTTTTCTTATCATTTTTCTTATCATTTTTCTTATCCAGTTTTAAATTGTCTTGTTTCTTATTAAAATTTTCATATACACAATTGACAAAAGGAAGAAACAATTTTGTATTCTCTATTTCTGGGTGTCCTTGAAAACCGAAAAATGGATAGTGTTTATGTTTTACAATATCAATAAACTCTTTGTTATTTTTATCTAAATTAGTAGCAATAATTTCATAATTTTTTATTTCTTTTTTTGCATCTAATGCTAATGCGTTATTATGAAGTAATTTTTTTGTTTTATTGAAATTATTTTTAAATAAATTACCTAACTTGGTTTGTTTAAATTTAGGTATTGTTTTGTATTCAGAATCAGAATCAGAATAAGAGTGTACATTTAATAATGTTTTTTTTATATTTTTATTTGTTAACTTATAATTATTTTCAATTAAAACCATACTTTGATGACCATGACATATTGATAATATAGGTATAATTTTATTATATTGCGCAAGTAATTTTACTTTTTTTACTATGTATTTTTGCATTAAAAAATGTTGTTTTATAAATTTGTTGTTAAAATAATTACCCAGTTGACTTCCAGGAAACAATAAACCATCTAAATTAGGCAATAATTTATTTAATTCAACTTTTTTAATAGTGTATGGAATTATAATATGATCAAGTGAATTTATCTTTAAAAAAGATATTAAATTCTCTTTTAAAAACATATTATTAGATTTATCATTTTTTATATAAGGCACAGGTAAAATACCTATCAATGGTTTAGTTTTAGCCATATTATTAATAGTAAATATATTAATAATATGACTAATATGAAATTATGTTTTATGTATAAATTAATCACAATCCACAAATGTTTCATAGTTAAGTTCTTCGTTTTCAAGTTCTTCACGTTTTAATTTGGCATTTTCAGCAATTAGGTTCTTATTAATAGAAATTAATTTGGCATTGAAATATAGTTGTTTAGCATTTTCCTCAATAAATTTAGTGTTTTCATCAATTAGTTTGCTATTCTTTTCGCCTGCTTTTTTTATTTCCCATTTTAAGTCAATAATTTCGTTGGTTGTTTTAAGCGCAGCTTGTTTTAATTTGTCATTTTCATAAGTCAAGTTAGATTTATCATCTGTTAAATGTGACACTTGACATTTTAAAGAGCGATTTTCTTTACTTAATATATTAATAATGTGTTCCGGTGGACAACAAGGTCCATAGCTTTGAATGTGATCTTTTTGAACTTGTGTTTTCCACAATATATGTTTTTGACTTTTAAAATGAGTAGTTACCCAACTTGATGTAATATTAAACACTTTATCTTTATTACAGCATGGACATTTAATTAATTTTTCACTAAATTCATTTTTCAATTCGGTGAATGTTTTATCTCTCAAACCTTCTGTTTTAACATCATAAATTAATGAATATTCTGGAATAGGAACAATAGATGTATTATTGTCATTTGTAAAGTCTGCTTGTGACATTATAATAATGTTTTAATAATATACTTTTATCTATAAAAAAGTATTCAATTTTTATAGTTAAAACGTTATATTTAATATTTAAGATTTAAATATACAACAAAAATATTCACAAAAAGCGCACCAATAACTGCATATAAAAATGATTTAATTGCTAAATATGTCTCATAGTCTTCTAATGTTTTTTGTTCTACACTTTGTAAATAGTGTGTTTCGCATTCATCATTTTCAGACTCATCATTTTCAGACTCATCATTTTCAGACTCATCATTTTTTAGTTCAAGAATGTTTGATTTATTGTTGTTTGATTTATTGTTGTTTGATTTATTGTTGTTTGATTTATTGTTGTTTGATTTATTATTGTTCAAATTTTCGTTCAGAATTGCCTTCACTAGTTCACAAATTAATAGGTCAATGTTATCTCTTTGTTCATTTACCTTTAATTGCGCTTTTGCCCATTTCCAAGAAATAATGTTATTAAAATTACTTGTTCCTAATTCTTCGTTGGTCTCAATAATTTCTGTTAACATTTTATTGCCACCACCAAGTGAAGTAGACATAATCTGTCGTGTTAAGTCTTCATCTGAACATTTTTTTGTAATCATATTACAAATAGAGTTGACAAATTCTTTTGCACCTAAAATAGAATTACGTTCTTCAATAATAGATGCATTAATATTGGAATATTTCATACAAATATTTACAATAGTGCTCTTAAAATCGTCCATTATTATATAATAATAATAATAATAATAATAATAATAAGCATTTTTATTTTAAATCATTATAATATTAATTATTATAATTAATACAGTTAACAAGTTATTTGCATTAAGTTGTTATAGTAAAATAAAATTGAACCGTTGTTTCCTAATAAACTAAGGACTATTGAATGTCTAACATTAACAACTTTTCAATTATGCCAACTCATTGCATTGATGGCGCTATTGACTACACTGCGTTCGCAGGCAAGTCATGGCAAGAGAAGATGGACTCTTGCAACAAATGTAATTGTTGCGAGAGTCATAGCTTCCAAAAACCACGTTATGTGATGCCTACTGTTCACAACTATGATTATATTGATGTATTGGACACTACAAAGGAATTGTGGTATAAAGAGTGCAGATGCAAGTGTCGGTATTTGGCGCGGCGGATGTGCGAAGAAGCCAATTTTGAGATTATGGCATCGTCGCCCGATCCATGTGAGTTGCCGCTGCCCCCACAAAGGTGGCTAAAAAAAGAAGATGACATTGACTTGAACCTTCTTGATTCTGCAACTGAAGATGCGCTTGACTACTATTGGAAAGGGCAAGTTAAAGCATGCCAATATGCTATCTTTCATATTTGTTAAATAATTGAATTGTCTTTGTGAATGCTCCATGTGTGTTTTTTTATTTGATTTGAGATTTGAAATTTTAGATTTGAGAGATGCTAATAATTGTTCACACAATTATTACTTATTTTATGATATGACAAATAAAAATTGAATGATTTGTTATTTCACTATAAAAATAACAAACACACATAATGAACTTTACAACTCAAGAACTACTGGTTTCTTCTGATGTTTTGCATAATAAATTTTCTACATCGGTAGATCCATTTTATATTGGAATGGGTATTGGGCTGAGTGGCGGACTACTTATTGCTATTATTATAGCACATTATTTATATCAAAAAAAGCAAAATATGTTGAATAATAGACAACCTGTTGTGTTTGAAAAGCATGTTATTGTTCATGATCTAGTAAAGACTACTATTGACCTAAGTGTTTAAGTGAAGTGAAGTGAAGTGAAGTGAAGGTTAACATTATTTTTTTATACTTTTAATTTTTCTAATAAATTATTATTATAAATCAAATTTCCAGATGGTTTATATGATTTTGTATCCTTATAATTAGAATTAGTGCTTGGCATAGTTTTTATTTGTTTATTTGTAGAAAACAATAACTCATTAGTGTCATTATTATTTTCATTTTTACTTTCACTTTCTACTTCATTATTATTTATTATATTTCCAAATTCATCAATAAGAGTACCTGTTTTTTTTTTAATCTCACTACGAACATAAGTTGGAACCCAGTGTTTCCAACTTATAAACAATAAATTGGGATGTGTATATCTTACAACAAACTTATTTTCTCTAAGTTTTTCAATAACATATGCAGTACAATCTCTATAATCATACATAGGAATACCAATAATTACTTCAGGCATTAAATACCAACAGCAATTTTCATTAACCAAATTTTTAGAAACATATTTTATTTTATTATGTATACGAACCAATATTTTATTATAATTAGTTACTATATTCAGATCTTGTTGTTGTTTTTTACTATATAATTCATCTATATTTAATTTTAAAGAAGAATCCTCATTATCTACTTTATTTGAAAAATTATAAAAAGCATCACTCATTTTATTTTAATATAATACATATAATACATATAAAAATAATCACTTTTTAATTTAAATTATATATATAAAAATAATCACTTTTTAAGTTAAATAATATATAAAAATAAACGGCTATTAAATATATACTTTATAATATGACAAAGATAGAACATCTTGTGTTATGCGGAGGAGGACCGGTTGGATTAGTTCAATATGGTGCGCTGAAATATTTAACAAATAATAACTTTTTATTAATTAGCAATGTTAAGTCTATATATGCAACATCAATAGGCTGTATTATAAGTTTTATATATATATTAAACTTAGATTGGTCATGGATGGATGATTTTTTAATTAAACGACCATGGGAAAAATTGGTTAACTTTACACCATACGATTATATTGCTATGTTTTATAATAAAGGGTTACTAAACTTAAACTTTGTAAAAAAATGTTTACAACCTTTATTTTTTGCTAAAGACATAGATATAGAAATAACATTGAAAGAGTTTTATGACCTAACCAATATTGAGTTTAATTTATATACTTGTAATTTTACTAAATTTGAAAAAGAAAAACTAAACTATATTAATAATCCTAATTTACCTGTAATTGAAGCTATATATATGTCATTAACAATACCGCTATTGTGTGTACCATTTTATAAAAATGATTCTTTTTATTTTGATGGAGGAATTCTTGTTGTATGTCCTCTAAATGAATGTATTGCAGATAAAGGATGCGATTTATCAAGCATATTATGTTTTAAAAATGATAAAACGAATCCAATAGATTTATCTAATAGTTATTATAATAATTATTATAAAGATGTTAGTGGTGCATTTACAGATAACAATAGTAAACATGTTGACTATCGCGAAAATAGTCAACATAGTGATTTAATAACCAATAATTCTAACTTGATTGAATTAGTAATTTTTATAATTAAAACCCTTTTTCATAAAATTTCAGTAATAGAAAATAACGATATTACTATTGACAATTCAATCAACGTATCATTAACAGAACAAATGGTTAATATTGGTTATTGGCAACATGCTTTCACTTGTGAAAGTGAACGGGTTTATTTAATTAACCTTGGAATACAACAGGGGGAAAAATATATAACACAACAAACACAACAAACACAACAAACACAACAAACACAACAAACACAACAAACACAACAAACACAACAAACACAACAAACACAACAAACACAACAAACACAACAAACACAACAAATACAACAAATACAACAAACATAAGAATGTGACTAAATTAATTATGTTGCTTTATAATGTGTAAATGTTTCCATAAATTGTATTAAATTAACTTTATTTGGTTTTGCGTCATAGTCATACACTTTATTTTTATATATTAGTTTTATTGTTGGATAAGCATCTACTTTATATTTATCTGCAAGTGTAGATTCTTTATCACAATCTATTTTTGTAAGTGTAATTATATAATTATTAGTAGCATTCTCGCCTTTAATATATTCTTCAAATTTATCAATTTCAAGCATAGATTTCTTACAATATGGACACCATTCTGTATAAAAATACAATATTAATATTTCAGTATTTTTATCAGTTTTGTTAATGAATTCATTATTCAATACATGCTTTTGGCTTATAAACGTTGTTATATATTTATTATATATAATAAACAATAATGTTGTAAATAATATAGCTAATAAAACCATTAACAATATATACGACTTGTCATTTAGTGCATTTCTTAGAAATATTGCAAAATATTCATAATAATTATTAAGTATTTTAAGAATTAACATATTTATATATATTTAACAAATAAATTATAATATTTACACATATTATATTATAATATACTATATTAAATAATATTATATTATACTATATTAAATACTATTATATGAAAAAAACATATAAAAACAATAAAAACAATAAAAGTAATAAAAGTAAAAAAAGTGAACTTGTATATAACAAAAAAGATTATTCTAGTGGAGATGGGATGTTGACTACTGTATGGGGTCCTAGTTTATGGCATTATTTACATGTAATGAGTTTTAATTATCCCCTAGCACCAACAAAACAGCAAAAACAAAAATATAAACAACTATTATTAAATTTACAATATACATTACCTTGTAAATATTGTCGTACTAATTTAAAGAATAATTTTAAAAAATATCCATTAAAAGACACAATATTTAAAAATAGGCATAATTTTTCATATTATATATTCAATTTACACGAACATATTAATAAAATGTTGGGAAAAAAATCTGGATTAACATATTGTCAAGTTCGCGATCGTTATGAACATTTTAGGTCTAGATGCACTGTTGAGAAAAATGTATTATTTAATTATACTAAAAAAAAGAAAGAAAAAGGCTGCACTACTCCAATGTATGGAAAAAAATCTAAATGTGTAATAAATATTGTTCCACAAGAAACCAAATGTAAAACATTTAATATTGATAAGCAATGTCTAAAGTCTAAAGACTAAAAATAATAATTAATAAAAAAATTATTCATTTTTTATAATATTAATAATATTAACAATATATAAAACATGAAAAGAAAACACTCTAAAACATATAAAAAAGGTACAAATTTTTTAAAGTTTACTAAAACGCGTTTAATAAATTTAGTAAAAAAACTAACACAAAAATTAGGCATGAAAAGGAAACATAAGATGCTTGGTGGATGAGGTCCTGTTGCTGATTCCTAAATACATATAAAAATTAATAATACTTATATGATAATATTATGATAAATTATTTTTTAAATAATTCATAATATTGGAGAAAATAGTATATACTAAATATTAATATGCTAATTTAGCATACTAATATTTAATGTATTTTACATAATGTATTTTACATACCAAATGTACTAAAATCAGTTAGCACCGGTCGTGGTAAAAAAGCATTATCAAGACCTTGTTCATATTTTGGAATTTTTTTACATTCAAAATTAGGTTCAGGACATCTCTGCGGTGCAGGACAAGGTGGATAATCTTCGGTTGATATATTTGATTTTGTGTTAATTTGTGTATTAGTATTATTGGAAACATTTGCAGCAGAATTTTGTGCCAATAAATTACCATTATTATCAAAGTTTGGTAATTGTGAAGTAATTGCTTTCATAGTATTTCCACTACTTTCTACTTTTGTATCTTTACTTTGATTTAAATAGGAATTTTTAGCCATTACCGGTGTAATATTTGGTCCAAATAACGTTTCAGCATATTCTAATGGATTCATAGAATTAATAGGATTTACTATTGGATTGGATGGTAAATTCATTGCTGTTTCAAAATTATTATATATTGGTGGAACATATGAACTTCCTAATGCTCCATTTTGCAATAAATAAGCAAATAATTCACTATCTAAATTTGGATCTCCACGGCCAAATAAAGACCGTAATGCTCCTAATTCTATAGTTGTATTGCCTATAGTAACACTGTTACCTGTAGCAGTAGCAAGGCCACCGCTAGCTGTTTGTACTTGTGTTTGTACTGAAGCAATACTTGGTTGTGTTGTAGGTGTAGTTAGAACAAACTTACCTAAATTTATTAATTGTTTTGCTTCTGACGTTGGTGTGTCAAAAATATTTATTTGAAAATAAATTAACCTTCTATTTACTGCCGATGGATCATAAATATTGCCAGATAGTTCTTTAAATAATAGATTAAAATTATAACTGCTATCTCTTTCACTAACACCACTAATATCTAGATTCAAAGTAATTGCGCTATTATTGTTAAAATAGCCGTAAAATTGAGTATAACTAGCATCACTAACACTAAACATGCCATCTCTTTTGTGAGTGCTAATAAAAGAAGCATCACTAATAGTTGAATATCTTGCATTAGTCATTGAAAAATCTGTAAGATTGCTGAATGAAGATACAATATCAAAATTTCTTAATTTATATACTTTAGATGTTGGTGCTTTTAATCTATAATAAGCAAAGCTTGGATCATTAACTTGATCTGGAAGACGTTCTACATAGTCATAATATTTAATTTGATCCCGGAGCAAAGGAAGCTCAGTTAAGCCTTCTTTAAAATTTAACATATTAATATACACAATGCACGATAATATTACAAATATTAATAGCAAAATTATTATTAAATTATTTTTTTTAAAATTGAAATTCATATTTATATTAAATATATAATATAATTTTTCTATATAATTTTAATGTCTAAACTTATTAAGTCTTGCCTTTCAAAAAAATATTATGATAATACTTTATTTGAAATTGGAATTGATGAAGCTGGTCGGGGTCCTATGTTTGGCCGTGTTTATAGTGCTGCTGTAATTTTACCAATTAATGACACTTTTAAATATGAATATTTAAAAGACAGTAAAAAATTTACTTCACAAAAAAAAATAAGTGAAGTTGCTGATTATATAAAGCAAAATGCGCTATTTTGGTCTATTAGTTATGAAGACGAAAAAGTAATTGATACCTTGAATATTAGAAATGCAACTTTTAAAGCCATGCACAATGCAATTAATTCTATTATTAATCAATATAATAAGTTAAATGATGTAAATGAGGAAAATGAGTTAAATGAACTATTTTATTTGTTGGTAGACGGTAATGATTTTAAATATTATACATATTCATGTAAAACATCTAATATTATTAAGCAATTAAACAATGTTCTTGTAGAAGGAGGCGATAATAAATATTGCTCTATTGCTGCGGCGTCTATACTTGCAAAAGTCGAACGTGATAACTATATTAGAACAATGTGCTTGGACTTTCCTAAACTAGATACTTATTATGGACTATTAAATAATAAAGGTTATGGTACAATCAAGCATATGGAGGGAATAAAAAAATATGGAATTAGTAAATGGCATCGTACCACATACGGTTGTTGTAAAGAGTCGCCAATTAATGATGATGACTTTTATAAAGGCTAAAGGCTAAAGGCTATAAACCAATTAATACTTTATGCAAAATCTGTTACTTTTATAATTAACATTATCTTTATTTTTGATTTTTTTATTACTGATTAATAAAGCAAGCATTTTTTCTTGGTTATTTTTAATAACTTTGAGTGTTTTTTTAAGTTTAGTTAAATCTTCGTCTAATTTTTGCCTCTTTGCCTTTTGTTTGCTCTTAAAACTATTATAATTATTCTTATAAGATTCGTAATTATATTCATCCTTATATTCATTATTACATTCATCCTTATATTCATCTTCGCTCGAAGAACATGCTTCATAAACATAATCTATGTCTTTTGTGTCATATTCAGGATCAGAAGTATAACAATATTCTTCATCACTATTATAGTTATTAGTTTCTGTAAATGGACTAAATTGTAATTCCCAATATAATGGGTCATCATATACCATAATTCCTTTGTTGTTTTCAATAGACTTGTAAAAATTGCAAGATCCTTTGTTATAATAATAATAATCAATCTCAATTAAAGCATACCCATAATTATCTTCATAATATTCGGTTTCTGGGTGTTGAAATACTTGTACTTGTTTTACTTTAGCAATACTAAAATCTTCAAAATACTTAATAATAGTAGGAATATCTTCATAAACAACATAATCAGGAATATATAACATTTTATTTGAAAACATAGTATGTAAATTAATTGTTTATATTTTATATTTGCAAATCAATTTTTTTATTAATCATATTATATATATGGTTAGAGAGCAATATACTACACACGTTAGATTTAATAGAGGACCAACACAAAGAAGATCGCGAAAAGTTAGAAAATTTAGAAGAATACCAACAAACACAGTGTTAAAATCAAGAAAAAATTCACAATTAACCCCGCACTCAAGATTTATAACAACTTTAGGATTACTACCAAGTTCAAGACCAATGACATTATCAAGATTAACATCGCGTACAAGAACAAAACCAAGCGCAAGTTTTAAATCACACTATAATACAGTAACACCCAAACCGCGCTCAAAAACTTCACAAAAAATAGCCAGAATGATTAATAGATTGGTTAGGCAACAAGGTACTCGCTCTACAAGATAATAACTAGTGTTTTAGTTTATATTTATGCACTAAAAAAATTGATTCATATATTATAATATAATCACCTTAATTATTACAACCAAATAATAAACCAATAATTTTATGACTGAGTTAATTACTAATTATTTGATAAACCTTATTTTGGACAAGCAAAATGTTAAACAGTTTTATGAAGTATTGACTAGAACACATTATTATTGTGAAGATGACTTTGAATTAAAAACCAAGTATTCCATACTATTGTTTATTGATACACTACTTTTAGATAAGTATGGTTATAAAGGGTTAAAAGTTTTGCATACCAAACAATCCGAAATTTATCAATACATAGCTGACAATCGATTAAAAATATTTCATTATGTAACATTCAAAGCATCCGCTCAAAATGATTTAGAACAACTAAATATGCTTGTTGATGAGTTTAAAAAAGATAACTGGATTATACTATTTGGTTATTATACATACAATAAAGCATTGGAGTTATTAACTAGCAAAGATGATTGTTTTGACATAAAAAACAAAATATATGCTATTATTTGTAGTATTAAAGCAGAACAAGCGGAAAAAGCAGAAAAAGAACATCTTACATGTAGTAGTTGCATAAATGAATGCCCCATTTGTTTAGAGACAATGAACACTAATAGTAGCTTTACAACTTTGTGTCTACATAGTTTTCATAAGAAATGCTTATTAAAAATATTTGATGAGGCTACTAAAAAAAATGTAATTAAAACAAACATCAGTTGCCCATTATGTCGTGCTGATGTTCTTATAAAGTCAATAATTACTTTTAATGAAACAACACAATATTGTAATTTAATAAGTTAATAAGTTAATAAATTAGCAAAACAAAAAACAAAAACAAAAACAAAAACAAAAAATAATTTTTTTAAAAAATATTTTTTATGAGCCTTTAACTAAGACAATATAATACACGTTAGTTTCTAATAAATAGGATTACGACACAAAGGACATGGAACACATATCTTGTTATGATTTTCCTTTTGCTCTAAGTATACACGCTTACACTCATCTAAACATGCCATATGGAATATATGCTTACAAGCGGTTCTAACACAATGAGAAGTAAACAAATTAACATGATTGACTGAATCAACTTCCAAGCAAATAGAGCACTCCCATTTTTGGTCATCTTTGAAGTCTAATGCCAATACTTCTAATGGGATTACATTATTAGGATGTATAGCAACATGAGGCAAGCGATAATGTGTTGACATAGTTCGTTTGCTAAACCACGAAAAAGGACGTTCAAAGTCTCTATCTATTAGGCACTCTCCGTTATTTTGTTGATAGCGTTCTGCTTCGATAGACAACTTGACGTTTATATCCCAAAAATAGTTACTAGTAAATTCTGACATAGACACACGAAGAACTTCTAAAGCCAAGTCGTCTTCGTTGACAGAACTTCCAAGTCCATACTCATACTCTTTGTCGCGTATTTTTAAAAGATCAATTACATGACGTCTCATTTCCCTAGATAGTACATTCCGAAGACAATGTTCGAACTTTGACATTCTAATTTTATGATCAATATACCACGAATGCGTTCTTATCCAACTATTCATAATAGCCGTCAAATGCCTAGAAAGATTGTGTGTACTAATGTTTTTTTGAATAGTATTTACTAATACATTGATTGCATCATTAATCAAAGGCGCATTAGCCTCGGCATCATATAACGCACTAATACGATCATCCATAGTTTCTTGTAGTTTTGCTTTGTATTGCTTTGCTTTGTATTGCTTTGCTTACTATAGTTGTGTTTCTGCTAATACTTAGCACTAGAGAAAATCAATTCAATTTTTTATTAGCATAACAATACTTTTAAAAAAAGTATATCAACATTTTTACAAAAAAATAATAAAAAAAAATATGCAAAACACAAGACACAATACATGCTAGTCTCTAGTTATTAGCATGGCACAAGAGTGTTAACACCTACACAAATCCAACCTGCTTCCTCTTCTTCATATTCAAACTTTTCCTCTTCGTCCTCATATTTTGAGAAGCGATTTGGTTTAGGAAGATGAGGCAAATGATAACACACTTCCTTATTTATGCAGTCGTAATATTGGAAATGTCCACCATCACTACTCTCTATGAGGTCGTGCTCTCCATGTTCTTTTACCCAATGCAAAGCCTTTGCCTCCAGTTCAGCACCCATAGTTGGCCATAAATTCTTATGATAATAATACAAACTATTTGATGCGGTGCTCAGAGCATAATACAAATCCTTTTTTTTGGGCATCTTGCCTTTGTCCTCATTTATCCACTCGAACAAAAGCTCAGACACCCGTGTCTTCAGCTCATGAGATACGACTTTCCACAAGCATTTCTCAAACTTTGAATCTCCGTCATCGTCATACCACTCAGCTCTTCTTGCCCACATATTCATTATTTTAAGCAAACCCTTGGGAAGATGTGCAACAATCATGTGGCGTTGAATACCCTTCATCACATAAGCAATAGCGTCCTTCACCTCTTCGGTGTGCTCTTCGGCGGTCATCAAGTCCGCAATTGCTTTGCTATTCATAGTTGCTCTATATAGTTTGGCTAGACTGTTATTTAACTAGCTAAAAAAGTAATTCAATTTTAAAAAAGCATAACAATATTTTAAATTTTAGAATCTAGACTATCCATTTCTATAATAACTTCTTTGTTTAACAAAGAATTTTTATTTATGAATTTTTTCTCATCAAGTAACATTTTTATTGTAAATATGACAATTACTTCTTCTACTAGTACAGAAAATAGTGCAATATCTATTTGTGTTACACCAATTAGTAATGTAAAAATATATCTAATATTATTTAATAAAAACATAGAATTGGCATAAAAATATAATTGTAATTTAGTAAATTCAGTTATTTCTTTTTTATCTGGATTATAAACATTCATAAATAGCACCGGGCTTCCAAATTCTTGAATAACAACTCTAATTACATCATTTACAAATATTAATGTTAATAAACTACAATATTTTTGCGTAGTGTTAATTTGTACACTTATAAATATAAAATCTTCATTTGGACCAAAACGAAAATACTTTGAATCAGTCGCAAAATTAGTTATATAAAATCCTATAAATAACACCAAACAACTATTTAAAAAAAGACATAGTCTAACTTTATTTAATTGATTCATTATGCATTAGTTAATGTTATTAGTAATTAAATTTTAAATTGTTTCATAATTTAAGATTGAAAAAAAATCTTAAATTATGTTGACATAATGTGGTATTTAGTAGTCATAGTGACATGAAGCAGGAGGTGGAATGCGACGAACCATTGTTCGCATTCTTGTCCTACAATGACAATTACACCCATTCAAGTCCAGCAGGCGACGCCAACTGTTGTTATTGCACCAAGCAATATAGTCTGCACGTGAAAGAGTATTAAGAGCTTCTTCTTGTGCTTTTGACATAATTCTATCATCTAAATCTGGGTCATAAGCATAAGATGTTGGTTTATCTATTTGATGTCTTATACAACAATCACAACGCGCTAGTGAATCAAATAATTTCTTTTTCGTTTCAGTACTTTGCTCATCCATATACACTTCTCTTCTACAACAAGGACAGCTAATTAGCCCACACAAAGAACCTTTTAGGGATGCAGAAGTCCATTGTTGTAAACACTTTTTATGAAATATGTGACCACATGATGTAATAAGTCTACGCTTACCTCTTCCTGAAATACAGCCATCTACTTCAATATTCCCATCATTGTCTTCTAAACATATATTACAGGTAACCATGTCATCAATCATAAAACCACAAAACGGCGGCAATAATGTTGTCAACTTAGGCACAGGTTTTGGTTTTGTTTTATTAGTGATTGTTTTGCTCATTGATTTGATTTGATTTGATTTGATTTGATTTGATACAATTTGATTTGAATATATTTGATATGTTTAGACTATAAAAATATTTTTATAAATCAATTTTATTTATCTGTAATATGAGCGCATAGATTTATTACGTCTTTTTTTTGTATTTTTGTTACGTCTTTTTTTTGTATTTTTGTTACGTCTTTTTTTTGTTTTATAATATTGTCTACCACCGTACATTGGACCAACATCGTATCCTTTTGCTTGAAGAGTGGGTTTAATTTCATTGTATAAATCGTTCATGTCTCTTAATAGTCGGTCGCATGTAAATTCTATAGTAAATATTAGTTCACTAGCATAGAGACTATTGTTTCTATGTTGTATCATTATTGTTTATAATGTCTTTTTTATGACGTTTAATCTATTTCGATACTCTGTAAACTTTCTAAGTGATTTTTCAAATACTTTAAATGTGATACCACCTGTCCAGGTTAGAAGTGACTTATTTTTAGTACCTCTAACTATATCATCGTCAAATAATTTCAATAAAAGATCACATTGGTTCATAATGATACTAACATTTTCAGAAATTTCAGTATTTTTTATTGTTTTATGCCTCTATTAATTGTTTCAAATATTTTAATCAGTCTTTCTAGTGAACGGTATGATATTCTAAGTTTCATATATTCAGTAAGATCTGTGGGTGAACTAGTATCAGTATCATTATCTGTATATGGTGGTAGAGAGGGAAGACCTAATAACCGCGCTTGTTCCTCGTCTGATATTGGAACTTTACTTCTAGCAACAGACGTACTTGGTTCATCCATTATTTATATAAACAAATATAAAATTTTTTATATAAATGTAAATAATTTGTAATTATATATTATTAGTTGTTTAATTATATATAATTAGTTGTTTAATTATTTTTAAATAAGTTCTTAGTGTTTACGACGATGACGACGAGTTGATTTGCTGCGTCTGCGATTTCTTTTGTATCTTGTTCGATGACCTGCTTTTGCATTTGCCTCATCTTTTGAAGACTCTGGAGCTGGTCTTTTATGACCGTATATTACGCCATTACTCGTGCCTCTACTATTGAGGCTGTCAGCTCTTTCAGCTTCTTCGCGATCTTCCTTTTCTTTCATTTTTTTTGAATCTGATCTTGATTGTATTCTTTTTGGTGGCATAGTTTATATATATGTATAATATAAAATATAAAATATAAAATATAAAATATATAAAATATATAAAATAATTAAGTATATAAAATAATTAAGTATATAAAATAATTAAGTATATAAAAATAAATTCACTAAATATACTTAATATACAAAATATAATCTTAGTGTTAAACTTTTAAAAATTGATTACTATTTTTAACTAAAAAAAATTATAAACTATAGATGCTGGATTTTACTTTTAAAAATTTTTATATAGATGGGTATGAAGGATCCATTGATACTATATATTATGAAGGAAAACATTGTACTATTGTTATAACGCACACATTTTGTAATGAGGATGGAGACAAAATAAAATTATACTACTATGTTTCCAATAAAACAGGCAAGCTTACTTTAAGAGATATTTATCAAGCACTAGACGCACAAACAGATGACTATTTAAAAATGTATATATCTACTAATAATAAAAAACTGTATATTGAAGATTTAAAGCGTATAAATGCTATTAGTTTTGAGTTAATTACTTATGGTTTAGTAGATGATGAAACCATTAATTAATATCCCCCCCCTTAAACGCAATACAAGGTGAAGCGTGCTTTCTTTTTGAATATTATAATCGCTTAGTGTTCGTCCGTCTTCAAGTTGTTTTCCGGCAAAAATTAAGCGCTGTTGGTCTGGTGGAATACCTTCTTTATCTTGAATTTTAGATTTAATGTTGTCAACGCTGTCAGATGGCTCTACTTCTAGTGTAATAGTTTTTCCGGTAAGTGTTTTTACGAAAATTTGCATGTTATACTATTATTAAGTATAATAAATTTGTTTTTATATTTTTTTACTAAATATATTAGCAAATAATATATTTAGTAAAAAATAGCATATAAATTTAAAAATTGATACTAAATAATAATTATTTGTTAAAATAATTAAATATTATGAAAATTCTAGTATTTGATACCGAAACAACTGGACTACAAGAAAAAGGTGCTTCTATATATGATAAATCTAAATGGCCACATATTATACAATTAAGTTATATACTCTATGATGTATCAAATAATAGCGCATTAATTAAAAACAATTATATTAAGATTGACGACTCTGTTATTATATCACAAGAAAGTTTTAACATTCATAATATTAGTAGAGAGATTTTGAATACTCAAGGCATAAATATTGTACCAGCCCTTAATGAGTTTAATGAATGCTTAAAGCAATGTGACATAGTTGTTGGGCATAATATTTCATTTGATAAACGCCTAATTTTTGTAGAATGTTTACGACATAATGTAAAACAATATTTTACGCAATTTATAAATAATCAAAAAATACATAAACCCGAATATTGCACTATGAAAAACACTATAGATTTTTGCAAATTAGAGAGATTTGACAAAACTAATCAAGTTTATAATAAAAATCCAAAACTAAGCGAATTATATTCATTATTATTTCCCAACGAAGCCTTGCCTACAAATTTACATAATTCTCTCGTTGATGTAGCAATGACTTTGCGATGTTATGTAAAATATGTTTATGCTAACGATGTAAAAGAAGAAAATGAAAATATAAGGAAACTATTTTAGGAATTATATATAATTCAAAGACTAATTAATTTATGCTGAAATTTTTTATATATTTTTATAATATAAATGCGTATAAAGCATATTGGGCAATAAAGCACACTACAAAAATAATGATTAATTATTATAGCATTGCTAGTGCTAGTAAGCATCGACCTGTATTTTACAGGACTACATATGCTACTAATATTAGACATTTTCCTATTGAACACGATGAACCAAATATGAAAGGAGAATTACAACGCTTTAGAGATGTATGGCATCATACTGAAGTAGGAAAGCAAAAATATAAAAATGAATTATGGGATTTTGCTGGATATTATGATGTACAACCCGAAGATAAACCGCTCTATACTCCCGAAGTAACAAATGTTCATGTATATGATGTATTGACCTACTATATTTTAGAATTAAATCGGTCACTTGAATATTTGGCCACTTATAGAATTAGTGTAGTGCGCGAACTATTAGAAGCCATAAATAGTGATTTGGCACATATAACTAACAAAATTAGAACTTTATATAGTGACGATTTAATCCTAACTGTTGCTCCACAAAATACAGAATTTGATAGTCATAGACCATATTTCAGAATTAGTATTCCTGATTTACCTTAAAATTAGTAATAGTCTAAATATTTTTTTTTAATTTCTTTGTAAAAAAGTTTATTATAACATTATATTATAGTATGGCATTAAGACAACCGCCTATTTTAATAAATCCTATAAATAGGGCACAACCTAGACGACCGAGCGAACCACCATATTCAGCATTGCGTCACAGATACAACTTTGGATTAATGTACCAGGATATATGGGAACCACAACTGTTAAGTCCATTATATGAAACCAAATATAATATGGAATATACTGAAGCAGTAGACTTTATTAAAACTATTATAAAAGATTTTGTAGAGCAAAGAGAAGATAAATCGAGAGATAGAATTATGGAAAATATTGGAATAAATAGGTTTAAAACAGATTTAATTGGAGACAATTTTTTCGTAATAGATTATCATTTTTTAATGAATAAATTTAAATTAAATAGAGGTACATCACCAACAAAAGCATTAAAAATTCATGATCTTATTAATGATGTGCTATTGCCTTCTTATAAAGCACTAGTGTGTATTCAAGATACTTTGGAAATAGCGGATGAGACAATCGCAATAATCATCATGAATGCACACGGTAATAATTTTGAACCAGCGCAATCTATATTAGATATTGTAATAGATGAAGATTTAATAGAAGAAGTAGCAGATGGCGATGTATCAGAAACATTTAACATGCAATGGGAAGATGATGAGTCTGTATATGAAATACCTGGTGATATTAGTGTTACCCCCCTAATGGTATTAGAATATTATGTGGCTAAATTAAATAAATTGTTAGTCAAATTACATTACTATAAAATTAGTATAAATAAAACACTTATAAAATCAATAAATAAAAAATTAAAGTCTTTAAATAATACTTTAAAAGAAGTGTATAAGTATGATCCAAAATGGATTATTGAAGACATAAAAAAAACGCGGTCTTTAACTATGAAAAAACCAAAAAACACTTATAAAAAACGATTTACTAAATCATTATAAAGAATAAGTTGTAGATTTGCATGTTAATAGTATTTAAAAATAGTTAAATACTATTAATTTATGTTGATAAATCATATTCATAATTTACATTTTTTTGTATGAACTTTTACATTCAGAACTGCTCATGGCTTCTTTAAATGATACATTATTGTCTTTTGCATATTTCTTTACATGACTAATCCATTTTCCTGCAGGGCGCTTTTTTGTTGTGCCTTTTCTCCCTTTTTTTGAACTCTTTCTACTTCCTCCGCGAGTTTTGCGGCTTTTTTTGCTTCTGCTTCTGCTTCTGCTTCTGCGTGCTCCTCCTTCATGTTGTTCTTCTTGTTGTTCTTCTTTTGTTTCTTGGTCTACTTGTGTTGATGTTGATACTACTACTGGTGCTGCTGCGGATGCTCCTGCTCCTGGTGCTGCTGCGGATGCTCCTGCTCCTGGTGCTGCTGCGGATGCTCCTGCTCCTGATCCATCTCCACCTCTCATTCTTCTACGTCGGTGTTTCATTTATATACAATAAAAATATTATAAATTAAATTAAATTAAATTAAATTAAATTAAATTAAATTAAATTAAATTAAATTAAATTACCTAAATAATAAAATATTAATTACTAATTACTTCAGAATTACTATTTGAAGATGAATCATAATCATTAATATAATTAGCACTATTAGTTAAACAAGTATCTAATTTTTTGGCCACAGCTTTAAACTTATTAATAATAAGTGTTAGTTTTGCTACAATTATAGAATCGCTTATATATGTTATTTTTAAATTCTCTAAACCTTTTAACGCATTTATTAAAGCAGCATTAATAGTTTCACATTCTTCGCTGTGATCTCCATTAATTAAAAATTCAGCTGTCTTTTCTATATTAGAAGTTAAATTTTCTAAATAAAGAATTGTGGTTTCTCTATTATAATTATAATAATATCGTGTTAACGAAGAAGTATATTTTGAACTATCAACCGCTAATCTTGTAGAACCAATCATGCTTATTACTGACAATTTATCATTTTCATTTATTTGTCTAATTACTTCTAAATCTAATAACACGGTGTCAATATTCATAATTATAATTTACAATTATAAAAAAAGAATTATTAAATTTATTTGTTAATAATAAATTTAATAAGCAATGTTTTTATGAAAAGTTAATACTTTTCATAACCATAAATCATAGTTATTTAAATAATAATCTAGCAATGCTATTTTTTGTGAATAATTAGAACGACAATAGTTACTGCAAAATGAATGATTATATCCTCTATATATATTTGTATTTTTGTTAATATTATTTTCACAAAACTTACATGTATATAATATTAGTGGCCTTATTGTATTACTAAGATGCGCATTGTAACTAATATTAGAACTCAATGAGCTTAAAGAACTACTAGCACTATTATATGGTGTAACAGCATGACACATATTATTATTATAATAATAATAATAATAATAATAATATAATATTATTATAATCAATTTTATATATTATCTAAATTAGATTTATTTTGTATCACGGATAATAATATATATATTATATTTTTCTATTTGCTTAAATTTTTGCCTTTATAGTTCAATATGTCATATATTTTAGATGTAGTAGGGAATTCGTCTTCACCATATATATCTTGCAACAATAACCACTCAAATAATCCACCAATATACACATATAAGTTTGTGAATCCTAGTTTATACAATTGATTGTATTTTTCAATAACTTTATTGTCGCTACAATTCTCTCCATATATTAAAATAATAATAGACTTATTTTTTTTCAAATAAGCATTTAACACATTCTCTTCTTTCGATGCGTGAATTGTATTTTTTATTAAACACTCTTGTTTTGAATAATCTAACGTATTAATAAGCAATAGCTTATCATTTCTAAAATTACAATAATTTTGAACGTATTCAAAGTTGACTTTATTAATACTGTAATTAACTCCCATACTAATAATTATAATTATTAGTTTTATATTTTAGTAACTAAAAAAACTTATTAATTAAAACTTAATGTTGTACTTATAAACTCCTTTTTTATGATTTTAGAAGCATTTGAAGACAGTTCTTCGCGCTTTTTTCGCGTTTTATTTAAATTAATTGACATTACCGATGTTTCTGATGATGCTTCTGATGTGTTCGAAGTATATGAATCAGAACTTTCAATTGAAGTATTTGAATTTATAGAGGTGTTCTTTACCTTTGCAGAACTGTTTCTTAAATTCATATCATTTTCAATTACACTATAATTTTTTTCAATATATTCTAATATTTTATTTTCAATAGTCCATTTAAAAAAATTAAGTTGCCCCAATGTAGTTTGTACACACGTAGTATCTTTATATGGAACATTTATTCTATCCCATCTGCAAAATGGGTCAAACTTTTTCTTACTATATGCTTTAAGTTTTAACTTATAATCATTATACACTTTAAAACGCTCATTTGTCTCATCATTCTCAATAACGCAATAATTTTTTTTAGAATAGTTTGTTACAAACCAATCTACTATTCGCAGAGAGATGTTAGATGTTCCATTAATAATACTTATCATTTTATCAAAATATTCTGTGTTCTTATAAAAAATTAGCAATTTATTTAGCAATATATCATTTTGTGTATCAAAATTTTGAACCATTTATTAGTAATAATCTAATACTATTTAAGTATTAATTTATTAATATTAATTTATTAATAACTTTATTAATAACTTTATATTATAGTGAACTATAAGATTATAAAAAATGAAACTATTAGTTATTGATAGTAATAATGGTGCAAAAACACTTATAAATTCAATAAAAACTATTAAACTTATAGATTATAAGTTAGTTAAACTACCTAACTCAGAATTAATAAGCGTTACAAAAAACTCACTGCGAGAGCTGACATTAAAACTTTTGACAAATAATTTAGCACATAATTATGACAAATATGATGTATGTATTATTATGTGTATTAGTGCATCTTCCTCTATATTAGATATATTAATTAAAAACAATTTTATAATAGCTAATGTAGTTATTATTGAACCATTAATCCCTATATGTTTATATATCAAAGAGCATAAATTTAAAACATTACTAATTTTATCAACACAAATAACACAGAAGATCAGATGGATTAGTAGATTGCTTAATAGTTCAGCATTTAACATAAATTATGCAAGTTTAAATTTAAGTGAAAATAAAATGACAAATAATACAAAAATAAGTGAAGCAATAAATAAGTTAATAAAGTATAAATCATTTATAGCTAATTGTGATTGTATAGTATTGGGTTGTAGTAGTTATAGTATAATAAAAAATATAATAGCTAAAGAGTTAAAGTCGAAATATAACTTTAATGGACTATTATTAGATTCTAGCATTATTACATTTAACTATTTTAGTAATCATTTTTTATAGTTTTTATAGTTTTTATAGTTTTTATAGTTTTTATAGTTTTTATAGTTTTTATAGTTTTTATTATATTATAGTATTATATAATATAATGACAAAACGTTTTTGTAGAAAAACGCGCCATCGTTGCTATTCTGATAAAAGATGTTATAGAAAGTCATCGTGGAAAAGAACAAACAAAATAAGAAGATGTAGAACAGGAACAAGAAAATGTAGAGATAATAAATGTCACGTAAAAAAAGTTAAATATGCTAAAAATTACTAGGGTTTAAAAATATAAAATATAAAATGAAAAATGAAAACAAAAAAATAAAATATTTAGTAAACTAATATAAATACTAAGTATTATATTTTAACGATGGAGGAAAATGTATATGCATCGCGTATTATTAGTTTAGCCAATAAATTAATTGCAAATAAACATGCTTATTTGAAGGTTAATACTATTTCAAATAAGGTTGTTTTATATATTAAAAATAATGAAAATTATAACGAGTTAAATGATGATGACAAATATAATGTGTTGCTTTATTTGCAAGACCACTATAGTATGTTAAATGTTAGTAATAAAAATTAGCTTTATATATAGTATAAACGTAGTAAATATAAACGCAGTAAATATAAACGTAGTAAATATAAACGTAGTAAATATAAACATACTAAACATAATAAGCTTCTCGTCCGCGCTCGCGCGCTTTATATGCCATTCTTTCATCGTCCCATCCGGGTTTTGGTTTAAGCAATTCAGCATAGTTAACTCTTTGACGAGGGATAAATCTTGGACGTGGACTTTCGTTTTCTAGTTGTTGTAACGCATATTGGTTCGTCATAATAGCCCGTTCGGTATAATCTCTTTCCAAATATAATGCTAAAAGTGTTGGGTCTATGGTTGGTCTAGCACCACTACGAGTTCGCCGCGATGGACCATTAATTCCTGACATTTCTAAACGTTTTATTTCTGCTTTTTGTTCAGCTAACAGTTTTTTATTTAAGGCAAGGGCTTTAGTTAGGCGATTTTTATATTCTGTTTTTGCCGAAGGTATATGCGACATTATTTGTGATACAACTGATGGCTCGGCAAATTCTTGACCATGTGTTCTTAAATGGACGTCATTTAATATTTTACCAAGATAATTTGCTACTACTTTTTTCATGCCTTTTGCTTTCAGTTTTCTAGATTTTTGTTTTCTTCCTAAATTAGTACGCTGTCTAACTTTATTTGTTTTTGCCATAGTTATATATATTATTATTATTTTAAAAAATAATACTGTATATATTATTTTTTAAAATATTATTTGTGTTTACACATTATAAAACCAATCACTAAAATGAAATTTGTTATAAGGAGTTGCGCCATTTTTGATTAAATTGTTTGCATTATATGATCTATCATAGTCGTTAGAACCACCATCAATGCTATAAAATAATAAATGACTTGTTAAATCACAATTTAATAGGTCAATATAGCCCATTCCACCATATTTATAGCCAATAGTAAACACATTATGTTGTCCTTGCTTACATAATTCTTTATATCTTAGTAGTGCTTCATTTACGCTCATAATAGTCCATGGTCCATAATATAGTTCTTTTTTTTGGTCTCCCAACAATTCATATAATAATTTAATATTGTGGTTTAATCGTTCTGGAAGTTCTGCATTAATAAATAATTTATTATATTGTTGAAATGGTTGTGCATTTTCATCGTTCCTAAAAAACGGTTCTTTTGATGAAACATAGTCATCAGAAGAAATACACGCATTTTGTAATTGTGCAAGTAATTTATTAATAAGTGCTGTCTTTTTTGCAATAACAATAGTAATACTTGACATAGCAGTTAAAGTTATATATATTTTATATATTTTATATATATATAAAATATTAGTCAATTTTCTTTATAATATTTAATGATTTTGAGAACTTAAACTTTGTGCTATTTTTTCTGCGTCTTTGTAAATTACACTTTAAGCAGCATATAACGGTATTTTCATTGCTATGTTCGTCATAATTATTTAGCCTATCTAGAGTCCATTGACTTTCTTCTCTCACATTTTTAAATAAAATTAGAGTATTATTATTACAATAATAACATTTCATATTGCATAACACTAACTTTTCAATAATAGCTCTTAATGTTATAAAATTAGCATATTCATCATAAGTTTTTTTTATATCTTGTTGTTTGTATGATGCTAATTTTTTTTTTAATGATTGCAAAAAATGTTGCTTCTCATACAATTTTTTGTTATCAAATTCTTTGTTATAAAATTCTTTGTTATCAAATTCTTTGTATATATTAATAATACTTGCCAATTGCTTATCATAATTATCATAAAATTCTAATATATTAAAACTTAAATCGTGCGTTTTTGTAGTTAAGTTTTCTTGTAATTCAATATACGATTTTTTGGTTTCTTTTATAACATTATTTTTTATTGACTTAATATTATTATATGAATTTATGCAGTCATTATGTCTTTTTATATTATTTATTATTATTTGTTTTTTCATAATATATTAATATATTATTAATATATTATTAATATATTATTAATATATAAAATTAAAACATTAAACTTATTATAATAATGAGTGTTCAAAATGATGAACAACTGCTATGCGAATTAAGTGGAACAATTTTAAACGAACATATTATAGAAATAGAAAAACCACCACTAATTAATGAACAAGTGAATAAAAAAGACAAGTCAAATAACTGTAAAGAATTACAAAATATTGCTTATAAGACAAAACGATTTAATGGAACCGAAATAGTTCCACTTATAGTAAATACAAACAATAGTACATTATCAAATTTTTTAAATAATGAGACAATAGCAAATGAAAAAGAGAACTGGTGTAAATTAGATAAAACACAAAAAGTCAAGAAATTAATTAATTATGTTGACCTATTAGAAAAAAAATATAGTCTTACAAGTGACGAAACTGGTAAATGTAAAAGTTATTTGATTAAATGCTTGGAACGCAAAGCATTAAGTAAAGCAAAAGACGTAAATTATGATAAAATTAGTGGTGCTATAGTAGATATACCGCATTTATTATTTGACTTAGTATCTAGAATATTTATATTAAAAAAAGATGATAAGCATGTTTCTACTGTAAAAAGTCTTCCATTAGATAAAAAACTAAAAGCAAAAACAATAAAAATACATGATACCGAAAATTAATTGTTACTTTAATTGTTATAAAATTGAATATTAAATATATAATTATAACTAATTATAAGATAATATATTAGCAATGACTAACAAATATTCTACTTTTATTAATTATTTGGTTAATAAATATAATATAAGTTTGTTTATTAATTTACAAGATAAATCCATTTTTAATAATTATCAAGAATTGCTAATAACTATTCTTGATAGCATGTTAGAATTTATTAATAGTAATTTAATGCAACTTATACATAATGATTTATATGATGAATTACATAAAACTATTTATGATGTATATTATTCTCAATTTATTGATGAACCAATTATAGCTAATTTATTTGTAATAAATGAAAGCAATGCAATAAATTTGTTATATTCTACTATTACATTATGTCAAAAATTAGTATTTAAATTTTATATACCACGTAGGTCATATAACAAGTCACATATAATTAAAGACGCGTCAAATGTATCAATAAACTTGACTATTAATTTTGATAAACTAAGTAAGCAATTAAGTTATTTAAAATCCATTTTACAAGCAGAACAAAAAAGTGATGCATGGTATATTTTTAGACAATCTACACTTACAGCCTCCAATATATATAAAATATTTCAAAGTGAATATAGTCAATCACAACTAATTATTGAAAAGTCGGAACCAATTGATATTAATAAATTTAAGGTTACTAATTTAAATTCACCGCTACATTGGGGTCAAAAGTATGAACCGGTTTCAATATTGTATTATGAATATATTAATAATACAAAAGTAACTCAATTTGGTTGTATTCCTCATAAAGATTATAGTTTCATAGCAGCTTCACCAGACGGTATAGTATGTGATGAATCAAGCGAATTATTTGGCAGAATGATTGAAATAAAAAATGTGGTATCTCGCGAAATTGATGGTATTCCAAAAATGGAATATTGGATTCAAATGCAACTACAAATGGAAGTATGTAATCTAAATGAGTGTGACTTCTTAGAAACCAAATTTACCGAATACTTAAATGAAGAAGAATATTGTCAAGATGTGTCTTGTCCTTTTCATCGTGGCTTTATTATGCAGTTTTATCATAATAATGAAGTACATTATGAATACCCTCCATTTACATTAAATAATATTTCATGTGACGAATACAATATATGGATTGCTATGCAACTTAGTAAAAACGCTACAAAAAAATATGTTTCAAATATATATTGGAAATTAGAAGTAATAAGCTGTGTTTTAGTAATGCGTAATAATTTGTGGTTTAAGAATGCATTGCCTTATATAGAAATATTTTGGAATAACTTGGTTCATGAGCGCAAATCAGGAGAATATAAAACACGTTTAAGCAAAAAGCAGAAAATGAGATATGAACATGATAAATTACATAGTGATTTTCCATTACATGGGTGCCTACTTGATTTTGACTAAGTGCATTTAATTTTAAATATATATTATTTATATTTAAAATTAAATTATGTTAATTTATTAAGGTTGAGGTGTTATAGTTATGAAAAATACTAAAATTTCTGATTTTGATATGCATGTAATTAAGCGCAATGGAAAAAAGGAAGTTATCTCTTTTGACAAAATATTAAAACGTATTAAATCGCTAGGAAAAACTTTCAATTTACAAAATATTTTGTATGCACAGTTAGCAATGAAAGTGATTGACCAGTTATATGACAATATTCAAACAACCAAAATAGACGAATTAACAGCAGAACAATGTGCGGCTATGTCATCGATACATCTTGATTATGGAAAATTAGCAAGTGCAGTTGTTGTATCAAATTTACACAAAAACACTAAACCATGTTATTATGAAACAGTTAAAACTTTATATGATTATATTGATGTAAATAATAATAGTTTTAGACTAATATCAAATAATATTATGACACTAGTAGAAACGCATAAAGATATTATTAATTCTATGATTGATTATGAGCGTGACCATTTTTTTGACTATTTTGGGTTCAAAACATTAGAGCGAGCCTATTTAATGAGATGCAACAAAGTAATTGTTGAAAGACCACAACATATGTTTATGCGTAGTGCATTAACAATTCATGGCTCAAATATGGAAAAAGTAAAAGAAACATATGATTATATGTCGCAAAAATATTTTATTCATGCTACTCCAACTCTTTTTAATGCCGGGACACCGCGTCCACAACTCAGTTCGTGTTTTTTATTAGCTATTGAAGACGACTCAATTGACGGAATATTTAATACATTAAAAGAGTGTGCTCAAATTTCAAAATGGTCTGGTGGTATTGGACTACATGTCCATAATATTCGTGCAAATAGTTCATATATTAGAGGAACAAATGGAACATCAAACGGTCTAATTCCTATGTTAGGTGTTTTCAATAAAACAGCACGCTATGTAGACCAGGGGGGAAAACGAAATGGAAGTTTTGCAATTTACCTAGAACCACATCATCCCGATATTGAAGCATTTTTAGAATTAAAGAAAAATCACGGTGAAGAAGAGAGCAAATGTCGTGACTTGTTTTATGGACTATGGATTAGTGACCTATTTATGGAACGAGTAATAGGTAATAAAATGTGGAGTTTATTTTGCCCCGATAAATGTCCTGGACTATGTGATTGTTATGGTGATGACTATAATCAATTGTATATAAAATATGAGTCGGAACAGCGTTATAATAAACAAATTTTAGCGCGCGATTTATGGGTTAAAATATTAGACTCACAAATGGAAACAGGAAACCCATATATTTGTTATAAAGATGCGGCAAATAAAAAGTCAAATCAGCAAAATCTTGGAACAATTAAAAGCTCAAATTTATGTACTGAAATTATTGAATATTCTGACTCAAAAGAGACGGCTGTATGTAATTTGGGTTCATTAGGACTACCTATGTTTGTCAATAGCGATAAAACATTTGATTATGACAAATTATATCAGGTAGTCCAAGTATTGGTAAATAACTTAAATAACGTGATTGATGTTAATTATTACCCTACACCAAAAACGCTACGTTCAAATTTTAAACACAGACCAATTGGAGTTGGTATTCAAGGATTAGCAGATGTGTTTTTCAAGATGGATTTAGCATTTACATCAGACAAAGCAAAAGAAACCAACATTAAAATATTTGAAACAATCTATTATGCAGCATTAGAACAGAGTATGTTAATTTCAAAAGAACGCTATCAATCTATGTTAAAATTACACAATTATTATAAATGTGGGGATTGGTCTTTTACTACAGATTGCGAGGAGTGCAGATCTTATAATATTCATAATGGTGTAAATCATAATAATATTTCAGAATTACTTGATTTATGTAAGCCAATTAAAGCGGAATTTGATAAATTAGTAAAAGGAACACACAGTCCAGTTGAAAAATATTTAGGGGCATATAGTTCGTTTATTGGTTCTCCAACAAGTCGAGGACAATTTCAATTTGATTTATGGAATGTGAAACCATTAGAAGGGCGTTATGATTGGACTCTATTAAAAAACAATATTATGGAATATGGAATACGAAACAGTTTATTAGTTGCGCCTATGCCAACAGCAAGCACCAGTCAAATTTTAGGAAATAATGAGTGTTTTGAGCCAATTACGAGTAATATATATAGTAGAAAAACATTGGCCGGTGATTTCATATTAGTAAATAAATATTTAGTAGAAGATTTATTAAAACTTGGCTTATGGAATGAAGCAATGAAAAATAGTATTATTGCAAACAAAGGGTCTGTTAGCCATATTAAAGTCTTATCACAAGAGTTAAAAGATAAATATAAAACTGTATGGGAACTGCCTATGAAAGAAATAATTAATATGGCGCGCGACAGAGGTGTATATATTTGTCAATCTCAAAGTTTAAACTTGTGGATTGAAGACCCTGATTCTAAAATACTTACAAATATGCATTTTTATAGTTGGAAAGCCGGATTAAAAACTGGAATTTATTATTTGCGGCGAAAAGCGAAACATCAAGCTCAACAATTTACAATTGAACCTGATAGTAAAAAAATCGTGCTAAGTGATGAAAAAGAAGAAGAGAAAGACGATGATAATGATGATGAAGAAAAATCTAAAGGCGAAGATTGTTTAATGTGTAGTGGGTAAATTTAAAAATAATGTTTTGTTTTCATTTTTGTTTTCATTTTTTTATAATAATAGTATTTAAATAATATTACATTTTAATATTATTTAAAAGTAATTTGTTATGCAATCACTATATAGTGCATGACTAATTTAAATAATTTAACACAAGCATTAAGCATTCTGAACGTAACCTCGCCAAGTGCGTTAAATATTCTCAATATACCTGCATCTGCAAGCGAAGAATGTATGATATGCAGAGAAGAGTTGGAATGTATGCCGTGTTATACTTTACCAGAATGCAATCATAGATACCATACTAATTGTTTAATTAGTTGGTTTAGAAATGGAGACCCACGCTGTCCTTATTGTGGAAATAAAGGTGTTAATAATAAAAGCATTGATATTACAGAACGATTTACTAACAGATATTATGCTTTAAAGTATAAAACACAAACTCTAATTGATATAAAAAGATTTGTATTTTTGAAAAAATATGATACTAATAAACGGTGCCTTGAAATACGTAAACAGTTTGATAAAATTAAAGTATTGGAAGAAAATTATAAAAATGAAAATTTAAAATTCAGAGAATTGAAACAATCACTCAAAGACACTCCTGCTTTATATGGTGAAGCAAAAAAAAATATAAATTGTTACAGAACTAAAAGATGGAAAATAACTAAACAAATACGAGATGAAAAATTTAAAATTGTAAATAATAGCTATATTATTCCATTAATAATACCAATAAGCATTGATGTATAAGCAAGCGCTTATAGTTAACTTCTTATAGTTAACTTCTTATAGTATTAATATTAGCTTTATGAGTTCTATTATTTTTGTAATGTAAATGTTTACAATTTGTGTATAATATGTATTCTTGAATTAACGAATTTTTTACCACTTTGACTTTTTCTTTAAGTTCTTTTATTTTATCTTTTTCGGCTTGTTGTATTGATTTGGAGTCGCGCAATTGTTGTTCAAGGTCTTTAATATTTTTTAGTACATCAGCTAATGCATCGTTAAACGCAATTGCTTCTTCTTTGGTCATTTTGGCTTTTGTGTCTTTGTATTGTTGTTTTTGTAGTTTATGGTCATCTTTCATAGTTTTAATTTTAGTTTTGAGAGAATCTATAAGTGCGTCGGCCTCTTTAGAAAGACTTGAAACTTTGTTTTCTAAATATACTGCATCTCTCAAGTCTTCGTTTTCAACACTCCGCATTAATATTGGAACACCTATCATAATTGGTTGAGCAAATTGTGTTGGGTCTTTTTCTCTGTTCAAATAACTTATATATCCTGATAGTTTATTGGCAATTAGCTTAACGCCTTTTTCGCTCAATATATTATGCGAGTTCATAAACTGTTGTTTAAATTCTTCTTTATTTGTAGTAATTTTATCCGATTCATGTGTCATAAATAAGTTTGTTAATGAAAATAGTTCCAATGGACTATTTGTAAAAGGAGTTGCGGTCATTAGTAATAATTTGCAAGAATTATTTTTTGATACATTATAGCTGGTTCTTATTAATTTTTCCATGATTGTCGTATTTGGTCGCTCACTGGCTTTTAAATCTCCACCATATAATTTATGTGCTTCATCAATAATGATTAATGTTTTTTTCAATATATCTTCTTTTCCGTTTCTTTCAAGTAATATATTATATATTTTATTTTTTTTAGCCAACAAATTGCTAAATTGTTTGTATGACATTGGATCCAGCCAATTTTTTGATAATAATTGTTTTCGCTTGGCAATATCTGTCGGCATAATTAAACCATTTTTAATTTTATCTAATATTACTAAATGACATACTTGATCAAACATATTTTTCCATACATCACTTTTGAGTGTTGTTCTTGTAACCCATAATATGCTATAATCATCGTTATCAAAACTACTTGTTGCTGTTGCTATACCTGTACATGTCTTACCTGTTCCAACAGAATGCCATAATAATAGTCCTTTAAATGGCGAAGAAGGAGTAAAATAGTGTGTTATAAATTTTTGCGTAGGGTTAAGAGATATTGTATTTGCGTTTGCATTTGCATCTGTATTTGCTAAAGGTATACAATTGTTTTTTATTTCCATTTTACTCCATTTAAAGTCTTTGTGTGTATAAGCATTTTTGATATAATCTCTCATTCTAATAAAATCAAATTTCTTTAAAGGATTTGTTTGCGAGCTTGTTGAGTTTATACTAGATAATGACCTTAAACGTGGAGTTAGACTTGAATTAGACGTTGGCATTAAAGCTAGGCTTGGACTTAGACTTATACTTGGGCTTGGACTAACGCTAACAATAGCATTGTTTTTCTCTCCTTCATATAAAAGAATTGGATAATTTGTTTTACTAACTTCTTCGGAATCGCCATAAAGATCTTCATCAAAAGTAAGTTCTAAACTATCTAATTGTGCTATAATATTTTTCTTATTTTTAGCACCTTCTATTATTGTAGGGATTTTGGCATATCTTAAAGACCATTCAATATTTAATTGATTGCAAAAATTATTGGTACTATCTTTAAGATAATTACAGAAAAATGCGCGTCTATTTACTATATTAGATTTTAATAAGTTTTCTGGATGTTTATATTTAGTATATACATATTTCATAAAACTAAAACTTACAGGAATATCATATGTTGGTTTTTTCCCGCATTTACCTAAACATTTTATATTGTCTATTTTGAAAAACTTGGACTGTGTATTTTGGTTCCTAGATTTTTCTCCACCCATTAAAAATAAATTGGTTTCCATAAATTCTCTGGTTAAATCCGGAAAATCATGTAAATTTTTTGTTAATTCATAATCTACGGCAAATATTGGAGCCAAACTATATAATTGTTCTGATAATTTAATCATTGCCTTATCAAATTCGCTATAATTCATAGTCGCATCATTATACTTTTCCACATTTTTGAACAGTAAAACTTCTTCATCTTTTTCATTAGCATTTTTAATATAATTTTCCATCATAAATTTGCTGGTATATAATGTATTAGTCATTAGTTCAGGAACAGTTAAATAATAATTATATACATACAGAGGCCAACCAATATTATCTTGAAACTCCAAACCTTTTTGACCACATGTTCTTGTTGCGCGACCTATTGTTTGCTTTAAATCTGCAATTGTCAATGATGGTTCAAAAATATGGACATATTTTACATCAAATAAATCTATGCCTTCTTTAAATCCGCTATCTAATATTATTAACCTTATATTTTTTCCATGTATATTATTTGGACGTTCATTATATATTTTTAGTAACTCTTTTTTTATTTTTTCGTTAAAAGTAGTTCCGTAAATTGTATTGGAAGATAATAGTGCAAAATTATTATAATTTGAATTTTCTATATTTAAATATAATTTATGAGCTAATTGTGATGGAATTTTCTTAGAATTAATTATATTAGTGTAGCCGTTTGCAGCTAATCCAGATGCAATAATTTTTGCTCCAGCACCCCCATCTTTAACATCAGAAAATATAAAATGCTTAAATAGTTTTCCATGATTTTTTTTATCTTGACTATCTAACTCTAAAATTGTATTTAGTAATTGAAGCATTTTTGGCGAAGCATCAATTATATCTTTATTAAATTGAAGCGGATCAAATACAGATTTGTCAAATTTATGATGATTTGCTATTTTACTAAAATTGGCGGTTTTACGCATACACCTAAAAATCTTTGCTCGGTTTTTTTTGGTTACTCTTAGCGATGAATGATCATTTTCTTTATTTGCTTGATTTGCTTGATTTGTTTTATTATTGCCTTCACAAAAACTATTAGCTTTATAACACTCTAAAATACTGGTCAATTCATTACTCGGTTTTCCACCTTTATCTGGGTGATTTTTCTTTAACCATTTCATAGTTAATGATTTATTATTTAATTTATGCTTACACATTAACTTTTTGCATGACATACTTATTATATTTTAACAATATAATAATAATAACTAATTTTGTTATTATTATTTTTGTTATTTTTGTTATTTTTGTTATTTTTGTTATTTTAAAACTTCATTTTATATTAGTATATTAGTATATTAGTATATTAGTATATTAATTGGTTAAAATTTCTAAATATAAAATCGTATTCATCTTGTATTTTAGTATGATGATCTAATCCATCAATAATAGTCCAATTAATATTATAATTTTCTTCTAATAATTTAGCACACTTTTTTTGAAATTCTAAATTATAAATATAATCTTCATTGCCACTAAAAAAAAATAATGGTGTATTAGTGTTTGTTTTTAAATTTATGTATTTATACATATAAAGTGATTTGATACAAAATAATCCTCCCAACGATTCTGGTAAAAACTTTAATATATTAAATAATAATGTACCTCCTTGTGAAACTCCTATTAAAAATATAGAGCTATAACTTTTTAAAATAGTTGCTTCTTTATTTATAATGGTTACTATTTTTTTTGTTTGTAAATTGAACTCTGTAATATTTATTTTATCCAATTTTTCCAAATTATTGTAACAAGTATAATAATTGTACCATGAGTTTACATTATATTGTTTATTATTTGGATAATCTATGTCCATTATATCAGATTGTGGCATAATGAATTTAATAGTGTTTGTTAAATCTTCATTAGTTTTTTTAAAATAGTCTATATAATCTTTAAAATATGTAGCATTATTACACATAGGATGTAACATAATAAATGTATATTTGTGTTTTTTATATGAATTATAGATTATAGTATTGTTATACATAATTTGTATATAGCATTAGAAAAAAAAACATAATGACCCCCTCCCTTCCTCGTCCCGAATGTTAATGTTTTCATGCTTCACACACTAACAACACTGCGCTTGTGTGTTTGTTTGCCAATTTTGCCAATAATACATCGCGACTGCGGCATTTTATTGAGAATATTAGGCATAGCATGTTCTTTCTTGAACCACATTGACATTGTACGCCAAACCTCCCCTTCGATTGCCACGCGCCGCGCTTCTGTCATATTAGTCGGTTTACCCGGCAAAACATACAACGGAATTGGGTCACCACGTTTTATTGCATCCTTTGCGACTGATGCTTTGGTATTCCACATTTCACGTTCTGTTTTATCCATTGCACGCCAACCTTTTTGGCAAACACCCTTAACACCTTGGGTCCGCATTTGTGCACAATACAGTTGGTAGCTATTTGGACAATGCTTGTTCTCTGCTTTTGACGCATAAAATAGAGAACCAGGCGACATAATAGCGATTGTTTGTATTGTATTGTATATGCAGTGGCAGACTTATTAATATAAATATTAGTTTTAACTCAATTTTTTTAAACTATAACACAATATTGTGTGAAAAAAAATTGAATTATTATTATATAGACTATTTACGATTACTACGTGTTGTGCGACCACTAGATGACAATAGTCTTCCAAGATCTAACATCGGGGCATCTATTTTTGATAATGCTCGTCGCATGCGAGATTGCTTTTTCTTCTTTGATGCTTTGATTTTACGTCTTGTATTGTGTCCTCTAAATAATGCTTGTATTTTAGTAGCAAGTCTATTTTTTTTACGTTTACTATTTAACGATAGCGGTGATGCGTTAAATGAGTCCATTAGTGTTTTTGTGGCATTAAATGTAGATAGTCTTCCAGAAAAATTTGGAGGTGATGGCATTTATAATATAGCATAATATTATAAAATTATACTAAATACTATTTTAATAAAAAACTAAAATCTATAAACTAAAAACTTTAAACTAAAGTTTAACTCTTTGTCAACTTTTTTCTAGCTTTAGCCATCCATGTTTCGCGTTGTTTAGTGGTTAACTCAGCCCACAAGTGCCAAAGCATTATTTCTATTCTTTCTTGGTCTACGTCGCGACCCATATCTATAATAGCTTTTTTTGCTTTTGATTTATTAGCATTATTAAAAAGACGCTCGGCTTCGGTTTCTATTTTTTTATTGTCTAATGCTTGTTGTTTGGAAGTTTTTAAAGCTGTTAATTTTCGTCGTGTACTATGTCCTCTAAATGTTGACTGAATTTTAGTAGCACTTTTATTTTTTTTACTACTATTTTTTTTACTACTATTACTTTTAGAGCGTTTTTGTCTAAACAATGAAGCTAATTTTCTAGAAAAATTTGCTAAACTTAATTGAGATGGCATTTATAATATAGTAAATTATTATAAATTAAAATATAATAAAAAAAGTATACAAAATAACATTCAAACAATTATTACCTTTATAATATAATGACCCATTAACTATTCAGATACAGGTTTAATTGTTGCGTTTTTGTTTCGTTGTGTCAACTTTTTTTTTGCCTTGGCAATCCACTTTGCATGTTCCTTGTTGCTTAGGTCGCGCCATAAATGATAGACCATAATATCTATTCTTTCTTCATCAACATCGCGAGCCATGTCGTCGAGTCTTTTTGCGGCCTTTGCTCTAGCAGCTCTACTTTTACAAAAAAGATGCTCAGCTTGTGTTTCGAGTTTTTTTGCTTCTAATTTTTGCCGCGTAGCATGTGCTCTATAAGTTCTCTGAATCTTAGTAGCACTTTTATTTTTTTTACTACTATTACTTTTAGAGCGTTTTTGTGTAAACAATGAAGCAAATTTTCTAGAAAAATTTGCTAAACTTAATGGTGATGGCATTATTATACTATAGTATAATATTATAAATTAAAATATAATAAAAAAAAGTATACAAAATAACATTCAAACCATTATTACCTTTATAATGTAATAAAATCATACACTTTTCTTGTTACTTCGTCATAAAAATTATTGTCTATAAACTGGCTTGTATTTGTTTCTTCGTTTCCATTAATCACTAGCACTAACCCTTGTTCAATAGCAGTTGGGTTATTTAACCATATATCGTGATAATGATGACAATCTTTTAAATATTCAATAGGTATAGTTTCTCCCAAGCGACCCCGCTGTTGCACACGCAAATCACAAATCTCAGGACACGTTCTAATATAAACTATTTTTAAATCTTGAAAAATAGTTTGAAACTCTTTAAACAAATTTAAATAAATTATATATTCAATAAGACTCATTTTTTTAGCATCATATAGACTTTTTGCAAATACAAATTTGTCTGTATAAACGGAGCGTTCACTAATAATAACATCATAATTTTCTTTTAATGCTTCCTTTAATAAAGATAGTCGGCTAGTATATGCCATTACTTGAAACGCAAAACTATAGCGCTCATTATTTTCATAAAAGTGCGTAATAATACTTTTTCCATTTGCATCTCCGATTGATTCCCAACTGGAAACCGGTTCTTGTAAAAAGCAGATTTTACATGTATTGCCTTTTGAAGCACAATAGTTAGCAAGGTTTCTTTCCAAATAACGCATAATGCTTGATTTTCCTGATCCAATATTTCCATCAAGAGAGATAATAAGGGGTGGCATTAAGACGATTATAAGTTTTATAATTAATGATTAATATTTTTCAATAGTTATCAATTTTTTTTATAGTATTAATAAAATATTATACATAATTACGTAACCAATTTTCGGCTAAAAGTTTTGCATCATCACTATAATAAAATTTAATTTGATTACGTAGTCTCTGTGTTGGTTCGCTATTTAAACGTTCATCTGATAAATCTTGATCTCGCGTAGTAATTTTTTCCCAACTGTCTCTAAATTTTTGTAAATTTTTTATTAACTCTTCTCGTGTCATTGAACTTATTGGTTTAGTTAGTGGTTCATACATTCCTTTATAATTAGTAATTGGCTTATTAATTCTATCTTGTATGAGTTTTGTTGCTTTAATTTTTTGACCTTTATCTAATAAATTATAAATTAATTCTAAATCATTAGTTTCGATTGTTGAACCACTCACTCTAAATAAACCTTGAGCCATCTTTTCTTTTGAACCACTTGTTGTTACATTATGTTTTTTTAGTAGTTGTCTTAATTTATCTACTGAAATGTCATATTTTTTGCTTTTATGAATACTATATTTTTTTGTTTTTTTTTGAGTGTTTCCTTGATTATTTGTCTTTATTTTCTTTGTTTTTTGTAATTTGTTTTCATTTAGTTTAGACCACCGCTTACTATTTTTTGTTTGTATTATTACCCACATATTGCCATCATTACCGCGTTTCTTTGTTCCTAATGTAAAGTTGTTAGCACTTTCCGACGGTCCTTGTCTTGTTGGCATTTTATATAATGTAGAAAAAAAGAAATTTAAAGAACAGTTAATGCAATTCTTTATTGTGCTAATAATATAAATAAAATAATATAAAGACAAACCACTAATTATAGTAATAGAATAACTTCTATTCATTTTTCTGCATTGGTGCCCGAGTGGTCTAAGGGGTGCGACTCAAGTTCGCATGGCTTCGGCCTCGTGGGTTCGAACCCCACCCAATGTACGCATTAATTTTTTTTATAAAATACTTTATTTTATAAAAAAAGTGTTTTTTTGTTTTTGGTTTTTTAGTTTTTGATTTTTTATTGTTTTATAATTTCATTGTTTCAACACAATTTGATGTTACACTTTATTGGCGCCGTAGGCGTGGTGGTTCAGTTGCACAACTACTTGGTGGTTGTGTATTTGGAGTATATGATTGGCTACGTTCTACAGGTGTAAAGGTTGCTCGTGTACTGCTTTTTTGCCTATTTACAACATTACCAAGAGACCTATATACTGCTTGACATTCATCCTTTGTTTCGCTATAGTTAATAGCTTGACCTTCATCAATTCCAATTTTAGATGCTTCTAAAATTGCATCTTGATTTGCACCTAAATACATAATTTCAATATTATATGATTCTTGTGCACTAGTAATAAGTTTTTTTAAAGATTCAGCATTAAATTTTTTGCTGCAATTTTCGCAACCATCAGTAGCAACATAAATCAAACACTTAGTGTAACTTGTTGGATCATGAAGCTTCTTTTCCATAAAATAAGTGAGACTTGAACCAATAGCATCGTATAGTGCTGTTTGTCCGCGAGGAACAAATTGTCTTAGCTCAAGAGGTCGCACATCTTCAATATTTAGTGACCTAATTAACATATGTTCTTCGTGGTCAAATAACTTAATTGACACATTTACACGTTCGTCTGGCTTTAAATCTTGTCTAATAATAGACAATGTTGAATTAATACCACCAACAGTGTCTGCTTCTTTGCCCGACATAGAACCAGACCGGTCAATAATAGCGACGACTTCTTGAATGAATGATGCCATAATAGTAGTGTTTTAATATAATTTAATAAATTATTTTTAAATCAATTTTTTTTCATATATGTTTTATATATGTTTTATATATGTTTTATATATGTTTTATATAGTATAGCTAATAGTGTTTTTCAAAAAACATAATTTACATTAAATAAAATTGATTTAATATTAATTTTGATTTATTTTGATTTATTTTGATTTATTTTGATATAATATATACTATAAAATGCTCAAGCAACAAATGCTTATTGAAAAAACTAATTATGAACCCCATCTTAAGATTGAACTATTAACAGGCGCATTTATAGAAAATCAATTTAAAAACATATGTGCGCGAACTATTTGTCATGCTTATGCTAATGAAAGTTTAATAATTGAATATTTGAAATATAAAACGGAATTAGAACCTCACATATTTAGTGATGTAACATTTGCTATAGACTTAGTATTTGTTCAAGATTATATTGAACATATAAAACAAGTTAGCATAACATGTGAAGACATTCCTGTAATAACTTATGTATATAATACACTGTTGCGTGAGCCGGGAGATAGGGAACTGTGGCCACACGACAAAGCCTCATTAATTCTTGATAAAATACACTGCTTCTTTGATATTGATGAAAACAAACTAGCAAATGAATTAGTAGAAGTGCTAAGAGAAATTTATTATAATAAATTGTGGTAAAGCATAAAGCTTATAATATTTTTGAAGTATTAAAAGATTACTGTTTTTGTTAAATATAACCAAAAGAATAGTCCAACAAATGCTTTGGCTAATAAATCTAATATATTGTATCCAATCATTTTTGTTTTTTCATTTGTTTGATAAAATACTCCATATAATGACCATAGTCCCAAATATAAAAAGAATATTATTTTGGATTGTTTTGTTACTCTAGATCCAGTCATAAATAGTTTCCAAATAGTTCCGTATGTTAAAAAGAAAAATATAAAACCTATAAAATTAGCAAATGTTCTGTTTAATAAATCTACTTCGCCAAAATATCCAAAACCCAACATTAAGAAATTGAAAACTAATATTAGTGCAAACGAGAGAAAATGAACATCTTTTTTATTTTCATAGCTCAAGACGAGAGATAATACTAATAACATAAGTGGTGTGCTAATTATCCAATCAGAATAGCGCATATTATTAATTTTTTCTATTGGTAAATCTAACTCATTATTTGCTGTTTTTATTGATACTTCTTCTGTATCTTGTGTAAGTATGCTTTCTTCGGACTTATTTATTTCCTCTATAAATAATGAATAAAAGTAACCAGCAACAATTGAAATACATGTTTCTAAATTCATAATATGACGAATTTGTGGATTCGGATTTCTTAATGCTTCTATAAATGTAATTGTTCCTGTAGTAATCAAAAACACATATGTAAAATAAAAACTATTTTTTACACTAATTATTTGCATTATTATTACTACTACTAATATAGCTTAATAATATTATTAAATTAGCAATAATATTATTAAATTAGCAATAATATTATTAAATTGGCAATAATATTATTAAATTGGCAATAATATTATTAAATTGGCAATAATATTATTAAATTGGCAATAATATTATTAAATTAGCAATAATATTATTAAATTGGCAATAATATTATTAAAAATTAAAAATTAAAAATTAAAATACAAAATAGCTATTTTAATTAGAATATGCTAAACCACCCATACCCGACATAATACGAAGAACGTTGTAGTTAACCGCATATACACGAACTTTAGCAGTAGCCACACCTTGAACGGTGGCATTTGACAAGACTAACTGTAATGTAGCATTATCTATGCGCGAGAAATTGCATGTACCAGATGGTTGGTGTTCTTCTGGTCTTAACGCAAATGAGTAAACATTAATACCTGTGTCTGGGGCACGAGTGTGGTGCTGGAATGGCTGTACGAGGTCAAAATAAGTGCCTTCACGCTCAGAAAAGCGATCTTGACCGTTTAGCTGTAATTTAGCAACTACAACTGGATTTTCACCCCAGCAATGCATATCTAAAGCAGTTTCAGCCAAAACAAATGTTCCGGCATCAGATACACCCGAATCTTCAACATTTGAAGTTCCGGTGGGACCACCAGCGCTACCAGTGCTAGCAACAGTCATACCACCACTTACAGATCCCGATGTAGCAGCATTAACATTAGTTTTGAGTATTTGATTCGCCCACATGTCTTCAAATGCACCTGAAGTATTAATAAATTCGTTGTTTGTACCAGCTACACCAATAGTAGCTTTGGCACCAAACGCATGAACCGCGTTTGGTAAAGCATCTAAAGCATCTGTATAATTAAATGGCTGCGCACCTAATAGAGTATTTAAAGCAGTATTGGGATTTAGTGATGCGCAATAATCAACATTCGCATCTGGCTGAACAACCCAAATTAGTTCTTTGCATGGATGATTTAAATTCAATTTAATTTTATTTGACGACGAACCAACCGACTCATCACCAGTGAACTGAAGTTGTTCAATTAAATATTCATGTGGATTTTGCGCCATACGTCTGCGTTCATCAGTATCTAAGAAAATGTAATCAACAAAAAGCGAAGCAGCAGCTAGCGATTGTTTGTAAGCATTGGTAATTTTTGTTCCGGCACCATCTAAACTGCTAACAGCCCATAAGCATTCTTCAATATTGCGAATATCTAAATTGATTTTTACTTCATGATACTGTAGAGCAATTAAAGGTAGAGCTAAACCGGGATTACGGCAATACCAGAATTGTAGAGGAATGTATAAAGTGGTTTCTGGTAGCGCTTTGCGGGGAGCGCAAACTTGGCGCACACCATTGGCCGAGCAAGGACCATCTACATCGGCGAAAGTTGGATCGCATACATATGTTAATTGAGTTGTATTACCGATCATCTTGTAATAACCGCGTTCTTGTTCTTTGGACAAAGTAAGCTGATTCCAAATATGCATCCAATCACCATATTGACGATCAATGCGCTGACCACCAATTTCAACTTCAACTTGCGAAATTAGCTGTTCACCGGGGAAATCTAACCATCTAGCATATACACCGGTTCCGTCAGTAACTAAAGACTGACCAATTTCAGGTAGAGTTAATTGCAAATATGTATGATAAGCTAAATCACCGTTTCTTGAGATAGTGCAAGTAACACGGCGACCAAAATCTGCTTGTCCGTTAAATGTTTGTTCAATAGACTCCATCGCGAAGTTGGTGTGACGTCTGTATGTAACTTTCCAAAAAGTAATTTGGGGATTTCCTGTTAAATAAACATCTTGAGCGCCATAGGCGACTAATTGCATTAAACCACCAGCCATTTTTTTATAATATTCCTAAAGAAAATAAATTTTTATAATTAAATTAATTAATTAATTAATTAATTATTTTGTTTTATTTTATTTTGTTTTGTTTTATTTTGTTTTATTTTGTTTTATTTTGTTTTATTTTGTTTTATTTTGTTTTATTATAAATGTTGTTATATAATATTATAATAAACATTATAATATTATATATACTATAATTATATAACTAGCTATGAAAAAAGCAAGCATTATTAAAACCACTTTGGATAGTAAACATAATGAAATAAGTTGTTTATTTAAACAAAATGAGGAAGTTATTATTCCTAAATATTTAAAACTAATAGAAAAATTAGAATTATTATTACAAAATTCGTCTAATAATACAAAAAATCAAGTAATTATTGAAAATATAAAAAAATATAAGAATGTCATCCACTCGCTTGAGAAGAAAAAAAATGAGTATTATTTAAATAATTCCAAATTTATTTTTGACTATTTTGAAAATAAAAAAAATATTACTAATTGTGATTTAGCTACTACTAATTCAGGCAAGAATGATATGATACACAAATTTTTTTCAACATCTATTAATGAAAATAATAACAATGATAACAACAATAATAGTACAAAAAGTTCTATTGACAAATACTTTAATAATATTGACTATTTATATTTGAATTACGACAACTTTATTTACCCTTCCGATATTTGTAGTGTTTGCAAAAAAGGAGAAATGGTTTATGTAGAATCTGATGGAATATCTGTATGTAATAATTGTTCCAACATTATTAAAAATTTAATTGAAATAGATAAACCATCATATAAAGAACCACCTAAAGAAGTTTCTTTTTATGCATATAAAAGAATAAATCATTTGAAAGAAATATTGGCACAATTTCAAGCAAAAGAAAGCACAAATATACCAGATGAAGTTTTTGAAAATATTAAACACAAAATAAAAAAAGAACGCATTAGTATTAATGAGCTAACAAATAGTAAAACTAAAGAAATTTTAAAGAATTTGGGTTATAATAAATATTATGAGCATATACCATTTATTAAAGATAAATTAGGCATTAAACCACCAATTATGAGCTCTGAATTAGAAGAAACTTTATGTAATTTGTTCATTGAATTACAAAAACCATATTCAAAATATTGTCCAAAAGAACGCGTTAATTTTTTAAACTATTATTATACACTTTACAAATTATGTGAATTATTAAATGAGACTCATTTTTTGCCATATTTTCCAATGTTAAAAGACAGAGAAAAACGAATTGAGCAAGATCAAATATGGAAAAAAATTTGTTTAGATCTAGGTTGGAATTTTATACCAACACCCTAAAATTATATAAAAATAGTTGAATCTATTTAGAAAATTATTACACTACAAAAATATATATTAGTTTTATTATATAATAAAACCAATATATGCTACGATTTACTAATACAATAAGTAATAGACTAACAAGTAAAAATAAAAGTAAAAGTAAAAGTAAAAGTAAAAGTAAGAGTAAAAGTAAAAGTAAAAGTAAAAGTAAAAGTAAAAGTAATTCTTTTACACGAAAACGTAACCTTATTGCTAGACGATTTGTCAATAAGCTTAATACTTATAAATCAAAAGTATTAGAGCGTAATGCAAAATCAAGAGCTCTAACACAAAAACTAAAAACAAAATTAAACTCAGCTATAACTATTATTAAAAAATCAGATGAATGTCCAATATGTTTCTCAAAAATTGACTTACAAGAACCAATAACAAGATTACAATGCGGCCATACTTTGCATAGTAGATGTTTATATAAATATGTAAATAATACTCGTGAGACTGACTTAAGATGTCCGTCGTGTAGAAAACATATTCAATTAACAAGTTTAGACCCAAGTAAACTTAAACCAGAATTACTTACTAAATTTCTTACACTTCTTAAACTTCTATCGGACGACTACGAAGAGAATATGAATAGAACAAAAGCTATGTGGGATGACTCGTCTGCTTATGTAATTAAACTTAATGAGGACATTGCAAATAATCCTGCTCTTGAAGTAGTTTTAAGACGAATATTAACAAAAGCTACTCGCGCAAGAAATGAAGCACACGACATGTATAATGACGCGTTAAGTCTTTATATAACAGCATATGAGAAATATCTTACTTATATGTCTATTTACAATGTAAGCAATATTCGTCAAATAGTATAACACCCATTTTATTATATAAAATTATTTTCTAGTTTTTGCCAATAATATAATAAAAATATCAAATATATCTAAACAATAATCAAACGACGCTGTTATAAAATCTTCATTATAATTACGTAGTAATATGTTATTACTAGTATATACAATATAAACAGCAAATAAGAGCAATGTAATTATAATTAATACTTTTTCAAAAAAAGAATAAGTATATATAAAATATTGGACAATGCTAGTAATTAATAAAAATAATAAGGCAAAAAATAGACCCAGACTAATTTTGTAAGGTAATTGAATTGTGATAGCTATTAGTGCTATTCCGAATGTAAATAGCGAAACAAAAATACTTGTAGTTCCTATAAATATTGTTTTTATAGTAGTTTCACTAAGTATTGTTTTTAAATCTTCTAAAATTATTCCCATTGTTACTGAAAAAAGTGAAAATATTATAAATTTTAACCAAATAGGCATAGAAAATACTCCTAAAACACCAATTAAAACAAAACTCAATATATGAGCACCAACAATAATTAGTCGCCTTTGTTCAGCGTCCTTCGTAATTTCAATATTATTAAATTTTATATGTACATAATAAGTAATCGCAATTTGAATTAATATATTTATTAAAATTAACATAAAGAAGAATTTCTTAACATTTAAAAGATTGAATAGTTGCGACAAATCGGTTTCAAAAACTTTTTGCTTACTAATACCTGGTGTTCTTGTTTTATTAAAAATCATAATATATAAATTATATTTATAATATATTATAAATTTAGTAATGCCTATTTTGTCTTCATTATTTGGAAGCACAAGAAAAAAAAGTAAAAGTAAAAGTAATTCGTTTACACGAAAACGAAACCTTATTGCTACACAATTTGCAAGTAATATAAGAAAAACTATTAAGCAAAGACAAACAATAGACAACTTACATAAAGAAAGTAGTGCGCAAAAAATACAAGAATCGTTTAAAACTACATTAGCCAAATCAAAAGACGCCGATATTTGTTCTATATGTTTAGCTAAAATGTTGTTTCCGCGACTAATAAGCACTTTGCCTTGTGGTCATAAATTTCATGCAAAATGTATTAAACCAGTTATAGATAATGATTATAATGCGCATTGTCCATTATGTAGAGCTCCAATACCGGTTACAAATCAAACTAGTAATCAAACTATAAATCGAAATAATATTGGATCTAGACAATTTATTTATCGATCATCTAATAGAACCAGACCATCATTGCGTCACGCAAATATAGCTAGTTTACATATTCAATGGAGAAGATTAAATGGAGCGGTAAATGATGCTCGGACTAGATGGCGAAATCAACGACTTAGGGCAATTGCATCTCAAGAAAGAGCAAACCGCGCCAATTTTTTTAATCGTGCAAGATTAACACAAATAGCTGAACGTGAACGATTATTGGAATCTACTTATTTAGCAGAGAGAAATAGGCATATAAGAGAAAGACTTGAATTTGAAAGACGACATGCGGAAATATTAACTCAAATTATTACTGGTTCAAGAACTCCAACTACACAGTCAAATTTACATAATTTAGAGGCCACTTAATATATTATAAAAATGATTTAAAGAGCATACTAGAAAAACTATAGTGTGTGTTAAGACATAATTTATTTAGGGTCAAAACACTATTATAAATTTTTAGCAAAATTATAAAAATATAAGAGTTATTATTTAATATTATAAATATTATATAATATTAAATATGTTAAGATTATTTGTTGTAAATAATATAATGTTAGTATCATTGGTATTATTTCTAATATTATTTGCAATAATATTAACATTAAAACCAACACTGATGTTTGATAAAAATGGAAAACCACGCGAGTTTGGAATTGGTTATAAAAATAAGACAATATTACCGTTTTGGTTAATGGTAATTCTTTTAGCAATTGTTTCCTATTTTTGCATATTATGTTATATAAATGTTAATAAATATAAATATTAAAATGAAAAATAATTTGCATTACTATTATTCAGTCGCCGCATCTCTAGCAGTAAGTTCAGCATTTTTTAAATCTTTTGCAATTTCATCCAACGATTTATTACAAGACATATTAATTATATAATTATAACTGACTGAACTAACCAATGTTCCGGCTAGAGTATACCATGTTATTTGTCCAATTGCGTTTTTAATAACTAAAAGTCTATATAATTTTATAATAGATTCATTAAGAGCAACATCTGGTTTGGTTGGAGGAACACCCAGATCAATTGATGGCCCACCTCCTCTTTGTAGTTTATTTAAACTATTGTGAGCTGCTCTTCGTATTTGTGCTTTAATTGAACCACCACGTGGTGGTGGTGGGTCTGTTGGTTCTGTTGGTTCTGTTCTTGCTTCTGTTCTTGCTTCTGTTCTTGCTTCTGTTCTTGCTTCTGTTCTTGCTTCTGTTCTTGCTTCTGTTCTTGCTTCTGTTCTTGCTTCTGTTCTTGCTTCTGTTCTTGCTTCTGTTCTTGCTTCTGTTCCTGTTGTTACTGTTCCTGTTCTTGTTTCTGTTTCTGTTCCTGTTCCTGTTCCTGGTGTTGCTTCTGTTCCTGGTGTTGCTTCTGTTCTTCTTACTGCTCCTGGTCTTATTTTTTCTGCTTCTTCTTTTTCCTTTAATTTGTCTCCTTTTGCTAAATCTATAATATCTGAAGCTACCAATTCATCTATAAAACTTTTGAATTTTGTTTGTTCAACATCTATTTGATTAATAAAATTTGACTTATTATGATTAATGTTTGCAATTGCTGTAACTAGTGTTGGATCATCACCTACCTTGTCATTAAGTATATCTTTCAATGTTTTTTCAACTCCCAACATGCTAATTATAAGATATCCAATAGTATTAGAAAATGGTGCTATCCAACCTGGAAATATTTTTAAAAGTACATATAAACTAAAAAAAATAACAAGCCAAGGTGCCATTGTTGCTATTAAAATATTAGACCACTGAACAGACTGACTATTGCAAAGCGCTTTGGATACTGTTGTATTTATAAAATATGAACCTATTACTAATATACTTATATATATAAGATTTAGCAGATTACTATCTTTCGCTTTTTCAATAGATTCAATAGATTTAGCATTTTGTATGCTAAATAATGTGAAAATGGTGAACCCTAAAGTTATACAAATAAAAAAAAGTAAACTACTGCCTGGTGCTGGTACATCAATATTAGCCATATTAATATATTATATTATATAAATGTATTAATATAATATAATATTAATAAAACCTTAATAAAAACTTAATAAAACCTTAATAAAAACTTAATAAAAACTTAATAAAAACTTAATAAAATGTTTAATATTAAATTATAAAAAGTCATTATTATATTAGTATAATGAATTTTAACATACTTGATTATACTAATTTACAATATAATTCAACAAAGACTAATACTGGTTCTATAAATAGTATAGACAATCCAAAATTAGTAGATGTTAGTGTAAAATTATTTTTTAAAGAAGTATTAAAGGGATGTAATAAGTATAAGCAAAATAATTATAACACTTTTTACAATTTAATTATGTTTTTGATGTTTTGCTTTATTTTAACTATATTATTGTATACTCGATATAAGGGAACAAGAAACTATAAATCTTATTATGAAAAAACAATGAAAGACAAAGAATATATAATGTCTAAATTGGTGTATTATAATCGTCAAAATATTGACAATCAGCAAAAAATTAGAAATAATATGATAACAAATTTACCAAATTATAATGATCATCCTGAAGCTAATTTATTACATAAATCAGTCTATTTTTCTTAATAGTTATTTTAGTAGTTATTTTAATAGTTATTTTAGTAGTTATTTTAATAATAGTTTAATAATACTTTATTTATTTCACTAATTAATTAAAATTAATATTTGTTTCTAAAGTATAAGCTTATAATATAATACTATGGCCGATGAGTTATTAAAATCATATTATAATGAATTGGGAGAATATTATAAATTAAAAACTAAATATCAGGATTTTAAAAAAAAGAAGATTACCGAATTAATTGGAAATAAGCTTATAGACTATAATGAAAAGAAACAAATATTATCTAAATATAGAGCAAAATGTGTTAATTGTGGAGCATATGGAGGTACAATCTTTACTGAAACGCCTGATTTGTTGCGTGCTACATGTGGAAATAGCACCAAACCATGTAACTTGGATTTGGCTATAAAGCGAAAAAAGTTTTCACACATAAACAATCAATTATTAATGTCTTCAAAAGACGTAGTAAATTATAAAAAAAATATTATATCTACTAAACTGGATTATTTATTTAATTATATAGAGGAAGAAAAAGCAGTTGAATTATTTGAAACATTAAAAGTGCAATTAAATAATAGCCAAGAGAGTTATACTAATTTAGTAAATTTATATAATTCAATAACAAACAACGAAGATTTAAAATTAATGATTTTTGAAAAAACTAATGATTTTGAAATTAATAAAAAACAATATAGTGATGCTCTTCAATTATATAAATCATCTGGGGAAATTGTATATTTAATAAATGCAATTGAAATACATAAAACAAAATTATTACCTATTGGTAAAGAATTAATGAATTTAAAATATAAATCGTGTTATGTTGAGAAAAATGAAGAAGATAATTATATATTGTTTCAAAATAATTATAATGCTGAAGATTTATTACTTGAATTAAATGATTAAATGATTAAATGATTAAATGATTAAATGATTAAATGATTAAATGATTAAATGATTAAATGATTAAATGATTAAATGATTAAATGATTAAATGATTAAATGATTAAATGATTAAAT
>Ga0194118_10000666_pt1 | contig 55402 bp, 55 predicted proteins | sample TA2MahsurfametaG_2_FD_148662 | JGI IMG/M metagenome (GOLD analysis project Ga0194118, IMG submission 148662) | Freshwater microbial communities from Lake Tanganyika, Tanzania - TA2015013 Mahale N5 surface | ecosystem: Environmental > Aquatic > Freshwater > Lake | place: Tanzania: Lake...
CTGCAAGGGCGAAAGCGGCGCCAAAGACAAAGGCAAGATGCGCCTGGAAGGCAAAGACTACGTGTTGCGCGATGGTGACGTAATGCATTTCAGGTTTAACGTCTGACGGTCGGGGCTGGGCCGAGTTCGATACCGACGCCGCGCTCCGGCGCACAGTGGTCACCCCATGAGATCCCCCCTCGCACGCACTCCGATCCATCCCAGCGCGCGTCTGGCCGCACCGGAGGGAACGCTGTGAACGGGATGGACGCCTCGGTCGAGACGGTCCAGGCCTCTGCTGCCGCGGGTGAATCCATCAAGCTCGAATTCAAGAAGTCCACCGCCGAAAAGGAACGCGCTTGCAGGGCTCTCTGCGCCTTCCCCAACGGACAAGGTGGTCGATTGCTGTTCGGCGTCACTCCGGCAGGCAAGGTTGCGGGTCAAACGGTCACAGACCGAACGTTGGAAGAACTGGCTCAGGAGTTCCAGGGCTTCGAGCCGCCCCTGTTTCCATCGGTCGAACGCGTAAGCATCGGCGATGGCCGCGAGGTGCTGGTGCTCACCGCACCTCGCGCGGCACGCGCGCCTGTTGCCTTTCGCGGCGTGGCCTATGAGCGGGTGCTGAACACCACCCGCACGATACCGCGCGAGACCTACCAGCGCCTTCTGTTGGAGGAGATGCACGCCACCGAGCGCTGGGAGAACCGGCCGGCCGCCGGCTGGGATGTCAGTCGCCTGGACCGGCGCGAGATGGTGCTGACGCTGGAGGAGTCCATCCGCCGCGGCAGGGTGGACGACCCGGGTACGCGCGAACCGCTGGAGATCCTGCGCGGGCTGGGCCTGCTGGTCGATGGCGACAAGGTCTCGCGGGCGGCGGTCGTACTTTTCTGCACCGACGATGCGCCACTGCCAGACTTCTCGCAGTTGTTGCTCAAGGTAGCCCGTTTCAAGGGCACAACGCGCGACGAGTTCCTGGATAACCGCCAGTTCCACGGCAATGCCTTTGCGCTGATGCGGCGTGCCGAGCGGTTCCTGATCGATTCGTTGCCTGTGGCCAGCCGGATCGTGCCAGGGCGCATGGAACGCGAGGACACGCCGCTGCTCCCGGTGGAGGCATTGCGCGAGGCGCTGGCCAACGCCTTCGTCCACCGGGACTATTCGGTCGGCAGCGGCTCGGTGAACGTGGCGCTGTACGACGATCGGCTGGAGATCATCTCCATCGGCGACCTGCACTTCGGGCTGACACCCGAGGCGCTGTTCCGGGAACACGAGTCCAAACCCTGGAACCCGATGATCGCGCGGACCTTCTACCGGCGCGGCATCATCGAGACCTGGGGCAGGGGAACACTGAAGATCGCCCGGCTGATGCAGGAGCGGGGGTTCGAGCCGCCGGCAGTGGCGGTGCGCCAGGGCGCGGTGGTGATCACTTTCGTCCTGCCAGCGCCAGTGAAAACGCCCGAGAAAAGCCAGACGCAGGAGAAAACGCAGGAGAAAACGCAGGAGAAAACGCAGGAGAAAACCGCCGCAGCCATCCTGCGCATGCTCGGCGAGCAGCCCGAGATGAGTATTGCGGAGCTGGCCAAGCGCCTGGGTAAGGTGCCGAGCACCATCGAGCGCGCCATCCGGAAACTTCGCGAGTCTGGCCGCCTGCAGCGCATCGGCCCCGACAAGGGTGGCCGCTGGCAGGTCATCGAGTGATTAACCGTGTTCAACCTCAGGACCTTTTGCATGAACTTTCCAAACTACGCCACTCTCAAACTCGAGATGGTCGAGCCACATGTGCTCCTCATCACGCTGAACCGTCCGGAAGTTGCCAATGCCATCAACACCCAGATGGGTCATGACATGCTCGACTTGTGGCGCCGGCTCACCGATGACGCAGGCGATGTGCGTTGCGCCATTCTCACCGGCGCCGGCGAAAAAATATTCTGCGCGGGCGGTGACCTGAAAGAGCGCAATGGCATGACCAAGCAGCAGTGGGTCGCGCAACACGAACTGTTTGAGCGCGCCTACTGGACGCTGGTGGAAGTGCCGGTGCCCATCATCGCAGCCATCAATGGTCACGCCTATGCAGGCGGACTCGAAACCGCGCTTGCCTGCGATTTTCTTTACGCCACCAGCACCGCGCGCTTTGCCCTCACGGAAGTATCGATCGGCATCATGCCCGGCGGTGGCGGCACGCAAAATCTGCCGCGAGCAGTGGGCGAGCGCCGCGCCAAAGAAATCATTCTTACCGCCAAGCCCTTCAGCGCGCAGCAGGCCGCTGAATGGGGGCTGGTCAATCGTGTCTGCGAGCCGGCCGAACTGATGCCTGCAGCACTGGACACCGCACGCGCCATCGCAGGCAACGCGCCACTCTCGGTTCGCCAGGCGAAAAAATCAATTCATTTCGGCCTGCAGATGGAGCTGAAAACCGCTTATCGGTTCGAAGTCGAGGCTTACAACCACCTCATCGAAACCGAAGACCGCTACGAGGGCATTCGCGCCTTCAACGAAAAAAGAAAGCCTGTTTTCAAAGGCAAGTAATCGCAGGAGATCAAGCCATGGGATCGCATCAGGCAAGCGCCGCCGATCAGGCCGGTGTCAGCATTCCGCTGGGCGAAGACTATCCGGACATCCGCGAAAGCGTGCGCCGCATCTGCCAGGATTTTCCCGGCAAATATTGGCGCGATCTGGAGGCACGCGAGGCATACCCCTCGGAGTTTGTTCAGGCGATGACCGATGCCGGCTATCTGGCTGCGCTCATTCCCGAAGAATATGGTGGTGCGGGTCTGCCGCTTCGCGCGGCCTCCATCATCCTGGAAGAGATTCATGCAGAGGGCTGCAGCGCAGCCGCCGCGCATGCGCAGATGTACATCATGGGCACGCTGCTTCGCCACGGCTCAGAAGAACAGAAACGTCGATACCTGCCGAAAATCGCCAGCGGTGAGCTTCGTCTGCAGGCCTTTGGCGTTACCGAACCCACCACCGGCTCTGACACCACGCGGCTGAAGACCCGCGCACTGCGCGATGGCGATCACTATGTGATTCATGGACAGAAGGTCTGGACCTCGCGGGCTTTGTATTCCGACCTGATGCTGCTGCTCGCGCGCACGACGCCGTTGGATGAAGTCAAAAAGAAAACCGAAGGGCTTTCGGTATTTCTGGTTGATATTCGCGAGTGCCTGGGCAAAGGGTTGGAAATCCGGCCCCTTAAAGCCATGACGAACCACAACACCACCGAAGTGTTTTTCGAGGGTGCGCGGGTGCCCGCCGAAAATCTGATTGGCGAAGAGGGCAAAGGCTTTCGCTACATTCTTGACGGCATGAACGCCGAGCGGATTCTGGTGTCATCCGAATCGATCGGCGACGCTCGCTGGTTTATCCGCACCGCGTCCAAATATGCCAGCGAACGCGTCGTGTTCAATCGGCCTATCGGCCAGAACCAGGGCATCCAGTTTCCCATCGCGCGCGCCTATGCGGAAACCCAGGCAGCCGATCTGATGCTGCGCAAAGCGGCCGCGCTGTTTGAAGCAGGCCTGCCTTGCGGCGACGATGCCAATATCGCCAAGCTTCTGGCCTCGGAAGCCTCATGGCATGCGGCGGAAGCCTGCATGCAGACCCATGGCGGATTTGGCTATGCGCGCGAGTACGACGTTGAGCGCAAGTGGCGTGAGGCGCGCATCCAGCAGATCGCGCCTATCTCAACCAATATGGTGCTTGCGTATATCGGCGAGCACGTACTGGGCATGCCGCGCTCGTACTGAGCCGCTGCTGCGCCACAGGGGCTGCGCGCCTTCCTGGTGGGGAGAGCGCCGCAGCCTTGTCGCACAGCGCTTGCGAAGCGATCAGTGAAACTCAAGCAGCGAGCCGTAGCCAGCCATTCTGTCCTGAATGCCGCAGGTACGAAGCGCATGCCAGTAGGTGGCAGTGTTGATGGCGATAACCGGCTTGCCCAGGAACAGTTCGGCCGCTGCCGCCAGTCGAATCATCGATAGATTGGTGCCCACCTGCACGATGGCATCGACATCATCGCTATCGAGTTCGCGGATGGCCTTGCGGCACATCTCGTCGGTGCTATGGGCGATCAGCACGGGGCTTGGGCGCTTCAGGCAGAGATCGCGCACCACCGTGAAACCGCTGTCCTCATAGAAGCGACGCACCTGCTCGTTGGCCACCTCGAAATAAGGTGACAGGAACGCAATGCGCTTGGCACCGAGCGTCTCGAGTGCGGCGGCGGTGGCAAACGACCCGCAGGACACACCCACTCCCGCATGTTCGGACAGCTGTTTGACGTAGGCCTCGGCGCCTTTGCGGCCATCCCAGAACGTGGTGGCCGACATGCCCATGACGAGATACTGCATTTCGCAGCTTTTCAGCACGTCGATTGCAGCCAGCGTTTCCCCCATGATCGCCTTCACCAGCCGAAGAAAGTCTTCGTTGTTGTTGACGGGCATGTTGGGAATGATGATTCGGCTGTAGTGGTTGGTGACACCGATGGGTCGAAGGTCGTCGAAGTCGGGCTGAACGATGGTGTTGGTGGACGGGCCGGTAACCCCAAAGATCTTCCGATAGCCAAGGTGGTCGGGCATGGTGTGGTGCTCCCTTGAGACGGCGCGCCTGAGCGCGCCGGTTGGTTAAATGAGCTGCGCCAATGGCTTAGCCCCGATGCTTGCTGCCTGCGGAAAAAGAGCGTCAGCCCTCCGAATCGGCGTGCGCCTTGTCGAAGCCTGCAACCCAGTCGAAACCCATCAACTGCGAAAACTCAGGGAAGGGATAAAGCGGCTGGGTCATGCCGGCGGTTGAGCCATCGCGGCGAAGCTTTTCATACACCGAACGCACCGCCGCCCCGGTGGCGAGGAACGCCGCTGCCGGGAAAATTGCAAGCGAGTAGCCAATCTCGGACAGAGCCTGCGCGGTGAGCACGGGTGTGCGTCCACCGTCGACCATGTTGGCCACCAGCGGCAGATCAAATGAACTGCCGAGCTTTCGCATCTCTTCTTCCGACTCCGGGCTTTCGATGAACAGCATGTCGGCGCCCGCACGCGCATACACCTCGGCGCGGCGCATGGCCTCATCCAGACCCAGGGTGGTGCGTGCATCGGTGCGCGCGATGATCAGAAAATTCGGGTCGTTGCGGGTTTCAACTGCCACCCGGATCTTGGCGGCCATTTCGTCTGCGCTCACCACCTTGCGGCCCAGCATGTGGCCACATTTTTTGGGGAACTGCTGGTCTTCGAGCTGGATCGCGCAGGCACCTGCTGCCTCGTAACCGCGCACCGTGTGCATCACATTAAGCAGGCCACCATAACCGGTATCACCGTCACAGATCATGGGCGTGGAGGTAATGGTGGCGAACTGCGCAACCCGGTTGACCATGTCGGTGTAGGTGGCGATTCCGGCATCGGGCAAACCCATGTACGAGGCCACCGTGCCGTAGCCGGTCATGTAGAGCGCCTCAAAGCCCATGGAGTCGGCGATCTTTGCCGAAATCATCTCGAACACGCCGGGGGCGATCGTGAGCTTGCCGCGTCGGATTCTCGAGCGCAGCAGCGCCCGGCGTTCGGCGTTGGAAAGCGTGTTCAAGCCCTGTTTGATCATCATGTTGCCTTTCGTGACGGGTTTCAGATGAACTGCCGGTCTGTTCGCGGCAGCCGCGCTGCAATGTACACAAAATGCGCGCACCTGGAGGGGGAAGTCAACCCGCCGTCTCTGAAGCGGGGCGTAACCGCGCGGGTCTGCAAAAGGCTCTCAAACCGAGGTGCCGTCCAGAATCAGCTAAAGTTGCAGACATAAGATAACCAGCCGGAGGAGAACTCGGATGCGTGCATTGTGGTTCGACACGCCGCTCGGGGCGATGGTGGCGCTCGGCAGTGCGCAGACGCTGCGCGGCCTGCACTTCGGCGGCGCGAAGCACCTGCCTGATCTGCAGGGTTGCGAAGACGGGCGCGAATGCCTGCTGCTTCGCAGGGTGCAGCGACAGGTGGGCGAGTACTTCGAGGGCCACCGGCCTGCGTTTGATGTCCCGCTCGATCACGAGGGTACCGCACTGCAGAAGGCGGTCTGGCAGGCGCTCGCCAACATCGCCGTCGGCACAACCATTTCCTACTCCGAGCTTGCGGCGCGCGTCGGCGCGCCACGCGCAGTGCGTGCGGTCGCTCAGGCCGTGGGCAGAAATCCCTGGACACTCATTCGGCCCTGCCATCGCGTCATTGGCTCAAACGGATCGCTCACGGGATTTGCGGGTGGGCTCGAACGAAAGTCGGCCCTGCTTGCGCATGAAGCACGCATGGCGCGCGAGCGCGGTGCGGCCGAGGTCGCGCAAGGCTTTGCCAGGCAGAAAAGCGCTGACATCACCCCGATGCGTACACCCCCGCTACCGGCCCGCTCTCGCTGAGCGGGGCTCTCACCCCTGACCCACGGAGTCGCCCTCATGCTCGATCCGAACGCCGCAGCGATGCTCAAGTTGATCGCGGATAAAGGAATCCCGCCGATGCACGCGGAGCCACCGCCCCAGGCCCGGCTGTCCTATCGCTCGAGGCGCTTTTATGCGCAGCCCGAACCGCCCGTGGTCTCGCTGATTCACGACAAGCGAATCCCCGGACCCGGAGGCGATCTCGGCATTCGCATCTATCGCGGCGCGCCGGGCGACGATACTCGCGGCGCACTGGTGTTTTTTCACGGCGGCGGCTGGGTCATCGGCGATCTGGATACCCACGACATCGCATGCCGACAGCTCGCGCTGGCCGGTGGGTTCTCGGTCATTTCGGTCGATTATCGGCTTGCGCCCGAACATCGCTTCCCGGCGGCCGTCGACGACAGTATCGCCGCAACGCGCTGGGTGCGTGATAACGCTCACTCGCTTCGAATCGATCCGGACCGAATCGCGGTAGGGGGCGACAGCGCGGGCGGCAATCTGGCCGCGGTGGTGTCGATCGCGCTGCGCGATGCGGGCCAGTCATGGCTGCGTTTTCAGCTCCTGATCTATCCAGCCACCGATATGCGCCAGGTGGCCGATTCGCATCGGCGAAACGGCGAAGGCTATCTGCTCACCACCGACGCCATACGCTGGTTCCGCGAACACTACATGGGGCCCGAGGCCGACATCGCTGATTGGCGCGCCTCGCCGCTGCTTGCAGCGAATCTGTCGGGGCTGCCACCCGCGCTGGTCATCACTGCGGGCTTTGACCCTTTGCGTGATGAAGGACGGCAATACGCTGATGCACTCAGCGCCGCCGGCACACGCGCTCAGTATGTGTGCTTCGAGCGGCAGCTGCATGGCTTCATCAACATGACTCGCGTCATTCCTGAGGCCCACACCGCTGTGCGCCTGGCAGCAGACGCCTGCGCGCGCGCGCTGGGCTGAGGCACGAAGGAGGCGGCCACCGCGCGCCGCCTCCAGGCTTTGCAAAGACGCGCGTCAGTCGCGCACTTCGAACAGCGCTTCGATCTCTACCGGAATATCGCGGTATAACTCGGCAACACCAATCGCAGACCGGGTGTGGCGGCCGATTTCGCCAAAAATTTCCACCATCAGGTCGGAAAAGCCGTTGAGCACCAGCGACGGCGTGTTGAAACCCGGGGCACAGTTGATGAAGCCAATCGCGTGCACCACGCGAACCACCCGGTCAAGCGAGCCGATGCAGCCCTTGAGCGTACCCAGGATGTACAGGCCGGTTTCCCGTGCAGCCGCCGCACCCTGTGCCTCGTTCAGTTCCCGGCCCAGCTTACCCATGATCACAGGCGTGTCGGTGAGCGGCTCGATGGGCCCATGACCGCTCATGTGCACATGGATGCCCGATCGCAGTGCGCGAACCCGATTGGGTTTATCGATCCAGGCCGGCGGCAACACGATGCCCAGCTGCTTCAGGCGTTCTTCGGGCGAGACGCCCGGGGGGCAGGGGCCGGCGCTCATGTCCTGCTCCGATCGACAGCGGCGAGTCGTTGCGCAATACCAGACATCAGAGATCACTCCTTCATGGGTTTCCGAAGGGCAATGGTGCCTGATCCGAGGCAAAAGTGAAATCAGCCTTGGCAGTGGGGTTGGCAGGCAGCAGGCATACTCCTGGCCAGAATTCGCATGCGGCAGGCAGCGCATCACTCTGCAGGTCGCTCACCGCTTGCAACGCACTCAATGAACGCCTGATGACGCCTTCTGAAGTTGCCCGCGCCCACGCCCGCGCGCTCGTCAACGAACACGCTCGAGCCTCGCGCTTTCCGCGGCTGTTCTCGCCGATTGCACTGGGCGCGCAAACCAGCAAGAACCGGGTGATGCGCGTGGCCACCACGTCGAACCTGGCCGAACAGGGGCGGGTCGGCCCCAAGATGCTCGCGTTCTATCGAACGGTCGCCGAGGGCGGCGCGGGCGTGATTGTGAGCGAGGCCACCCGGCTGCACCCACTTGAAGGCGTGGTGCCGCACGCGCTGCCGCTGTTTGATCCGGGCGTCATTCCGGGATTACGCCAAATCAGCGACGCCATTCATGAGCAGGGCGCGCTCTTCATCGTGCAACTGAACCAGGGTGGGCGCCAGCACCTGAGCCGCCGCGTGCCCACGCTAGTGGCGCCCTCCGAGATTGCCTGTCCGCGAAGCGGCGGCACACCCCACGCGCTGTCCACGCGCGAGGTCGGCGAGATGGTCGAAAACTTTGTTGCTGCCGCAGTGAACGCGCGCGACGCGGAGGCCGACGGCGTCGAGATTCACGGCGCGCAGGGCCACCTGATCGGTCAGTTCGCCTCGCCGTTCAGCAACACCCGCGACGATCGCTACGGGGGCAGCCTCGAGAACCGGATGCGCTTTGCGCTGGAAATCATCGAAGGCGCGCGTCGGCGACTGGGCGATAGCGCAGTGATCGGCTACCGGATGGGCGTTGAGGAGTTCACCGCGGGCGGCGTAACGGTAGAACTGGCCTGCGAAGCGGCGGCGTTTCTCGCACGAAGCGGCCTGATCAACTATGTATCGCTCAGCCAGGGCAACTTCAACACCATTGAAACGCATCTTCCCGATCGCCATTGGCCGCAGGTCACCTACCGGGATATCCAGCGCCAGATCAAGCAAGCGGTTGGCGACCTGGTCGTGGTCCAGAGCACCCGGATTCAGATCCCCGAGCAGGCCGAGGACATCCTGACCGCGGGCGATGGCGACATGATTGGTCTGTGCCGTGCGCTGCTGGTTGACCCCGAATGGCCTCGCAAGGCGCGCACCGGGCGCGAGAGCGAGATTCGTCGATGCATCGCCTGCAATCAGTGCTGGGACTGGATCACCGGACCGGATCCGGTGGGCTGCGCCACCAATCCGGTTGCTGGTCGCGAACACCAGCTCGGGCGTCTGAAGCCAGCTGCGCATCGGCGCCGCGTCGCCGTCATCGGCGGTGGACCCGCCGGACTCGAGGCCGCCAGAATCGCAGCCGAGCGCGGCCATCACGTCACGCTGTTTGAGAAAAGCGCCATCCTGGGCGGCAAGATGGCGCATGCGCCAGGGCTGCCACACGGGGCCGAACTGAAGCATCTGCTCGACTTTCTGATTCCAGCGGTCAGGCGTCTGCCGGTACACATCAAGTTTGAATCCAGCCCTGATGCGCAATCTCTGATCGCAGACGGCTTTGAGGCATTTGTCGTGGCCACTGGCGCCCAACCGATTGCCCCCGCACTTGAGGGTGACCACTCCGTTCCTGTCGTTGCGGTCGCCGGGCCCGATGATCTCGCGGCACTCGATCGTGATGGCAGTGCGCTGGTGGTCATGGACGAGGACGGCTATTTCTGGGGCTCCGCCGCGGCCGAAGCGGCGTTGCAGCTTGCATCCCGGCGTGGCCAGACACTGCACGTGGTCACGCGCTTCTTTGAAATGTTTCGTGAACTGCCCATGGTCTCGCGCATCGCGGCGCTGCGGGCGCTTGACCTCGGCGGTGCGGTGTTGCACACCTCGATGGCGGTGGTGGGCAGCCGCCAGGGTGCGGCCATGCTGCGCCACTACCTGACCGGACGCGAGCTGGTGATCGCAGATGCCGCGGGCATCGTCTGGGCGGGCCGACAGGAGGCGCGCGGCGGCCCGCTTTATGAACGGCTTCGCGAGCTCGGCTTCGAAACCACCACCTGGATCGCTGGCGATGCTTTCGCGCCGCGACGGCTTCCCAACGCACTGGTCGAGGCGCACACTGCGGCCCGCCAGATCTGATCAACCCCTCACGCAAAGGAGATCCTGATGAGCCTGGTCAAACGCACGATCGACGCGGTAAGCGTTCGCAGAATGATGGACGCCGCGATCGAAAAGTCCACCGCGATGAACAAAGCGATGTGCATCGCCATTACCAACGAAGCGGGTCAGCTGAAGGCCTTCCATGCCATGGACGGCGCGCCGCACCTGTCGATCGATATCGCGCAGAACAAGGCCTGGACCGCAAGCTCGTTCGGCATTGCCACGCATACCTGGTTTGATTTCATCAAGAACGATCCGCCGCTTCTGGCTGGCATCACGCACACGCCGCGGCTGGTGGTCTTTGGCGGGGGCTACCCCATCATTGAGAACGGCCAGATGATCGGTGCGATCGGCGTGAGCGGCGGCCACTACTCCGAAGATATGGAGGTCGCTCGCGCGGCGCTCGATGCCATCAACGCACCGGTTCAGTAATCAATGGAACTCACGCTTGCGCCGCTGCCCTGGGCGATCGACGCGCTGGAGCCGCATCTGTCGGCGGAATCCATGCGCTTTCACTATGGCAGGCATCACCAGAACTACGTCACCCAGCTGAACCGCCTGGTCCAGGGGACCGAGTTCCACGATCGCCCGCTCGAGACCATCGTGCGTGAATCGCGCGGCGCCATCTTCAACAACGCCGCTCAGATCTGGAACCACACGTTCTACTGGTCCAGCATGTGCCCGGGTGGAGGCGGCGCACCCGAAGGCCGGCTGCTCGAGTCCATCGAGCAGCAGTTCGGGTCATTTGCCGGGTTTCGCGAAGCGTTCGTCAAGCGCGCCACCGGAAACTTCGGTGCGGGCTGGACCTGGCTCGTGAAGCGGCGCACCGGCGAAGTTGCCATCATCAACACCGCCAACGCCGAGACGCCACTGGTGTCAGCGCATCGGCCGCTGATCACGATTGATGTCTGGGAACATGCCTACTACATCGACTACCGCAATGGCCGCCAGCGCTTTGTCGAGGCTTTTCTAGATCATCTGGTCAACTGGCGGTTTGCGCAGCAAAACTTCGAGGCGGGCTGAACCCCACTGAGACGGCCTTGTCGGCTATCTCAGTGGTGCTCTTTATCGCTTATCGCCCAACCACACCGCCATCGGTCCGGGTGATCACGATGGTGGCCGAGCGCGGCCGCCCCGCCGGACCATAGGTCGTGGCGGTCGACGTGGTGCCGTTGCCGGGCCACTGGCTCTCGAACGAGAAGGTGGGGTTGCTGCCGAGCGCCGCCGTGTTCTCGCCCGGGTGCTGAATGTTCACAAACAGCGCCTTGCCGTCGGCGCTTTCAGCAACGCCCGTGATCTCGGCGCCTTTCGGACCCACCAGGAATCGCTTCAGACGCGCTTCGCCAAGCAGTCCGCCGACAAAGGTTTCCTGCGTGGCGGTTGAGCCCGATAGCGAATTGGTGATGGTCACCTTCGCGCCATCGCCCACCGCTCCGGGAACAGCCGCCAGCAGCATGCAGTTGGTCTCATCGGTGAAGGCGCCGTCGTCGGTCTCGATCCAGAGAATGCCGGTGGCCTGGCTGAACCAGAGGCCATCGGGCGAGGACAACGCGTTGTTCGCCGACAGGTTTGACACGTTGACGTTGGTCGAGTCCATGTCCTCTTCGGCACCAAACAGGAAGATGTCCCATTTGAAGGTGGTGGCGGTGGCAAGATCGCCGGTTTCACGGAAGCGGATGATGTGACCATTGGGATTGCCCGAGCCCTTCACACCATCCGGGTCCGCGTACGCGCGCGGATTAGCGGCGTCGGTAGTTCCCGGCTTCCGATTGGTCGAGTTGTTATTGGTAAGGCAGAAATACACCTCGCCATTGGCGGGGTTGACCGCCCCCCACTCCGGGCGATCCATCTTGGTTGCTCCCACCGCATCGGCGGCGATGCGGGTGTGCACATACACCTCAGCCTGATTGGCGAAGGCAAACGCGCTGTAGGTGCGGATAGCGGGCGCGTCGTAGGAGAGCTCCAGCCATTGGCCCGTACCGTCAGCATTGAACTTGGCAACATACAGCTTGCCCTCGTCCAGATATTTGTTGCCGGCCGCCATGCCGCCACCGGCGTCCGAGGCCGACCAGCTAGCTGCCGTCACAAACTTGTAGATGTATTCGTTACGCGAGTCGCAGCCCATGTAGAAGGCGAGCGGCTGGCCTGCGCGGGGAATGCTGTAAACGGAAGCCTCATGCGCGAAACGGCCCATCGCCACGCGCTTGGCCGGCCGCGACGTCGCATCTGCGGGATCGATCTCGAGGTTGTAGCCAAAGGTGTGGGGCTCGTTGCGAAAGTCATTGGCTGCAGCGGCGCCGCCTGCTGCGATGTTCCAGCGCTCGAAGCGCATGTCGCCGGTGTCGGCGGGGGTATACCAGCCTTGACCCGTCCGGCGGCCTGCCGCCCCAGCCGGCGCGGTGGTTGCAACGCCATAACGGGTGCGCGAGGCCATCAGCTTGGTGTCAGTGGGCACCGTCGCGCCCGCCGGCATGTTGAAATAAAACGCCCAATTTTCTTCGCAGGTGAGCATCGTGCCCCAGGGCGTACGCCCGGAGCCACAGTTGTTGAGCGTGCCGCGCGCCGTGGTTCCTTTCGGATCAAACTTGGTTGCAAACAGCTGGCGGATTCCATCCAGATGGGCAGCGGGTCCGCGCACATCCACCACGGTGTTGGGGGTGACGCGGCGGTTCAGAGGCGCATCAAGCTTGTAGCCTGTGATCGCGCCATTGGTGATGTTCAGCTCAACCACCGATACGCCGTGATGATTGATTTCCTTGTCCACCTCAAGCGCGGGCCGAACGCCGTCGTCCCAGGCGCCAAACTGACTGAACTTCTGACCGGTCTTGGCACCGGACGTCTGTCCGTTGGGATGAAAGAAATGCGCGTCAGCCGAGCTCTCGTGATTCACCGCCAGCACCGCACGCGCAGTGGCAGTCGTGGTCACCTTGCCATTTGCGTCCAGGTAGAACATCTCCATGCCGTCGTGGTGATCACCGATTCGGCGCGACCAGTCGTCGGCTTCAAGACCGGCATTGCCGTAAGCGGTTTCAGTGCTGAAGAGCCGGTCGCCCGTGGCATGAATGACGCGGGCGGTATAGCCCGTGGGAACCACCACCGTATCAAGCACGCTCTTGGTCACCGGCGTGAATTTGAGCTGGGCTGCCGATAGCGGCTCGGCGAGCATCTTCAGGCCACCCTCATCGCTGCTTGCGCAGCCGCTGACCGCAGGCAGCACGGTTGCCGCGGACAGCCCTACGCCCCGGCGCAACAGCGCCCGACGCGAGGGATCCGCCAGGCCGCGCGCAAGCACGTCCTGAAAATGTTCGTTGTTCGACGTGTTTTCAATGGGCATCGAGTCACTGTGTGTCGTCATGTCGCAAACTCCTGAATAGGTTGCGACAGTGTCGAAACGCTATGTGACGCCGCTGTGAAAATTAAATGAAGAATCGATGACAGCGCGGCAGCGCCCGCGCCCCGCTCATCCGAGATCAGGCGGAGAGCCTTCGCATAAGCTCAAGCTGCGAGTGGTAACCCCGACGACGCCCCCGGGGCGCGCTTCTGCGGTAGCTGCCATCGGCCTCCATCAGCCAGGCGTCAGCATTGTCACCAAGATGAACGGTAATGGCCTCAGCGATGACACGCTCTTTCAGCTTTGCATCGCGCACGGGAAACGCAACCTCAACGCGCCGCAGCAGATTGCGATCCATCCAATCAGCCGAGGACAACCACACGGCCGGGTCGCCGGCGTTGTGAAATACATAAACCCGGCTGTGTTCCAGGAAGCGTCCAACCACCGAGCGCACGCGAATGTTGTCGCTGAGGCCCGGTACGCCTGGCCGCAGTGCGCAAACACCGCGAACGATCAGATCAATCTGCGCCCCCGCCGCACTGGCTTCGTAGAGGGCATCGATGACCTGCTGCGACAACAGCGCGTTGATCTTGGCTGAAATCGCAGCGGGCTGCCCCGCCTTCGCATGCTCGATTTCGCGACGGATCGACTCAAGCACCATCTCAAGCAGTGTGAACGGCGACTGCGCAATGACCCGCAGCCGGCCGCGTTCGCCCAGACCCGTGAGCCTTTGAAACACCTGATGCACGTCCGCGCAGATGTCGGGCTCTGCGGTAAAAAGACCAAAGTCTTCGTACAGTCGCGCGGTGCGCGGGTGATAGTTGCCCGTGCCCAGATGGACATAGCGGCGAAGCACCGTCTGGCCGTTGCGGCTGCGCTCGCGACGCAGCACCATCGCCATCTTGGCGTGCGTCTTGTGACCCACCACGCCGTACACCACATGCGCGCCAACCTGCTCGAGCCGGGCCGCCCAGTTGATGTTGGTGAGCTCATCAAACCGAGCCATCAGCTCCACCACCACGGTAACTTCTTTGCCGGCGCGGGCAGCCTCAATCAGCGCCTGCATCAGTGCCGAGTCGTCGCCGGTTCGATAAACCGTCTGTTTGATGGCGACCACATCGGGGTCGCGCGCCGCACTGGTGAGAAACCGCATGACCGGCGCGAATGATTCATAGGGATGATGAATCAGGATGTCGTGTTTGCGAATGGCTGCAAACAGATCCCGGCCCCTCAGCGGTGCGGCAATCGGTGGCTCGAACGCGGGAAAGAGCAGGTCAGGCCGATTGGCAAGACTGATGACCTGCTGCAGCCGCACCAGGTTCACTGGCCCTCGAGAGCGATAACAGTCGCGCTCTCCAAGCTCAAATTCTTTCAACAGCCGCGCGACCAGTCGCTCGGGGGCGTCGGCCGACACCTCCAGCCGCACCTCATCGCCAAACTGCCGCTGCAGCAACTCGCCCTGCAGCGCCTTGCGCAGGTCGGTCACTTCCTCGTCGTCGACGAACAGGTCGCTGTTGCGTGTGAGCCTGAACTGATGCACCTCCCGAACCGTCATGCCGGGAAAGAGCCTCCCAACAAAGCCCTGCACGATCGAAGTAAGGAGCATCATTCCGTGCGGATGACCCGATACCTCAGGCGGCACGGCCAGTACGCGCGGCAGCGCGCGCGGCGCCTGAACGATCGCAATGCCCGCACGACGGCCGAACGCATCCTCGCCATCCAGTTCAACAATGAAGTTGAGGCTCTTGTTCAGAATGCGCGGGAAGGGGTGGGCCGGGTCGAGCGCGATGGGTGTCAGAAGCGGCTCAATCTCGCGATCAAACACCTCGCTCGCCCACCCGCGCTGCGCATCGTTCCAGTCAACCATCAGATGAATGACGATACCTTCGGCCACCAGCAGCGGCTTCAACGTATCGTTTAACAACGTGTATTGCCGATCGACCAGTGTGCGGGCGGCCTGTGCAATGGCATCCAGACTGGCCGACGCGGCCGCTGAATCGTCGCGTCCGAGGCGCACAATCTGCTGCAGTTCGGCCACCCGAATCTCAAACAATTCGTCGAGATTGTTGCTGACGATCGTGACGTAGCGAAACCGCTCCAGGAGCGGAACGCCCGCATCATCGGCCATGGCGAGCACCCGCTCGTTAAAGCGCAGAATGCCTTGCTCGCGATTGAGCAGCCTGCTGCCAGGCTCTGACAAGAGCGGGTCCATGACGGTATCGCCTGTGGTGATGCCTTTTTTACCCATGGGTTGTGATCATGGTCGGCAACAATGACAGTTTGATGACCACTCGCCACGCTTTCGTCAATGCGCTGTCATACTCGCGCCCGATCATTCTCAAGGTATCGTCGTTGATGTCGGAGCCCAACCTGCTTGCTGCCATTGATCTCGGATCGAACAGCTTTCGGCTATTGATTGCGCGAGCCGCTGGCGAGGGTCCGTCACCCTCGGTCCGCGCCATTGACAGCGTCAAGAAAAGCGTGCGGCTTGCCGCAGGCCTTGATACCGACCGCTGGCTCGATGCCGATTCCAGAATGCGGGGGCTGGAGGCGCTCAGCGTTTTCAGTAACCGGCTCCGCGCCTTTGCGCCGCAGGCGGTTCGCGCGGTGGCCACCAATACGCTTCGGGTGGCCCGCAACGCCGCAGACTTTCTGGCCGATGCGCAAGCCGTGCTGGGTTACCCGATCGAGGTGATCTCCGGACAGGAGGAAGCGCGACTGATCTGGGTGGGCGCCTCGCACGCGCTTGCCGATCAGCGTCGGCGACTGGTCATCGATATCGGCGGTGGCTCCACCGAGTGCATTCTCGGCGCTGGCAGCGACCCGCTGATGCTTGATTCGATCGACGCAGGCTGCGTGAGCGCAACCGTCACGCACTTTGGTGGCCGCCGCGCGGACGAGCGAAGCTTTGAGCGAGCCACTCGCCAGATCAAGCAGACATTTGCACCCGTCGCGCGGCGCGCGCGCGCGCTCGGCTGGGAGCATGCGGTGGCCACCTCGGGAACCGCCAAGGCGCTCACTCAGATCGCGCGGTCCGTATTCGGTGAGCCAGGCCTTGATCGGGTGGCGCTCGAACGAATGCGGCAGGCACTGTTTGCGGCATCCCTTGATGAGTCGCCGCTATTTGCGCAGATCAAGTCCGATCGCCGTGCGGTCATTGCGGGCGGGCTCGCGGTCATGACGGCAGTCTTCGACGAGTTCGCGCTCGATTCGATCGACTACTGCGAGGCGGCATTGCGCGATGGCATTCTGATCGAACTGTGGTCCGAGCGCTCGGGCCGCGACGTGCGAGAGCAGACGGTGGAGCGCCTGGAACATCGCTATCGGCTCGACCAGGCCCGCGGACGGTGGCTCGCCGATACGGCCTGCGCGCTCTACGATCAGGCTGCACGCGCGATTCGCGAGGAACGGCTGGAACGTCGCGCGCTGCTTGGCTGGGCAGCCAGGCTCGCCGATGCCGGCCGCGTCATCAGCGAAGAAAACCACCATCGGCACGCGGCCTACATGCTTCGCAATGCCGACATGCCGGGCTTTAACGAAGCAGAGCAAACCGCGCTCTCGGCGCTGGTGCTGGCCCAAGCCGGCGGGCTGCGAAAGCTGTGCGGCATGGTGTCGGGTGAGCTTGGCTGGCTGTCGGTGCTAGCGCTCCGCCTGGCGGGGCTGCTCGAGCGACATGCGCGCGGCGATCCGTCGCCACCCCCGCTGCCAGCGCTGTTCTTCAAACAAGGTCTTGCCCGCATCGAGATCAGCCGGGAATGGCTTGCCACGCATCCCGAGGCGCGTGATGCGCTGATTGACGAATCGGCTCGCTGGATCGATCAGCGTCTGCTTGCTGAGTTTGAAGTGCGGGAGTTGTAGACACTCGTTGCGGTGCGCAGCGTCCGCATCAGGCCAGGTCTGGCCCGATGGCGGCTCGAAGAAACACCGGCGACTCAAGATCTGGCGACCGGCTGACCAGCCACACCAGGCTGCCCTTCCTGACCGTCCATCGCTGGGGTACCTGTGCAGCGCCAAGCGCGAGACTGAAGGCCTCGCCAAGCGACGGCTGATGCCCCACGATCAACACATGGCGATGCCTGCCTTCCTTGGCGTCCTGGCCAGGCCATCCTGCCACCGCCAGCACATCCGCTCCCGTGGCGCCCGGCAACAGTCGTTCATCGAGTAGAACCTTATGCGCCAGCGCATCGGCGGTTTCGCGGGCGCGCGGCGCCGGGCTGCTAAGGACCAGGCAGCGCTCAGGCAGTCTTGACTGAAGCCAGCGCGCAACCCGCGCGGCCTGCCGGCGCCCACGATCGGTCAGGCGCCGCTCAAGATCATCCTGCGGATCGGTCACCGAATCGCCAGCGTCGGCGTGTCGCCACAGAATCAGTTCCATCGCTGCGTAGACCCGAGTCTTAAACCCGCAAACGTCGCGCGCAAAGATTACGGTTTCGTGACATCGCGCTGCAGCCAGACATATTTGGCCATCAGCTGGTCGCGCGTCTCGCGCCAATCGGGGTTGAACGGAATGCAGGCAACCGGGCAAACCTGCTGACACTGCGGCTCGTCAAAATGCCCGACGCATTCGGTGCAGCGCTTCGGATCAATCTGATAGATCTCGGCACCCATCGAGATGGCGCCGTTCGGACACTCAGGCTCGCAGACATCGCAGTTGATGCACTCGTCGGTGATCATCAGTGCCATGGTGAGCGCCTGCCCGCGATCAACGTTGCGGCGCGCGGCCCAGCGCAGCGAGCTTGCGCGCAATCCACGCCTGGACTGGTGGCGCAACAAAGCGGCTGATGTCGCCCCCCATCAGCGCAATCTCACGAACCAGCGTGCCCGACACGAACATCTGCCCTTCGGTGGGCACCATGAACAGGGTTTCGCAATCGGCCATCATCTGGCGGTTCATGCCAGCCATCTGAAATTCATAGTCGAAGTCGCTGAGGCTGCGCACGCCGCGAAGCACCACCCTCGCGCGGTGCTCCTTCAGGAAATTGACCAGCAAGCCGGAGAAGCCTGTAATTTGAACATTGGGACAATCAGCGAGCGCCTCGCGCGCAATATCGATCCGCTCTTCGACACTGAAGATCGGGTTCTTGCCGCGACTTGCCGCAATGCCCACCACCACCGATTCGAACAAAGTCGCACCTCGGCGGATGATGTCCTCATGACCACGGGTGAGTGGATCGAATGTTCCTGGGTAAACCGCTCTGACCATGACAGGGTTCCTCGTCAGCCAATACTGGCCCGGCGCAGCAGATGATAATGGACCTGGCCCGCGCGCCCTGCGCGCTCAATCCGCCACGGCGGCGGCACAGGGTCAAACGCTCGATCGGATTCCACGTAGATCAGACCGGAATCGGCGACACAGACCTCGATCGCGGGCCACAGGCGCGTGACCCAGTCTTCCGAAAACGGTGGGTCAAGGAACACCAGATCAAAGCGGGGCTCGTCGCGTGCCTTCAGATCGCTGAGCGCGCGCTGCGCGTCGGCCTCGATAAGCGCCACACGCTCGCTCCCCGCCAGCCGCGATAGCGCCTGCGCAATCAGGCGGGATGCAGCCCGATCGCGTTCCACCAGCACCACGCGCGCCGCGCCGCGCGACGCGGCCTCGAGGCCCAGCGCGCCGCTGCCGGCAAACAGATCGAGGCAGCGCCAACCTTCAAGCGACTGACCAAGCCAGTTGAACAAGGTCTCACGAACCCGGTCGGGCGTGGGCCTGAGCCCTGGTACTGCTGGCACCTGTAGCGGCGTTCGTTTCCACTGTCCACCGATGATTCGCACCCGCCCCGGCGCTGCGGACTGCGCGAGCCCACCCGATTGCTGGCGCGCGGCCTGGGCGGGACGAGCCAGACGGTTCGAGTCTTTGGACACCGGGATCTTAGCGGCCAGCGGAACCCGCTGGCGGGGCGCCCACCACCACCGTGACCAGCGCCTCAGGGCGGAGTCGACGCGCAAAGGCCGAACGCACCTCCTCGAGGCTGACCGCTTCCACGCGCTGAGTCCAGCGCTCAAGCCAGTCAAGCGGCAGGCCATAAAAGCCGATGGCTGACAGCTGGGCCAGGATTTTGGCGTTTGAGTCGATGCGCAGCGCGAAGCCACCAACCAGGTTGGACTTGGCCGCCGCAAGTTCTTCGGCACTGGGGCCATCGCGCACGAATCGCTCGATTACCTCACGAACCACGCCGACTGCCTGATCGGCCTGATCCTTTCGCGTCTGCAAGCCCACCGTAAAGGGCCCGGGTTGCACCTGTGGCGAGAAATACGAGGAGACGCTGTACACGAGCCCGCGCTTTTCCCTGACCTCGCCATACAGGCGGGACACAAAACCGCCTCCACCCAGCACATAGTTACCGACCGTGAGCGCGATGAAGTCGGGGTCGCCGCGGGCAATCCCGCGAAGGCCCATCAGGATATGGCTTTGCGAGGCCGGGTGTTCGATGCGTCGTTCGAATTGCTGAGGCGGGGCACCCATCGCGGCGAGCGGCGGTGACGCGATGCCCGCGGGCAGTTCGCGCGTCAGCGCTTCGGCGATCGCGGCGGCGCGCTCACGCGGCACCGCACCGATCATTGAAATGACCGCCCGCCGCGCCGCATAGTGATCGGCATGGAACTGAACCAGATCGCCGCGAGCGATCGCTGAAATGGTGTCGGGATCGGCGTGGCGACCGTACGGATGGTCGGCGTAGAGCAGCGAATCGAAAGTGCGACGCACGATGGTTTCGGGCCGCACCGCCGATTCGCGCAGGCTGGCGATCACTCGCGCTTTCTCGCGATCGAGCACGGGCTGAGGAAAGCTTGGCTGCGAAAGCAGGCGCGCCAGCAGGGCCACCGCTTGCGACAGCTGAGGCTCGCTTGTCAGGCTGCGAAGCGATACCGATGCGCTGTCATCGCCCGCGCTACCGCCCCGAATCGCGCCGGCAAGCGCGAAACGTTCGGCGATCGCTGCTTCATCGAGCTCGGCCGAGCCCTTGGCGAGCAGCGCGTTGACCATCGAGGCGAGCCCCTGTCGATCTCGCGGCGACAGCCGGTCACCCGCATCGAAGTCAATCTGCAGATCGAGTATGGGGATGGCATCGGCGCGCACAAACAACACGCGCGTGCCGCTGGTGGTGGTCCAGGACTCAATGGGCAACACCGCCCAGGCGGGCAGCGCGGCGAGCAGGGCGACGAGCGCTGCCCACGCCCGCAGCTGTAATGAAGCGAGTCGCCCAGACTGTTTGCAATGGAAACGCATGATCAGTGCCGCCCGGAAAAGCCACGTTGCGCCGGACGCGCGCCCGAGAGCGGCTGCGGGTCAAGCGTCACCACGGTCAGCCCATCGTCGCCGAAATAGCGGGCTGCAACCGCCTTCACATCTTCGCTCGTGACCGCGCGCACGCGCTCAAGCAGACGATCCGCATCGGCATGCGACAGGCCGGACATCTCAAGGCCCGCGAGCTCCATCGCCTGCGACATCAGCGAGTCGCGCTGATAGACCCGCGAGGCCACATAGCCGATACGGATCCTTTCGAGTTCGCGCTCATCGACCCCATCAGCCGCCACGCGGGCAACCTGCTCGCGCAAGGCCTTCTGGACCTCCGCCACCGTGCGCCCGGCTGCGGGAACACCGCTCAGCGTGAAGAGGCCGGGCCCCCGACCGGTGAGGCCATAGCCCGCGCCGGCACTGTCGGCGATTCGCTGCTGGCGCACCAGTTCGCGCGTGAAGCGCCCGTTCTCGTCGCCCGCCAGCACTTCGGACAGCATCTCGAGCGCATAGGGCTCGATGCTGCCGTCGATTCGCTCGAGCCTGGGCACACGGAATCCCATCAGCAGGAAAGCGGTTTCGGCGGGCGCCTTGACCACCGCGGAGCGCATCCCCATTTGCTGCGGCTCATCCTGCGGCTTTCGCGCAGGCAGCGCGCGCGGTGCGATGGCACCGTAATGCCGTTCGGCGAGCGCAAACACGTCGGTGGCCGAGACATCGCCCACCACCACCAGTGTGGCGTTGCCCGGCGCGTACCAGGTGCGATACCACTCGTCCAGATCGGGCACGGTCATGGACTGCAGATCGCTCATCCAGCCGATGACCGGCTGCCGGGTGGGCGACGCGGTAAAGGCCACAGCCATCAATTGTTCGAAGACCCGGGCACGGGCTCGATCCTCGGTTCGCAACCGGCGCTCTTCAATGACCACCTCGCGCTCGGTGGCAAACGCTTCGGCCGACAGCACCAGGTTTGTCATTCGATCGGCCTCGAGCGCCATCACCTCAGCCAGCCGCTTCGACGGGATCTGCTGAAAGTAACCGGTGTAGTCACGCGTGGTGAAGGCGTTTTCACGGCCGCCCATCGCAGCAACGCGACGGGAAAACTCTCCCGACGGGACCGTGCGCGTTCCCTTGAACATCATGTGCTCGAGCGCATGGGCGACACCGGTTCGGCCATTGACTTCATCGATCGAACCGGCCCGATAGACGATCAGATGCACTACCGTCGGCGCGCGCCGGTCTTCCTTCACCAGGACTTTCAGCCCGTTGGCCAGGACGCGCTCCTGGGCGACGGCACCGGAAGCCTGGGCAAGACCCGGCGAAACGAGCGCGACTGCAACGAAAAGACCGAATACGGCCTGCCGCACTCGGGGAAAGTTCAGCGCTGATGAGTTCACGGGTGGGGGCGGGGCTAGAATGGAGTGTTGAGTGTAGCCATGTTCGGTTTCTTCCGTCGCAAAAAGTCCCCACCCCCGGCAAGCCCGGATGCGTCCGCGCATGCGGCGGTAGTGGTCGCGCCCCCCCCGGATGCTGCCGCAGCCGCGCCAGGTGCGGAGTCATCCCCGTCGCCTGCCGCCATGCAGGCTGTCGTCCCGGCCGTTCCTGTCGTTCGGGCCGTACGTGCCGGGCCAGCTGGGCTCGCAGCACCGGCTAAACCGCAGGCGCCTGAGCCGGTAGTCCCGCCTCCGGTGGCGGCCGAGGCTCCCGTTGCGCCCTCGCGTGCATCCTGGTTTTCCAGGCTGAGCGCCGGACTGGCCCGCACGCGCAACAACCTCACCGCACTGTTTGTAGGCGCGCCCGTTGATGAGGCGCTGTTTGAGGAACTCGAGACCGCGCTGATCACCAGCGACGCCGGTGTGTCGGCCACACAGTGGCTGCTCGATACGCTGCGGCGGTCGGTGCGGGAGCGCCGGATCACCGATGCGTCCGAGGTGCGCGCCTGCCTGCGAACGCTGATTGCCGACCTGATGCGGCCATTTGAACGGGGCATCGATATCGACCGTGCCCAACCCGTGGTCATGATGGTGGCGGGGGTCAATGGCGCGGGCAAGACCACCACCATCGGCAAGCTCGCGCGTCACCTGCAGCGGGAAGGCAAGTCGGTGCTGCTCGCGGCAGGCGACACCTTTCGCGCCGCAGCGCGTGAGCAGCTGGCCCAGTGGGGCGCGCGCAACTCGGTCGATGTGATCTCGCAACAGGGCGGCGACCCGGCAGCGGTCGCGTTCGACTCGGTGAGCGCAGCGCAGGCCCGCGGCGTGGACGTCGTGATGATTGACACCGCCGGGCGTCTGCCAACCCAGCTTCACCTCATGGATGAGCTTCGCAAGGTCAAGCGTGTAATCGGCAAGGCGATGGAAGGCGCGCCGCATGAGGTGCTGCTGGTACTCGATGGCAATACCGGGCAGAACATGCTGGCCCAGGTCGCCGCATTCGATGAAGCGCTTGCGCTCACCGGGCTCATCGTGACCAAGCTTGACGGCACAGCCAAGGGTGGCGCCCTGGTGGCGCTTGCCCACACCCGGCGGGAGCGGCCCATCCCGGTGGTCTTTATTGGCGTCGGCGAGGCGCCTGAAGACCTCGAGGGGTTCAGTGCCGATGAGTTCGCTGCGGCGCTGATTGGCTGAGCCGAACAGGCCGGTCGATCCGGGTCTGTGATCTCAATCACGGACCGGTAACAAGGCTTTACAACCTGGATCTGGCACTCGCCGGACGAGAGTGCTAATATTTTGATGACTGGCGAGTCAGGAACCGACCGGATCCGTCGCCGGCCACGCCTGAGGAATGCTCACCATGTCCTGGAATTCGACTGCACTTGTGCCGAGTGGCGCCGCCGGCGCGGCCGTCGCGCTGCCGCCAGTCGGGAACATCGACGCGTACATCTCGGCAGTCAACCGCCTGCCGATGCTCTCCGCCGAGCACGAATCCGAGCTCGCAAGGCGGTTTCGCGAAAACAACGATCTTGAAGCTGCCCGCGAGCTGGTGATGTCGCACCTGCGCCTGGTGGTGTCGGTTGCGCGCCAGTATCTGGGCTACGGTCTGCCGCATGCCGACCTGATCCAGGAAGGCAACATCGGGCTGATGAAAGCCGTCAAGCGCTTCGATCCTGAGCGCGGCGTGCGCCTGGTGTCGTTTGCGCTGCACTGGATCAAGGCCGAGATCCACGAATACATCCTGCGCAACTGGCGATTGGTTCGCGTGGCCACCACCAAGGCGCAGCGAAAGCTGTTTTTCAATCTGCGTTCGCACAAGGCGAGCAACCGCGCGCTCACCGGGTCTGAAATCGACGCGATCGCGCGCGAGCTGAATGTCCGCAATGTGGATGTGGTCGAAATGGAAACCCGGCTTGCGGGTCAGGACCTGGCGCTCGAAGGTCAAACCGACGACGGCGAGGAAGACTTCGCGCCGATCGCCTATCTGTCGGCGCCCGAGTCCGAGCCTACGCAGCGGCTGCAGGCTCGCGAATACGATCGCCTTCAGGGTGAAGGTCTGACCCAGGCGCTCGAATCGCTTGATGCGCGCAGTCGACGCATCATTGAAAGCCGCTGGCTGCGCGATGATTCCGAAGGGGGCGCCTTGACCCTGCATGAACTCGCCGACGAGTTCGGCGTATCGGCCGAGCGGATTCGTCAGATCGAGGTAAAAGCGCTTCAAAAAATGAAGACTGCACTCGCCGCGTTTGCCTGAAGGGCGGAGCGCGCCGGCCTCGCTCGCAGGCCGGCGTCCCGCACCGCTTGCGCGCCCGGCCTCTCCTCCTCCATCAACGCCCACCGGCCCGGATTCGCGCACGCCCGATGCAACGCGATTGATTGCCGCCCTACGGGGAAACCCTGGGCGGCATTTTCTTTTCCCGGCAAAAAGCGCAGACTCTCGAAGCTTGTTCCGGTTGTTGGCTTGACTTTGGCGCGCATCAAGTCTCTCGGGCTTTCCTTTGGCTAGCTTAGATGCAGCGTCAATCAGGCCCGCAACAGCGACAGACTTTTAACCCATAACAAGAGTCGGTTAACCGACCGGTGGCTCGATCCAGCGGCCCTAATGGAGGAGGTATTCACATCATGGACATGAACCGGAGGCAGTTCTTCCGGGTCAGCAGCGCGGGACTGATTGGTTCCAGTCTCGCAGCGCTCGGTTTCTCGCCTACCCAGGCGCTGGCCGAAACGCGTAACTTCAAGCTGGCTCGGACAACCGAGACTCGCAGCACCTGCCCGTATTGCTCGGTCAGCTGCGGGATGATCATGTACTCGCTCGGCGACAAGTCGAAAAACGTCAAATCGTCGATCGTTCATGTCGAGGGCGACCCCGATCATCCAGTCAATCGCGGAACCCTGTGCCCCAAGGGCGCGGGCGTGATGGACATGATCCAGTCATCCAACCGGCTCAAGCAGCCGCAGGTCCGCGAGCCCGGCGCGAGCGACTGGAAAACGATCTCCTGGGATGAGGCCCTGACCCGTATCGCCCGGCACATGAAGGCCGATCGCGATGCCAACCTCGTTCTGAAAAACGCTGCGGGCGTCACGGTCAACCGCTGGAACACCACCGGTTTCCTCGTGTCCTCGGCGATCAGCAACGAATCGGGATATCTCTCTGTCAAGATGGCGCGCGGCCTGGGAATGGTCGCAGTCGACACGCAAGCGCGCATCTGACACGCACCGACGGTGTCCAGTCTGGGCCCGACATTCGGTCGCGGAGCGATGACCAACTCGTGGACGGATATCAAGAACACAGATCTCGTCCTGATCATGGGCGGCAATGCCGCCGAAGCCCACCCGTGCGGATTCAAGTGGGTCACTGAGGCCCAGCAGCACAGGAAGGCCAAGCTGATCGTGGTTGACCCGCGCTTTACGCGCAGTGCGGCGGTGGCCGATTACTACGCGCCCATCCGCGTCGGCACTGACATCGCATTTCTCGCGGGCGTCATCAATTACCTGCTGAGCAACAACAAGATTCACCTCGACTATGTGAAGCTCAATACGGATGCAAGCTTCCTCGTCAAGGATGAATACGGCTTCAACAACGGCTTTTTCACCGGCTATAACGAAGGCTCGCGCAGCTACAACAAGGCGAGCTGGGGCTATCAGATGGGCCCCGATGGCTTTGTGAAAACCGACGACACGCTGCAGGATCCGCAATGCGTGTTCCAGCTCATGAAAAAGCACTTCTCGCGCTATACGCCCGAGCTCGTGAGCCGCATCACTGGAACGCCGCGCGATCAATTCATGAAAGTCGCGCAGATGATCGGCGACACGTCTGCAACCGACAAGGTGATGACGATCATGTATGCGCTTGGCTGGACGCAGCATACCGTCGGCTCGCAGAACATCCGCACGATGGCGATGATCCAGCTGCTGCTTGGTAACGTGGGTCGGCCGGGTGGCGGGGTCAATGCGTTGCGCGGTCATGCCAACGTTCAGGGTGTCACCGACATGTGCGCGCTGCCCGAAAACCTGTCGGGCTATATCAACGCGCCCACCGATGCGGACGACACACGCGAGAAATATCTTGCTGCGCGCACTGGCAGGGCCCTGAGGCCCAACCAGATGGCGTTCACCCAGAACCTGCCTAAGTGGCACACCAGCCTGATGAAGGCGTATTACGGCAACGCCGCCACCAAGGATAATGATTTCGCCTACGACTGGGTGCCCAAGCGTGACGGTGCCTACGACGTGCTCGCAATGTTCGAGCTCATGCATCAGGGCAAGATGAACGGTTTCCTATGCCAGGGTTTCAATCCCCTCGCGGCGGTTCCGAACAAAAAGAAATTATCGGCCGGTCTGGCCAAGCTCAAATACCTGGTGGTGTTTGACCCGCTCGAAACCGAGACCAGCGAGTTCTGGAAAAACTTTGGGCCGCTGAACGACGTTGACCCCACGAAGATCCGCACCGAGGTATTCCGGCTGCCCACCAGCTGCTTTGCCGAGGAAACCGGAACCTTCACCAACTCCAGCCGCGTCATCAACTGGAAGGAAAAGGCGGTCGATCCGCCGGGGCAGGCCAAGGCCGACTCCGAGATCATTTCGCGGCTGTTCATGAGGATTCGCGAGCTCTACGCGAAAGACGGCGGCAAGCTTCCCGAACCGGTTGCGGCACTCGCCTGGAATTACTCGAACCCGCTTTCACCAGCGCCTGACGAGGTGTTGCGCGAGATCAGCGGCCGGGCACTGGTGAACCTGCTTGCGCCGCCGGATCCCAAAAATCCCGATGCCCCCCGTGCGGTTCAGGTTGCGGCAGGTACGCAGCTCGCTGGCTTTGCGCTGCTGCGCGATGACGGCACCACCGCCTGCGGCAACTGGATCTATTGCGGTTCGTTCGGGCCCACTGGCAATCTCACCCAACGGCGTGACACCAGCGATCCAACCGGCCTGGGCGTATTCCCTGGTTGGGGGTTTTCCTGGCCAGCCAATCGGCGTCTGCTCTACAACCGGGCAAGCGCCGACGCGCAGGGCAAGCCCTGGGATCCGTCGCGAAAATATCTGGCCTGGAATGGCACCTGGGCGGGTGGGGCCGACATACCCGATATCCGTCCCGATGCCGCGCCTGACCAGAACGTCGGGCCGTTCATCATGAATCCCGAGGGCGTGGCAAGGCTCTATGCCGTCGCAATGAACGAGGGCCCATTCCCCGAGCACTATGAGCCCTTCGAAACGCCGGTGGGCGTCAATCTGATGTGCCCGACCAACCCGAAAGCCGTCAGCAATCCGGCTGCCCGGGTCTACAAGGGCGACATGGAGGCGTTTGGCAAGAAAGAGGAGTTCCCCTACGCAGCCACCACCTACCGGCTTACCGAGCACCTTCACTTCTGGACCAAGCACGCGCGCAGTAATGCCATCACGCAGCCCGCGCCCTTTGTCGAAATCGGCGAAGAGCTGGCACGCGAGAAGGGCATCAAGCAGGGCGACCGGGTCAAGGTGAAATCGAACCGAGGCGAGGTGGTCGCAGCCTGCGTGGTCACCAAGCGGATGAAAGCGCTGGAGGTCAACGGCAAGAAGGTCCATCACGTCGGCATCCCCATTCACTGGGGCTTCAAGGGTGTTACGCAAAACGGCTATCTGGCCAATGCGCTCACACCTTTCGTCGGCGACGCCAACTCCCAGACGCCGGAATACAAGGCGTTCCTGGTCAACATCGAGAAGGCATGAGGAGCTAAGCCATGGCCAGTCTTCAATCTCTGGATGTCGTGGCCCGTTCGGCCACGACCCTGCCGACGCCTCAGGTGCGGCAGGCGATCCCGCAAGTTGCCAAGCTCATCGACGAGTCCAAGTGCATCGGCTGCAAGGCCTGCCAGGTCGCGTGCATGAACTGGAACGATCTGCGCGATGACGTGGGCGACACCGTGGGGGTCTATGACAACCCGGTTGACCTCACCCCCAGCTCCTGGACCGTCATGAAGTTCTATGAGGTCGAGCCCAAGGCAGGGTCACTCGAGTGGCTGATCCGCAAGGACGGCTGCATGCACTGCGACGACCCGGGCTGCCTCAAGGCATGCCCCTCGCCGGGCGCCATCGTCAAATATGCCAACGGCATTGTCGACTTCATCTCGGAAAACTGCGTCGGTTGCGGTTATTGCGTCAAGGGCTGCCCGTTTGATGTGCCGCGCATCAGCCAGAAGGACAACAAGGCTTACAAGTGCACGCTCTGCTCCGATCGCGTCAGCGTCGGCCTTGAGCCTGCCTGTGTAAAAACCTGTCCGACCGGCGCGATCTCGTTTGGCACCAAGGACGACATGGTGGCCTATGGCGTCAAGCGCACAGGCGAACTCAAGGAGCGTGGCTTTGAGAACGCGGGGCTTTACAACCCCGAGGGCGTTGGCGGCACACACGTGATGTACGTGCTCAAGCATGCCGACAAGCCGCATCTGGAAGAGCTGCCCGCCAATCCGCGCATCGATCCGCTGGTGTCGTTGTGGAAGGGTCTTGCCAAGCCACTCGCGGTCGCAGGCATGATAGGCGCCATGGTGGCCGGTTTCTTCCACTACATGAAGGTCGGTCCGGTTGAGGACAAAGCCGAGAAGGAGGAAGCGTGATGAGCAGACTCTTGCAACGCTACAAGGACGGCGACCGCATGAACCACTGGTTCATCGCGCTCACCTTCGTGCTGGCAGCACTCTCCGGGCTCGCGTTTTTTCATCCGTCAATGTTCTTCTTCTCCAACCTCTTCGGAGGCGGAAGCTGGACGCGCATTCTCCATCCGGTGCTGGGTCTGCTGATGGTGATCGGCTTTGCCTGGTTGTTCATCCGCCTCTGGAAGGACAACCTGATCACCGCAGCCGATCGTGAGTGGGCCAAGCACATGGGCCGAATGCTGAGCGGTGATAAAGCCGGACTGCCGCCGGTGGGCAAGTACAACTATGCGCAGAAGCTCACCTTCTGGGTTATGGCGCTGTGCCTGCTTGTGCTGCTGGTCACCGGCGTGATGTTCTGGCGGCCATGGTTCGCACCGTATTTTTCAGTTGAGGCGATGCGGGTCGCGGTTCTGCTGCATTCGGTCGCTGCAGTGGTGCTCATCCTGAGCACCATCATGCATGTGTACGCAGCAATCTGGGTCAAGGGCACCATCCGCGCTATGACGCGCGGCACGGTCACCGAAAGCTGGGCCAAGACCAACCATCCGCTGTGGCACCAGGAGGTTACCAAGGGCCGATAGGCGCTTGGACGGGCCATGTTCTGATGGGAGTCTCTGCCACCGTTCGGGTCATGTCGCCCGAGGAAATCGCCGCCAAATCAGGCGGGCAAACGCCGTATCTGCTGTGGCCCGAGCGCAGCACGCATTTCGCCGAACGCGCAATGCGGCTGCGCCAACTGGCGGCCAATCATCCGATGCGGGATTTCCTGCTGTTTGTGGCCGAACTTGCCCAGGTGCAGCAGACGCAGCTCGCTGCCTACCCGGCGATTGCCCTGCCTGATCCCGACGCGCTGGATCGCGCCGCCAACGGGCTTGCGCCACCGCTCGCAGCCATTGACTGGCCGCGCGACCCAGCCTGGCGAAGCGAGCTGCGCGAACTGCTTACGCGGCTGCCCCAGTCCCTCCCCCAGGCGGCACGCGACACCATCGCGCGTGTTGCCCAGGCCGACGATGCCTGGCTTGAGGCCCAGGCTGACTGCCTGCTGGCGGGCGTTACTCGCGGGCTTGATCTGGCCGCAGCGCCCCTTGTTGCGGCCGGGCTTCAGATTTATTTCACGCATCTGCTGCTTGCCGTGCAGGAAAGTGCCATCGGCAGAGGTCAGCCGTTTGGCCGCATTGAGGACGAAACCGTGTGCCCCGCCTGCGCCAGCAAGCCGGTGGCAAGCGTCACGCGCAATGCGGGTGATCTGCTCGGCCAACGCTATCTGGGTTGCTCGCTCTGCGGTCTGCAGTGGCATATGGTGCGCATCAAGTGCACGCACTGTCTGTCCACCCAATCGGTCGCTTATCAATCGCTGCAGCGCGCGGCCGACGAGCACGAATCCGAGGCGGCTGCGTCGGCGGTTGCACAGGCCGAGGTCTGCGACGGCTGCGGGCACTACCTGAAGATATTCCACTCCGACCGCGACCCGCATGTCGACGCGGTCGCCGATGATCTGGCAACGCTCACACTCGATTTGCTGGTGTCCGAGTCGGGTAGCCGCCGACACGGTGTGAACCTGATGCTGCTCTTTGGCGAGCCAGAAGGCGACTCGGCAGCGCAGGCCGAGCCGGATCCGCCAGACCCCGATCCTCGGTAATGCACAGGCCCACGCAATCCGTCGTCGACGGTTCGAAGGCCAGCCCGAAAGACCTGCCCTCGATTGACCGTCTGCTGCGTTCTTCCACCGGTGCAGCGCTGGTCGCCGAGCATGGCCACACGCTGGTGGCGGGCGAAGCACGCGATCTCCTGCAGACACTTCGAGGGCGAGCGCGAGACGGCACTTTGCTCGCCACCGATCTGCTAAGCGAGCCACTCGGCGCAGCACTTCAGGCACGCATTCAAGCGCGCCTCGCGCCCAAGCTGCGGCAGGTCATCAATCTCACCGGAACGGTGATTCACACCAACCTCGGCCGCGCACTGCTCGCGCCAGAGGCGCTGGCCCATCTCGCGGCGGTGATGGCTGGCCCCAACAACCTGGAGTATGACCTTGACTCGGGCGGGCGCGGCGACCGGGATTCGATCGTCGAGGAGCTGCTCTGCACGCTCACCGGGGCCGAGGCGGCGACCGTGGTCAACAACAACGCCGCCGCGGTCGTGCTCACCATCGCGGCGCTTGCGCGCGGTCGCGAGGTGATCGTGTCGCGCGGCGAGCTCGTGGAAATCGGCGGCGCGTTTCGAATGCCCGATGTGATGAAAAGCGCGGGTGCCAGGATGGTTGAAGTCGGCACCACCAATCGTACCCACGGCCGTGATTACGCTGCCGCCATCGGGCCCAAGACCGCGCTCCTGATGAAGGTGCACACCAGCAATTACGCCATCCAGGGTTTCACAACCAGTGTCGACGAAAGCGAGCTCGCCGCGATCGCGCGTGCGCATGGCGTTCCGCTCGCCACCGACCTGGGCAGCGGATCACTGGTTGATCTGGCGCGCTGGGGGCTGCCTCGCGAGCCGCTGCCACAGGAGAAGCTGGCGGCCGGCTGCGACGTGGTCACCTTCAGTGGCGACAAGCTGTTGGGCGGTCCTCAGGCAGGCCTCATCGTGGGCTCGCGCGCAACGATTGACCGTATTCGTCGACATCCCATGAAGCGCGCATTCCGGATGAGCAAGCTGCCGCTTGCAGCGCTTGAAGCGACGCTGCGGCTTTATCTGCGGCCAGAGCGTCTCGAGCGCGACCTGCCAACCCTCAGACACCTCACCCGCCCACTTGAGGAGATTCGGGCTGCAGCCCAGCGCCTCCTCCCAGCAATAGCCCAGGCACTCGCACCGCGTTATCGCGTGCAGTGCTGCGAGCTGAAGGGCCAGATCGGCTCGGGCTCGCTTCCGGTGGAGAGTCTTGCTTCGGCGGGGCTCGCCATTGGGCCCGTTCAGGCGCGCGGGGCAGGCCGTGCGCTGGAGACGCTGGAGTCGGCGCTGCGTGCGCTTGAGCAACCGGTGATCGGGCGAATCTCCGAGCAGCGGCTGCTGCTCGATTTGCGCTGCCTCGACGATGAGGCGCAACTGCTCTCGCAACTTCCCGCGTTGTCGCGGCAGTTGTCGTGATTGTCGGTACCGCGGGTCATATCGACCACGGCAAGACCACGCTGGTGCGTGCGCTCACCGGCATCGATACCGACCGATTGCCCGAGGAAAAGCGCCGCGGCATCAGCATCGAGCTTGGCTATGCGTTCTTTGAGTCTGCTCAAGGCTTGCGAATTGGCTTGATCGATGTGCCAGGCCATGAGCGGCTGGTGCACACCATGTTAAGCGGCGCCACCGGCATTGATCATGCGCTGATGCTGGTGGCCGCCGACGACGGTGTGATGCCGCAAACGCGCGAACACTTTGCGATTCTCGATCTGCTTGCCGTGTCAACAGCGAGCTTCGTGATCACCAAGTGCGATCGCGCGGATCGCTCGCAAATCGACACGGTGCGTACGCAAACCGAGCAGCTTGCATCCGGCTCCCGATTCGCTCGCGCGCCGATCTTTGAAGTCAGTGCGGCAACCGGCGATGGCCTCGCAGCACTGCAAGGCCATTTGAGCGAGCTCGCGTCCCAATCCGCCCCGAGCGATCGCGCATCCGACGGCTTTCGAATCGCCATTGACCGCGTCTTCGTGATCGACGGTTCCGGCACGGTGATCACCGGAACGGTTCATGGCGGCCGCGTGGCCATCGGCGACGAACTGGTGCGCGCGCCAACCGCCGGCACCGAGCTGCGTGCGCGGGTTCGCAGCATTCACGCACAGAATCAAGCCGCTGACACGGCGCGCGCTGGAGAGCGGTGCGCGCTTGCACTCGCCGGGGTCAGTCGCGATCAGCTTCGGCGCGGACAATGGCTGGTGTCACCGGGCATCGCGCTGTCGACCCAACGCATTGACGCCGCGATCACGCTCTGGAAAGACGAGCCCCGGGCACTTCGCGCCGGAACACAGGTGCATGTGCATCTTGGTGCCACGTCGGTCACTGGATCGGTCGCGCTGCTCGACGCAGGAGACAGCCTCGCACCGGGCGCGCACGCGCGGGTGCAGCTGGTGCTGCACGAGCCGGTCGCGGCCTGGCGTGGCGACCGCGTGGTGCTGCGCGACGCCTCGGCGAGCCGCACGCTCGCAGGCGGCAGTGTGCTGGATCCGTTTGCGCCCGCCCGCTATCGACGCACCCCGCAACGGCTTGCCGAACTGACCGCGATCGACATCGCCGATCGCGCGGCCAGGCAGTCGGCGCTGATCGCAGCCGCTCCGCATGGAATCAATCTGACGCAGCTGTATCGCGCGGAAGGCGTGCTGTCTCAGCCCGAAGCGCATCCCGCGCACCACAGCGAGGACGCCGGCACATTCGATGCAGGCGCAGACATCATTGAGCGCGATGGCGATACCACCCTGGCCCTCAGCGCGACGCATGCGACGCTTTATGCCGAGCAGCTGATGATTGCGCTTGGGCGCTTTCACGAACAGCATCCCGATGAGCTTGGCCCCGACATCGCACGGCTCCGGCGGCTGACCGCACCGCGGCTCCCGGATGCCCTGTGGCAGGCGCTCGTCAGGCGCATGCTGAAAAGCGGTGCGCTCGCCCGTCGCACAAGCTTCATCCATCTGCCCGAGCATGGTGTGCGCCTTTCAACCGTTGATGAGCGGATCGCGCAACTGATCGCGCCACTGCTGGCTGCGGCAGGCTTTGAGGGCGCCTGGGCCCGTGACCTTGCGCGCGATACAGGGCAGAGCGAGCCACTGCTGCGGGTTGCGCTGTCTAGGCTTGCGCAGCGCGGGGATGTGCATCAGATCGTTCGCGATCTCGTCTACGATACGCCCACCGTGCACCGGCTCGCGGCGATCGCGCGCAGCCTGGCCGCAGAGCGCGGTGCCATCACCGCAGCGGCCTTTCGCGACGGTACGGGTCTTGGGAGAAAGCGGGCCATTCAGATTCTCGAATTTTTTGATCGGGCCGGATTGTTGAGGCGGGTCGCAGACGAGCACCGTCTACGATCCGACAGTCGTCTGTTTACCGAATGATCGGAGTACAACGCAGCAGTCATCACGCATCACGGAGGGGAAACGATCCTGGTGGATCGGCCGGGCTTCAAACCCGGTGGGCGACGCCACGCGTTGCCGGGTGGGTTCGACTCCCATTCCCCTCCGCCACCTCCTGCGAAGACTGCGGGCTCAGACCATGACGACACCGCGCTTTGGCGAACTAAGCTTCCCAGCTGATCTGTACTACCTGATCGAGCATCAGGTGTGGGCCCGGTTCGATCCTGATGGCCTTGCAACCGTCGGCATCACCTCGCTCGGTATTGCGTTAGCCGGTGAGATCTACATGTGTCGCGCAAAGACCCTTGGCATGACCGTCGAACAGGGCAAGTCGATTGCCGTGGTGGAGCTTGCCAAGTCGATCGTCTCGGTCAAAACACCGCTGACCGGCACGGTCATGCACACCAATCCGCGTCTGCCTGACACGCCGGAGATCGTGCACGCCGATCCGTATGGCGAGGGCTGGATCGCACGGCTTGCGCCCAGTCGTCCGGATGCCGAACGGGCACTGCTGCTTCACGGCGATGCGGTCCCCGCTGCGATGGCCGAGCATGCGCGCCTGTACCGGATCGACTGACCATGCCCGGCACCCCGCGCTCAAGCCCGGTCACCCCGCCCGATCAGATGCGATCCGATCCGCCCCCAGGCACGGCTTCGTCCGGCTTTATCGCGCACCAGGCCGCGGGCATTGCGATCCTGCTCTGGTCGGCGGACCCCGCTGTTCCGGGGCGCCTGGCCACGCCGTTTTTTCATGCCGCGGCCGCAGCGGCGATGGATATTCCGGTCGAAATCTATTTCAGCGCCGCCAGCGTTCAGCTGCTCGCCCCGGATGTCGCAGCCAGGCTGACGCCCAACCCCGACCATCCGAAGACCGTGCTCGACTCGATCCGCGAGGCGGTTTCACTCGGGGCGCAATTATTTGCCTGCAGCGACGCACTGGTCGCCCATCGGCTCGACCAGATAACCCTGATCCCCGAGTGCAGCCGACGCGGCGGGGCAGTGCAATTCATGGTGCGAGCCGCCGACCTGCGCTGGCGCGCACTGGTATTCTGAGTGCCGCATCCTGACTGCATCCCGCTCGAATCCCCTGTTCATGCCACCGTCTGATCGCTCCGATTTCGTTGCTGTGCTCACCAGCCGCCATTCGCTTGGCATCAAGCATCTGGCCGAGCCAGGCCCGGATGACGATGCGCTGTCGCAGATGGCCGCCGCGGCGCTCAAAGCACCCGATCATGCCGAGCTGGTGCCGTTCCGATTCAGCGTCATCCGAGGCAGCGCACGTGATCGACTCGCACAGCTGTTCGACCAGGCCGCGCGCGAGGCAGGCAAGAACGAAGCCGGCGCGCTGCTCGATGCCGAGCGGGCGCGGCGCGCACCGGTCACAGTGGCGCTGATGGCGCGAATCGATCTGGGCCATCCGCTGGTGCCCGCGCACGAACAATGGATCGCGGTAGGCGGAGCGCTTACCAATTTCCTCAATGCAGCGCACGCAATGGGCTACGCCGGCAAGATGCTGTCCGGCGCCAAAGTCCGTGATCCGTTGCTGGCCCGCGCGTTTTGCGCACCGGGCGAAGCGCTGGTCGGCTGGATTGCACTCGGCACTGCAACGCGTCCACCATCAACCCGCGCCCCGAAAGCACTGGCCCGCGATATCTGGTCCGACTGGTTGGGCGCGTGATCCCCGCGCCATTCCAAAACAGCGCGGCCCTGCTGGCGCTGTTCTTCAATGCCACGATCTGGGGTCTGTCATGGTGGCCGCTTCGCTACCTGGCCGAGCGTGGTCTGCACGGTCTGTGGGCCACGGCGATCGTGTTTCTGATCGGCAGCCTCGGCCTTGCGCTGATCTGGCGATCTGCGGTCACACGGCTCCTGCAGGATCGGTCGATGTGGGTGCTCGCTCTTGCCGCTGGACTCACAAACGCTTGCTTCAACTGGGGGCTTACCGCGGGCGAGGTGCTGCGTGTGGTGCTGCTGTTTTACCTGATGCCGGTCTGGACCATGCTGCTCGCGCGCTGGTTGCTGGGCGAACCCATCACCGCCGGCGCCAGCCTGCGCGCACTGCTTGCCATCGCGGGCGCAGCAACGGTTCTTTGGGAGCCGGGTGCCGGGGTTCCCTGGCCCACATCGCTGGGCGACTGGCTTGGCGTGATCGGCGGCGCGTCCTTCGCCTGGCTCAACGTGCAACTGCGAGGTCTGGGCGAGACACCTGCCAGCGCCAGGGCGCTTTCGATGAGTGTGGGGTCGGCAGTGGTTCCGGCAGTCGTGGGCGGCGTGTTGGCGCTGGTGGGGATGATCAGCCTGCCGCCCCTCAGCTCGCCCGCGTGGCTGCCCGGCTCGGCGGTGCTCGCGGTCATACTGCTGGTCGCCAACGCGGCGCTGCAGTACGGCGCGCCGCGCCTTCCCACCCGGGTCACCGCCATCGTGATGCTGACCGAGGTGCCTGTCGCCGCCCTGTCAAGCGTCCTGATCGGTGGCGAGACGCTCCGCCCGCAGGTGCTGGTGGGGGGCGCACTGATTGTGATATCCAGCCTCGCTGCGGCGCTATCGATGCGCAGCCGCGGAACTTCAGATTAAACCGCTGGCGCCGGGAAGTGGTCACGCGGGGACGCCCGCCTCAATGCGGGTGTTGTGCGGAGCCTCAGCGCTCGTCGAGCAGGCGTCGCAGATCGGCCTCGATCGTGTCGGCAGGGCTGCCATGACGGATCATCAGCCGCACGCGTGAACGCCGGTCAAATACATAGCTTCCCGCGCTGTGATCGACGGTATAGCTGCCAGGCGTTTTGCCTGGCACCTTCTGGGTGACGATCCGAAAGGCGCGCGCGGTTCGCGCAGTGGCCTCGGCATCGCCCCACAAGCCGACGAAATCGGGATGAAACGCGGGCACATAGTGCGACAGCAGCTCCTGCGTATCGCGCTCGGGATCCACGGTAATGAACGCAACCCGCACCTGTTGCGACAGGGGCCCCAGCCGTCGCATGACCTCGGCCATTTCCGCCATGGTGGTGGGACAGACGTCAGGGCATTGCGTAAATCCGAAAAACACCACCAGCAGCTTGCCCGAAAAATCTTCGAGCCGGGTTTTACGACCCAGATGATCCGTGAGTTCGAAGCCTTTTGCGAAGTCGGCGCCGGTGATGTCTATTGCTCGAAAGCCCTGCTTGCCCCGATCACATCCGTAAAGAAGCGGCGGCAACCCAGGCGCGAGGCTGCGGGCAAAGGCCCATCGCGCGCCGATCAGGCCCGACCCCAGCAGCCAGTTGCGACGCGGGCGCGAGGCCGGGGCATGGCGCAATGGAGCCATGGCAGGCAACCCCCGCTTCAACGCAGATAGTGATCGATCAGCAGCGCACCAAACAGCGCCGACAGATAGAAGATCGAATAACTGAAGGTTCTGCGCGCGAGCGCATCGGAGTAATTGCGCCAGAGACGCCAGGCATACCAGAGGAAAACCCCGCCGAGCGCAAGCGCACTCGCCAGATAGAAGAGGCCACTCATGTGGATCATGAACGGCATCACCGACACCGCGACCAGCAACACGGTGTACAGCAGCACATTGAGTCGCGTGAACTCGGGGCCATGCGTTACCGGCAGCATGGGCAGCCCTGATCGGCGATAGTCTTCAATACGGTAGAGCGCAAGCGCCCAGAAGTGCGGCGGGGTCCAGACGAAGATGATCAGGAACAGCACCAGCGCGGGCGCCGTGACTTCGTTGGCAATGGCCGCCCAGCCGAGCACCGGCGGCATGGCGCCCGAGGCCCCGCCGATCACGATGTTTTGCGGTGTGGCAGGCTTGAGCAACACGGTGTAGATGACCGCATAGCCAATGAACGTGGCCATGGTGAGCCACATGGTAAGCGGGTTGACCACCCAGTAGAGCAGCACCGCGCCCAGCCCGCCGATGATGCCTGCGAACACAATCGTGCCTGTGACGCCGACCTCGCCGCGCGGCAGTGGCCGCGCACGGGTTCTCGCCATCCGGGCGTCGATGCTGCGTTCGATCAGGCAGTTGAAGGCAAAGCCTGCGCCCGCCAGCAGCGAGATGCCCGCAAGCCCTGCCACCAGCACGCTCCAGGGGAGCGGTCCGTCGGTGGCAAGCAACATGCCGATGAGGGCGCAGAACGCCGCCAGCAGCACCACCCTTGGCTTGGTGAGGGCGACATACTGGAGGGCGACGTGTCGCCAGCTGGCCGGGGCGTTACGGGTAAGTTGCATCGGCGAGGTTGGTAGGTGCGAAGGTCGATGCGTGCTTGGGGTGAATCGCCTGAGTCGGTCTAGTGCGAACGACAGGCGTGTGAAACCCGGTAGTTTAGCATCACGACCAGGGCCAGCAGCACGGCGGCCCCCCCGGTGTGCGCCACCGCAATCGAAATTGGCAGGCTGAACCAGACATTGGACAGGCCGAGTGCGAACTGAATCGCCAGCATCATGAGGAGCGCCAGCCCGAAGCCGCGTGCACCGGCCACCCGTCGCAGCCGCATTGCTACCCAGCCCACCCATGCCACCACGCAGATCGCGCCGATCCGGTGCATCAGATGAATGGCGGTGAGTGCCTGAGCAGGGAGAAATTCGCCGTCATGGGTGCGGCCAAGCTCCCGGAATACATGGAAGGCGTCCTTAAAGTTCATGTCGGGCCACCAGCGGCCCTGGCAGCGCGGCAGATCGGTGCAGGCAAGCGCTGCGTAGTTGGTGCTGGTCCAGCCGCCCATCACAATTTGCAGCGCCACCAGTACAAGCGCCGCAACCGCCACGCCGCGCAGCCGGGCAAGCGCGGCTTCATCGACGCCAGACCAGTACGGCTGCTGACGTTGCCAGAGCCAGACGAGTAGCGCGAAGGTGAGCATGCCGCCCGCCAGATGCAGGGTGACCACGGCGGGCTTGAGCAGAAGCGTGACCGTCCACATGCCGAAGATGCCCTGCATGATGACCACGCCCACCAGCGCAATCGGCAGCGCAGGCGACTGGCCGAGCTGCCTTCGCGCTCGCCAGGCGATCACGGCGATGGCGATGATCAGCAGGCCGAGCCCCGATGCAACATAGCGATGCACCATCTCGCGCCAGGCCTTGCCCATCGATACCGGTCCGTGCTCACCGCCCTGCTGCGCAACCGCCTGCGCGATATCGGCCTTCGCCTGGGCCGGTGTGAGCTTTCCATAACAGCCCGGCCAGTCGGGGCATCCCAGGCCCGCATCGGTCAGTCGGACCCAGGCGCCCAGCATGATGAGCGCCAGCGTCAGCAGCGTGGTGAAACCGATGAGGCGACGGTAAGAGACGGCCTGGCCAGAGCGGCCGCTGAAGGTGGCGGAGACAGTCATGCGATCAACCGATGCGCGATGCGCGAAGGAGTTTGCGAAGGTCTTTCTTCATCTGGCTGGGATCGGGCTGCGCGGGATAGCGCATCATGAGGTTGCCCAGTGGATCGATGATGAACGTGTGGTCAGCCGCTCGAGCGCCCGCAGCGGGCTCAAACTGCGCCGCATGCTCAGGTGCGATTCGGCGCACGATCAGTCCCTCATGCTGGGCCAGCAGCGCGGGGTCGGGATCGCCCGACTCGGTTAGCAGCCACAGCCGTTCGACGCGCTCACGTTCACGACCCGTGGTCAGTCGGACCTGCCGGATGTTGTAGAGCGAGGTGGTGCAGGTGGCGTCACAGGCAGGTGAGCCCAGCACCACCAGCACCCACTTGCCCCGCAGGCTCGACAGCGTCTCGCGAGATCCATCAGGCCGGCTGATCGGAAGGTCGGCGACGGGGCGTTGCGGCTCGACCAGATCAGCGTAATTCACCCGGCCTTCCGGACGGATGACGTAGTAGGTGAAGTACGAGGCGATGACCGGCGACGCGCAGACGAGCAGCACCAGAAGCAGCTTAAGCCGGCCGCGCGAGGCCGGCAGCATGGAGGATAAGGGCGAGGATGTCATGTTGATTGTTGGGCTCGGCGAGCACGCCAGACAAGAAGCAACCATAGGGCTGCAACCAGCGCAGCCATCAAATACCACTGAAATGCGTAAGCGCGATGTTTGTCCACGCCCGCTCCGGGGCTAGGCCAGTCTCGCACGAGACCCGTAGCGGCCGCCGCCTGGGGTGGCTGAGGCAACTCTGCAAGCTGACGCAACACCACCGGCGCAAGCGCAAGACCCGACCAACGGGCCACTGCCTCAATGCTCGCGTTCTGCCACAACCGGTCATCAGGCCCGGGCGGCAAGGCCTTTGACAGCTCGAGCACCTGGTCAAGGTCGCGCTGCGCGAGGGCCTCGATTTCCACCGCCCCGGACACTGTGGGCAACTGGGGCAGCCGGCTCCTTTGTGCCGGATCCTGGGGGAGCCAACCGCGCAGGACCAGAATCGGCTGATCGACCCCCTCCACCGCAAAAGGCGTCATCAGGTGAAATCCCGCCTGGCCGCGATAACTGCGGTTGTCAACGAATACCGAATGGCGTTCGATATAGGAGCCCCGCGCAACCACGCGCCGGCCGAGGAGCGCCTGAGGGTTCGCGAGCGACTCGCGCGTCAAACGCACAGGAGGCTGGGCTGCGGCGCGGTCACGTTCAAGCTGCAACAGGCGCTTCTCTTCTGCCCGCCGTGTCTGCCAGTTTCCGAGCGACACCGTGAGCACGATCAGCGCAATCGCCGCCAGCGTTGGAACCAGCCGAATTCCCTTCAGCGTCACGGAGGTCACTCCGACCGGCCTACAATACGCAGCTTTTGCTGCTGCCGGAGCGCCGTCTTGAAGATCGTCATCGTGATCGCCTTTGTGCTGATCATCGCCAGCCTTGCTTCGGCCATGGTATTCCTGATCCGTGACCGCGGACGAACACACAACACCGTCAGGGCGCTCGCCCTACGCGTGGGCTTCTCAGTGGCGTTGTTCATATTCATTCTGATTGCGCACCAGCTCGGTTGGATACAAAGCACCGGTGTGCCGGTCGGACCGGGACGCTGACCCCGCAGGGACCACGCTCGCATCCACCAAAGCATCAGGGGCGCCGAATAGCGCCCCTGAACACACGAGCAACCCGCACGCGGGCCGCTGCAGCGATTACAGCCAGTACACCACCACGTAGAGACCGAGCCAGACGACGTCGACGAAGTGCCAATACCAGGCGGCCGCTTCGAACGCAAAATGATTCTCGGAGGTGAAGTGCCCTTTGAGGATCCGAAACAGCACCACCGCCAGCATGATTGCACCGACAGTGACGTGGAAGCCGTGGAAGCCCGTGAGCATGAAGAAGGTGGAACCGAATACGCCCGAGGTCAGCTTCAGGTTCAGGTCCCGGTAGGCGTGGATGTACTCATAGGCCTGACAGCCCAGAAACACCGCGCCCAGAAGAATGGTGACAAACAGCCAAAACACCAGCGGCCCGCGACGGCTTTCTTTCAGCGCATGGTGCGCGATGGTAAGCGTGACACCCGAGGCAAGCAGCAGCGCGGTGTTGATGGTGGGAATGGGCCAGGGACCGATGGTCTGGAAGGTTTCAACGACCCCCGCCGGCCCAAGATTCGGCCACACCGATTTGAAATCGGGCCACAACACGGATTTGTGATCGAAGTCGCCCAGCCACGGCATCGAGATGGTCCGCGCGTAGTACAGCGCGCCGAAAAAGGCCGCAAAAAACATGACCTCCGAAAAGATGAACCAGCCCATGGACCAGCGAAAAGCGGTATCGACCCGCTGGTTGTAGAGACCCGATTCGGATTCTTTCGCCACCGTGCTAAACCAGCCGACCATCATGTAAATCAGAATCGCGAGAAACGCCGTGAACATCCAGGGCCCGTAGGCCGCGCCATTGACCCAGCCCGACATTCCGAAACCAAAGCAGAGCAGTGCGATCGATCCCACCATCGGCCAGCGCGAGGGGGGTGGCACGTAGTAGTAAGGCGCTTGAGAGTGGGCTCCGGCGGCCATTGTTTTCTCCCTGGAAAATTCTCGAATAATCAGGACACGATGAAGCGCACCAGCGCGATCAGCCCAACAACAAAGGCTGCCGCCAGAGCGACCCCCATCAGAATGACAACAACTGGATTCAGCGTGCCAAGGTCGCTTTCGTGTGCCTTGCGACCGCGAACTCCAAAGAACGACCAAAGCACCGCGCGGGCGGTCTCCAGCAAACCCGCACGACGAGCGGGCAACGGCGCATCATGCGACGCCGTCGGCGCAGCAGGTGCGGGCGAATGGAGCGAGTCAGCCACCCGATTTCGGCGCCAAGCCGCCGACCTCGAAAAAGGTGTAGGACAAGGTGATGGTGTTCACCTCGCGCGGGAGCTTGGGATCGACCACAAACACCACCGGAAACTTGCGGGTTTCGTTCGGGTCAAGCGCCTGCTGCTTGAAACAGAAACACTCAAGCTTTCGGAAGTAGGGCGATGACTGCTGCGGCGCATAGCTGGGGATTGCCTGGCCGGCGGTCGGCACCTCACGGGTGTTCACCAGGTCGTAGACAACCGTGATCAACTCGCCGGGATGCACCTCGAGCGCGTTCACCTCGGGCTTGAACAGCATGGTGCCCCGCATGTTCGCATCGAACTCGACGGTGATCTTGCGGCTGCGGTCAACCTGGGTATTGCGCGCGAACTCTTCTGCGCCCTTGTCCCGCTTGGTGATGTCGTTAAGCCCGGTCACCTCGCAAATTGCCTGATAGATGGGCACCAGCGCATAACCAAACCCGAACATCAGACCCGCCATGACGACGAGCTTGCCCAGCATCTGTAGATTGAGGCCGCGCGCGGCGCGGGGCGCGGCCTGAACAGCGGAAGCGGACGGATCGGCAGGAGACATGACCGCTTCTTTCAGCCGCCAAACAACCAGTACTTCGCGATCACGCCGGCAAAAAACACCAGCGCGATCGAGGCGAGCACCAGCGCCGTGCGCAGATTGCTCGGACGGCTTGCAGAGGGCTTCACGTTCACGTTACTTCACAACCGGCGGGGTCTCGAAGGTGTGGAATGGCGCGGGCGAGGGCACCGTCCATTCAAGCCCTTCTGCGGCGCCCCAGGGATTGTCAGCGGCTTTTTCCCCACCCCGGATGCACTTGATGATCACCCACAGGAAGATAAGCTGCGACAAGCCGAACCAAAATGCCCCGATCGTGACAATGGCGTTGAAATCGGCGAACTGCATGGGGTAGTCGGCGTAACGACGCGGCATGCCGGCCAAGCCCAGGAAGTGCATCGGGAAGAACGTAACGTTGAACGAGATCAGCGACATCCAGAAGTGCCACTTACCCAGCTTCTCGTCATACATGTGGCCCGTCCACTTGGGTAGCCAATAGTAGGTGCCTGCAAACAGCGCATACAGCGATCCCGCCACCAGCACGTAGTGGAAGTGCGCCACCACGTAGTAGGTGTCATGGAGCGCGATATCCAACGGCGCAACCGACAGGATAATGCCGGTGAGGCCACCCATCGTGAACACGAAGATGAAGCCGATCGCGAACAGCATCGGCGTCTCAAAGGTCATGGACCCGCGCCACATCGTGGCCACCCAGTTGAAGATCTTCACGCCCGTGGGCACCGCGATCAGCATCGTGGCGTACATAAAGAACAACTGGCCAGTGACCGGCATGCCGGTGGTGAACATGTGGTGCGCCCACACGATGAACGACAGGATCGCGATGGATGCCGTGGCGTACACCATAGAGCTGTAGCCAAACAGACGCTTGCGGGCGAAGGTGGGAATGATCTCTGACACGATGCCGAAGGCCGGCAGGATCATGATGTAAACCTCGGGGTGCCCGAAGAACCAGAAAATATGCTGGAACATCACCGGGTCACCGCCGCCGGCCGCGTTAAAAAACGAGGTGCCGAAATGACGATCGGTGAGCAGCATGGTGATCGCACCCGCCAGAACCGGCATCACGGCGATCAGCAGATACGCGGTGATCAGCCAGGTCCAGACAAAAAGCGGCATCTTCATGAGCGTCATGCCGGGCGCGCGCATGTTCAGGATGGTGGTGACGATGTTGATCGACCCCATGATCGAGCTGGCACCCAGGATGTGCAGCGCGAAAATGCCCAGATCCATGCCAGGGCCCATCTGTACCGACAGCGGTGCGTAGATGGTCCAGCCTGCCGCAGTGGCGCCACCGGGCACGAAATACGACACCACCAGCAGCAGCGCCGCAGGGGGCAGCAGCCAGAAGCTGAAGTTGTTCATTCGCGCAAACGCCATGTCGGAGGCGCCGATCATGAGCGGGATCTGCCAGTTCGCGAAGCCCACGAAGGCGGGCATGATCGCCCCGAACACCATGATCAGTCCGTGCATCGTGGTGAGCTGGTTGAAAAACTCGGGGCTGACGATCTGCAGCCCCGGCTGGAACAGCTCGGTGCGAAGCAACAATGCGTTCAGACCGCCCACGATCAGCATCGCGAACGAGAACCACAGGTACAGAGTACCGATGTCCTTGTGGTTGGTCGCATAGACCCACCGCCGCCACCCGGTGGGGTGATCGTGTGTGTGGTCATGGGCGTGGTCATCATGGTGACCGATCACTGCGCTCATCGTCTGACTCCTGCTTGAATCCTTGATCGTTACGGGTGGCAGTCAATCCGTGCGGACTTACTTGCGGGCGTCTTTCACCGCCAGCGGCTGCACCAGATTGTCTTCAGCCTTGTTGCCCCAGGCATTTCGCGAGTACGTGATCACTGCGGCAAGCTCGGTGTCCGATAGACCCTTGAACGACGCCATGGCGGTTCCGGGCTTGCCGTTCAGCATGATGGCAATATGGTCATCACGCTTGCCGAGCACCAGCTTCGAGCTCTCGAGTGCCGGGAAAGCACCGGCCACGCCCTTGCCATTGGCCTGGTGACAGGCCACGCAGTTGGCTGCATAGACTTTTTCACCGCGAGCCGACAGATCGGCGAGCGCCCACTCTTTGTTCGGATCGTCGGCGCGCGCGAGCATTTCTTTTTTCTTCTCTTCGACCCACTTCCTGTAGTCGGCTTCGCTCTTGGCCTCGACGACGATGGGCATGAATGCGTGATCCTTGCCGCAGAGCTCGGTACAGGCGCCGCGGTACACACCCGGTTTGTCGGCCCGGAACCAGTTGTCGCGCACAAACCCGGGAATTGCGTCCTGCTTGATGCCGAGCCGGGGCACGTAGTAGGAGTGAATTACGTCGTTTGCGGTGATGATCAGACGGACTTTTTTATCGGCAGGCACCACTAGCGGGTTGTCAACCTCCATGAGATAAGTGGGGTTGGCTTCGCGTTTGGCCTTGGCGTCGGGGTATGCGCGGTCGTCGATCTGCTCGCGCGGCGTGGCCAGATTGGACAGGAAGGCGATGCCCTCACCCTCACCCTTGAGGTAATCGTAGCCCCACTTCCACTGGTAGCCGGTCACCTTGATGGTGATGTCCGGGTTGGATGTGTCTTTCTGCGCGATGACTTCGCCTGTGGACGCAATCCCCAGTCCCACCACGATGATGAAAGGCACCACCGTCCAGACAATTTCAACCGTGGTGCTTTCATGGAACTCAGCGGGCTTGGCGCCGCGCGACTTCCGGTGCGCCCACATGGAATAAAACATGACCGCGAAGACGCCGATGAAGATCAGCACGCAGACCCACATCAACATTTCGTGAAGCCAGATTTGGCCGCGCGCAATGGAGCTAGCCGGTTCGGGGAGATTCCACTGGTTGACCTGCGGGCCCCCCGGCATGTCTTTGACTGCCCAGGCCATCGACGCCAAGCCGCCCAAGAGCGCCGCAACCCCTGCGCTCATCACGCCTTTCCTGAATGTTTCAAACATTGTTCTCTTCCAAGCTCGAGACACAGAAATCTTTCAGCCGTCTACCCCTGCGACAGCGCGCCACGCAGTTCCTGAACCAGCGCCGGCTTGCGATGGTCGGGAACGAACCTGCCCACTGCGATCTTTTGTCGCCCTGCCACGAGCACGATCGGTTCACGCGACCGCCCCCGGTAATCCACGCGCACCCAGGACGGGCTCACTTCTTCGACGCGCAGACTTGCGCCGTGGCTCGCCTCAACTCGCAGCCGTCCGGGACTGGCTTCGATCCGCTCGTAGTCCCCCGCATGGCGCGCGTAGCAGAAGAAGGCCGCACCCAGGACGCTTACCTCGATCAGCGCAAACGGCGCCACCATCCACGCACCAAACGCTGCAAAGGCTGCCGCTATCCCCAGGGTCACCGCTGAGAGCGATATGAACCAGATCGCCAGTTGAGCAGGCGTGAGTACGCAGTTGCGACGCAGCGTCCAGAAATGCTGCTGACTCCGGACCTGATACTGCCACTCATACTGCATGACTTTTGAGTCTTATTTGGATCGAACACACCGGTGCAGCGCGGATTATACGGGCTCGTACAGAGGGGCAGCAAATTTACCGGACAGCCAGCGTTCCTTAAGCGCCACCACGTCGCACCACCCGGATCGGCGCCAGACCGTCGGCAAGCCGCCGATCCGGAGGGCACCAGGCGTGCCCGTAAATCAATTCAACGCTGATCGAGATCAAGCCATCCGGGCCCCGAAGCGTGTCGATGGCGCTCAGCCAGTCACGTTGGTGACGCGGCGTAAGCAGCCCCCTGAAACGATCGGCGAGGGCGTTGCCGCCCCAGTGCCGGACGTCAGTGAGCAGCGTCTGGGCCGATCGCCAGGTGATGGTGAGCCGCTCGGTATCCACCACCGGCTCGGCAAAGCCCTGGGATACCAGCGCATCGCCAAGGTCATGCATGTCCGGAAACGGCTGGATGCGGGCACCCAGCTTTCGCAACTCGACGAGGGTGTCGACGCCAAAACACGCAAACGCCAGCACTCCACCGGGCTTGAGCACGCGCCGCCACTCAGCCATCTGCAGGTCGGGGCGCGGGCAGGCATGTAGCGCGAGCACCGACAGCGCGAGTTCAATCGACCCGGTGCCCAGGGGCAGCTGCCCGCGCGCGGCCGCTGCGATCATCGCAACCGGCTGCTCGCGAATCAGGCGCAACCGCGACAGCAGACCGCTGCGGGCCGGGGCGATCCGGGCAGCGGTGGCAGCAAGCGCGGGCGGGTCATCGTCGATCGCAATCAGATGGGCTTCTGGGAAACGCTGCCTGAGCGCAAGCATGCCAGCGGTGGCACTGACATCGGTGACCAGGATTCGCTGCGGCGCAAGGCGTACCGGGTCAAGACGCTCAAGCAGGCCGCGTTCAACCGCCTGCTGTAGAAAATGAGGCGCTGCTGCGCGCGCACGGCGGCGCGTCTGCAGACGGATGGCCAACGGATCTAAGCCGGCAGTGGCATTCATGGCGGCGAAAGTATAGGCCCGCGTGCATCAATGACGGGATGATCAACATCGCTCGCCAAATGGGCAGGCGCTGGCGCTGTGCAATTGCCGGCGTCGCTCTGCAAACCACTGACCTGCTGCTCGCGCGCGCCTGCTGCGGCTGCTCGCAGGCTTTCGCACCGGGGCAAGCCCCCGAAGGCTGGTGCTCGCCCTGCCTTCGCGCCATCACCTGCGAAAGGCCGCGCTGCCAACGTTGCGGCCTTCCATCCCACCACACGCCCTGCCCGACCTGCCAGGCCACGCCCCCACCGTTTGAACATACCGTGGTGCTGGGCGCCTACCAGCCACCCCTTGACCGCGTCATCCGTGCCTTCAAATTCGGCCGCCAGCCGGCGCTGGGGCGCGCGCTGGCGGCAGCGCTCGCGCCCAGCGTCACACAGGCGCTGGCGCAGCGGCCACCAACGCGGCTTCCTCCCATCGTGGTGGCGATTCCGCTTGCCAATGAGCGGCTCGCCGAGCGCGGCTACAACCAGTCATTGCTCATCGCGCGCGCGCTTGCCGCACGGTGCGGTCTCGGGTTGTCGGCGGGCGCGCTGCGCCGAACGCGGGCCGGGCAGCCTCAGTCAAGTCTGTCGCGCAGCGCACGCCAGCCCAACATTGCACACGCCTTCGTCGCAGCGCATCCACTCAATCAGCCGGTTCTGCTGATCGACGATGTCATGACGACCGGTGCTACCCTTGTTGCTGCGTCCCGTGCGCTTCTTGAGGCGGGCGCGCCTTCAGTTACCTGCGCGGTCATTGCCCGCACCCCTGCGCCCGATCTCACGCCATTGCCCGATGTTTCACGTCGTCCTGGTTCACCCTGAAATCCCGCCCAACACCGGCAACGTCATCCGGTTGTGCGCCAACACCGGCGCCACCTTGCATCTGGTGAAGCCGCTTGGGTTTCCGCTCGATTCTTCGCGCATGAAGCGCGCCGGACTCGACTACCATGAGTTCGCCAGCATGCGGGTGCATGACAGCTGGCGCGCGTTGATCGATTGCGAGCAACCAAAGCGCGCATTCGCGCTCACCACGCGCGGTGCGCGCGCGCCGCACGAGATTGCATTCGAGCCGGGCGATTATCTGGTGTTCGGCTCAGAAACCGCCGGCCTGCCACCACCGGTTCTGGCCGAGTTTTCTGCTGAACACCGGCTGCGACTGCCGATGCGGCCCGACAACCGCAGCCTCAATCTGTCAAATGCGGTTGCCGTGACCGTGTATGAAGCCTGGCGCCAGCACGGCTTTGCCGGCGCACGCTAGCAGGCGGCCCGCACAGCGCCGTCACGCGCGCTCGGGACGAAGCCGGTTCAGCAGCCGCTCCAGATCACCGTCGTGAAGCAAGGATGTCATATCCTGAGGCGCGACAAAGCCCGCCTGCACGAACCCCTCGCACATGGCCAGCAGCCGGTCGAAGTATCCATGGGCGTTCAGCAGGACAATTGGCTTGTCAATGAACCGCACCTGCCTGAGCGTCAACACCTCGAACAGCTCGTCCAGTGTTCCCAACCCACCGGGCAGCGTCAGAAACGCGTCAGACAGCGCGATCATTCGGGTTTTGCGCACGGCCATGTCGGGCACCACCTCGAGCCGCGTCAGCGATCGGTGACCCTGCTCCCGAACCAGCATGCCTTCGGGGATCACACCGATCACCTCGCCGCCCGCTGCCAGCGCCGCGTCGGCCGCAATGCCCATGAGGCCGACCCGGCCGCCGCCGTACACCATTTGCCAGCCGCGTTCTGCGATGGCTCTGCCCGCCGCACGCGCGAGCTCTGCATAAATCGGATCGAGGCCCGGTTTTGCGCCACAGAATACGCAGACCGAAAACCGGTTAGCGCTTTCGCTCATGGTCGTTGCTCCTTACGAACCGCCGCCTGGCGCTTCAGATTCCTTCTCGACGCGGCTCTCGCGACAGAAGCGCCAGCACCGCATCGGTTGCGCGGGTATGCCCTTCAAGCACCGCGCAGACGGCCTGCAGAATCGGCATGTCGACCGCAAGCCGCGCGGCCAGATTGCGAGCAACCGGTGCTGTGCTGACGCCTTCGGCCACATGCCCCAGCCCACTGATGATCTGCGCGAGCGGCTCGCCTCGTGCAAGCGCGAGACCCACGCGGCGATTGCGCGACAGGCCGCCGGTGCAGGTGAGCACCAGATCGCCCAACCCGGTCAGGCCCATGAACGTTTCAGCGCGCGCACCGAGCGCCACGCCCAGCCGCGTCATTTCGGCGAGCCCACGGGTAATCAGGGCCGCACGCGCGTTCATGCCCAGTTCAAGCCCGTCGGCGATACCGGCGGCAATGGCCATCACATTCTTGAGCGCACCGCCAAGCTCTACGCCGATCACGTCATCGGTCGCGTAGATTCGGGCCGCGCCATGGTGCAAGGCTGCCACCACCTGTTCACCCAAGCGCGCGCCACCACCCGCCACCGTAAGCGCCACCGGCAGTCCGGCCGCCACCTCCTGCGCAAAGCTCGGCCCCGCCAGCACCGCGCCAGCGACTTGGCCCAGCCGGCTGGCTGCCAACTGATGCGGCAGTTGCAGCGTTGAAGGCTCAAGGCCTTTACAAAGCCACACGAGCGCCGCACAGGTGGCGGGCAGACTGGTCACGAGCGCATCAAGGGTCGGAGCAAGTCCGGCAACCGGCGTGGCGATGATTGCCAACGACGGCTGGTCGGACAGCCACTGGCATGCAGCGTGAAGATCGCTCGCAACCTCAAGTCCCGGCTCGAACACGACGCCGGGAAGGTAGCGTTGGTTCGCGCGCTCGCGACGCATGTCGGCCGCCTGCGCTGCATCGCGCGCCCACAACAGCACCGCGTGGCGTCGTGCTGCGTGCTGGGCAAGCGCCGTGCCCCAGGCACCGGCGCCAAAGATTGCAATTTTCACTGCCTACCGCGCTTCCGGTACCAACACCCTGCTCGCACGAAGCGGCCGGCGACTTAGACCCGACCGGGCACGATGAGCCCTGAGGCTGATGCGCCCGCCTGCTGCTGCTCCACCCGCTGCTGGTGAATGGCACCGAAGTCGAGATCGGCCAGGTGAATCGGCGGGAAGCTGGTGCGCTGAATAGCGTCGGCCACGTTGGCGCGCAGGTAGGGAAACACGATGTTCGCGCACACCACGTTGAGCAGGACGCCCATCTGATCGGCCGGGACATTGCGGATCTCGAAAATGCCGGCCTGCGTTGTTTCGATCAGGAATGCCACCTTGTCGCCGACGCGGGTGGTCAGGGTGACCGTGACTGCGGTTTCAAAGATGCCTTCAACGATCTGCAGGGTACCGACATCGACGGCCACTTCCACCGACGGCTGCTGAGACTCAAGAAAAATCGCGGGTGCATTGGGCATTTCAAGCGACATGCCCTTCAGGTAAACGCGTTGAATTGAAAATGCCGGAGCCTGTTCCTGTCCGCTCATCGGGAAATCCTGGTGGGTGACGGCATCAGGCCGTCGGGGTTGGAAAGAAGGGCTCCTCTGGCGGCCAGCCCACAGCTGCGCTTGGGCTCAGCTGGCTGCCAGCAGGGGCGTCAGTTCGCCGGCGCGGTCGACCGCGTAGAGATCGTCGCAACCACCGATGTGGCGGTCGCCAATAAAGATCTGCGGCACGGTTCTGCGACCGGTACGCGCGATCATTTCGTCTTTGCGCTCGGGCTCAAGATCGATTCGGATTTTTTCGATGTCGGCAACGCCGCGCTGACGCAGCAGCTGCTCGGCGCGCACGCAATACGGGCAGACCGCTGTCGTGTACATCTGGATTCGCGCAGCCATGGCAGTTGGGCCTTTCTGAGGTCGGTTTTTGATTCAGTTCTTGACGACGGGCAGACCGGCCTGGCGCCAGGCATTCAGACCGCCGTCGAGGTTGAAGACTTCCTGCCGACCCGACTTCCGAAGCGCAGCCGCACCCTTGGCAGAGGTCATGCCCGTGTTGCAGCACACGATGACCGGCCGACCCGCAGCGAGTTCGCCCGAGCGCTGATCGAGTTCGGCCAGAGGGATGTTGCGGGCATTGGGCAGATGACCCGCCTCGAATTCGCCCGAGGCCCGTACATCGAGCACGATGGCCTGGGTGTCATTGATCATTCTGGTGGCGCCCAGCGTGTCAAGCGATGCGCCCGCTGTGCGTTTCATGACCATGGGCCACAGCAGCATGGCGCCTGATGCAAACGCAATCGCAATCAGGATGATGTTTTCGGTAAAGAAAGCCAAGTTGGTATCCAGAGAACAACTAAACCGGAAATTATAAGATAGCGGCTGCTCCGTCTGACCCAGACCCCTTCGAGCCACCATGAAATCCCAGATCGTCATGCTTCGCCACGGCGAAAGCCAATGGAACCTTGAGAACCGATTCACGGGCTGGACCGACGTCGACCTTACCCCCCACGGCCTCACCGAAGCCCGCCGGGCCGGCGAACTGCTCAAAGCCGAGGGTTACGACTTCGACATCGCCTACACCTCGGTGCTCAAGCGCGCCATCCGAACGCTGCACACGGTGCTCGACGAAATGGACCGGCTGTGGCTGCCGGTGCTCAAGACCTGGCGCCTCAACGAGCGCCACTATGGCGCGCTGCAGGGGCTGAACAAGGCCGAAACCGCAGCGAAATTCGGCGATGCCCAGGTGCTGATCTGGCGGCGCGCCTACGCGATCGCGCCCGATCCCCTGCCGGCGGGCGATCCGCGCGGCGCCGAGCTGGACCCGCGTTACCGGACGCTGCCAGCGGCCGAGATTCCGCGCACTGAATGCCTGAAAGACACGGTGGCGCGCGTTGCGCCGTTCTGGGAACAGACGATTGCGCCTGCGCTTCGATCGGGGCGGCGGCCCATCATCGCGGCGCACGGCAACTCGCTCCGGGCCCTCATCAAGTACCTCGAAAACGTGCCGGATGACGATATCGTCAACCTAAATATTCCGACCGCCCGTCCGATGGTCTACGAATTTGATTCGTCACTCAAACCAATCGGGCGCCGCTACCTGGGCGATGCCGCCGACATCGAAGCGGCCATGGCAGCGGTCGCCGCACAGGGGCGAGCAAAACCGGCCTGATCGAACGTCAGGGCGGTGGTAACTCGCAACAAACGGCCAGACGGCGCGTGCGCGCAACAAATTCGTGCGCGCGAAGAGCCCTGAGGCTGGGCTGGGCAAGGATGCGGGGTTTATACTCAGTGGCTCGTTAAGTCAGAGCCTCTGCTCGTCCTCTCAGATTGCGGTTCAGCGCCGCGCGCCCCATGAAGTTCAAACTTAAGTCAGTCGGTCTGGTTCTCGCAGGTGCTTTTGCCGGCATCCTGGTAAGCGTTGGCCTGTCGGCCGTTGCCCAGCGCAGCCAGCGCGCGGTGCTGCCGTTGGAAGAGCTGCGCCAGTTTTCCGATGTGTTTGGCGCCATCAAGGCGAACTACGTCGAGCCGGTCGAAGACAAAAAGCTGATCACCGAGGCGATCAGCGGCATGATCTCCGGGCTCGACCCGCACTCGGCTTACCTCGATGCCGATGCGTTTCGCGAGCTGCAGGTCGGCACCCAGGGCGAGTTTGGCGGCCTGGGAATCGAGGTCGGCACTGAAGACGGCTTCATCAAGGTGATCTCGCCCATCGAAGACACGCCTGCGGCGCGGGCTGGCGTCAAAGCGGGCGATCTCATCATTCGAATCGACGACAAGTCCACCAAGGGCCTGCCGCTCAACGACGCGGTCAAGCTGATGCGGGGCAAGCCCAAAACCCCGATCACGCTTACCCTGTCCAGGAAGGGCGAAGCGCGCCCCATCGTGGTCACCATTGTTCGTGACGTGATCCGGGTGCAGTCGGTTCGCTCCCGAGTGATCGAGCCGGGTATCGGCTATGTCCGCATCTCTCAGTTCCAGGAGCACACCGTTGAAGCGCTGGTGCGGCATCTGGAAACCCTCGATCGTCAGGGCGCCATCGGCAAGGGCCTGGTGCTTGACCTTCGCAATGACCCGGGCGGTCTGCTGCACGGCGCGGTGGGCGTCTCGGCTGCGTTCCTGCCGTCCAAGGTCACGGTGGTCACCACCGAGGGTCGCAATGAAGACGCGCGGCGCAAGTACAGCGCCATTCCCGAAGACTATCTGCGCGGCAGCCGTGAAGACTTTGTTGCGCGTGTGCCGGCAGCCGCCAAAAATGTCCCGATGGTGGTGCTGGTCAACGGCGGCTCGGCGTCAGCCTCGGAAATCGTGGCGGGCGCACTGCAAGACTACAAACGCGCCGCGGTGCTGGGCACGCAAACCTTCGGCAAAGGCTCGGTGCAGTCAATTCTGCCGCTTTCGAACTCAACCGCCATCAAGCTCACCACCGCGCGGTATTACACGCCCAACGGCCGGTCAATTCAGGCGCGTGGCATTGAACCTGACTTCATCGTCGAAGAAACGCCCGATGGTGATCCCGCCAGTTTCCGTGTGCGCGAGGCCGATCTGAACCGGCACCTGTCAAATTCGCGTGAGCAGGAGCGTCCGTCAGGCGCCCCGCGTCCCACGACCGATGCCGACCGTCCACGCGAGCGCAAGCCCATTGAATTCGGCTCCGCCGACGACTACCAGCTGCAGCAGGCCTTGAATCATCTGAAGGGTCAGCCCGTCGCCATCGCCAAGCCGCGAACAGGCGATTCCGCCGCGGCCCAACCGACGGGTGGCGCAGGTGGCGCCAGCCGCTAAGCGGGCCCTGCTTCGTTCATGGATGACCGGCAGCTGCTTCGCTACGGCCGGCACATCCTGCTCGATGACATCGGTATCGAAGGCCAGGAGCGACTGCTCGGCGCAACAGCGCTGATCGTAGGTGCGGGTGGGCTGGGGTCACCCGCGGCCATGTATCTGGCTGCTGCTGGCGTAGGCACCCTTCTGATCGCAGACGGCGACACCGTGGACGCCAGCAATCTGCAGCGGCAGATCCTGCACCGCGAACACTCCATCGGGCTTGCCAAGGTCGAATCAGCCGCGCGCACGCTGGCGGAACTCAATCCCGATACTCGGATCGAGCGCATCGCCGAACGGCTGAGCGGCGATGCACTTACGCAGGCGGTGGCCCGCAGCCAGGTGGTCCTTGACTGCAGCGACAACTTCGTCACCCGCCACGCCGTCAATCGCGCCTGTTTTGCGGCCGGTGTACCACTGGTTTCAGGCGCGGCAATACGGTTTGACGGCCAGTTGTCGGTGTTCGATCCGCGGGCGCACGACTCGCCCTGCTATCACTGCGTGTTCCCGCAGACGGAAAGTCTCGAAGAGGTTCGTTGCGCGGTCATGGGCGTTTTTGCGCCGCTTACCGGAATCGTCGGCACGATGCAGGCAGCCGAGGCGCTGAAGGTCCTGGGCGGTTTCGGTCGGCCGGCCATCGGTCGCCTGCTGCTGATTGATTCGCGCTCGCTGCAGATCGACAGCGTGACGCTCGCGCGCGACCCCCACTGCCCGGTCTGCGCCGCACGCTAGCGCGCTCGCGCGAGCGCGCGCACACGCCCCATCAGCGCACTGCCTTGCCTGAAAGGCAGTGCAGCCGCCACCAGCGACACGCCTGAGACCACCGCCACGGGCCAGTAGGCATTGGTCAGGTCATGCAGCAGCCCTCCCGCCCAGGCGCCCAGCGCGGCACCGAGCGCCATCAGCCCAAAGATTGTGCCGTAGATGGTTGCAACCCCGGGCCCGGCGAATAGTCGACTGGAAAGCGCCGAGACAATGGGCCCTCGCGCCCCCTGGGCCACGCCAAAGCAGGCGACATACACTGCCAGCCCCAGCAGCGAACCGGTCAAGGCAACCGCGATCAGTCCGCAGAGCCCGCAGGCGGTCGACAGGAAAGACAGCAGCGCGGTTCGTTGATGGCCGATGCGGTCACTCGACCAGCCGGAGCCGATGATCCCGATGGTCGACAGCAGTCCGGCAAGCCCATAGGCCGACGCAGCCACCAGCGGCGCAAACCCGCCCTCGATCAGCATTGCCACCACCTGCGGTGTGACCAGATAGGAGGCGAGCGCAGTAAAGAAAAATACCTGGCTCAGGCGCCAGTAGGCGGGGTCGCGCCATGCTGCGCGAAGCGCCGCGCGTGCCGGGTCGGATTGAGAGGCGGGCGGCGAGACGGTGGTGGCCCTGGGTGCCGCCGAGTCCACCAGGGGTTCCTGGGGCGGGCGGGACAGCGTTGCCCAGGGCAGAAACGCGCAGACCGGCACCAGGACGAGCGCACCCGCACCCAGCGAAAGCCAGGCAGCACGCCAACCTATCGTGTCAATCATCGCCTGCGAGAGCGGCACCATGACCAGCACCCCGCAACCCGATCCGGCATAAGCGATGGCGATCGCAGTGGAGAGTCGGGCCCGATACCAGCGTCCGATCAGTGAGGCAGCGCACACCATG
>Ga0194118_10000671_pt1 | contig 55038 bp, 38 predicted proteins | sample TA2MahsurfametaG_2_FD_148662 | JGI IMG/M metagenome (GOLD analysis project Ga0194118, IMG submission 148662) | Freshwater microbial communities from Lake Tanganyika, Tanzania - TA2015013 Mahale N5 surface | ecosystem: Environmental > Aquatic > Freshwater > Lake | place: Tanzania: Lake...
CGGCCTCCCGAAGCTTATGGATGATCTCCTCGCTCGTGTATCTCTGCTTCGCCATCGTCCACGTCTCCTGTCCCTTTTTTGAACATTAAACATGGACCAAAAATACCGGGTCAGGTCAGATGTGCTGTGGCGACGCAGTAAACTTGGCCTGCGTATGAACGCCGACGCGGTACGCGCCGTCGACGAGTGGTTGTCGGTGCATGCGGAATCGATTCGCGCGAGATCCTGAGGGAGGTCCTTATGAGTCGCTGGATACTGGCTCTCGATCAAGGCACAACGAGTTCGCGCTCCATCCTGTTTGACCATGACGGGCAAATCGTCGCGATCGCGCAGCGCGAGTTCACGCAGCATTTCCCGCAGTCGGGCTGGGTCGAGCACGATGCAAGCGAGATTTGGTCGACGCAGTCGGCCACCCTACATGAGGTGCTGGAACACGTCGGCGGCTCCGCCCGAGACATTGCGGCAATCGGCATTACCAACCAGCGCGAAACCACCGTGCTCTGGGATCGCGCGAGCGGCGAGCCTGTGGCGCCAGCGATCGTCTGGCAGGATCGCCGCACCGCCGATGTATGCGCGACTCTGCGTGCGGAGGGTCACGAGCCCGAGGTCACGCGGCGCACCGGTCTCTTGCTGGACCCCTATTTCTCCGGCACCAAACTCGCTTGGCTGCTCGATCATGTGCCGGGTGCCCGAGCGCGCGCCGAGCGCGGCGAACTGTGCTTCGGCACGATCGACAGTTGGCTGGCCTGGAAGCTCTCTGGCGGTCGACACCACGTTACCGACGTTTCGAATGCGAGCCGTACCTTGCTGCTCAATTTGAACGGTGACTGGGACGAGTGGATGCTGCAGTTGCTGCGTATCCCGCGCGCGGTATTGCCGCGTCTGCTGCCCTCGAGCTTCGAGGCTGGCATCCGTGTGGCCATTGGCGATGTCGAGGTGCCGCTCACGGGTCTCGCGGGCGATCAACAGTCGGCGCTCTTCGGCCAAGCTTGCCTGCAACCCGGCATGGCCAAAAATACCTACGGCACCGGTTGTTTCATGCTCATGCACACGGGCGATCAACCCCTTGTTTCGCAGCATCGATTGCTGACCACCATTGCCTGCTCCACGACGGCAACCCCCCTGCAATATGCGCTGGAGGGCAGCGTGTTTGTCGGTGGTGCCGTCATCCAGTGGTTGCGGGATGGTCTCGGCTTCGTCAAAAACGCCGCCGAAATCGAGGCGCTCGCCAATAGTGTGAGCGATCACGGTGGGGTGTACGTAGTGCCGGCTTTCGCCGGGCTTGGCAGTCCGCATTGGGATCCGTTTGCGCGCGGTGCGATCGTCGGCATCACCCGCGGTACGACCCGTGGTCACATTGCGCGCGCCGCGACCGAAGCGATTGCATTCCAGAGCGCGGAGCTGCTGCAGGCCATGCAGAAAGACGCTACCGCACCGCTGCGCGAACTGCGCGTCGATGGTGGCGCGTCACGCAATAATTCTTTGATGCAGTTTCAGGCGGATCTGCTGGGCGTCCCCGTGATTCGCCCTGCTGTCACCGCAACCACGGCGCTTGGTGCAGCGTATCTTGCAGGGCTTGCGGTCGGGTTCTGGTCATCAACCGAAGAAATCACCGCGCGCTGGCGCATCGAACGGCGCTTCGAGCCGCAGATGGGGCGCGATGAGGCCGCGGCGCGCATACACGAGTGGTCGCGCGCCGTGGAACGCTCGCTAGGCTGGATCGTCGCCTGACGAGTCGTCGCCTGAGGCCTCGTTGCCTGAGGCGTCATCGCGCGCTGGCCCGCTCTTGAGACGGGTCTGATGCGTGTGACGAAACTTGTTGCCGTAGACATCCTCGCCCTTGTGATAGCGCCGCCCAACGCCATCTGGGCGCAACACGTCGCGCTCCGCGCGTTCGCGACCGAAATCCTGCGCGGCTTGCTGTTCTTCGGCGATTTGCTCGGGCGTAAATAGCTCGCTCGCATCGACGAGTTCGAAATTCTCGACATAGTGCCGCGGATAAGGAATGACGCCGGCGATCACGTCACCGATGCCGATTTCCACGGGGAAGTTTGCGCGGGTCAGCTTCAGATTGAAGGTGAAATCGCGGCGCAGATTGTCCGATTCCGCGACGCCCGTCATGTTCTGCAGCCCATCAATGAAAAAGTTCGGTGGCTGCAAGGTCAGCAAGTTCACGCCCGGTGGCGTGCGCAGTGCGAATGCCGCCTGCACGGTCACGATCCCGAGTCCGAAATTGGAGACGATGGTCTGCAAACTGCCGTGGCGCTCGAGATCCTCGGTATTGTGCAGGGTCACGGTCGTATCCTGCGGATCCGGCCCGCCGTTCCACAGCAGCGTCGCGTTCCAGAGCGAACGCATCGCAAAGCCGTACTGATTGCCGATCACCAGCGGCAAACAAAAATAAGCGTGGCGTGAAAACCAGTCGCGTTTGTTGCGACCGCGAAGATTGATATAGACCTCGCCATGGCGACCTCGATAAAAATCATCGTACGGCACGGCGGCGATCAGGTTTTCGGGGACTTCGATCATCGGCGATAACTCATCCGGACCCGACTCAACGAAACTCGTGGCGATGCGCGGCATCGAAGGTGAGGAACGAGGCGATCGTGTGTCGCATGCCGCGCGTCACCCGGCGCACGCCATGCAGGAAAAAGAGCGTCCCCGGAAAGACAATCAAGGTGCGCGGCGTCGGCTTGAGCTCGAGCCCGAGGTTCGGAAAATAGATTTCGCCGCCCTCGTAATCGTCATTCAGATACATCACGGTGGCCAGATCGCGCCACGGAAACGGATGGGCTGCACCGCCCGGGTTCTCGCTGTCGGCATGCGGCTGCAGCTCATAGCCCTCGGGCCAACGCGCAAAGTTGATGAGATCAGAATAAAGCGGTGGCTGCGGACCGAGTTCGGCCTCGAGCAACGCCGAAACTCGCGCAATGATTCGATCACGCGTACTGCGAAAAATCTCGCGAATGTCGGCGTCATCGATGTCATCGGGCGTCAGCGTGCGCCCTTTCCAGTAGTCCGCGGCGTCGATGCTGCCAAAGGCCTGCTCGTTGCCCATCGCAAACTCTAGCAAGCGCCGATGTTCGGTGGGCTCGAGGAACTGCGGATCGATCAACGGAAAGCTCGGCAGCGCATCGATCTCGACGCGGGAGGCACGCATGTCAATCGCCGGCAGGATCAGGGGCGGCACCATCCGCCGCATCGCTCGCCGCGCGCGCCGCGTTCTCGTTAGCCTTGATCTGCGCGACGCGCATGCGCAGCGTGCGCTCCATTACATCGAGTGCTGCGCCCTCGGGCCAACCGTTGCCGATCATCGACTCGAGCACGGCCTCGGGGGTTTGTCCGGCCTCGATCTGCGTGACCACCCAGCGACGCAGTTCGGGTGTGACCCTGCTGTGGCTCATGGCTGCGAGGATAGCCCACTTCGACGCGGCAGGGGCACTACGGAAAACCCGACGCAGAGCAGCACACCGAGCGGAAAGAGCCACGGAAAGGCCACGAGGTCGCGCTGTTCGGTCAGACCGAAGAAAGCGGCGTTGTGCACGACCAAGACGGCGACCAAGGCAACACCGACGCCGAGCGGCGCACTCGTGATGCGCTCCTTGGGCACGAACAACGCGAGCAAAAAGAGACCGAGCATCGGCCCGTAGGTATAGGCCGTCATCGCAAAGGCGAGCGGGATCAGTCTTTCGTCCGTACCGGAGAGCAACATCGCAAAGCCCCCAAGCACGACCGCCCATCCGACGACCAGCAGGCGCGACAGCGCGACCGCACGCGTCTCGCCGAGCGTGCCCGCACGATGACCCTCATGGAACATTGTCAGTGTCGTTTCGGCGAGCGCCGACAACACCGGGCTCGACATGGCTGCGGCAAACAAGGCAGCGACCATGAAGCCGCGCAGACCGATCGGCATCTCGGAGAGTATGAACGCGGGGAAAATACGATCCACGTTGTTCGCCACCAACTGCGCAAACTGCGGATCGAGCGGATTGAACTGGTAGAACCCCCAGAGTGCGACGCCCACCAGCAGGAAGAGCACAACCACGAGCTCGCCGAAGTTGCTCACATATAGCGCGATTCGCGCCTCGCGCACCGAGCGGCAGCAGAGCATGCGCTGGGTGTTGAGTTGATCAGTGCCGTAGGCGGCGAGATTCTGGAAAGGCATCGCGAAAACACCCGCCCAGAACGTGAAGTTGACGCGTGGATCCGTGGACCACTCGAGGATTCGGGTCTTGCCCTCGGCATCGGCAGCGCTCATCAATCCTGCGAACCCATCTGGGTAGGACTGGGTCACGAACAGCACTGCGATGAGCCCGCCGGCGACGAACATCAAAAATTGTACGACGTCGGACCAGACCACCGCCCGGATACCGCCAAGCATGGTGCTGAGCGCTGCAAAACCGACGCTGAGGAACACGCAGCCCACGAAGTCGAGACCCGTAAGCAACTCGAGCACCAGTGCCACGGCGTAGACACGAACCCCCTGCCCGAGCACCGCGCCAATGAAAAACAACAACGCCGAGAGTTTGCCGAAGACGGGACCAAGCTTGTCGCGAATGAAATCGTAGGGGCTCGCGTAGTGCTTTTCGTAGAGTCGCGGCAGGATCCACTGACCGAGAATCGCCTTGGAAATGAGCCCGGCAAGACAGAACTGCAGGTAGCGAAAATCGCCGTCCTGGGCAAAGACGATCGAGGGTACGCCGATGAAAGTCACGCCACTGACGGCCGTGGCCACGATCGAGGCTGAGACCGCATACCAAGGCAAGGAGCGCGAGCCGAGGAAATACTCCCTCGTGTTGCCTTGTCGATCGCGGACGCTGTGACCGATCCAGGTGACGAGCGCAAAATAGGCCGCGACGATGGCCCAGTCGATGGCGTGAAAGTAACCGTTACCCACGTATGACACGGCGCAAAGTGCGGCCGGAACCTTCGCCGGGATAGACCCGACCGTTGGCGCCCGGATAGGCATAGCCATTGATCAGCACGCGGCGCGGCACCTCTGATTCGTTGGGTGTACTGCCATGAATGGCGTAGGGCCCAAAGAAAAGCACCGAACCAGCTGCGCCGGTCACGGTCATCGCCTGCGACTCATCGAAGGGCTGCGTCGAAGCGCTCGACATGGGGGTGCCGTAATCGAAGGAACTCGAAGACAGCCGCTCGTCGGGATCCCCGCGCACGGCATCACGCGGAATGAACTTCAGCGGACCATTGTCGCTCGTCATGTCATCGATCAGCATGATCGTCTGCACATACGAGCCGCGCCCATTGAGGTCTCGCCAAGTACCGGGACCTTTGTCGCGATGCTGCACGTCCTGATGCCAGTCAAAGGACACGCCATCATGCGGCATCTTGAAATGCGCCTGACAGAGGAGCTGCTCGCAATGCTCGCTGCCGAGCAGATCGAGCGCCGGTTCGACCAGTCGCCGATCAGCTGCGAGTGCGAGCAGATCGGGTTCGGCGCCGCCGGCCCAGACGACACGCTTGACGATGACCTCGCCCGCAGGCGGCGCATCGAGCACGAAATACGCACCGGCATGGTTCTGCGTCGTGCGCAGCTGCTGCGCCTTGGCGTAGAGCCGCTCGAACGCGGCACGCGCACGTTGCATCTCGGCTTCGGTGAACAGCCCCGGCACGACTGTCCAGCCCTGCTCGAAGAATTCCGTGGACTGTTGCGGGGACAGTTGCATGGTCACGCCGTGCGCCGAACTCTGGCAATGCAGCTCAAGCCTTGAGCGACACCAACACCTCATCGAGCATCTTCTTCGCATCGCCGAAGAGCATGCGATTGTTGTCTTTGAAAAAGAGCGGGTTGTCGACGCCTGCGTAGCCCGAAGCCATCGAGCGCTTCATGACGATCGAGGTCTTGGACTTCCACACTTGCAGCACCGGCATGCCAGCAATCGGACTGGTCGGGTCGTCTTCGGCAGCAGGGTTCACGATATCGTTGGCTCCGATCACCATCGAGACGTCGGTATCAGGAAAATCGTCGTTGATCTCGTCCATCTCGAGTACGATATCGTAGGGCACCTTGGCCTCGGCCAGCAGCACGTTCATGTGCCCCGGCATGCGCCCTGCCACCGGATGAATGCCGAAACGGACATTGACGCCCTTCTCGCGCAGCAGACGGGTGATTTCATAGACCGTGTGCTGCGCCTGCGCGACGGCCATGCCGTAGCCCGGAATGATGATCACGTTCTTCGCCGAACGCAGCAGCTCGGCGGTCTCGACGGCGCTGACCGCAACCACTTCGCCCGCAGGTTGCGCACCGCCCGAGGCAGCCGGCGCCGTGCCACCGCCGGTACCGAAGCCACCGGCGATCACGCTGATGAACGAGCGATTCATGGCGCGACACATGATGTAGGAGAGGATCGCGCCCGAAGAGCCAACCAATGCGCCGGTGACGATCAAGAGATCGTTGGCCAGCATGAAGCCGGTGGCTGCAGCCGCCCAACCCGAATAGCTGTTGAGCATCGACACCACCACCGGCATGTCGGCGCCACCGATCGCCATGACCATGTGGATGCCAAACAGCAGCGCGATCACCGTCATGATGGCGAGCGGCATCATGCCCGCATCAGTGCTGCCTGCGCCGACGAATTGGCCGCCGAACCAGATCACGGCGAGCAGGCCGGCAAGGTTGATCCAGTGTCGCGCCGGCAACAGCAAAGGTTTGCCACCGATCTTGCCGGAGAGCTTGCCGAACGCGATCACCGAACCCGAGAAGGTGATGGCGCCGATGAAGATGCCAATGTAGATCTCGGCCTCATGGATCGATTTTTCGGCGCCCTCGTAGACCACCGAGGTATCCACATAGCTGGCAAAGCCTACGAAGCAGGCCGCAAGACCCACGAGGCTGTGCATCAGCGCCACGAGCTCGGGCATCTGCGTCATCTGCACGGTACGCGCAGCGTAGAGTCCGATGAGCGCGCCCACGGCAAGCGCACCGACGATGAACGGCAATCCTTCACCGAGATCGACGCGCGGGCCCAGTACCGTCGCGAGCACGGCGAGCGTCATGCCGACGATGCCGAGCAGGTTACCGCGACGTGAGGTCTCGGGGTTGGACAGACCACCGAGGCTGAGGATGAACAGGATGGCGGCGCCGAGATAGGCGACGGTGGCGAGATTGGCTGACATGACGACGGCCCCTTACTTGCGGAACATCGCGAGCATGCGACGGGTAACGGCGAAGCCGCCGAACATGTTGATGGCGGTGAGTGTGAGCGCAGCCACCGCCAAACCGAGGATCAGCGTGTCGGGTCGACCCTCCGTACCCGCGGCGGCGGGTGGCCCGACTTGCACGATGGCCCCGACTGCGATGATGCTGGAAATGGCGTTGGTCACGCTCATGAGCGGCGTGTGCAACGAAGGCGTGACGTTCCACACCACCATGTAGCCAATGAAGCAGGCGAGCACGAACACCGTGAAGTGGCCGAGGAAAGACGGCGGCGCAAAAGCACCGATCAGCCAGAAGAGCAATGCGCCAACACCGAAGGTGATACCGAGCGACTTCGCCGACATGGGTTCGCCCGCGCCGCCATGCCCATGCGAGGATTTCTTTGGCGTGGCGGGCGCAGCCGTCGCGGCAGCCTTGGCCTGCGGCGGCGCAGCCGAGAGTTTGGGCGGCGGTGGCGGCCAGGTGACTTCGCCCGCCTTGACGACCGTAGCGCCACGAACGGCTTCGTCGTCGAAGTTGACGTCGATGTTGCCATCCTTGGTCTTGCACAGCTCTTCGGTGAGCCGCAGCAGATTGGTTGAATAAAGCGTCGAGGCTTGCTTCGACAAACGACTCGGCAAATCGGTGTAACCGATGATGGTCACGCCCTCGCGCACCACCACTTCGCCGGGTACGGTCAGTTCGCAGTTGCCGCCCTGCTCGGCCGCGAGATCGACGATGACACTGCCGGGGCGCATCGACTTCACCATCTCGGCGGTGATCAGTTTTGGCGCCGGTTTTCCGGGGATCAGCGCGGTCGTGATGATGATGTCGACATCCTTGGCCTGCTTGGCAAAGGTTTCGCGCTGGGCTTTCTGGAAGCCCTCGCTCATGACCTTGCCGTAGCCGCCGACGCCGGTACCTTCTTCCTGATAATCGACCGGTACGAACTCCGCGCCCATCGATTTGACCTGATCGCCAACCTCGGGTCGCGTGTCGTTGGCGCGCACGATGGCGCCGAGGCCCACGGCGGCACCGAGCGCTGCGAGTCCTGCCACGCCCGCGCCGATGACGAATACTTTGGCGGGCGGCACCTTGCCTGCAGCCGTGATCTGCCCGGTGAAGAATCGACCGAAGTGGTGCGCCGCTTCGATGACGGCGCGATAACCGGCAATATTCGCCATCGACGACAGCGCGTCCATTTTCTGTGCACGCGAGATGCGCGGCACGCTGTCCATGGCGAGCACCGTCAACTGACGCTCGGCGAGCTGCTGCATCAGCTGCGGGTTCTGCGCCGGCCAGATGAAACTGATCAGCGTGGTGCCGGGCTTCATGGCCGTCACTTCATCGGCCGTCGGCGCCCGGACCTTGAAGATCATGTCCGACTGCGCCATCAGCTCCGCGGCGTTGGCAGCGATCTGTGCACCGGCGGCCGCATAAGCCTCATCGGTGAAATTGGCGGCGGCGCCGGCACCCGACTCGATCCGCACCGAGAAACCAAGCTTGATGAGTTTCTCGACGACTTCGGGAACGGCGGCGACTCGTTTTTCGCCCGCAAAAGTTTCCCGGGGAACTCCGATCGTCAGGGCCATGGCAACCTCGTTGTCTGTGTCTTTGGAGCGGGCTGGCGCAGGGCGGCAATGATACTCGAACGCCCGCTGCGGACGGCCGCGGGATGGCCTAAAGCTCGAGCGCGAGCAGGGTCGCTTGACGGATCGCCCGTTTGGCATCGAGTTCGGCGGCCACATCAGCCCCGCCCACGAGGTACGCGCGCAGACCAGAGCCCTCGAGCGCCGCCTGCAAGTCGCGACGGGGCTCCTGCCCCGTGCACAACACAATGTGGTCCACGGCGAGCGTGCGTGGTCGACCGCCTTCCAGAATATGTAGCCCGGCATCGTCGATGCCGGTGTAGGTCACCCCGGAAATCATCTGCACGCGTTTCATCTTGAGCGCGGCCCGATGGATCCAGCCTGTGGTTTTGCCCAGCCCCGAACCGGGCTTCGAAGTCTTGCGCTGCAAGAGGAACACCTCGCGCGCCGGCGGCTCGGGGACCGGCTGCACCCCGGTCACGCCACCCCGCGCGATCGCCGGATCGACGACCCCCCACTCGCGCAGCCAACGTTCTCGATCGAGCGTCGGCGACGGGCCGGAATGAACCAGGAATTCGGCGACGTCGAAGCCGATCCCGCCGGCACCGAGAATGGCCACCCGCGCACCCGCTGTACACCGGCCACTCAGCACATCGAGGTAGCCCATCACCTTCGAATGCGTCTGACCTGGAATCTGCGGATCGCGAGGCGTCACGCCTGTGGCGAGCACCACCGCATCGAAAGCCTGCGACACCAATTCTTCGGCCGTCACTCGGTGGCCGAGTCGCAGCACGACACCCGTCTCTTGCAAGAGCACCGAAAAATAGCGCAGCGTCTCGGCGAACTCCTCTTTCCCGGGGATTCGCTTGGCGAGATTGAACTGCCCGCCGATCACCTCATCCGCTTCAAAGAGCGTAACCGCGTGTCCCCGCTCGGCGAGTGTTGTCGCTGCCGCAAGTCCCGCCGGACCTGCACCGACCACCGCAAAACGCTTTTGCGCTGCCGCCGGTCGGACAATGAATTCGGTCTCGTGACAGGCGCGTGGATTGACGAGACAACTCGCGAGTTGCCGCGAGAACGTGTGATCGAGGCAAGCCTGGTTGCAGGCGATACAGGTGTTGATGCTCGCTGCCTTGCCGCGCGCAGCCTTTTGTACAAAGTGCGAGTCGGCGAGCAGCGGACGCGCCATGGAGACGAGATCGGCCTCGCCGCCGGCCAGTAGTGCTTCGGCGACTTCGGGCGTGTTGATGCGGTTGCTGGTGCAGACTGGGATCGAGACTTCTGCCTTGAGTTTTTGCGCAAGCCAGGAGAACGCAGCGCGCGGCACTGAGGTCGCGATCGTCGGTACGCGGGCCTCGTGCCAACCGATCCCTGAGTTGATGATGGTTGCGCCTGCTTGCTCGATGCCCTGGGCGAGCCGCATCACCTCGTCCCAACTCTGACCATCCGGAATCAGATCAATCAACGACAAGCGATAAATGACAATGAAATCGCGGCCCACGGCCTCGCGCACACGCGTCACGATCTCGAGCGGTAACTGCATGCGGTTGGCGTAATCGCCACCCCAACGGTCGTTGCGACGGTTGGTCGGCTGGGCGAGAAACTGATTGATGAAATAGCCCTCGGAACCCATCACCTCCACGCCGTCATAACCGGCCTCCCGAGCGAGCGCAGCGCAGCGCGCGAACGCGCGGATTTGCCGCTCGACGCCGCGCGCGCCCAATTCACGGGGCGTAAACGGGGTGATGGGAGAGCGAATGCGCGACGGCGCAACCGATAACGGGTGATAGCCGTAGCGACCGGCATGCAGGATTTGCAGCGCGATCTTGCCGCCCTCCGCGTGCACGGCACGCGTAATCGGCAGGTGACGCGCGGCGGCGCGGCGGCTGGTCAGCCGCGAGGCAAAGGGCGCAAGCCAACCCTCAATGTTGGGCGCAAACCCGCCGGTGACCATCAAGGCCACCCCACCGCGGGCCCGTTCGGCGAAATACTCGGCCAGACGTGGAAAATGCGCCGTATCGTCCTCGAGCCCGGTATGCATCGACCCCATCAGCACCCGGTTGCGCAACGTAGTGAACCCGAGGTCGAGGGGGGCCAGCAGATGCGGATAGGACGTCATCGGGATCTCCGTTTTTCCGCGGATGGACAAACCACCCCGGCTGGGGCAACCTCCACATTATGGACGTTTCGCAGGTGACAAGTCCCCCCGCCCCCCAAGCCGTCGAACGGGTCGACGCCGTTCGTGGCGAATACGCCCGCATCGAATCCGCCCGCGCCCGCATTCCGCCGCGTAATGAGCCCACTCCCTCGCCCGAGGCGCTGCGCGAAGATTTCCGCGAGTCGGTGCAAAGTGCCAACGAGAGATTGGCCGAGAGCGGTCGGCAGATTGCGGTGAGCGTCGACAAGTCGACCGATACGGTCGTGGTTCAGGTCACCGATCGCGACTCGGGAGAGATGATCCGGCAAATCCCGCCGGAAGCAGCCCTGCAGATCACGCGCAATATCGATCGGCTGACAGGAATATTGATCGACCGCAGCGTCTGAGCGCTCAAAGATAGGCGCGATCCGCCGCGGTAGCTTCGACCGGCGCCTCGAGCAGGGCGCGACAGATCCGCTCGAACAGCTCTCGTTGTCGGTTGACCTCGGCACTCTTGGATTTCGCGGCGGGCTTATTCAGCTCTCGGCGCGCAAATTGGAACGCGTACTCACCGAGCGCAAAGAATAGTGCAGGCCTCGGGGCGCGCAACACCGTGCCATACTGCCAACTCTTGTCGACTTGTATCATCCCCGACTCTCGAATTGCCGTCCAAATCTGCGCGAGATACTCAGTGCGGAGATTGAGTGTGGGCTCGGCCCGAGCGATGACATCGTCGATCGGCGTAACCTCGCCAAAGTCACTGTCGACCTTGCTGGTGTTTTGGATCACGAAGGCGAGATAACACGCGAACTGACCGAGATGGTGGAACACGTTGCTCGTTTTCTCACGCAAGCGCCGATCGCGCAGCGAGGCCTCGACCAGCTTTTCGTTACCACTTTTGAGACGCGCGGTCAGATCCTTGATGACCACCGTCGCCCACTTAGGTAGCTCGCCAAGTCCTGCCGTGAATGCCGTCGAGTCCATGACAATGGCTTCGACGTCTTCGAGGGCGCGCACGCTCGCCGTACGCGGCTCACCCGTCAGCAGCGTCATCGTGCCGAGCACGTCCCCGGGTCCGAGCTCGGCAAGCTGGACTTCAAGATCGTTTCGTTCGCGGAACACTTGCACGCGACCGCGGCGGATGATGTAGAGACCACCGCCCTCGTCACCCTCTTTGAAGAGGAGCTTTCCAGCCTTGACATTGACCGTTGCGGCCACGGCCTCACCTCCGCTGTAGATCTATATCGTAGACCCCGTAGCGTGTCTCGGCAACGACGATAACGAGAACTACCGCACAGACTGGATATCCGAGCTCGCCGAGAATTCGCTCCATGAGTGCTGAATTTTTTGTCGAGCGATCATGGGCCACCCTCGGGTCTATTTTGCTGCTCGTGGGGTTATCCGCCTGCAGCAACAGTGATAACGATGCGCCCTCTTCGATCGCGCCCAACAGCGGCTTTTTGACCTTGCGAGTCACCGATGCGCCAGTGGACGATGCCGCGGAGGTCATCATCGTCTTCACCGGGGTCGAACTGCAACGTGGTCCGGCCAGTACCATCAACATCGATTTTGATACGCCACGCGCGCTCGATCTGCTGCAGTTTCGCAACGGTCAGACGGCAAATCTGCTGGAGGGTCATCCGGTGCTGCCAGGGGAATACGAGTGGTTGCGACTGAAGATCTCTGCGGAGCAGAACCTGCAGAACGGCTCGCGCATTCGGTTGCGTGACGGGCGGCAGTTCCCGCTGTTCATCCCGAGCGGCGCGGAGTCCGGACTCAAACTGAATCGGCGGTTCACCGTCGCCCAAGGCGGAATCACGCGCCTGATCGTGGATTTCGATTTGCGCAAGTCGGTGGTGGCGCCGCCAGGCCTCGCACCCAACTGGATCCTGCGACCCGCGCTGCGTTTGATCGACGAACTGCAATATGGAACTTTGGTGGGCTCGGTCGATATCCCGGCGCTGGCGGCAGCCCAACAATCGACCGTCGCCGACTGCTCGCCTGGGGTTTATGTTTTCGCTGGTAGTGGCGTCACGCCCGATGACATGGATGGCGATGCCACGGATGGCGATGCCACGGATGGCGTGGACCCGCTCGTGTATCAACCATTGACGCCGCCGACCCCGGGGACATCCGCCACCTATTCGCTGCCGTTTCTCGACAGCGGCGATTACACCGTGGCTTTCACCTGCCGCTTCAATGTTGATGCCGATCCCACGCGCAGTGAATACGATCCGCGGACGCTGACACCCGAAGGGACTCCGCCGATGCGCTTCACGATCAAGGCTGGACGCATCACGAGCGGCACTACGACACGCGTCGATGCGCCCTGAAACGGGCGCGAGGCATCAGAGCACCTTTTGTACCGCTGCGCGGAATTCATCCAGCGATTTCTTGCCCTGAATGCGTACCACCGGTTTTCCCGTGCGATCGAGGATATAGGTGGTCGGCACGACCTCATTCCAAGCGGGGTCGATGACGCTCGCGAGTTCGTCCATCTCGGGTCCATTGCGCGCGTAGGTCAAGAACGCCGGGAAGTATTTCTTGCGGAACTGCTCGACCTGAGCGGCACCTGGGCTCGGATCATCCACCGCCACGCCGATGAGCGTGACGCCGCGTGAAGCGAACTCCGCCTCGAGCTTGAGCAGATCCGGGACCTCGCGCAAACAGGGCACGCACCACGTCGCCCAAAGATTGACGACCACCACCTTACCGGCCTGCTGCTTGAGCAGGCTGCGGAATTCCGTTGCTGTGACCGCCTTGACGGGCGTGTCGGCAAAACACGGGGCTGTGCCCAACGCGGACATCCCGAGTAGCAGACCGAGCGCGAGGTGCCGGGAAGTGGACCGGATAGCGACGGACTTGTTCATGCCATGAAGTTTGCGACGTCCGGATGAGCCCCGGGGAAAAATCTTCGGGGTAGGTCACCCTGCGGGCTCAATCGTTGAGCCACTCATGCGCGATATGATGACCCCGAAGATGGGCGAATCGCGCGACTCACAACTCTATCTGCATCTGTCTAACCGCTTCGAATCGCTGGCCGAGGCGCTTGCGGCAGAACTCGCCGCCGACGCGGGCGATCCGCTGTGCCCGCAAACCGTGGTCGTCTCGAGCGCCGAGACGGCGCGCTGGCTGTCGATGCAACTCGCCTGCCATAACGGCCTCGCCATGGGCCTCCGCTACCCGTTCCCGCGCGGGCTCATCGACGAGCTCATGACCGGCCTCTTGGGGGCCGAAAAACGCTGCTCGCCGCGCTTCAGCCGCGACGCCATGACCTGGTGGCTGCACGACGCCTTGCCGGCGCACCTCGCGCGCAGCGAGTTCGCGCCGATTCACGCTTATCTGCACGGAGAGCATGCCCTGCGGCGCTTCGAGCTCGCGCGGCGCATTGCGAGTCTCTTCGATCAGTATCAGATCTACCGGCCCGAGTTGTTACTTGGCTGGGACAAGGGCGACGAACCGACCGACTGGCAAGCAGAACTCTGGCGGGCATTGCGTCGCGATTTTCCGGGCGAAGCCTCGTTCGTGGATCTGCATGCCGAAATCGCCGCGCTGAACGATGAGGATATCCGCCGAGACCACCTGCCTTCGCGACTGCGCGTGTTCGGCCTCAACACCATTCCTCCCGCATTCCTCGACATCCTCTGGAAAGTCTCGATCGCCATACCCATCGACTTCTACGTGTTGTCGCCGACCGATCAATACTGGAGCGACCTGCCGACGCTCAAGCAGCGGCTGCGCAAAGGCGAAGAGACCGTGCCCGCCGACGGCAATCCGCTCGCGCTCTCGCTCGGCCGTCTCGGTCGAGAACTCATCGAGCAACTGATTACCCGCGACTTCCAGCAAGCCGGCGAATATTTTGATCTTCCCGTGGGGACGACACTGCTCGGCCATCTGCAAACAGACCTGCTTGCTTTGCGCGATGGCACAAGACTGTCGCCAAAGCCCACCATTACCACCGCAGACCGCTCAATCGAGATTCACTCCTGTCACGGCCGAATGCGGGAAATCGAGGTGCTGCACGATCGACTGCTGCATCTCTTCGAGCAGGATCCGTCGCTGCGTGCGCGCGACATACTCGTGATGGCGCCGGACATCGACGCCTACGCGCCCTGCATCCAGGCGGTATTCGGCACACCCGAAAGCGTCGAGCTGCGTATTCCCTACTCGCTGGCTGATCAGTCCTTTCGCTCGAGGATCGCCGTTGCCGACGCGTTTCTACGCGTCCTCGAACTCGGTACTTCGCGCTTCGAAACACATCGCGTGCTCGCCGCGCTCGAGTGCGAGCCGATTCGCCGACGTTTCGGTTTCGGCGATCTCGACCTGCAGCGACTGCGACGTTGGATCAGTGACTGTGGAATCATCTGGGCACTCAACGCCGAGCACCGCAAACAACTCGGTTTCGCAGCGGAAGCAACCGGCACTTGGGCGCACGGCGAGGCGACGCTCCTCGCAGGCTATGCGATGAACGGCCGGGGTCCGCGAATGCATGCCGGCGTTCAGCCGTACGAGGATCTCGAGGGCGATCACCTCGAGACCCTTGAACGTCTGCTCGTTGCCATGGATCTTTTTGGTCAGATCGCCGCAGCAATGGCAGTGCGGCGCGATCGCGCTGCGTGGGCGCTCACGCTCGGCGACTTCGTGCATTCCTTGTTCGGTAACGACGACACCTTTGCTGCCGAACTGCGCCATGTACAAGCGATGCTCGCCGAGCTCGGCGAGACCGATCCGTTGCGTCGGCGCGAATCACTGCCAGCGGAGGTCATCGTCACCCACCTCGAACATCGGCTCGGCGAGCAGGCGGGTGGTGGTGGCTTCCTCGATGGTCGAGTCACCTTTTGCTCCCTTAAGCCGATGCGCGCCATTCCCGCGCGCGTCATTTGCCTGCTCGGCATGAACGACGGCGACTTTCCGCGCAGAGGGTCGCGACTCGCCTTTGATCGAATGACGCAAAGCCCGCGGCAGGGTGATCGCTCACTGCGCGAAGATGACCGTCACCTTTTCTTTGAGGCAATTCTCGGTGCGCGCGATCATCTTGTGATCAGCTATCTAGGTCAGTCTCACCGTGACACGCTCGACTCACCGCCCGCAGGCGTCGTCACGGAGCTTCTCGACTATCTGCATGGCGCATTCGAGCTGCCAGCCGCAGTGCAGCGGCAACTTGGAGTACGCCACGCACTGCAGGCCTTCAGTGGGCGCTATTTCGTCGCGGGATCGATGCAGAGCTTTTCGCGTGTCAACGCGGCAGCCGCCAAACGACTCGAAGGGCCATCCGCCGCGCCACGTAAATTCTTCAGCCAGCCGCTACCCGAACCGCACCCGGAGTGGCGTTGCGTCAGCCCACAACAATTGACCCAATTCTTCATACAGCCGATTCGTCGTCTTTGCGATTGGCGACTCGATCTGCGACTCGAGCAACGCGATGACGAGATCGGCGAGTACGAGCCGCTGGAACTCGCCGGGCTATCGAAGTACCACCTGCTGCAGGCCATGACCGTCGCCGCACTGGCGAACCAACGCGTGCCGCTCTGGCAGGCGGCACAGTCACGCGGGCAGGCGCCGAGCGGTGTGTTCGGCGTTGCACTCGAGCGGGAAAATGAACTCGTCGTCGAGAGTCTCGTCGCGCGGGTACGTCTCGCCATTGGCAACGCCGAACCTCGCTCGCTGCAACTTGCCGCGACACTCGGCCCCTGGGTGCTCGACGGTCCGATCGACGGTCTTCACGGGCACCGCTTGCTGCGATTTCGCTGTGCGGCGCTCAAACCCAAAGATCAGATCGGCGCCTGGGTGTCGCATCTGCTGGTCAATCTCGCCCTCCCCGGAACGACCACCCTGCTGCTTGATCAGTACGGCGAGCAAATCCGCTTCATTGCGCCCTCCACGCCCGAATCGACAACGCAGTACATCGTCCACTTGCTGTCGTTATATTGGCGCGGTTTGCAGGAGCCCTTGCCGTTTTTGCCCGCCTGTTCGCTCGCTTTCGTCGAGGCGGAGCGCAAGGGCAAGTCGGGATTCGAAGCCGCCGAGAGGCTTTGGGTTTCCTCGCCCTACCAGCGCGCACCCGCCGAGAGTGAGGATCCGTGGCATCAGCTCGTCTTCGGCGATCAGTCGCCGCTCGATGACTCTTTCGCCATGCTCGCCCGATCGATTTGCGAGCCACTGCTTGATCATCGGGAGCTGGACGAATGAGCCAGATCCCCGACGATTTTTTACTCGAGTCCACGCCACTCAATCCTGGCGTCACTCTGCTTGAAGCGAGTGCGGGGACGGGCAAGACATTCACCATTTGCGGCATCGTGGTGCGACTCGTCGCGGTCGAAGGCTTGCCGATCGACCGAATTCTGGTCGTCACTTTCACCGAAGCCGCCACCCGCGAATTGCGTGATCGAATCCGTCGCCGACTGCGAGAGATCGAACAAGCACTCAGCCTCGAAAGCAGCAAAGATTCGCTAGTAGCCAGTCTGCGTGCAAGCGCCGTGGCGAATGAGGTGCTGTTGCGACGCATTCGGCTTGCCATCGCCTCGTTCGACGAGGCGTCGATCGCCACGATCCATGGCTTTTGCCAGCAAGTGCTGCGCGATAACGCTTTCGAGGGCGACATGCCCTTCGAGGCCGAAGTGCTCACCGACCCGCGCGGCCTGTATCGCGACCTCGCGCATGATTTCTGGCGTCTGCACCTGCAGACCGTTGATCCAATCCTGCCCGCGTTGGCGCGAGCAAGATCACTATTGCCCGCAGCGCTCGCTCGACTCATCGAACGAATCACGCGCCGCCCGAACCTGCAGATTCTGCCTGTGGTCGATGTGTCACTGCAGGATGCAGGCAAGGCGGTCATCGAGAGCTATCAGGCAGCACTGCGGGGCTGGCGCGTCGAGAAGACACGCCTAACCGAGCTGTTGCGCTCGCATCCGGGCTTGAGCCGCGACAAAGAAAAAGGCCTCTCCCTCTCGCGACTCAGCGATATCGCAGCCGCACTCGATGACGCCATCGCGAACGGCATCATGACGACTGCGGCGATCGATGCACTGCGCGATCTCAGCAAAGAATCGATCAATCAACGGCACAAGAAAACAGCAAAAGATCGCTATCCGGACGAACCATGGCATGCGCTCTGCAGCGCTTTCGCCACCGCTTGTGATCGCTGGGCCATCGCCCTGCGGTCGGCGTGGCTGGCATTCGCGACACAGGAATTGGGGCAACGCAAGGCAGCGCGCAAGGTCATCACCTTTGACGACATGCTGTCGCAAACCCATGTCGCCCTGCATGGCACGCAGGGTACCGCCCTCGTGACCTTGATTCGCAAACGTTGGCAGGCCGCGCTGATCGACGAATTTCAGGACACCGATCCGCTGCAATACGACATCTTTCGTCGTTGCTTTGCGCTGCCACCCCATCGCCTGCTGCTGATCGGCGATCCCAAGCAATCGATCTATGGTTTTCGCGGGGCGGACCTGTTCACCTATCTGACCGCCAAGCGCGATATCGCGGCGGCCGGTGGATCCAATCTCTACACCCTGCGACGCAATTTTCGCTCCACGAGCGCGCTGGTCGATGCTGTCAACGCCGTTTTCACGCGCGTTCCACAGTGCTTCATGCAAGCGGGCATCGACTTCATCCCCGCCATCGCGGACGGTACTCGCGCGGCGAAGACACCCCTGACTCGCGATGGCGCGCCGATCGTCCCGCCGCTCACCCTGGTTGACGTGCCATCGGATGCTTCGGCTGGGGAAGCCAGAGAACTGATCGCCGCGCATGTTGCCAACGAAATCTCCCGGATACTCACTGGGGGATATCGCTTGGGCGACAGGGCCGTATCCGCGACCGACATCGCCGTACTCGTACGCACGCATCGCGAGGCCGTGATCGTGCAAGACGCGCTGCGCGCGGCCGGTCTCAGCAGCGTTCGTCGCACCAGCGACAGTGTTTTCGACACCGATGAAGCGATCGAACTCGTCCGCATTCTCGAGGCACTACTCGAACCCGGACGAACTCGTCGGCTCAAGACAGCTCTTGCGGGTTCCTGCTTCGGACTCAACGCCAATGATCTGCTGGCGTTGGATACTGACCCCGTACGCTGCGGCGAATGGTCGCGGCAATTTGACGCCTTGCATCAACGTTGGCATAAGCAAGGTTTTGCTGCGGCGTTCCGCGACCTGCTGATCACCTTTGACGTTCATGCGAGGCTCGTGGGCGAAGTCGGCGGCGAGCGCCGCCTCACCAACTTCCTGCACCTCGCCGAACTCGTGCATCGCGCCGAGCGTACCCTGCGGCTCGCCCCCTCCACCGTCGTACAGTGGATTCGGGCGCAGCAACAAGCATCGACGAACCCGGCTGACGAGGTGCTGCAACGACTCGAGCGTGATGACGACGCCGTGCAGATCGTGACCGTGCACAACGCCAAGGGGCTCGAGTATCCGATCGTGTTTTGCCCCATGCACTGGAGCGAGCCTTACGTACCCGAGACGATCTTTCACGATCCCGAAGACGGCCATCGCTTGACGCTCGATCTGTCGCAGCCCGCGGCCGATGCACACAAGCAACGCGCCAACACGGAACAACTGGCTGAGGATGTGCGACTGCTCTATGTCAGCCTGACTCGAGCCGTGTACCGCAGCTATCTCTATCTGAATCGCAGCAGTCGTATCAAGCACTCGGCGCTGCTGCAGGTCTTGGGCAATGATCTTGCGGCGGCTGCGCGCGCGCTGGCCGATGGGGAGCCGCGCCTTGTTGAGTGTCAGCTGCTGCAACGATCGACGTCAGGAGCTCAGACGGACAATGCGGATCGCTCCGACAAGACCGCCCTTGGCGCCCGCCATCCCGCACGCACGCTACCGTATGAGCCGATGATCGGCAGCTTCACGCGCCTAGTGGCAAACACACCCGAAGAAATCGCTCAAGATCACGACGCGGGCAGTGACATCGAGACCGTGAATTCAGCCGACTCGCCCGCCCAAAGCGTTGCACCGATTTTCGAGCTCGCACCGGGTGCTGCCACCGGCACAGCGCTGCATGCGGTGCTCGAGCACGCAGACTTTACCCAAGCGAATACACTCGCCCCGCTGGTAGCGAAGCACTTTTCACCGCTCAAAATCACCGCCGACATGCAAGCGGTCGTCACGCAACAATTGGCGCTGCTGCTCGAGCATCCCCTGCAAGCGGACGAGCAGACCTTGCGGCTGCGAGACATACCCAACAGCGCCCGCGCCAACGAGATCGAGTTTTATTACCCCATCCGCAGGTTCTCGGCCGCTGAGCTCGCGGCAGCTTGCGCGCCGCGCGGACGCGCGACGGCGCGCGTGCAAGAGCTGCTGTTCTCCCGCGAACGACGCATCGAACGATTGCGCTTCGATCCCGTCGAGGGCTATCTGCGCGGCTTCATCGATGCCATCTTCCATCACCAAGGGCGCTACTACCTCGCGGACTGGAAATCCAACCTCCTCGGAAAATCCACCGCCGATTACGAACCTGCCCGACTCGCAGAAGTCATGGCGACCAAATTCTATGACCTGCAGTCATGGCTCTACGCCGTTGCACTCGATCACCATCTCGCCACGCGACTACGACACTATCGCTACGAAGAGCATTTCGGCGGGATTTTCTATATCTTCGTCCGGGGCCTTGATCCTGTCGTACCGACTCGTGGCGTGTACTTCGAACGGCCTGATGTGACGTTCGTCAGAAATCTCGCGACCACGCTGTTTCCGGCGATGGGAGCGCGAGCATGAGCCTGCCACCGCTCGAAGAATTCCTCGCGAACGAAGCATTCTCGATTCTCGATCGACATTTTGCGCGACAGGTCGCTGCCTGGGCCGCGCCACCCTCCAAACTCGCCGGACACGCCGCAGCGCTTTCGAGTCTCATGCTGCAACGTCGCCACCTCTGCATTGCGCTCGACCGAGTTCCGGGGCTGCTGACGGAGACCGGGATGCTCGCGACCGGCTGGCCGACTGTTGCCGAGTGGCGCGAAGACTTGCTCGCGAGCGGCGTGGTCGCCACAAACGAGCAGACGTTTCTACCGCTCGTGCTCTCGGCGACGCACAAACTTTATCTGCACCGCTATGCCGAGTACGAACAAAGCCTGGCCGCAGGTATCGAGGCGCATCTCGCTAGCGACACGCTGCGCGTGATCGTCGGCGGTCCGGGTACCGGCAAGACCTATACGCTGCTGCGTACGCTCATCGACCGACTTACGGACGCACCGACGCTGCGGATCGCACTCGCTGCGCCGACCGGAAAAGCCGCACAGCGCATGGAAGAAAGCATTCAGCAGGGCCTCGTGTCGATGAAGATCGACAATTCGATCCGCAGCCGTATCTCGGCAAGAGCATCGACCCTGCATCGACTGCTCGGTACTCGTGGCGATTCGGCGTTCCCGCTGCATCATGCCGCCAATCCACTGCCCGTGGACTTGGTCATCATCGATGAGGCATCGATGGTGGATCTGCCGCTGATGGCGAAGTTGTTCGCAGCACTCGCACCACGCACGCAACTGATGCTGATCGGCGACCCCGATCAGCTCGCCTCCGTGGAGGTGGGTTCGGTATTGGCCGACATCGTCGCAGCGGCGCCGCTTAACCCGACGCTCGACCGGGCACTGCAGCGGCTGCGCACCCCGTATCGCTTCGGGGCAGACAGCGGTATCGGCCGTCTTTGCGAGGCGATCCGCGAAGGCGATCATGCGGGGGCGCTGACAGTGCTCGAAGACGATCGATTTCCGGACGTGCGTCTGCGGCCTCTACCGACACGCGAAGCGCTCGCTGCGCGACTTCAGGATACATCCGCCTTCCGGCGACTTCGCGCAGCTTGCGAACATCGTCAACCCGAAGCGCTGCTCGCGGCGCTCGGCAGTGTGCGTATTCTTTGTCCGCTGCGCAGAGGTCCTTGGGGTATCGAGGGATTGAACGCGGTCGCGGAGCGGCTGTTGCATGATGAGGGACTCATCCATGCCGATCGACCGTGGTACGAAGGACGCCCGATCCTCGTGTTGCGCAATGATTACGACGTGCAGCTTTTCAACGGCGATGCCGGGGTCGTGCTCAACGATCGAATCTCTGGCGAGCATCAGGTGATTTTCCCCGGCGAAGGCGGCGAGATCCGACGCTTCTCGCCTGCGCGCCTGCCGCAGCACCAAACCAACTATGCGATGACCGTACACCGCAGCCAAGGATCGGAGTTCGATCACGTGCTCGTCGTATTGCCGCCGACCGATGGTCCTTTGCTCAGTCGAGAACTGCTCTATACCGCAGTGAGCCGAGCGCGACACGACCTCGAGATATGGGCCGACGCCGAAACCTTGCGCAGAGCCTGCGAAAGACCAGCGAGCCGCGCCTCAGGACTCGCCGAGCGACTCGTCCCACAAACGGGCGGCACCGCGCACGCCGGATGAGTCGCCCCAGCGTGCACGTCGGATTGGCGATTCCCACACATCCGAGAATACATACGGTCTGACTCGCATCGGCAATAGTTCAAAGATTTCATCGACATTCGACATGCCGCCGCCGAGCACGATGACCTCGGGATCCACCAGATTGACGACGCTGGCGAGCGCTCGCCCAAGTCGATCGATGTACCGCTCGAGTGCCGCAGCCGACGCCGGATCACCGGCACGCGCGGCCGCCACGATCTCTTCGCCGCGCACTGTTTTGCCATGGACGACAAAAAAATCGCGCTGCAAGCCCGAACCCGAGATCCAGTTTTCGAGACAGCCCCGCTGACCACACCAGCAGCGTGGCGCCTCACGCAGCTCCACCTCATCCGGCCAAGGCAACGGATTGTGGCCCCACTCGCCACCGATGCCGTTTGCGCCGTCGATGAGCCGGCCATCGATCACCAGGCCGCCGCCACAGCCGGTGCCGAGAATCGCAGCAAATACGACCCGCGCTCCGGCCGCTGCGCCATCGCTTGCCTCGGAGAGCGCGAGACAGTTGGCATCGTTGCTGGTGCGCACCGCCTTGCCAAGGACGCGTGCAAGATCTTCGCCGAAGGGCTGACCATTGAGATATTGCGTGTTGGCATTGCGCAGCAAGCCTGTACGCGGCGACACCGAGCCCGGCGCACCGACACCGATGCGGGAGACAGTGACTCCAGTCTCTGTTTCGAGCACACGCACAAGCTCCTGCACAGCATGCAGCGCAGCCGCATAAGTATCGGGGGTCGCCACGCGACGGCGCACCACGGGGGTAGCCGACGCATCGAGTGCAGCCGCCTCAATCTTTGTTCCGCCGAAATCGATGCCGATGGACAAACGCTCTGACATCGCTCACTCCCGAATCATCCGGACAAGCCGCCCACATCAAACCCAGCCCCAAACGCAAACGGGCGGACGACGGTGTTTGTGCACCGCCGCCCGCCCGTGCGGGACACGATCGACGTTCTATCAGAACCGGTCGAGATTCATCACCTTGTCCCAGGCCTTGACGAAGTCCTTGACGAACTTCTCGCCGCCATCGTTGGCCGCGTAGACCTCGGAAACCGCGCGCAACTCCGAGTTGGAGCCGAACACGAGATCAACCGGCGTGGCCGTCCACTTGGCTTTGCCGTTGTCACGGTCGACACCCTCGTAGATGCCCTCGCCCTGCGCCGACTGCTTCCATGCCGTCGACATGTCGAGCAGGTTGACGAAGAAGTCGTTGCTCAAAGCGCCGGGGCGGCTGGTCAGCACACCGTGGACCGACTGGCCCGCATTGGCGTTCAGCACGCGCAAGCCACCCACGAGCACCGTCATCTCGGGCACGGTGAGCGTCAGCAGATTCGCGCGATCCACCAGTGCTTCGGCCGGCGAAAGGAAGCTGGCCTTGGTGTAGTGGTTGCGGAACCCGTCAGCGGACGGCTCGAGCGGCACGAACGAGGCAACCTCGGTCTGGGCCTGCGAGGCGTCCATGCGACCGGGCTTGAACGGCACCTGCACGCTGTGGCCGGCGCGCTGCGCCGCCTGTTCGATCGCCGCGGCACCGCCGAGCACGATGAGATCGGCCATCGAGATCTTCTTGCCGGTCGCCTTTTGGGCGCCGTTGAAGTCCTTCTGGATCGACTCAAGCTGCTTGATGACCTTGGCGAGATTGGCCGGATCATTGACCGCCCAGTCCTTCTGCGGTGCAAGACGCACGCGGGCGCCGTTGGCACCACCGCGCATGTCCGTACCACGGAAAGTCGAGGCCGAGGCCCAAGCCGCACGCACCAGCTCCGAGCCAGTCAAACCCGAAGCCAAAATCTTTGACTTCAGCTGAGCCACATCACCGGCATCGACCAGCGCGTGATCCACGGCCGGAATCGGATCCTGCCAAGCGAGCACCTCGGCGGGCGCATGAGAGCCGAGATAGCGGACACGCGGACCGAGATCACGGTGCGTGAGCTTGAACCAGGCACGCGCGAACGCATCGGCGTACTGGTCCGGATTCTTGCGGAAGCGCTCGGAGATCTTGCGGTACTCCGGGTCGAACTTCATCGACAGATCGGTGGTGAACATGATCGGCGGATGACGTTTGGTCGGGTCGTGTGCATCCGGCACCAGGTTCCACGCGCTCTTGTCCGAAGGCACCCACTGGATCGCCCCCGCCGGGCTCTTCGACTGCACCCAATCGAAGGTAAAGAGGTTGTCGAGGTACTGCGTCGTCCACGCGATCGGATTGGCCGACCACGCACCCTCGAGACCGCTCGTCACTGTGTCCGCACCCTTGCCGGTGCCACACTTGTTCTTCCAGCCGAAGCCCTGCTCTTCGACGCCCGAAGAGGCGGGATCGGAGCCGACGCACTTGTTCGGATCGAAGGCGCCATGCGCCTTGCCGAAAGTGTGACCGCCGGCAATCAGCGCCACGGTCTCTTCGTCGTTCATGGCCATGCGACCAAAGGTCTCGCGAATATCGCGGGCCGCAGCCAGCGGATCCGGCTTGCCATTCGGGCCTTCGGGATTGACGTAGATGAGACCCATCTGCACAGCCGCGAGCGGGTTTTGCAGCTTGCGATCACCCGCGTGGCGCTCATCGGCGAGGAACTTGCCCTCGGGGCCCCAGTAGACGAGATCCGCTTCCCAGTCGTCGGCGCGACCACCGGCGAAGCCGAAGGTCTTGAAGCCCATTGACTCGAGCGCGACGTTACCCGTCAGCACCATGAGATCGGCCCACGAGAGGCTGCGACCGTACTTCTGCTTGACCGGCCAGAGCAGACGACGCGCCTTGTCGAGATTGACGTTATCGGGCCAGCTGTTCAGCGGCTCGAAGCGGATTTGACCGCCGTCGGCACCACCACGCCCGTCACCCAGTCGATAGGTGCCGGCGCTGTGCCACGCCATGCGGATGAAGAACGGGCCGTAGTGACCGTAGTCGGCCGGCCACCAGGCCTGCGACTCGGTCATCAGCGCTTCGATGTCCTTCTTGACCGCATTCAGGTCGAGCTTCTTGAACTCCTCGGCATAGTTGAACTGTTCGCCAAAGGGGTTCGACTCGACGCCATGCTGACGCAGCGGCGCAAGATCGAGTTTCTCGGGCCACCAGAACTGATTGGACATCTGCGGGCCGGCGGCGCTTGCAGGCGCGGCATGCAACGCAGAAGTCATGGCGATCGCCGCAGCAATCACCAATGAGATGGATTTTTTACGCATTCGAACTCCCTCCTAGGGAAAGGCAGATCCAGCCCGAGGATGCTCCAAAACGGAGCAGACCTGAAGTTGATACTGTCGATTGTGCCGATAGATGGTCTCTATCAGCGTGCGCTAACGCTCACCGACATCGACCGTGCGCGAACACACAGCCACCGTGTGAAGTTCGGTGAATTTTGATGAAGGGACGGCGATGATCAGCGGCGGATGGTGTGAAATACGCTCATGGAAATAATCGAGCTTCTCGAAACACTTTGGCCGATGCAATACGTGTTCATACTGGGACACATGCGTAGCCGATCGACCTTGCTTGCACATTTGCTCGGTTCGCATCCGGAAATTTCCGGGTATACCGAATCACACATCAAATACCGCAATCGATGGGATCTCGCGCGGCTACGTTGGCACGTGGCGTCCGCATCGCGCGCCTGGCCACGCGGCCGATGGTTGCTGGACAAACAGTTGCACAATCGGATGTACGTGCCGGCGCAGTTAGGTAACTCTTCGCGCTTCCACGCTCTCATCCTCATCCGCAACCCGCGCGATACGGTTCGCAGCATCGTCCGCATGGGGGAGCGGCTCGGCAACCACCGTGATGCCGATCCACAATCGGCCGCTGCCTATTACTGCGAACGACTCACCACCCTCACTGGACTTGCCATCGAATTTCGAGATCGGGCGTTGCTGGTCGACGCCGATACGCTGGTTCACGCGCCGCAAACGAGCCTTGCAGCAATTACCAGACATCTGAATCTCTCAAAGCCGCTACAGCCTCGGTATCAGGTACGCCACGAGACCGGTCGCCCGGGACATGGCGACATGTCACCACTCATCCATCGTGGCGAGATCATCACGACCGATGCATCAACCAAACAGGCGTTGTTGCCGACGAAGTTGGCAGCGTCGGTCGATAGACTGTTCGAACATTGCGTGGAAGATGCGATGTCTTGGGTCCCTGCCGTGGGCTTTGATCAACCGCGCAGTCACTCACTACAGGGCTAACGCGCCAGCGTCCCCGCAGAGGCCTGCCGCCAGGTCTAGTCGGTGCGAATGAACACCCGAGAGTCACGCACGATCAAAGGCTCACCGCGGCGGGTGCCGGAGATCAGCAACGCATCCTCGCGACCGTCTGCATCAAGATCAATGAAAACAAGCCGCGGCGCAGGTGCATTGCCCCCGGGATCCAGCATGGTGGCTGCCACCCCGAACTCCGCACGCAACAGGCTTTCGAGATCAGCCGGCACGGTGCGATCCGCCGGCAGTACGCGCAAAGTGTCGCGCCATGCCGCATAACGCGCGGGCGTCGCCGCGGGATCCGCACGCGGCGGTGCTCGCTTCGAGGACAGCGCGGCAATCCGCGCAGCCTCGCCACGAAGCACAGGGTCACCCTCGGCGATGCGACCTTGCGCAAGGGCGCTGAGCATATCTCGACCCTGCGCTCCCGCATCGAAACGCAGGAACCGCAGCGCCCCTTCGCGGTCGGACTCGGTCGCCGCCGTGATGGCGCGTGACAGTTGATTTGCCACACTCCAGCGCACGGGATTGCCGATGGGGGTCAGACTGATGATCAGGGTAGCGAGCAGCAATACAGCCACGACAAAGTTCACTCGCCTGAGCTCGCCGAACCAAGAGCCTGCCCGCACTGCAGCGATGGCGTAGCCAATCGCGAACAGTAAGGCAAAGATAGCCGTCACCAACCCCCAAAATCTTGCGGGCGTAAGACCGAGATCGACGATGCGGATAATCATCGACAAAAGTGCAGTCGAAGCGACGATGACGAGCAAAGGCGGCACCACACGTAGCGCCTGACGAATCACTCGACCGTAATCAGGCTCCTGCTCGCCATCGCGATAGGCGGCATTCAGCAGCAGCAGGGTCAATGCCACGAGCGAGAGCAGGATGCCGCTGTCGAGAATTTTTTCGCCGCTCGCCAGCAAGGCGGGCAGCTTCGGCAGCAGCGCGATGGTGAACAGCACTACGATGAGGCCGGCGAGCGGTGCGAACCACTTCAAAAGACCCAAGAGTTGATCGAGCACCCCGTCGACCAGACGATCGCTGTTACCGATGATGCGCAATGCCACGGTGACCGCGAGCGTCGTGGCGGGATACGCAAAACGCGCATCGGCGAACAGCGTCTTGAAGAAATCGATGCCTAGCGTCTCGAAAAGACCCGCCCAGAGCGCGAGCAAACCCCAAAAAATCCGGTGAACAGCGCCGTTTCGGCGAGCGTCAAATAGGTGCGCGCGGCGCCTCGAAAGAGCACCGGATACGGCGCGCGCCAGCATCCCGCTTCGAGCCGCGCACGCAACAGCGGCACGGCGATGAGCCAGGCCACCATCCACGGCAGCACGAATCCCGCGATGGCGTCTTCTTCGAGTTTGTCGCTGGTGATGGGACCTGTGATCCCGGCGAGTATGTGGCTCCCGCTCCAAAGCAAAAATAGGCTGAGCGCGCCGGCCGTGAGCCACAGCACCCGCTCACGCCAATGCGACCACAACAAAAGCACCGTGAGCGGCACCCACAAAACGAACGGATAAAGCGCGCCGAGCCAGACTGGGTCGCTGGCGGGCCAACTGCCGACCTTCAGGGACTCATGCAAGCCCCAGAGCACGAGCGCCTGCAAGAGTGCGAGCAGCAGAGAAAAGACCTCAGCGAGGCCCTTTTCCCCAAATTTTTGCGTGCTGGACATCGAAAACCCTCTGCGGCTGGCTTGATTATGGAACAAGCCCAAGCACAGAGGATTCGTCAACGCATTAATTCGAGTTCATGACCCGAGCGTCATGCACTAGCCGGCGCCACTCTTACTCATCATCATTCCGCTGCGCAGCGACCTGCTTTTCGGTGACTTCGCCGCCGCGGTTGCCCCAGGTGGAGCGCAGGTAGTTGGCGAGCTGCGCGACCTCGTCATCATCGAGGGCGTCGTACAACGGCTTCATGTTCTTCCAGGCCTTCGGCGGCGTTGGCGTGATGACCTGGGTTCCGTAGAGGATGATATTGATCAAAGAATACGGATCGGGCGCCTGTACCACGGCACTGCCGGCGAGCGGCGGGCCGAGTTCCTCGCCCGGCTTCGCGCCTTCGCCGGTCGGCAGATGACAGGTCCCGCAATGGATCGTGTAGAGCGTCTCGCCGGCGCCCTGTTCGCGCTTCGAGAGTGACTGTGTTTTGCTGCGCTCGATCGGCGGCAAAGATTTGAGATAGACCGCCATCGCGCGGATGTCGGCATCGCTCATCAGCCGCGTGCTGTTGGCAATCACCTCGTTCATCGGTCCGAAGGAACCGGCGCGCGTACCGTGACCCGTCTTGAGATAAGACGTGATGTCACCGATCGACCAAGCCTTGAGGCCGCTCTGCGCCTGCGTAAGATTGACCGCACTCCACTTGCGCACCGCGCCCGGCGAAACAGCGTCGTAGTACCAGCCGCCCGCTATAGCCTCGTCGGTTTTTTCGGCACCGAGCAGATTGCGTGGGGTATGACAGGCACCGCAGTGACCGAGCCCCTCGACGAGATAAGCACCGCGATTCCATTCGGCGGATTGGTCTTTGCGTGCCGTGAACTGCGCTGGCTCAAAGAACATCTGTTTCCAGACGCCGAGCAGTTCGCGGCGGTCGAACGGGAAGCGCATCTGGTTTTCGGGCGCGCGATAGCCGGACGCCGGCACCGTCTTGAAGTACGCATAGAGCGCCTGCAGGTCGGCATCGGTGACGCGCGTGAACGCGGTGTACGGAAACGCCGGATACAGATGCTCGCCGCGCGCGCCCACGCCCTCGCGCATCGCGCGTGCAAACTGCGCATAAGTCCAGCTGCCGATGCCGGCCTTGGCATCAGCCGTGATGTTGGTGGAGTAGATGATCCCGAAGTCGGTGGTGAACGACAGGCCGCCCTCGTAGTCCTTGCCGCCGGGCCGCGTATGACAGGTTTTGCAGTTGCCGGCGGTCGCGAGGTATTTGCCCTTAGCCACCAGTGTGGCGTCGGCATTGGCGGCGATCGCGCCTTGGGCGGCCATCCCGGCGACCCACAACATCGCCAGCCAGACCCCGCTCCGGAAAACTTCGAATGCCTTCATCTTGCGACCGCCCGTGAAAACAAAGCCGGGCCATTCTAGGTCACGGCTTGCAACACGCGAGTTCGTCCGTCGCCATGTCCACTCCGTAAACCGAGCACCGCAGCAAGGACAGCGGGACAACGACCGCGGACTACACTCCGCGCACGCATTCATCGGAATGCGTCCTATCGATTCCTGAAGGGGGGATTCACACATGCTCCGCAACTTACTTGTCGCTGCGACCGCCGCCGCCACGCTGTGGCTCGCGGGCCCTGCAAACGCCGCCTCGCTCGCCGGCGAAATCCGCTCCGGTCAAAGCGTGCCGGTGGTGCCGATGGCCGAATGGGAAATCGTGCAAACCGGCCAGGGCGAACAGACCGGCGCCCGAGTGCTGATCGCCGCGGGTGACGAAGAGTTGAAGCGCGTACCGGCCAATGCGTCGCGCTACGACTCGCAGACCTTTACCTTTCCGAGCGGCGAGATCCGTGTGCTGAAGTTCCGCAAGGCCAGCGGTGGCGTGCTGCACCAGATCACGAGCGAAACCCAGATCTATGTTGCGCAGGGTTCCGCATCGGTCGATGTGGCGGGCGTGCGCACCGAACTTGCCACGGGCGATGTTGTCAACCTGCCGAGCGGCGTGCTGCGCAGCCTGCCGAATCGCGCCGAAGACACCACCATCATCGCCTACACCATCAAAAGCACCGTACCGAACCCGAAGGCGAGCGTCATTCGCAGCAAGGACAACCCGCCGGCGGTGATCGAGTCCGGCGAAAAAGCCGGCGAAAGCGGCGCCAAAGTGTCGGTACAGCGCTACGTCTATGATGGCAATTCGATCCGCATCGCGCGCCTGTCGGGGCCTGGCAAGAACGCGCCGTCGACGCCGCGTGCCGATGCGCTCATTTATCTCATCTCGGGCCGCATGAACCTGCATCTCGGCAACGAGGTGTTCGAAGTGCGTGCGGGTGATGCGCTGCGTGAGCCGGCCGGTATCCCGGTCTATTGGGACATCCTCGAACCCTCGTCCTTCATCGCCACCAACGGAGTTGCGCCGTGATCAAGATGAAAACCTTCGGGATGGACGCCAACCGGCGCTCCACTTGGACCGAGACCGAGATTCCGTTTCGCGAAGTGACGCCGCTCTACGCCGAGACCGCCAAGCAGGATGGCGCCTATTGGGGCATCTCGCTCAACCAGCCGGGCGAACCCGTGGGCGGTGGCCCGCACGAAATGCATCTCACCAATCAGCCGCGCATGGTGTGGGCAATGTCGGGACATCTCGACAACACACTGCAGAGCGGAGAAATCCGTCGCTCGGCGACCGGCGAAGGTGTGGTGGTAACGGGACCGTCACTGCATCACTCATCCTTTGCGCGCAGCCGCGAACCGGTGATCACGCTCAGCCTGACCTTTCCGGGCACCGACACCTACGAACTCAAAAAATAGGATGCCGCGATGAAATTCACCAACATCGACGTCGATGAACAAGGCCACTCGATTTTCAAGGAAGTCGACCTGCCGCAGTACGGCATCCCGAGGCGTATTTCCTCGAAGAACCAAAAGGTCCTGTACTGGAAAATGGGCCTCGCCAAACCGGGCTACAAGGCGGACTTTGCCACCGTCCCCGACCTGATTTTCATGGCGGTGTTCACGGGTCAGATCAACTTCACCGTCAGTAACGGCGAAACCCGTCAGTTCGTGCGCGGCGACATGCTCACGCTGTGGGACACGCGCGGCCAAGGCCACAAGATCGAAGTGGTGGGCGAAGAGCCCTGCCACTTCCTGCATATCGCACTGCCCGACAAGGGCGAGTTCGCCTGACGTCGGTGCCGGTGCCGCCGGTGGTGGCGGCACCGCACGGTCAGGCGCGCAGGCCGACGAACTCGAGTCCGGCCTTGCGCAACGGCAGGGTGCGGTAGCGACGCCCCGTCGCGGCAAAGATCGCGTTGGTGAGTGCGGCAGCCACCGGTGGCACGCCGCCCTCGCCGACGCCGCCGATGCGGTGCTGCGAATCCATCAGCACGATTTTCATGGGTGGGGTCTCGGAGAGACGCAGCATGGGCTGGTCATGGAAATTGCCCTGCTCCACCTTGCCGCCTTGCAGCGTGATCTCGCCGTTGAGCGCTGCACACAAGCCATAAACGATGCCGCCCTCGAGCTGTGCCTCGACCGTCGAAGGATTGAGTATCGGACCGCAGTCGTAGACGCAGGTCACGCGCTCGATCGTCACTGTCGAGTCGACCACCGACACCTCGAATACCTGGCCGCAGAGACTGCCGAAACCGGTGCTGAGCGCGATGCCGCGACCCCGGCCCTTGGCGAGCGGCTTGGACCATTCCGACTCGATCGCAAGGCGCTCGAGCACGGCACGCGCACGAGTGTTGGAGCGGATCAGCCCGCGACGAAACTCGAGCGGATCGCGTTTGGCGGCGTACGCCAATTCGTCCATCAAAGATTCGGCAAAGAAACCATTCTGCGAAGCGCCGACCGCGCGCCAAAAGCCGACCGGCACCTGCGCCGGCAATTCCACCCACTCGCACAGCCGATTCGGCAGATCGTATTCTTGCGGGATGATTCCGAAGGAAGATGAGGCATCCGGCTGAGTCTTGTCGCGCCGCATACCCTTGTAGCCGAGCAGCGATTGACCGGCCGTCCGTCCCTGCACCGCCAAGACATTGCCGGCCGCATCGATCGACGCGCGATAACGCGCCACGTGCGCAGGCCGATAGAAGTCGTGCTGCATGTCCTGCTCGCGCGTCCAGATGAGATTGACCGCGCGACCGGGAACTTGCTTGGCGATGCTGACGGCTTGACGCACCGAATCGAGCTCCCAGCGTCGGCCGAAACCACCGCCACCAAACACGGCTTCGACGCGCACACGCTCCGGCGGCAGACCCGTCAGCCGCGCGGCCAGATCGAGCGCGAAATCCGGCTGTTGCAAGCCACCGAGGACCAGACAGGAATCGGCGGTGACCTTGGCAACGCAGGACTGCGGCTCCATGGTCATGTGCGCAAGATAAGGGACCTCGTAGGTGAGCTCGAGCTGCGTTGCGTCCGGACGCGCGAGCGCCGCAGCTACAGCCGCGCGATCGGCGAGTTCGCGGCGCGGCGGAGTGCTGCCGGGCACGGCGAGCGCTTGCTCGAGCGCCGCGGCATCGTCATCGAGCGTGCGCAGTAGCGCCGCGCGCAGCGATTCGGAGCTCACCTCGCCCATTGCCGACTCGTCGAACTCGACCTCGAGCGCCTCGGCAGCTTGCCTTGCAATCCACCAGCTCTCGGCGACCACGGCGACCGCATCCTCGAGCGGTACGATTGCAACCACGCCGCGGCGGCCTTGGACCGCCGAGGCATCGAACCGACGCAGCCGACCGGCGAGTGAGTTCGAACGGCGCAGCGCTGCGAACACCATGCCGGGCTCGCGGATATCGACCGCATACAAGGCCGAGCCGTCAATCTTTGACGGTGTATCTTTGCGCACGAGGCGCTGCCCCGTCAGTCGCAGTTCACTCGCGTTCTTGAGCTTCGGTTGCCGCGGCACCGGCAAGGCGGCAGCGTCGATGGCGAGCTCCCCGAACGTAAGGCTGCGTCCGCTCGCGCCGTGCAACACGCGACTATCGCGCGTACTGCAGGATTCCACCGGCACTTTCCAGCGCGCTGCAGCGGTCGTCACCAACATCTCGCGCGCGGCTGCGCCCACCTGCCGCAACGGCTCGCGATAGGCCATCACCGAATCGCTGCCGCCGATACGCTGTCGCTTGTTGACCGGATTGGCAAACGCCTTGTTGGCGTGCGGCAGTCGCACCACCACGCGCGACCAATCGGCGTCGAGTTCATCGGCCACGATCATCGCGAGCGTGTCGAACACGCCCTGACCGATCTCGGTTTGCGGGCTTACGATGCGAACTTCGTTGCCAGTCGTGATCTCGAGGTACGCCGCAAACGGACTACCGGCGACGAGCCCAGCCGCGAGCGGCACGGCCTGCGCCGATTCATTCGGCTCATGGGCGAAGAGACTCTGTTTGCCGAACACGAGACCCGTGCCCGTCAAGGCGACGCCGATCAGGAATGTGCGTCGTGACGGCGCGCCGGATGGCTCGTGTGCGGTGTCCGGAAAAACGTGGACGTCGTGATCGGTGCGAGGCTGGCTTTCCATGATGTGTGCGATTATAGGCAGCGTTGAGGGGGGATGAATGATCGGTTTTACGCGTTTGCGCGCCGTGGTCATCGGGACCTTGCTGGGCCTCGCAACCAGCGGTACTGCCACGACCAACGGCGACTGGGCCGCCTTCGGCAATGATCCGGGCGGCAGCCAGTTTTCGCCCCTCAATCAAATCACTCCCGACAACGTCAAAGGTTTGCAGATCGCCTGGGTCCACCGCTCAGGCGATTTCGCCGCCAAGGGCGACCCCCGTGGTGCGACCGCTCTCGAAGCGGTGCCGCTGCACGTCAACGGCACACTCTATTACTGCACACCCTTCAATCGCGTCTTCGCCCTCGACCCCGTCAGCGGTCGCCAGAAATGGGTGTTCGATCCGCATTCGCCACAGGCGAGTGGCAAGCCGCTCAACGCGGAGCCGCGTCGTGCCGGGATCTGCCGTGGCGTGGCTTACTGGCAAGCCGCGACGCCGCGCCCCGGCGTCGCCTGCGAAAAACGCGTCTTCAAGGGTGATGTGCACGGCAAGGTCTATGCGATCGACGCCGACACGGGTCGATCCTGTCCGGATTTCGGTGCCTCAAGCGGCCATCCGGGCTATGTGACCCACGCCGACTTCGATTCGCGCGGTACCGGGGACAAGTCCTTCGGCATGACTTCGGGTCCCGTCATCATCGGTGATCTCGTGGTCGCTTCGGCGGGTGCACGCGACTCTTTGACCGACGCCAACAACGGTTTCGTGCGCGCGTTCGATGCCCGCAGTGGCGAGCTGCGCTGGGAGTTCGACCCGATTCCGCCCGGGCATGCGCACGACACGGGCGCCGCCAACGTCTGGTCGACCATGAGCGTCGACCCCGAGCGCGGACTCGTGTTTGCGCCCACCACCAACCCCTCGCCCGATTTCTATGGCGTGCGTCGCAGCACTTTTGATATCCCGTTGTCCGACGCAACCGTCGCGATCTCCGCCGCAACCGGCCAGCCGGTTTGGCATTTTCAGACGACACGCCACGACCTGTTCGATTTCGATTTGCCGGGTCATCCGCTGCTGGTCGACATCCTGCACCGCGGGCAGCGCGTGCCGGTGGCTATCCAGCAAACCAAATTAGGTCGTGTGTTCGTGCTCGACCGCGATACCGGCAAGCCGCTTTTTCCGGTCGAGGAGCGTGCCGCCCCTCGCTCCGATATTCCAGGTGAACGCAGCGCGCCGACGCAACCTTTCCCGACCTTGCCGGAACCCTTCGCGAGACAAACAATCAGCCGCGACGACATGTGGGGTCTCACCTGGTTCGATCGCGCTTGGTGCCGCCGGGAATTCGACAAACTGCGGTACGAGGGCCCTTACACCCCGCCGAGCGAGCGCGGCTCGATCATTTTTCCCTTTGGCGGCGGCAACTGGGGCGGCGTCGCCTACGACAAAACCAACAATCTGCTGATCGCCAAAGGACAGAATCTCGCGCTGCGCGTGCGTCTCATCCGCAAGGATGCCAAAGAAATCAACGCCGATGGCAAACCCGTCGGTACCGATCTCGTCGGCACGCCGTATCGCGCAGAGATGGGGTTGTTCGTCTCGCCGCTCGGTCTGCCCTGCACGCCGCCACCCTTTGGCACACTCAGCGCGATCGACCTCGACACCGGCAAGCTGCGCTGGCAGGTGCCGCTCGGTCAGGCGCGCTATCGTAGCATCACCGCACCTGCGACATTCGACTGGGGCTCACCGAATATCGGCGGTCCCATGGTTACCGCTGCCGGTCTCGTCTTCGTCGCAGCAGCCATGGACAAAAAATTGCGGGCTTTCGACGTCAAGACGGGCGTCGAGCTCTGGAGCCACGAACTGCCCGCCCCCGGCATGGCCGTACCGATGACCTACGAATCCGGTGGTCGTCAGTATGTGGTCATCGCCGCCGGTGGCAATGCGCGCGTCAGTCCCGAACTCGCCGACGCCATCGTCGCCTTCACCTTGCCAAAGAATTCCGTACCCTGAAGCCACCCTGATCCCGAGGAATCCTCCGATGTCCAATGCAGCAACCGAATTTCGACGCGGCTGGCGCCCCCTGATCGCCGCCGCGATCGGCAACGGCTCCGGCTTGAGCGGACTCGCCTTCTACACTTTCGGCGTGTTCGTGCTGCCGCTGGTTGCCGCCTTCGGCTGGACCCGCGGCGAAGTGTCGACCGCGGCCAGCTTTCTGATCATCGGCACGGCGATCACTGCGCCGCTGATCGGCTCGGTCATCGACCGCTACGGCGCAAGACGTGTGGGCATCGCCTCGATGATCGCCTTGGCGCTCGGCTATGCGGCGCTCACGCAACTCGACGGTACGCTCGGGCTCTTTTATGTCGCCTGGCTCGGTCTATCGCTGATCGGTGGCGGTACCACGCCGGTCGTCTGGACACGCACGGTCAACATCTGGTTCGATCGCGGCCGCGGGCTGGCACTCGGCGTTGCGCTCGCGGGTTCGGGTCTCGCTGGGGTGTTCGCGCCGGTGATCGTCTCGCGCATCATTGCCGAGCACGGCTGGCAAGCAGGCTATCTCGCCGTCGGCGGCTTCATCCTGCTAGTCTCGGTCCCGTTGATTGCGCTGCTCCTCGAAGAGCGTCCCAAGTCCGTCTCGACGGCAACCCCCGAAAACGCCGCCGCGGCTTCAGCGGCCGCTGCCGAGGCGCCGCCGCTGCCGGGCTTCGTGCTCGCCGAGGCGCTGCGTCAAGTCGCCTTTTGGAAGATCGCGATCGGCTTTTTTCTGGTGTCGGGCGTCATCGCCGCGCTGATCATCAATCTGATCCCGCTGCTCGTCGACCGCGGGCTCGCGCAACAAAGCGCCGCGAGTATCGCGGGCGTAATGGGCATCGCGGTGCTCGTGGGTCGCGTTGCCATCGGCTTTTTGCTCGATCGATTCGCCGCTCCCGCGGTTGCACGATTGCTGCTCGGCATCTGCGCAGTGGGGTGCTTCGCGCTCACAATTCCGGATGCGTCGATGTGGCTCGTGACCATCAGCGTGCTGTCACTCGGCCTCGCGGCGGCGGCCGAAGTGGATCTTGTCGCCTATTTGACCAGCCGATTCTTTGGCATGCGCTCTTATGGCGAAATCTATGGTTGGCAGCTGACGTCGTTCTATCTCGGCGCCGCCCTCGGACCACTCGCGGCCGGCATGGCCTACGATCATTACCAGAGTTATGTGCCGACCTTGTACTTCGCCTGCGGCGCGATGATCTTTGGTGCGCTGGTCACCGGCTCTCTCGGCAAACCGAAGTTCAGTCACGCCGACTGAATTTTTTGGCGTTGGGTCGACGCGCGGCGAACGCGCCGCGCGGCTCAACCGCCGACGGTGACACCCTGCATGGGCTCGCCGTTGCGCATGATCGCGGACCAGGATCGGTCACCGCCGAAGCGGATGCCCTTGAAGTCACCGGGCTTGGTATCGAGCACGTTCGTGTAGAGCTTCATGCCCTTGTAGGTCCATTGCAGGCGGCCGTCTTCGAGACGGGCAATGCCCCAGCTGCCGATCGGCTTGTCGTTGGCGGTCGCCAGGAACGGCTGCCATTGCGCATCGACGCAGACACCATCGGGACACTTGGGTGCGGGACCACGGAAGGTCCGCTGACCACGCGCATTGACCCCGAACGAATAGATCGTGATGCCCTGTTGATTGGCGATGAGCTCACCGGCATCGGAGGGTTGTACGGTGGCCCATGCGGGCAAGGGCGGTGGCGGTTCGAGCACGACGGCCTGCCAACCATCCACACCGTGTCCCGTGGTTTCGCCGGAGGCCACATCGCCTGCCGCATAGCGATAAAGCGGCTTGCCCTGATAAGCCCACTGCCCCGAACCATCGCGGCGAATGAGCACCGTCCAATCGCCCGCTGTGCGACCCCGCGCACTACCCGGCGCAACCAGTGGCTTCCAGGCGTTGAGGCACTTGCGATCGTTGCAGCCCGGCGTCTTGCCTGGCTTGTCATCGCCGCTCGCATAGAGCGTCAAACCCGCCGCATCGGTAAGCACATGACCGATGAGTGTGTTGCGAATGCGGACATCCTGCGGCACCGGAATCTGTCGCAGGGCGATACGCCACACGGTACCGACGCCATCACCGAACGCAGCGCCCGGGCCGTCATCGAGCTTGTAGCGATAGAGCGGTTTGCCGCGGAACGCCCACTGCAGCGTGCCATCGGCTCGCGTAATCTTTGACCATCCCTGCGGGGGCGACTCGGCAGCCGGTGCAGTCACCGCCGGCCAGTTGTCCGCGCAGGGACCCTCGCAGGCGGAGCGGCCCGGCGTACCTTCGTCACGATCGTAGGTGTACAGCGTCATGCCCTTGGCATCGATGAACACCAGACCATCGCCCCGCGGGCGCGTATCGAGCCCCGCCGGCAGCGGCACGGATTCTTTGGCGATTGCACCACCGACGAGCATAGCGCCCATCAATAGCGCGCCCGATCGCAGCGCTCGTGATCTCATGATGATCAGACGAGGATCTCGGAGATGGTCTTGGAAGTCTGCAGCGAACGCGTACCCCAGTTGTCGACCGGCACGCCCATGATCTGCATCATGGTCAAACCGATGCGCGTGATGGGATCGCCGTTGCCCACCACATGCATGCCGGTCTTGATGCGACCGCCCGCCTTGCCGACCGAGAACACCGGCACGCCGTCGACCGAGTGGACGCGCGCGTAGTTGGTTTCGGTTGCGGCAAAGATCAGCGTGTTGTCGAGCAGCGTGCCATCGCCCTCGCGAATATTCGCGAACGCGTCGATGAAGGTCGCAAAGGCCTCCATGGTGCGGCAATTGAACCAGAACGCCACCGGCTGATAACCGAGGTCCTTGTCTGGCGTCTCTTCGTGGGTGAGCAGGTGATGCGTGTAGGTCTGACCGGGCCGGCGCATGTGCGAGAAGTTGTCACTGAACACCATGTTGAACACGCGCGTCTGGTTGCAGGCCACCGCCATCGCCATCATCTGCGCCATCACGCGATGGTTGGCGATGACCGTGTCGACCTCGAGTCCCTGCGGCATATTCTGCTCCGCGCCGTCACGACGCGGCGCCGCGGGAATGGCGCAGGACTGATTGGCTTCCGGCTTGCGCAATTGCGTTTCGAGCTGGTTTTCGAGCTGGCGGATCGAGGTGAAGTACTCATCGAGTCGGGCGCGATCGGAGGCACCCACCTTCTGCATGAGCTTCTTGCGATCGTCGTTCACCGCCGAGAGCACGCTGCGACGCACCATCATGCGCGTATCGGGCTTGAAATCGGCCTTGTTGGGATCGGCAAACTCCATACCGAACACGCGGGCATAGAGCTTCTCGGGTGACGCCTCGGCGGCGGCACGACTGTTGGTGCTGCGCGCGCTGTAGTTCTCGCGCGCGATGCCGCAAGCCGTCGCATCGAGCGTCTTGAAGCGATTGTTGTTGCTGAGGTGATCGGCCACCAACAGATCCAGTGTCGGCGCCGGAATCTCGGAGTTGGTCGAGGGCGCCGTGCCGGTGCGCGAGGCCACCCAGCCGCTGAAGTGCGTGTAGTTCGAGCGGCCATCGAGCGGCATATTGAAGCCGCCAAAGAAATTGAGCTGGTCGTGGTGCGGCTTGAGCGCCTGACACTCGGTCAGAAATTCGATGCCCGCAGCGGTACGCGTCTTCGGCACGATGGCATGACCCGGCGTGTGGCCGAGGCCCCAATACCAGGTGCCAAAGCGCACCGGCAACGGCGCTCCGGTCGCGGCGAGCGCAGTACCGTTCTCATTCAGAAAAAGATCCAGAAAGGGCAGCGACAGGCCAACGGTGGCTCCACCGAGGGCGCCGCGCAGCACGGAGCGGCGGGTAACGGGGCGGGGCAACAACACGGTCATGACGGGTCTCCGGTTACGGGATCAGTGACACGGGCCGTCCGAGTGGACGGTGGTTTGACAGCATACATGGCTTCGTCGAGCGCAATGCGGCGCAGCAGCGCCGGAACGCGATAGCCGTCGTCGGCGAATTCGCCCTCGAGGTACTTCAAGTATTTGCGTTCGTTGCGGGCGGGCACGCGCGCAGTGGCGTAAGCGTAGAGACGATTGACGAGGCAGGCCGGCGCCGCCACGTTCTCGCGCAGCGCAGGACCGATGCCCGCCACATCCTGGAATTCGAAGCCATCAAGCGAACCCGAGGCATCGATGGCATAGCCATCCTCATTGGTGCGCAGCTGACCGGCTCCATCGATATGTTCCATGCCGAGACCGACCGGATCGGTCAACTTGTGGCACCCGGCACAAGCCGGCTCGATCGAGTGCACGTTCAAGCGGTCACGTGCCGTGTGCGCCGGTGAGTTCGGATCATTGAAGGCGGCAAAATCGATGGTGCCCGGAGGATCCGGCACGCGCTGGCAGAGCAGGATTTCGCGGATCGCCTTGCCGCGCAGCGTGGGCGAGCTGCGGCCCGCGTGCGAATGCAAGGCGGTGAAGCTGACGTGCGTCGCGATGCCAAGACGCGGATCCCCCTCGGGGAACTCGTACTCCATCCAGCCACCATCGGGTCGCGAGACAGGGATGCGATAAATGCGCCCAAGCGCGCTGCTGATGAAGGTCTTGCGGGTGGTGAAGATGTCGCGATAGTCGGCTTCTTCGTCGAGCAGCATGTGCATGAGGGTGCGCAGCGTCTGCTCACGCGCCTCGAGCGCCACCGCGGTGCTGAACGCCGGATAAATGATCGCGTCCTTCTCGAGACGACCGATGGTCTCGAAGGCGAGCATGTCGTCGAAGAACAGCCGCAGGCCCTGTTCGAGCCGCGGCGACTCGAGCAGGCGATCGACCTGCTTGGCGAGACCGGACGATTTGTGCAGCTCGCCCGCTTCGGCAGCGCGCAACAATTCGTCATCGGGCGCAGAGCCCCAGAGGAAAAAACTCAGACGACTCGCCTTGGAGTAACCATCGAGCCGCAACGCCCCGTCGCGCTTCGGATCAGGCTCTGCCTGCTCGATCACGAACAGGAATTCGGGCGACACCAGCAAGCCAGCCAACGCCGAGGCCAGGCCGTCATGAAAACTGCCGAGTTCACGTGTTGCGACATTGGCGAGGCGCACCAATGATGCAACCTCGTCCTCTGCCAGCGAACGACGCAGCAGCAATCGTCCCGTCGTACCAAAGAATTGCGCTGCACACGTGTCATCGGGTGCACGCATGTCCGCAGGCGCACACGGCAGCAGGAAATCGCGGTTTTCTTCGCTCGTCACCTGCGCGGCGATCGAGCGCGCCATACGATCAAGCTGCTCGAGACCCGCCGGAGTAATGCGCGCCGCCGAGGCGCCAACGGTCAACAACCCGCTGGTACGCACCAAAGGATCAAACGTGCCGCCGATCGTGATCTGCTGGCCGAACACGTCAGCGATGATCTGTCGGTATTGCGGCTCGGTCAGCAGGCGCATTCCTGCCTCGGCACCCGTGGTCTTCGGTGTTTCGCTGCAGGCCGCCAGCAAGGCCAGCGCGCAGGCGGTGAAGGTCAGACGCCACGCGCGACGCATCGTGCTCACTTGAAGACCCCCTTGAGCCGATCGAGCAGTCCGCGGCCCGCACCCGCGGTGCGCATGCCCTTGTCGTGCACGATGAACGCCGACACGGCCTTGAACACGAAGGCCGAAGACAGCGTCGTGCAATCGCCGGTCTTCGGGTCTGGATGCCCATCGGCAATCTGATTCGCGGCGACGTGGATCGATGGACAATTGGAGATTGTCGTCGACTGGATGGGGCCGATGCTGCCCACGTAGAACATGAGGTCATCGACACCGAGATAACCTGCAGCCATGCCTTCGGCCGAATCACCATTCGGCGAGATGGTCATGCGCAGACGCAGGTCGCGGAACAGACGGTTTTGGTAGGTGTAGTTGCCGTAGAACGGCAGGTTGACCTCGCCCGGAATCGTGGTGAGCACGCCGTTTTCGATCTTGCCGCGTACCGAGCTGCCGTAGCGCGGCTTGCCGTTGTACATATCGATGCGATAACTGCCGTGCGGCAGGAAGCGGCCGCTGCCATCGAGCGTGTAGAGATCGATGGAACGATAGAAGTTGACGGTGACATCCGGATCATTGCGCGGATCATCGACGCCGGTGATTTCGATCAGCGTCATACCCTTGCCGTTCGACTTGCGGTTCTCGTTTTCATTGGCCTCGACCTGGCCATATGAGCGGAATCCGTACACGCAACCGAGCAATCGATAGAGCTGATTGTCGACACCGGCCGTGCCATCGATACCGGTGAACTCGCGATGCGGGCATGAACGACCCGCGGCGACGCCATCCTTGCCATCGAGATCCATGCCGATCGCCTTGTCGCCCTCGACCAGCAACAGCGGCGGATCCGTGACCGCCGTTGGATTCATGCAGACGTCTTCGCCGTTCGGCCCGCGACGGATCGCATTGAAGTAGCGCTGCAAGCGGCTCTTGAGACCATTCTCGGTGAGCGTCGCGCGATCAGGTTTGGAGAGACCCCGCCACCAATACTCGTCGTACCCGACGTTGAGTCCCTCGGGACACTCGTCGACGAAACGCGTCTCGTGCGAGCCGAGATTCCACAAGGTAATGACGAATCCGAGCGTGCCTTGTTGCGCCGACGCCGTGGCCGGCAAGCACAGCAGAACCACCGCGGCACAAGCCGCGAAACCATGGATGACGCGGGGAGTGCCCGAGCTGAGTTTCATGAGACTCGGTATACCAACTTTGGGCGATGCTGCGCTATAGCGTGGAACAGCCGGTGCAGGCGCGGCTCACTCTGTGGACAGCAACCCATGCTGCGGACAGCACTCCGTGATTCGAGGATGTCGTAACGCTCGCGGCCGCACAATCGAATCGTCGATCCCGTCATCGCGCCGGAGAGGTTTCGTGCGAATCATGCAATACAAGTTTTTTGTCGCCGTACTGACGCTCTTGTTGGCAAGCGTGACGCCGGGCACCGCATCGGCTGCTGCAGATGACATCATCTACACCGCCTCGCTGAGCGACGAAGATCAAAGTACGCCCACCTACAGTCCCGGAAAAGGTTTCGCCGAATTCCGCCTCGAGCGCGCCACGCTAAAACTTAGCTGGAAGATCACCTATCAGGGACTCACGTCGCCGCCGATCATCGCGGGTCTCTACGGACCCGAGAACGTGGGTGCCAACGCGGGTCAGGTGGTGGACCTCGGTACCCGCGGTCTGAAGAGCCCGATCATCGGTTCGACCATCATCAGCGATGGCGTACTCGGCTATCTGACTACGGGACGCGTTTACGTGAACATCCACACCACGCGGTATCGCGATGGCGAGCTGCGCGGTCAACTGCGGCGGCAACGCTCGACGGCGCCGGCAACCGCACCCTCAACGGCAACAGCGCCCGCAACGGCACCGACTGCCAAGCCTCGCTGACGCTCAGCGTTCGTAATCGCGGCGTCGGAGGATGGGATTCCAGCCGCCGCCGGCACCGCCTGACCCGGCCGCCCATTTATCGCCACCCACGGCGCCAGGTTCGCGATCGCGGGTGTGCGTGTAGAGCGGATCACCCTTGTACGCCCAGACTTTCTCGCCATCGCCGAACGGCGAGTCGACCACGGTCCACTCGCCAGAGGGTTTTACTCCATTGGCAGCCGTGACCGGCCGCCAGTTTTTCCGAATGCAATCGTCGCGGCACAGCAGCGTGCGGATCCGCTCCAGCGAACCTGCTTGCGTGTACAGCGTGAAACCGCGTGCATCGGCAAAGATTTCGCCCATGTCGGAACGCTGCACGGTCACCCAGGAGGGCAACGGCGCGGCGGAATCGAGCACGGCCGCGCGCCAGACACCTTTCTCGGCGCCCTCGCCCGCGGTGTCGCCAGGCTTGATATCGCCGGCAAAGACGTACAACGGTCGACCCTTGAAGGTCCACTGGCGCGGCCCATCGGTGCGATCGATCGGCTTCCAGTCACCGATGACATTGGCCATCAGTGGCGCGGCGAGCGGCGTCCACTGACGCAAACATTCTCTGTCGCACTCGAGACGCGGCGCACCGCCGCCGGCGCGTGGCTTTTCATCATCGCGCCAGTAAAGCGTCAGACCCCGCGCATCGACCAGCACGCGACCCAAGTGAATCGAACGCAGCGCGATGCCCGGCGGCGTGCGCACTGGCTGAAACGCGATCGCCCACGCCTGACCGACGCGATCGCCCAACGCGACCTGCGGCGTGGAATCTTTGGCGAAGGTGTAGAGCGGCTTGCCACGGAAAGACCATTGCCGACTGCCATCGGGACGCGTGATCGCGCTCCATTGCGCGGGCGGTCGAGCCGCCTCGCCCGAGCCCTCGGCTGGTGCGGGTAACGGCGGCCACGCCTTGGCACACTCGGCGACGCACGTGGACACGTTCGGCTGCGTATCGCGCGCGTAGGTGTAGAGCACATGACCACGCGCATCGAGCAGGATTTCGCCCGCTCCACTACGCAGCACACTCAACCCCTCGGGCAGTGCGTCGTCCGCGTGCACGATCGACGCGCCAAAGCCGAGCGCAGCGGCGCAAACGAGCAGCGACGACCAGACGCGCAAACGGATCACGCGCACCCTAGACCAGGATTTCGGTGATGGTCTTGGAAGTCTGCAACGAGCCAGTGCCCCAGGTCTCGATCGGCAAACCCATCACCTGCATCGCTGTAAGACCGACACGCGACACGGGATCGCCATGACCCGCGATGTGCTTGCCGGTCTTAATGCGACCGCCCGCACGTCCAATGGTCATCACTGGAATGTTGTCGACCGCATGCACCTTGGCGTAGCTGGTCTCGGCGTGCGCGAATATCAGCGTGTTGTCGAGCAGCGTGCCGTTGCCCTCCTTCACTGACTGGAATGTACCGATGAAACTCGCCAGCGCTTCCATCACCCGACAATTGAACCAGAACGCCTCGGGCTGATAGCCGAACTTTTGATCGACGGCCTCTTCGTGCGTGAGCGTGTGGTGCGTATAGGCCGTACCCGGCCGACGCAGGCTCGACAAGGCATTGTTGAAGGCCATGTTGAAGACACGAGTCTGATTGCAGGCGAGCGCCATGACGAGCAGGCGAGCCATCGCCTCATGATTGCCCTGTGCGACGTTGATCTCGAGACCGACCGGCGTCTCGTCCGGCGACTTCGGCATGCGGCAGGCCGCCGTGACCGGCACCTCTTTCTGCTGCAACGCCAGCTGGGTCTCGAGTTGGCGAATCGAGGTGAAATATTCGTCCAGCCGAGCGCGATCGGCCGCACCGATCCGCCGCTCGAACCGCTGTCGCTGCTCGCGAATGCCCGAGAGCACGCTCTGCTGCAGCATCAGATCCGGGTCGGGCGCGCGATTTTCTTTGGTCGGATCCGCAAACCCATTGCCGAACAAGCGGGCGTAGAGCGCGCGCGGCGACACCTCGCCTGCATTGCGCGTGTGCGTGTCGCGGGCCGTGAACGAGTCGCGCGGGTTGCCGGTGCAACTCATGTCGATCGAGCGGAACCGGGTGTTCGAGCCGATGGCATCGGACACCATCACATCGAGCGTCGGCGCCGGAATCTCGCCGGGCAACACCGGTGCGGTCGCCGTACGCGTCGTCACCCAACCCGTGTGGTGCACATGGTTCGGCCGACCATCGAGCGGCGAATTGAAGTGACCAAAATAATTGATGTGCTCGACGTAGGGGATGAGCGCCTTGCACTCCTCGAGAAACTCGATGCGATCGGTACGCTCGCCCACGGCATGCCCGGGGGTATGGCCCATCGACCAGAACCAAGTACCGAAGCGCACCGGTAACGACGCACCCGAAGCCAGCGCCTCGCCACTCTCGCTGAGAAAGCAGTCGAGGAACGGCAAGCTGACGGCGATCGCCGAGCCGCCAATCGAGCCACGCAGCAAATCACGTCGGGTAAAGGGTTTTTTGATCAACACGCTCATGGAGAAACCTCCTCCGGGCCGAGTTGTGCCGTGCGCAGTCGCGGCTGGCTGACCGCATAGAGAGCATCGCTTGTCGCGACCTCGCGGATCAACTCCCGCAGTCGGTAGCCTTCGCCGGCGAATTCGTCTTCGAAATGATTGAGCAATTGGCGCTCGCTGCGCTGGATGGGGCGGCCTGCCGCATAGGTGTACACCCGGCGCACGAGACAGGCGGGCGCCGCTGGATCATCGCGCAGCGCGTCGCCGAGACCCGCCGAATCGGTGAAAGCCATGCCGTTGATCTCGCCGCTGGTGTCGATCAGTTCGCCGTTTTCATACAGGCGTTGCTGACCGGCGCCATCGAAATTTTCGAGTGCAAGACCGATCGGGTCCATGAGCTTGTGGCAACCGGAGCACGAAGGATCCGTCGAATGGCGGATCAGCCGATCCCGCGCCGTCTTGCCGGGCGCGTTGGGATCATTGAACAGATCAAAGTTCACGCTGCCCGGCGGATCCGGCACGCGCTGGCAGAGCAACAATTCGCGGATCGCCTTGCCGCGCAGAGTCGGCGAACTCTTTCCCGGATGCGAATGCAGCGCAACGAAACTCAATTGTGTCTGGATACCGGCCCGCGGATCACCCTCGGCGAATTCGAACGGCACCCACCCCGCGCTCGGTGACGCCGCCGGCACGCGGTAGACGAGACCGAGCGATCCGGTCATAAACGTATTGCGAGTGGTGAAGATGTCGCGATAGTCCCCGTCTCGTACCAGCAGCAGATCGGTGAGCGTGCGCAGCACCTGCTCACGCGCATCATTGGCCACGGCGAGGCTGAATGCCGGGTAAAGATTGGTGTCTTTTTCCAGGGTCTGGAAATCATCGAGCGCCAGCATGTCGGTAAAGAAGGCGCGAACACCGGCCTCAAGGCGGGTGGATTCCATCATCCACTCAACCTGACCGCGGATGCCGCGGGCGTCATCAAGTTCGCCACGCTCGGCGGCCGCCAGCAGGGCCTCATCCGGTCCCGAGTTCCAAAGAAATAAACTGAGTCGCGTGGCGCGCGAATAACCATCGAGCCGCGGCGTACCATCCGGCCCATCGACGACATTCTCGGCCACGAACAAAAAGTCCGGTGACGCCAGCATTGCCTGCAGGGCATAGGACAAGCCGGCATGAAAATCACTGTTCGCCGCGGCCGCCGCCGCGGCAATGCGCTGATACGAGGCGAGCTCTTCGTCGGTCAAGGCACGGCGCATCAAATATCGACCGGCACTGCGCAGAAAGAGCTCCGCGCATTGCGGATCATGGGCCTGTGGCGCGGCCGGGGCGCACGGGATGAGCAACTCGCGATTGCCCGGCGCGACCACCTGCTCGGCAACCGAGCGAGCGAGCGCGATATAACGCTCGACTCCGGACGGGGTCACCGTGGCGCGACCCGCCCCGACTGCGAGCAGACCCTCGATGCGGACGATCGGATCAAAGCGGCCAGCCACGACAACCTGACTGCCGAAGGTGTCGCGAATGATGTTGCGATACTGCGCTTCAGTGAGGAGGCGCAGCGTCGGGGGTCCACCGCGGGTCTGCGGCTCGTTGGAACCGCAAGCCGTGACCAGTACGGCGCACAACATTCCGAGCAGAGCCAATTTTGCGGTCGGTCTCATCGCACAGCTCCCGCAGCGCTACCGGCGCGGTCATGGATCACGAAAGCCGGCAGCGCATCCATGCGAAATGCCGAGGATATCGAAGTGCACTCGCCGGTCTCTGGGTCCGGATGACCGTCAGCCAGCTCGCGTGCCGCCGTGTAAAGCGCGGGGCAGCTCCAGTCGCCGGTGGCGATCAGAAACTCGAGCTTTAGCATGTACTCCCACCACTTGTCGAAGTCGTAGTAGCCGCCGACCAAACCCCGCACCTTGTTGTCCTTGCCGAGCGTGAGATCGAGTTCGAGACGCATCCCTTTGAGATCGAGCTCTGCATATGCCGCGTTACTGTAGAACGGCAGCTTGAGATCGAGCGGCTCGGTCTTGAGCACACCGTTCTCGATGCGCCCGCGCGCCACGGCGCCGTAGCGCGGCTTGCCATTGTTGATGTCGATACGATAACTCGCCCACGGCAGGATCCGGCCGACGCTGTCGATCTGATAAGGATCGAGGGCGCGATAGAAACCGACCTGCACGTTCGGCGAGTTGCGCTCGTCGGTGACGCCGGTGATTTCCATGAGAATCACGCCACGACCGCTGTTACGCCGCTCCTCGTTGCCGAAGGTGTCGAGCACGCCATTGCGGCGCCACCCGTAATGACAGCCGAGCAGCCGATACATCTGATTATCGACGCCCCGCTCGCCGCGCACGCTGACGAAGTTTTCGTGGGCACAGGATTTGGGCGTCGCCTTGCCATCGCTGCGCCCATCGAGATCAAAACCGTACGCGACCTTGCCCTTGACGGTGCGCAGCGGCGGATCCTTGACCAAGGTGGGGTTCCAGCAAACATCCTCGCCCTGCGGACCGCGAAACACCGAAACGAAACGCCGATCGACCGGCTGCACGAGACCCTTGTCGGTCAGTCGGTCCTTGTCGGCACGCGCGAGCCCACGCCACCAGAGTTCATCGTTACCGATGGCCGGACCCTCTGGGCACTCATCCATGAAACGCGTTTCATAGATCGCGTTATCCCAGTTGGCGATCACGTAACCGAGCGTCGTGGTGGGCTGCGACTTGCCGCCAGCACCGTTCTTGCCAGCAACTTTCGGCGCACCGATTTTTTTGGCAACCGGTGGCGACGGCAACGGAATGGCCGCCATCTGTTCGGCCGTGAGCGGTACCCGCTGGATCTGGCCACGCAATTCGCCGTCCGGATAACGTGCAGAGCGCACATTCACGTACATGCGCCCCGCGAGCAGGTAATCGAGTTGCGCCTCGGTCAGCACCGCCGAACCGCGCAGTGTCGGCGCGACGCCGCGCGGCGCAAGATCGATCTGCACGCCGGCATTGGTGCCGGGGCGCTGCGGGCCGTTGACCGACACCGACAGCGTCCGCGAGGTCAAGCGCTCGACCGAGACATTCCAGGAGAAGGTCAGCGTCGCGCGATCGAGCGAGAACTCGGCGCGCCCAAGCCCCGAGCTGCTCACCGTCGCCGACTGTTCGCCCGGCGTCAGATCGGCGTAAAAACGCACCGGACCGAGATGCACATGCGCCGGTCCAGCGTCAGGACTCTGTGCCCACGACGGTGACGCCGATGCCACCCAGACCGCCAAGGCCAGCCAAGCCAGCACCGCGCGCACCGTTGATTTTTTACCGCCCCCAATTTGCATCACCACAAGGTATCGGAAGGGCCGCCGACTCGCCACGTAGCGGCGTTCTTGATCCGCCCCTTGAATGCCAGTCCACCACGCGGACTGGGGCGTCGCCGCCGGGGGTGCCTGAGCCCGCAGCGATATAGTCGTGGCGAGTGCTGAATTTGGAGGAGGCATGCTCATCAATCGTCGACAAGCGTTCATCGGGCTCGCGGTCGCGGCAGCCGTCCGACCGCTCTTTGCGCAGGAGGGCCATCCGGTCGCTCTCGGACGCCCCCATATCGACTTCATATACTCTCAACTCGCGCCGTCCCGCGTGCTTGGCGCCACGAATTCGCAACCAGGCGTAACCGGCACACCCCTCTCCTACGATGCGAAGGGAACTCGCGCGGTCACGGTGATCTTCCGCTTCCCGCAAGACTGGTCGATGACCCGGCCGCACTACGTCAACAGCGATCAAGAGTTCTATGTGCTGGACGGCGAACTCGAGATCAACGGCACGCTCTATCGGCGCGGCGACTACGCTTATCTGCCAGCGGGGCTCGCCCACACGAGCCGCAGCAGCGGCCCTGGCGCCACGCTGCTCAACTTTTACGAAGGCGAGCACCTCGCCTTCTACGAGCCGACGCCCGCGGGCATGTATTTGCCGGAAAAACTCATTCAGAAAGTCGTTACCGGCGATATTCCATGGCAACCATCCACCGACCCCGCCTTCGCCACGCTCGGCCCGGGCGTGCGCGAAAAGCGCCTGCGCGATGACCCGGCGAGCGGCGAAACCACCTGGCTGATCGACGTTGCCGCCGATGCGGCCGAGACCCCGATCGCACCGAGGGCGGCGGTCACCCACGCGGCGGTCGAAGAGATGTATGTGCTCAGCGGCGAGATTGCCACCCCTCGGGGCATGATGAAGAGCGGTGCGTACGCCTGGCGAGTGCCAGGCACCCCACGAGGCCCGTGGGCCTCGCGGACAGGCTATCAACTCTTGGTGCGTAGTCGTGGCGCGCTCGCAACAACTAGCTCGAGTACTGTCTCCAAACCGCAGTGGGATGCGCCCTACGAACCGGCGATTCCCGACAGCATGCGAACCTTTGCCTTCGGCGAGCGCAACGCTGCAATAAGTTACTGATGTCTGAACCACCACACCGAAATAGGTTGAAGTTCGCCGCGCAGTTGTAGTACCAAAGCGGCAGGACGGATTTACAACAACACTCAGAGGGAAGGAAGCAATGACAACACCGCGATTCAACCGACCGATTGCCGCCGCCATCGCTGCTGCATTGGTTGCGCCGCTCGCCAGCACCGCCCAGGCCCAGCAAGGCGATGCCGATGCCTTCGGACTCGAAGAGATCGTGGTCACGGCACGCAAAGTCGAAGAAAACCTCATGTCCGTGCCCATCTCGATCACCGCCTTCTCGGAACGGGAAATCGAGGCCGCCGGAATGAAGGATCTGAGCGACGTCATGCGCATGACGCCGAGTTTCAACTTCGTCAACCAATTCGGCGCCTCGGGGCGCAATGATCGTTCGACGAACTCTTTGGTGTTTCGCGGCTTGTACCTCAACGCAAACGCCGGCTTGAATGCCGGCGGCCTGATGTTCATCGATGGCGCTCCCGTGATCGGTGCGCAGCCGCCGCCGATCACCGACGTCGCCCGCATCGAAGTGCTCAAGGGGCCGCAGAGCGCCTATTTTGGTCGATCTGCATTCGCCGGAGCCATCAACTTCGTCACCCGCGACCCGAACAGTGAATTCGGCGGTCGCGCCTCGGTCGAGTTGTCCTCCTGGGACTCTTTCGATGCCAACCTCAGCATGGAGGGCGGCCTGACCGAGTCACTGTCTGCCCGGCTCAGCCTGCGCTCGTTCAAGCGCGGCGGGCACTACACCAACTTCACCGATCCGAACGGACAGGAGCTCGGCGAACAAAACACCGAGTCGGCATCCCTGTCGATCGTCTGGAATCCCTCCGAAAACCTCAAGGTCAAGGGCTACTTCAACGCCTTCCGCAACGATGACGGCCCGCCGTCGCAGCTCGCGCTGAAGGACGAATCGTTCACCGGTCGCGCAAACCCCAACAAGACCTGCTCGCCCTTTTCACAGGTCGCGCCGGGCACACCGATCCCCGGCAACGCGGCAACCAACACGCGCCCGACTTTCGGTTACGTCTGCGGTACGGTGCCGCGGATGAGCCAGATCTCGCCGTCGTTGGTCTCGGGTGACTGGAACGTCGACAGCTCGCCGCTCGCGCGGCAGGCACTCTTCAACCCGGCTTCGCTGAGCCCGCTTGGGGCACTCGCCAACAACTGGCTGATCTTTGATCCTACTTTCAAGCAAGACGGTGGCACCAAGCGCGAAGCAGCCCAAGGGGACCTGCGCATCGACTACGAACTCGCCAACGGCATGTCGGTGACCGCCTTGACGGCAATGCATATCGACAAGTCCGCGACGATGATCGACCTGAACTATCGGAGCAACGTCGGCAAGGTCAATCTGTACCAGCAGATACCGACCTTGCGCGCCACGACGCCGACCTATCCGCAGATTCTGCTGATGTCGCAAAGCCGGTTGCGTGACATCAGTCAGGAGCTTCGGCTGACCTCACGACAAGATGCTTCCCTTCGCTGGACGCTCGGCGCGAACTACTTCGAGGGCAGGATTCCGGGTAGCACCGTCTACGGTTGGTCACCCTCGGGTGTCGGCTTCTTCGCGGCGGTGACGGAGCAACGCGCCACCACGCCGGCGGCGTTCGGCGGCGTCTATTACGATCTGTCGGACAAGTGGACCCTCGGCGTCGAAGGTCGCTACCAGAAAGACGAAGTCGAGCAGATCCCGAAGGTGGGCACCAACGGCAGGCCAGTCACCGGCGCGGCAGCCACGGCCCTCTCGAACAACTTCAGCAGCTTCTCGCCACGCGTTTCGATCGACTATCAGCTCACCGAAGACACGCTGCTCTACGGTCTCTTCTCGCGCGGCTTCCGTCCCGGTGGATTCAATGCGGGATTGGTGACCTCCGAGCCTGCAGTCGTTGCCGCCCTGCAAGCTGCAGCGCCTTCGGCTGGCGTGGTTTACGACCAAGAGCAGCTCGACAACTTCGAAGTCGGCATCAAGTCCACATTCCTCGACGGCCGCGCCCGCGCGGTGTTCACGCTGTTCAAGAATGACTGGAGGGACGGGCAGGTCGCAAACGTCATTCCGGTAGTAATCGGCACCACGCAGAATCTGATCAACGTCGTCATCAATAACGGCGAGGCCGAACTGCAAGGCATCGAGTTCGAAGGTCAACTGCAGGTCAATCGCCAGCTCAAGCTCGCAGCGACTCTCGGTTACATCGAGTCCGAACTGACGAGTTACGGCGCTGGGAGCACGGGCAACTGCACCGATTGCAACTTCGTGTACGGCAGCTTCGCGGGAGCGATCGGCAACCAATTGCCCACCGTGCCCAAGCTCACCTATACCCTGACCGCCGAGTGGGCGGACAAGTTCGGTGCCGATCTCGAGTGGTTCGGTCGCTTCGACTTCATGCATCAGGGCGAGAAGTTCACCGACTTCTCGAACGTGGCCAAGGTGAGTGACAAGCAGACCGCCAACGCCCGTCTCGGCATTCGCGCCGACAAGTGGAGCGTCGAACTCTTCGGCAACAACATCTTCAACAACGATGTGCTCGAAGCGGCGCTGCTCGGTATCGACGCAACATCATTCTTTTACTCGTTCGGACGTTTTGCACCGCAGAAGAACGAGTTGCGTGCCTCGCCGCCGCTGCCGCGGTCGATCGGCATTCGCGCCACCTACAACTTCTGATCGCAAGCGCGAGCAGGGGTCGGATCCGCAAGGGTCCGGCCCCTATTTTTTTGCATGCGGCTGTTGAATCAGTGACTGCCCGTTCGCAGAGTGATTAAGACGCACGATGGTCTTCGTCAATCGCTGTCTCACTGTAGTAATAAGACCGTGAGGGGGGAGTACTCGCGCCAGATCGGCCGCGAGCTCCCATTTGAAGGACAAAGCCGTCCGACGGCACCGTTGAAATAGGGAGTCACTCAATGTCGAGACTGTTGTCATCTCGCGTGCGTCGCACCGTCGCCGCCATCGTCGCGGTATCTGCCGCCCAGCCATTGGTCGCCCAGCAAGCGGCTGAAGATTCATTCGGACTCGAAGAGATCGTCGTCACGGCGCGCAAGGTCGAGGAAAACCTCATGACCGTGCCGCTTGCGATCACGGCATTCTCCTCGGCGGATATCGAGTCTGCGGGTATCAAGCAGCTGAACGACGTCATGCTCATGACTCCGGGCTTCAACTTCGTGAACCAGCAGGGCAGTTCGGGTCGCAACGATCGCTCGGCAAGCGCGCTGGTGTTCCGCGGTCTGTTCCTCAACCTCAACGTCGGCCTCAACGCCGGCGGCAACCTCTTCATCGACGGCGCACCCGTGCTCGGCGCGCAGCCACCCGCCATCGTCGACGTCGAGCGCATCGAAGTGCTGAAGGGCCCGCAAAGTGCCTACTTCGGTCGCTCCACTTTCGCAGGCGCCATCAATTTCGTCACCCGCGAACCCGGCCAGGAGTTCAAGGGTAAAGCCATCGTCGAGTTCGGCTCCTGGGAATCGCATGACGTGAGCGCCAGCCTCGAAGGCGGTCTCACCGATAACCTTGCTGCACGCGTGACCGCGCGGAGCTTCGAGCGCGGGGGTCAGTACCGCAACTTCGCCGACCCGAACGGCAAGCGGCTTGGCGCCCAGACCACCCAGTCTTTCTCGACCTCGTTCGTCTACTCGCCCACCGAAGCGCTCAAGATGAAGGGCTACGTCAATGTATTCCGCGACAACGACGGTCCGCCGGCGCAGGGCGCACTCAAGGCTGAATCCTTCAATGGCCGCGCGACCATCGACGGCACCTGCGTACCCTTCTCGCAGGCTCCGGCTGGCACAGCCGCCCTCGGTCAGACCGCCAACTCGCGCGCGTCTTTCGGCTATATCTGCGGCGAAGTGCCGACGATGGACAAGATCCCGGCGAACGTAATCTCGGGCGACTGGGACACCTCCAACCCGAACACCTTCCGCGCATTGTTCGAGCCCAACCCGATCTGGACGCGCTTCGACACCGATTTCAACCGCAAAGGCGGCTTGAAACGTGAATCGCTGCAGGCCGATGTGCGCGTCGACTACGACTTCGACAACGGCTACTCGCTCACCTCGCTCACCGCTGCGCACCGCGACAAGACGATGACGCTCATCGATCTCAACTATCGCAGCGGCAAGGACAAAGTGAACCCCTTCAATGCCACACGACCGACCACCACGGTTCCCTGGTTGCAGTCGCTGCTCGTCTCGCAAGGTCGCTTCAGAGACTGGAGTCAGGAACTGCGACTGATTTCGCCACAGGATCAACCACTGCGCTGGACGCTGGGCGGCAATTATTTTGACGGCATGTCGCCGGGCGGCACCGTCTACGGTCTGCTGCCGAGCGGCCCTGCGTTCACTGCGTCGATCACCGAACAGAAGGTGAAGACCCCCGCCGTGTTCGGCGCCCTCTATTACGACCTCAACGATCAGCTCACGCTGAGCGTCGAGGGCCGTTATCAGTGGGACAAGATCGCCCAGACACCGCTGGTCGCGCCGCCGGGCGTTGTCACCACGGGTGTTGCCGCCGAGACGCTCTCCGAGACCTTCACCAGTTTCTCGCCGCGCGTCTCGCTCGACTACCAGATCACCGACGACACGTTGATCTACGCGCTCTTCTCGCGTGGCTATCGTCCGGGCGGCTTCAACGCAGCGCTCAAGACCTCACCGGCGGCGCTGGTGCAAACGTTGCTGCAGGTCGTGCCGACTGCGGGTATCTCTTTCGATCAAGAGCAGCTCGACAACTACGAAGTCGGTATCAAGTCGACGTTCCTCGACGGCCGCGCTCGCGCCACCCTGACGTTCTACAAGAACGACTGGGTGAACGGTCAGGTCGGCTCGACGGTCGCCCTGCCCGGCTTCACCAACCTGATCACGGTGACGGTGAACAACGGCGAGGCTGAGCTCTCGGGCGTCGAGTTCGAGGGGCAGTTCCAGGCCACGCGCAACCTCAAACTCTCGGGTACCTTCGCCTACAACAAGTCTGAACTCGTGAGCTACGGTGTCGGTTCGAACGGCAACTGCGCAGACTGCAACCTGGTCTACGGCAACTTCGGTGGCGCGATCGGCAATCGTCTGCCGACCACGCCAAAGATCACCTACTCGGTCTCGGCCGAATACGGTGATCGCCT
>Ga0194118_10000684_pt1 | contig 54444 bp, 46 predicted proteins | sample TA2MahsurfametaG_2_FD_148662 | JGI IMG/M metagenome (GOLD analysis project Ga0194118, IMG submission 148662) | Freshwater microbial communities from Lake Tanganyika, Tanzania - TA2015013 Mahale N5 surface | ecosystem: Environmental > Aquatic > Freshwater > Lake | place: Tanzania: Lake...
AAGCAATTTTTCAGCTTTCTCAATTAAGCGGCTGTTCCCCGCTACAAATTGTATTTACCAATAATAGCCTCAATTCAAGCTCTTATTTTTGGGATTTTGGAGACGGAGAAACATATACATCAACCAATACGAACTCTGTGACCCATGTTTTTACCAATGACCAGCAAAACCAAGATTTTATCATTCAGTTTATCGCTTTTCAAAGCCCTTTTTGTTCTGACACCATCCAAGCAGGAATAATTACGAATGTTTGTGGTTGTACGGATAATGAGGCTGAAAACTACAATCCGAACGCCACTGTTGACGATGGAAGCTGTACATACCCGGACCCCATTATCATAGTACCAAATGTTTTGACCCCAAACAATGATGGAATAAATGATATTTTTGAATTGGATTGGGTAAATTTAACATCGTTGCGTCTAATTATTTTAAATCGTTGGGGGAACGTTTTATACGACCAAACTAGTGCTGATTTAGTAACTTTCGTTCCAGCCTGGAACGGGAAATATGAAAATGGGGAAGATGCCAAAGACGGAATTTACTTTTATAAGTACGAGGGGAAAGGTATTTCAAATGAACTATTAGAAGGGCATGGCTTTTTGCATCTCATTAAAAATCCTTAAATAGTCTTCTTATTTAATAATTTTTACTGATAATAGTTTATTCCAATATTTGCCTGTTATTACCAATTCGTTCGCTTCAGAATTAAAGGCAATTCCATTTAATACTTCGCCACTAGCTCGATACTTCGCTACAATATCATTTGCTTGAATTATTGCTTCAACTGCCCCTGTCTTCGGATTTATTACAGCAATTAAATCTTGCATGTAAATATTTGCATAAATTTTTCCATCAATGTACTCCAATTCGTTTAATTGCGAAATTGAACCTTCATTTGTGGTTGCCTCAATTATTTTTACAATTTCAAAAGTACGTGGATTTCTAAAAACAAGTTGTTCAGTACCATTTGACATAATTAAATTTTCTCCGTCATTACATAATCCCCAGCCTTCTCCTTTATATTGAAATTCGCCTGAATATTTAGCTAAGTTGTCTGCATTGTAAATAAAACACTTTTCGTTTCTCCATGTCAATTGATAAAGTGTATCATTTAATATTGTTATACCTTCACCAAAATAAGTTGCGTCGAGACTTACCTTTTTATTTATTCTTCCTGAACTTTGCTCAATTTTTGCGATGAGTGTGTTTCCTTGATTCGACGGATCTCCTGTCCCCTCATACAATTGCCCTTTAGAAAATTCAAGCCCCTGGGTGTAACTTGAATCTCGATGGGTATATTCTTTCACAACATCTAATTTCCAATTTACTGGTTTTTTATCATTTAGAATTTTCAAATCACGCTCCTCTGTTTCGGTTGTATTATCGTTAAGTGTTGAAATTAGAACTAACTTATTTGTTCCTAATTTCATGAAACTTGTCTTCAAGATATGAAAAACATCGCCTTTGGGAGAATCCCAAACTTGCAAAATACTATCATTCAACTTTAATTCTACTTTTCTTAAATCTTGGTTATCAATCTTTATTTCAATTTTGGCTTCTTTTTGTGTGATAACAGTCAGATTTTCATCAAAGGCAAAAGACGCTGAAATATTATCCGAGTGAGAACCATCAATCCAGACTTTGTATATAAAGGCAGACACAAATAAAAGTAGCAGTGCGATTAAAATTTTTTTTTTCATCTTTTCAAATCAAATTAATTTAGCTATTTCTCGAGCGTCTATGCCATTATGGGATTCTTGATAAACTACTTCACTTTTTTTAATTACTATGACTTGGGGGGATTGGTGTATAACTTTCAAGGTGTCAGCAATAACATTCGATAAATTTCGAAAATTCAACAAATCTAAAAAATACAACCCGACATCTTTATTACAGTCCCAATCTCTTTCAAATCTTGAGAGCGCCATAGATGAAATACTACAGCGAGTACTGTGTTTAAAAATTAGAATTGGCCTTTCTTGGCTTTCATCCAGTAACTGATGAATCGAATTTTCATTTGATAATTCTTTCCATTGGAAATTGGATTTTTGAGAGAACCATCCCATTATATATTTGAAGTAAATTGTTTTAAAAATCGGATATCGTTTTCTGAATACATGCGTAAATCATTCACTTTATATTTGAGTTGAGAAATTCGCTCTATACCCATCCCAAAAGCAAAACCTGAATATTCATGAGAATCAATGCCGCAAGATTCAAGTACGGTGGGATCAACCATACCGCACCCTAAAATTTCAAGCCATCCCGTATACTTACAAACATTGCACCCCTTGCCATTGCAAATTGAACATGAAACATCAACCTCAGCACTTGGCTCGGTAAAAGGAAAATACGATGGGCGTAAACGAATTTGAGCTTTTTCTCCAAAGAGTTCTTTGGCAAAATAAAGCAACGTTTGTTTCAAATCAGCGAAAGAAACATTTTTATCAATGTACAATCCCTCAACTTGATGAAAGAAGCAGTGTGCACGTGCAGAAATCGCTTCATTACGATATACTCTGCCTGGAGAAATTGTTCGAATAGGGGGCTTTGAATTCTCCATTACGCGCACTTGCACTGAGCTTGTATGCGTTCTTAAAGCAATTTCTTGCTCTCCCTTTTCAATAAAGAATGTATCCTGCATATCTCTTGCGGGATGTTCTGGCGGAAAATTTAGGGCAGAGAAATTATGCCACTCATCCTCTATCTCTGGTCCTTCAGAAACTGAGAAGCCAATTTTAGTAAATATATCAATTATTTCATTTCGCACGATTGACAACGGATGGCGTGAACCAACTGATTCATCAATACCTGGTTTTGTCAAATCGACCTTACTAATATTTGACCCAGTCTTAATAAGTCGTTCTTTCGCACAATTGTATTTTTCTTCGGCCAGTAATTTTAATCCATTCACTTGTTGTCCGAACTTTTTTTTCTGATCCGGTGAAATATTTTTAAGCTCTAAATACAACCCCTTAATAAGACCTTTAGATCCTATAAACTTAATACGAAATTCTTCTGCATCCTTTTCATTATTGATGGTAAAGGAATTGATTTCAGACGCGACTCCTTCTAAGCTTGACATTTTTTGGATTTGATTGTAACTTTTTTTTTACTTTATCTGTTAAATACATAAAGCTTTACAAAAATATAAATAAATGACAAATAGTAGAATATCAAAACGAGTTGGTGCACTTGCTATTCTATTTTATTTTGGCGTAGTATTCTTCGTTCTTAGTGGTTGCGTAAAAATCAAACCGACAAGTGCGATTATTCATGTAAAATACCCAGACGGAACAATGTGTTCGGGAGCTCAAGTAAGACTTTATGGTAAGCCACTTAATGAGGACACATCTGAATTATCTCAAGAATTTCGCATAGACTTAAATTCTGTATCAGATGCTAACGGACGTGCCTATTTTGATTTGAGTGAATTTTATGATGCTGGCCAAACTGGATTTGCAATATTAAATGTTGATGCCACGAAATCAAATTTGTCCAGTTCTGGGCTAATAGAAATAAAAGAACAGAAAGTAAATGAACAATTTTTTTTCCTTCAATGACAATGAATTATCCGTTTTAATGTGTAACTTTGGTTAATATAGAAAAATTATGAAACAATTTTTTTGCTTATTTTTAGGATTTGTCATATTAGTTAGTTTTTCTTCATGTGAACCTAATGACCCTGCTATTTTAAAGGTATTTGTGAGGTCTTCAACAAATCAACTTGTCCAAGGGGCAAAAGTAATTATTATTGGTGACCAGCAATCTAATCCGCCTACTCAGGAATACGTTGATACAACCTACACAAATTCGTCTGGATTCACAGTTTTTGATATGGATGAATACTTTGATAAGTATAAATCAGGTGATGAAAATACTACTGGATATTTTGATATCATCGTAAAGGCAAATAATAAAACAGCCTATGGAGAAACGAGATGTAGGGTGCATACTACATCTGTTGAAACGATTTATTTACCCAACTAAATAAAAAAATGAAAAGAATTCTATTTTTGACGATCATCGTATTTCTTGCAATCACAGCTTCATCTGGTTGTAGAAAGAAAAAAGATACCTTGGCTAAGATTTATGTGGAAGATAGCGATGGTGCTACGGTTGATAATGCTATGGTTATATTGTATGGAACTAACACAACAACGATTCCGCAACTAGTGAATGTTTTTGATACTTCTTATACAAATATGGACGGAGTAGCTACTTTTAATTTTAATGATATTTATCAATTAGGTCAGGCCGGAGTAGCTGTTTTAGACATAAAAGCTCTAAAATTAAATCTTGTGGGCCAGGGAATTATAAAAATAGAGGCGGAAAAAACAGTTGAAGAAACTGTTATCTTGAACTAGGAAAAATCCCCAATCATAATTTAGAATGGCTATCATTATTGGTGGCCATTTTTCTTTTCTAATTATTCTATTAAACTTTTATTTGATTATCGGATAATTAATTTTTTTTACATATTATGTATCTGAAAAAACAGACTATCATGTTGAGAAAACGTAACTTTATTAATCGTTACTGTTTTTATTATTTAATTCGATGATATGAGAATTTTGCTATATTTTATTTTGGTTTTCTCGTACTCTTTCGCTCAACATAATTATTGGCAACAAAGTGTCGATTATCAAATAAATGTAATCGTTGATGATATTAATAATCGCATCTCAGGTGATGAAGTTTTAATCTACCAGAACAACTCCTCTGATACCTTAAAAGAAATTTATTTTCACTTGTACTGGAACGCTTTTAAAAAAGGCAGTCATGCTTTTGAAAAAATGAATGTGTCCGAATTAAATGATTCAGATTTTGGTGAAATTATAATTGAAAATTTATCGATAAATAATGAAGTTCACACCATTACTATTTTTGAATCTATCGGTCAGGTTAAACTCTTAAAACCAATACTTCCCGGTAAAAACTCTGAAATAAAAATTCGATTTTCATCAATTATTCCATCCTGTATAAATAGAGCAGGTAAAAATAATACGGCGGGGACTGATTATACATTTACACAATGGTATCCTAAAATTTGTCGTTACGATAAAATGGGGTGGCATACAGACCCCTATTTAGGTAGAGAATTTGCAGGAACATTTGGAAAATATTCCGTATCGATAACTTGCCATCCGGGATATGTCGTAGCAGGAACAGGTTCGCTTAAAAATAAAAAGTACAAAGACAAAGGATGGAGCTCAACAACCGGTTTAAATGATTCAAAAAAAGAAAAATGGGAATTCATAGGAGAGAATATACATGACTTTGCTTTTGCCATGGACAAAGAATGGATACATAAAGTGCAAACTATAGATGGGATAGCTTTTCATTTTTTCTACAATGAAGAATACGATAAGGCATGGAAGGAGCTGATGTCAAATTGGTCAAAGGCCTACCAAATTTGTAAGAGTGAATTTGGAGTTTACCCTTACCCTCAATTTTCATTTATTCAAGCTGGAGAGGGATACATGGAATACCCAATGTGCACAATGCTTGAGTCCGGCAGGTACGATTTCTTTAACACTGCCTGTCACGAATTTATGCACAACTATTTTTATGGGATATTTGGAACGGATGAAAATTTATACCATTGGATGGATGAAGGGATTACCTGCTATGCCGAGGAACGAATAAGTAACGTTAATAAAGTACCAAATAATCCATCAAAAGGAGCGATTTCAAACTATCGATGGATATCTTCTTCCTTTGAGGAGGAGCCAATATCTACTGCTGCAAATCATTTTGAAAGTGACTATCCGTATTACAACGCTGCATATTTCAAGGGCCAACTTTTTCCGGAGCTTATACGTTATATTATTGGTGATTCTATTATGAAAATTGGTTTTGCTCGATTTTATCAAACATGGAAATTTAAGCACCCGGAACCAAATGATTTTGTTAAAATTTTTGAAGATGTCTCCACTATGGAGCTAACCTGGTTTCAAAATTATTGGTTGAATACCACTAAAAAAATAGACTTTTCAATAGATTCAGTTCAGAAAACGAAAGATGGGATTTTAATAGCGTTTGGCAATCAAGGAATTCCAATGCCACTTGAATTTGAAATAAAGCTAAAAGACGGAAAATCAATTTATTACCACATACCAATTGATCTTACCAATAATTCAAAAACTGATTTCGCAACAGATGTTAAGATATTACCAAAATGGTCTTGTGCATCTAAAAGATATAGCATATTAGTAAAGGATATCAAATGGAAAGATGTATCTCAAATAGTTATAGATCCGAACAATTTTTTACCAGATATAAATACAGAAGACAACTCGTTTTCTAATCCCTAATCAATTTTGATAAATCGCTCGCGTTTTATAACATTATTCCCCACTTCTACCTCAACTATGTAGGTTCCACTTGGCAATGAACTCATATCTATCGAATTCGTTAATATACTCTGGCGCAATATTCTACCATTTAAGTCATATAGTTGAGTAAACTTTCCTACACCCATTATTGATAATATATTTTTCACTGGATTTGGATAAATTAAATCATTTTGCGTCAAATTTTCAATACCTGCTCCGAAATCAACAAAGATAGAATCCACTAATTGACAGTCATTTGCATCTGTTACAATCACTGAGTACCAACCCGTATTTAAGTAAACGATCAGCGAATCCGTTTGCTCAATTCCCTCCCACAGATAGGTGTAAGGCGCAGTTCCCCCTGAGACAGAGACGCTGGCAGTTCCGTCATTGCCTATAATTTGGGGTGTTGATGTTAATGTAGCGCTTAAAGGTTGTGGTTCATTAATTAGCGCGCTTATTGATTGTGAGATACAGTCGTTTTGGTCAGATATGTATATTGTATAAGTTCCAGCGAATAAGTTTGTATTGTTGGCAGATACATTTTGCTGATTTATCCAGTAAGTATAATTTTCTGTCCCACCCTCACCTTGGATATAAATTTCACCGGTGGCATCACCATTGCACAAGGCATCTGTTACTACAGCAGAGACAACCAATTCCGCAGGCTCTGAAATACTAAATTCAAGCGAATCAGTACACCCTCTTGCATCTGAGGCAATCACAGAATAATTTCCTACAGTAAGGCTGTCCGCGATTTCCGTATTATCTCCTGTGGACCAATTATAGACGTAGGGAGGATAATTCGAGTTAATCAATTCGATTGAACCTAAACTATTTCCATAACACAAATTATTGACAATATTGGTGGCAATTATGACCGGCAGAGGTTCCGGAACGAAAACAGAATCTGTGACCACACATCCTCCCGGATGAGATATAATTACGGTGTGCCAACCACTTGTTAAGGAATTATTAGGTTTGGTAGTGATCCCGTTATCCCACAAAAAAGTGCAAGTATTAAACATACATGGGCAACCGGACGAATTTACTACAGCAGTTCCATTCGTGTCTCCAAGGCATGTAGGGGGATTAATTCCACCAAAGGCAATGAGAAATGGATCGGTCAAATTAAATGTTTGAATTTCATAGCAGCCTAACGAATTTGTAACCATAACAGAATAGGTTCCCGCGGACAAATTATCTTCAGTAGAATTGAGACCCCCGGATGTCCATAAATAAGTATGAGGCCCAGCTGCTGGATTTACAGTAAGACTAATGGATCCGTTGGAAAGTCCGTTGCAAGAAATTGGAGTTACCGTAGCATTCGTAATTACACTGCCAAAACCACAATCGACAGACTCCAGGGTATAAATACCGTCATTTGATGTCCCGAGATAGCTGCCCCATGCGATTCCGCTATTTGGTTTTACTACAGTTAATTCCTGGCGATTCACATAAATTCCTTTCCACCCCACGGGGTTGGTGCTATCCTTCTTAACAGCATATACCAAATCGATTTGGTTGTCTGCGTCTAAATCCGAAATCAAAGGTGTTGAACCAAGATTAACCCCTGTTTTTGTGGCGCCAAGTTGAGAGACTATGCCGTTCGCAAAATCTATTTTTTGCAGGCGATGCTTGTATGCCCCATTTTCCATGTAGGTTACAGAAACAAGGCCTTCATCGCGGCCATTATTATCAAAATCTAATGCATTAGCCGAAGCATAATTGAAAGTTCCTAAACTATCCTTAAACGCCATCTGCCCGTTCGAACCATCAATCATTACTTGGTAAAAATCAGAATACGAAGGTGCAATACCTTTAAATAAAATTGCCAACACGTCGGGAATCATGTCCCCGCCTGTAAAGTTGCCTAAAACTGGCTCTGCGCTTGATTCAGTATTGGGTAGTTGAAATTGCCAAAGCGTGCTAAATGAAGACCCACTAATTTTTTTAATTTTTCCTCCAAAGCTCTGTAATACAATGTCGTAGCCTCCATTTGTAGAATGACAGAGAGCGGCAGGCGCAATAAATCCTTTACTGGGATCAGTATCTACAGCAATAGAATTTCCCAATGAATTATCTAAAAGCAAATCATTTAGTGGGCAAGCCCAAAACGATCCCCCCAAATTTTCGCCGCCCGTTCCATACAATATCCACATAGTACCATCTCCTTGAATATCAGCAACCAAAGGGGAGCAATAGGTTTCTGCACTATCCGGAACAACGGCTTTCGCCAACAAGTGTCCATTTAGAGAATTAATCAACATGAGGTGTCCCGGTGGTCGATCCGTCTCCCAATCTGGGGCTGCATGATCACCTCCATTTGCTACTAATAAATCGGGAATTCCATCCCCTGTAATGTCATCTACAAACTGAGGGTTATAGAAATTATAAAGACCGCTATCGGCAGGATTGACTTGATAAGGAAAATAATCCCACAGTAAACTTCCATTTGCTCCATTAATCGCTAACAATTGAGCTTGCCTACCTGATATGAAAACATCTTTAATCCCATCGTTTGTAATATCTGTAAAAATGGCACTTCCAAAAACTTCGTTTCTACTTCCCCGTTTCCACAAGAGGGCTCCATTAACTCCGTTGAAGGCCATTATTCCATTATTACTTGCAAATCCATCTGTTCCTCCCCCAATGACAATATCTCGCACACCGTCATTGTTTAAATCACATGCTCGTGGAGAAGATAAGGTTGGTATTGAATCAGTAAAAGATTGCCATGTGGTGAGTTGGGCAAAAGAAGAGGCAGTTAAACTTAATAAAATTGATAGACCGAAGAACTTTTTCATTTATTTAATAATAACAGAGATATAAAATTAAAGATTTATGTCAACAAATAAAAGTGGCTCAATCAGAGATTTTTTCAACTTTAACAAGATTACCAAAATAAAGTTCTTTATTCGTAGATGTTTTCATCCAGAGTTCAGAAATATTTAATTTTTTATTGGGGAAGTAAAGTGGAAAGAGTTCTTGAAGGAATTGAATATCTATAGAAGGGGTATATGTATTCATTATCAGAAATCCGTTTTCAGTTAATAGTCTTGAGCTTGTTGAAACAAGTTCATCAATTTGATCCTCCAGTTTCCATTTTTCTCCCTTTGCCCCTATACCCCATGCAGGAGGATCCATAAGAATTCCACGAAATTTATTCCCTCTTTTTTCTTCTCTTTTCATAAACTTAATGGCGTCCTCGTGTATCCATCGGATATCGTTCAATTTACTCTTTAACATATTTTCTTTTGCCCAAGAGATAAGATTTTTTACAGAGTCGACATGAAATACATCCGCCCTGATCGATTTTGCCACGCAAGATGCAATTCCAGTATATGCAAATAAATTTAAAAATTTATCATTTGATTCTAGTTCATTCAATAAGGAATCCCAATTTACTTGTTGTTCTGGAAAGATCCCGAGATGTTTAAATTTTGTTAGTTCGAGTTTGATTTTTATTTTCTTGTAATTTATGACCCACAAATGAGAAGCACTTATTATTTCCTTCCAATAACCTGAATTATGACTTGTTTCCACAAACTCAAAATGAGCGAGTTTCCTCCATTCTGTATGAGGTAAGACTGACTTAAAATAAGCTTGAATTTCGGGACGAATGGTGACGATTTTTCCCCATCGCTCTAATTTTTTATTGCCTCCAGCATCGATAAGTTCATAATCATCCCAACAAGTTGCGAATATTTTTGATATGTTTTGCATGGATAAACAACGATTTACCTCATTTTGGGCATTTTCTTTCTGCCTCCCATCATTTGAACCATTCGCATTTGATTTTTTGATGGAGCCATATTAAGTTGTTGTTGCATCATTTTGATTTGATCTTTCATGATTCCGTCTTTATCAAGCTTTTTGGCCTCTGATAACAATGAAACCGCCTCATTTTTCCTCCCTGTTTGGGCGCAAATTCCGGCCAAGTGCATTCGAGCAACCGCATTGTCTTGTGAAGTTCTAAGACCGAGGGAAAGTGCCTGTCTCAGTATTTGTTCGCTCTTTGCAAAACCAAATTCTTGAGAATTCATTACCGCTTGAAGATACAAAACGTATGCGTGTTGTTTTCTGGGTAATAGCTGTGGATGAGTAATTCTATTTATGTACTTTTTTGCCTTTTCTGTATTTCCCAATCTCATTTGATTAAGGGCAAGAATCATATTTTCGTTTCTAAAAAACGAGAATATAATTAACGCTGTTACAAAAATGAACACTATACCCCATCCCCAAAAACTTGCAGCGAAAAGCCATGTGTTGAAAGAAATTGCAATTACAGCTAGAATACAACGAATAATAAAAGAAATCATAGTTTAATCAATTGTTGCGATACATTTTAATTCAATAGCAATTGGTGTAGGAAGAGAATTTATTTCAACCGTCGTTCGACATGGTAAATTCTCTTTAAAATATTCGGCATACACCTTATTATAAATACAAAAGTCCCTCTTCATATTGACCAGAAATACAGTTACATCAATTAGTTTGTCCCAGCTTGAACCGGAATCCTCTAAAATTATACGAACATTATCAAACACACTCCTGCATTGTTTTTCGAAATCAAATTCTTTAAAATTCCCGTTATGATCGAGTATCAGACCAGGAACAGTAGAATCAGTGGCATTTGAACCGGCAATTCGTGGGCCTACTCCAGATAAAAATAATAAGTTCCCTACTTTCCTCGCATGAGGGTATAGCCCAACGGGTTTTGGCGCCCTATTCGTTGAAATTTTGTCCATTATTCCAATAATCAGTATACAAATATACTCAAGTAAATTAAGAATAGAAAATTACTTTACCAATGAAAAATACTCACAAAATGACATACTTAAAACTAAGTTAACTAATTGACATTATGGAATGAAAATACCATGAAATCGGGAATACCAAAAGGAATTACAATAGTGGATAAACATGTAAATGGGGGCTTTGTGCTTTTGTCAAAGTATGCCTTCAGGTAGCTGCAAACTGTTATTCTCAATTAAACATCAACCAACTAACTTTCATCATCCACGGAAATTATAAGTGGGGAATGTTCAGAGAGAACAACCTCAATCAATCAATTCGATTGAAATCATTTGCTCATGACGATGAAGAAACGTTATTGAACCAATTTAAGTGCTTTTTGGAAGAGTATGGGAAATGATGGTAAGAAGCAAAAACACTAAAGGAAGAATTCAAACCTGCTTTCTAACGTAACTCGATGGAATGATTTTAGTACCTTTTATGTTGCTCATTTGAACTCGAAATTCAATGATTATGCAAGGTTACTTGATTTTTTTCGAGTCTCCTAAAGCTTTATCATTTAATTTTTTTTGAGTTCTCATCCAATAAATGAATCCAAAAAACCCAAGAATAATTAATGAATAATTAAAAATATTGCCAACAACTTCGAAAAACTGAAATGACGTCGTTAGCAAATCTCCAATTGAGTATATAACGTCTGTAAAAGTCATAATAAATTTTTACAAAGAAAACAAAAAAATCTGATTTAAACAATTCTACAAATCTACAAAAACTCGTTCAAAAGCCTCAATGTTTCTTTGGCGGCCTCCTGCTCTGCCAATTTTTTCGTACTGCCCTCTCCCTTTCCATAGTTTTTCCCATTTATTCCCACTTCGACCTCATAAATCCAAGAAACTCCAGAATTAAATTCTTTCAAAACATTAAATGTTAAACTCCATTTTTTCTTTTGACACCAAATAAATAATTTTGATTTAAAATCTACTTCATCCTCTAAAAGTTTATTTAAATTGACAAAATTTCTGAATAAATGGTTATGTACGGACTTTTTAACGGCCTCATAACCTCCATCAAGATAAATTGCTCCTAAAATTGCCTCGAATGCATTTCCCTCCAGAGAGGTTACATTAATTGACCTTGATTGATGGTACCGAAGAATATCTCTGATTCCCATTGAATATCCAATATCAGAAAGAGTTTTTCGATTAACTATTTTTGATTTTATACGTGTTAAGTACCCTTCATCTTGGTCTTGAAACTTAACAAAAAGATAATCTGCAACAACTGAATCCAAAACGGCATCGCCAAGGAATTCAAGTCTTTCATTTGAAAACTCAAATTCCTGATTTTTAAATGATTTATGGGTTATTGCCTTTAAAAAGTATTTCAAATTCTTTGGGCGATACCCAAATTTCTTTATTATAAACCCGATTAACTCAAGTTCTTCGTTACTTTTTTGAGAATTAAAAAGACTTTTAATCAAGCCTGTAAATTACTTTTTAAACTTTTTTACTATTACACTTGTGTTATGTCCGCCAAACCCAAATGTATTCGAAAGGGCAATATTTACCTCTCTTTTTTGTGCTGAATTAAATGTAAAGTTTAATTTATTATCTAACTCAGGGTCGTCTGTAAAATGATTAATCGTAGGGGGAATAATATCATTTTTAACCGCCAACACACAAGCAATTGCTTCGACAGCTCCAGCTGCACCTAACAAATGACCCGTCATAGATTTTGTTGAACTAATATTTAATTTATACGCATGATCACCAAAAACTGACTGAATAGCCTTAACTTCTGCAACATCTCCAAGCGGAGTTGATGTTCCATGAACGTTAATATAGTCGACATCAGAGGGGCTTATTTCTGCATCTTCCAGAGCCGCCAACATCGTATTTCTAGCTCCAACTCCTTCAGGATGGGGAGCAGTCATATGATAAGCATCTCCAGACATACCTCCACCGAGTACTTCTGCATAAATTGTTGCTCCGCGCTGAATGGCATGCTCATATTCTTCTAAAACCAGTGCGCCACCACCTTCTCCAAGAACGAAACCATCCCGATCTAAATCAAAAGGTCTTGATGCTGACTCAGGCGCTTCATTTCTAGTAGATAAAGCCTTTAAAGCATTAAATCCTCCCATTCCCATTTCATTAACTGCTGCCTCAGAACCGCCGGTAATAATTACATCTGCCTTTCCTAATCTTATAAGATTGAAACTATCTATAATTGCATTGGTAGATGAGGCGCATGCTGATACTGTTACATAATTTGGCCCACGAAAACCGTATTTAATAGAAATATGGCCAGCGGCAATATCTGCTATCATTTTCGGTATAAAAAAAGGATTAAATCGAGGAGTTCCGTCACCGATAAAAAATTCTCGAGCTTCCTCTTGAAATGTTTTTAACCCACCGATACCCGAACCCCAAATTACACCAACACGATCCAAATTTAATTTAGAATACTGAACAATACCTGCGTCATCAACCGCCTGAGATGCTGTAACCAATGCATATTGAGAAAATTGATCTAATTTTCTAGCTTCTTTTTTATCTATAAAATCTTCAATTTGAAAATTTTTTAATTCACACGCAAACGAAGTTTTAAATTTTGAAACGTCAAAATAAGTTATCGGTGCAGCACCACTCTTTCCCGCCACCAATGATTTCCAATATTCATCAATAGAATTACCAATGGGGGTCAATGCCCCGAGCCCTGTGACAACAACGCGTTTAAGAACCATGCTTGCTCGAAGGAATTTAGATGAAAAAAAATATTTTATGAATTTGACTCAATATATTTAATTGACGCGCCAACAGTTTGAATTTTCTCTGCCTGCTCATCTGGTATGGCTATATTAAATTCCTTTTCAAATTCCATAATTAGCTCCACTGTATCAAGCGAATCTGCACCTAAATCAGCCGTAAAATTTGATTCATCAGTAATTGCAGCTTCTTCAACATTCAATTTATCAACAATAATTGAAATAACTCTTGATCTAATATCTGACATTTTTATATTATTTTAAGATTAATAAGGTGCAAAGAAAAAAACAAACAATTAAAAATCAAAATAAAAACGCATTTAATTTACCCTACAGCGCAAATTATTTAACAAGATATTTATAATAATCAGGAAATTAAAAACACCTTAAAATACAACATTACTTTTCAGTATGTCATCAATTCACTTACAGCTTTGGAAAATCGATTAACTGGTAAAAACTGATCCTCTAAGCTTGAATTAAATGGGATTGGAGTATCCAGAGAGGCTACTCGCTTCACAGGAGCATCCAAATATTCAAAGCAAATTTCAGTAATTTGTGCAACTATCTCACCACCTATGCCTCCAGTCAAACAGTCCTCGTGCAATACAATGGCTTTTCCTGTTTTACGTATGCTATTAAAAACCGTTTCTAAATCAAGAGGTAGTAGGGTTTTCAAATCAATTATTTCCATTGAAATATCGGAATTATTAGCGGCGTAATTTTTTGCCCAATGAACACCCATTCCGTAGGTAATAACCGATAAATCATTTCCAGTTTTTTCAATACTAGATTTTCCTATTTCCAATGTATAATAATCATTTGGGATATCTCCCCTTACACTGCGATACAAATACTTATGTTCAAAGAATATCACAGGATTTGGATCCTCAATACTCGAATTCAGTAATCCTTTAGCATCGAAGGGATTGGATGGATAAACAACCTTGAGACCGGGGGTATGAGTAAACCATGCTTCATTACTTTGTGAGTGAAATGGTCCTGCAGCAGTTCCAGCACCTGTGGGCATTCGAACAACCACATCGGCATTTTGACCCCAGCGCCAATGTATTTTAGCCAAATTATTTACTATTTGGTTAAATCCACAACTTACAAAATCGGCAAATTGCATTTCAACCACTGCCTTCATCCCAGAAATTGATAGCCCCAGCCCGGCACCCAAAATTGCTGATTCACAAATCGGCGTATTTCGAACGCGTTCCTTGCCAAATAGTTCAACAAAACCTTCAGTCACTTTAAAGGCACCACCATATTCGGCAATATCTTGTCCCATGATGATCAAATCTTGATATTTTTCCATTGATTGTCGGAGGGAATCTTGAATTGCATCGATGAATCGTTTCTCAGACATATCGCCAAGGGCCGACTGAATAGAATAATTGTGCGGAGCATAGATATCGTCTATTTCAGATTTCAAATCTGGAATAATCTCAGGCTCTGCCAAAGCTGTTTGAAAGGATTCTTGAATATACTCTTTATGTTGATCTTTGATAGTTTTTTCTAATTCATCAGACAATACTCCCAACTCTTTTAAATAAAGTGTGTAATTATCAATTGGATCAAATTTAGCTTTTTCATCTTGCAATCCTTCGGGATAATATTTTGTTCCTGACGCCTCCTCGTGACCGCGCATTCGAAATGTCATTAATTCAAGAATAAAAGGTTTTGGATCCTTGCGAATTTCAGAATTAATTTCTCTAACGGCTTTAATCACTGCTAGAACATTATTCCCATCTACTTGAACTGCTTTCATTCCATAGCCAATTCCTTTATCGATAAACTGCTTACATCTAAATTGTTCAACAGAGGGGGTTGAAAGGCCCCAGGCATTATTTTCAATGGCAAAAATCACGGGTAAATCCCATACAGAAGCCACATTAACAGATTCGTGAAAATCTCCTTCTGATGCTCCCCCATCTCCAGTAAATACAAGTGTTGACTTTTGTTCTTTACGCAACTTAGAAGCTAAGGCGATTCCGTCGGCAATTCCAAGTTGAGGGCCTAAATGTGAGATCATCCCTACTAATTTATGCTCTTGTGTTCCAAAATGAAACGATCGATCTCTTCCTTTGGTGTAGCCCGACATTTTTCCTTGAAATTGAGCAAATAAGCGAGGAAGGGGGATATTACGTGTTGTAAAAACACCCAAATTTCTGTGCATCGGTAGGATATACTCGTCTTCATTCATTGCATAAGCACAACCAACAGAAATCCCTTCTTGTCCCCACCCTGAAAACCATTTCGAGATTTTTCCCTGACGCAAATAAATTAGCATTTTTTCTTCTACCAAGCGGGGTAAAAGCAATTTTCGATAGATCTCAATTAATTCTTTGTCATCAAAACCAGTTCGGTCAAATTCAATGTATCTTTTTGTGAGTATTTCCATTGGGATTTTTCGAATGTAAAGGTAATAATAACTTTTATCAAGTCTCTTTTATACATATAAAAATACGCAGAAGTGAGCCTTGTATTTTAGCAGCAATCTTAATAATTCCGATAGTCATTCCAAAGGTTCGATCGAAAACCAATCAGAGGAAGAAAAATAAATCTATCGAATGCATTATCAGACCGAAAGTTTATCTCTAAAAAAATAGTATTCGTTCCCCATACATTATAATTTACAACCCACTGATTTCTAATAAAATTATTCTTTTCTCCTTGCCCTATTTTGTGATGATAATCGTAAGGACGATTCGTGTAGGGTTGATATACATTCCCGCCATAGCTTTTTCCTTCTTTATCAAATCCCTGTATTCCATATGAAATGAAGGATTTTATCATCCATTTATTTTTTTGCCATTTCAATTCGCCTAAAATTTCTGCAAAATTTCCGTTGTACGGATGCGCTAATGTAGAGCCAGCATTTGCATAATTCTGTAAAGAATTCAAATGAGCGTACGTATATGGTCGGACCGCATTTCCTTCAACGCGGTAAAAGAACTTTTCTTTTTTAAATTCAAATCTACCTTTTATACCCAACTGAGCCCCGTATTTGTTCGCCCACCACCCAGATTTTGCTCTAATCTCTGAAAGTAGAAACTCATCCAATATAAGTTGGCCATATACTGTATGCCCTTTCCATTTTGCTGAAATAGAAGCCCCCAGTAGAATATTATCTGCCGAACCGATTGCATATTCTTGAGGGCGATAAAAAATAACCGGATTCAAATACTCCAATTCGTATCCTCTATTTAATAAGGTATCTTTTGGCTGAAAAACAACCGTTTCAAAAATTCCTAGATTCAACCACTTTGTTACGTTCCAACTCAAATAATGCATTGCACCATATTTTCCTTGCCAAGATTGATTGTAGTTTTCTTTAAAAAATTGATACATCACCAAATATTCGATATGCCAAAACCTAGCTCTAATTTGAGCAAAAGGATAAGGTTTTCCGTAATCGCTCAAAAATAAAGATCTGCTCCCCTCCCCAATAAAATTTCGATCGAGCCCAATTTGAAAATTAAAAATAGGATTGGGGGTATATGAAACTCGTCCCAATAAATTATGTGAACCATAAACTTGATAAGCCTCTCTCGAGTATAAATAAGTTCGTGTATCCAAATAATTGGTGTCATTGTTTAATGCAGTAAAATTATACCCAAATCGAGCATACCATTTTGGCGATATTTTTAAATCTGCTTGAACTCCCAATCCCATTCTTGCATAAGTTGAAAAGGTTGAGTTTTTATCATATGCAAAAGAATTATCTCCTGAGAAAAACCCGCCAAAACACTGCTTAAAGGGGGCTGTTCTATCCAGTTTTGGCCAAATAGCAGAATGTTCTTCATATTTCAAGGGTAAAGTTGAATCAGATGGACTTTCTTCGGTCAAATAGAGTAAAGTTCCTTGTCCAAAGGAAGAAAATTGCATTAAAAGAAAAAAAGAAAGTGCTCTAATAATCATTGTAATGACTCATTAATCCTGTTCGAATACCCGCTTGAAAAATTAAATTAGATTTTATTACATCTAACATTTCAGATCTCCAAATCATATTCCCAAAAATATTTACGTTTAATTTAGTATTGAACCTAAAACCAACTTCCAATTGATTATTTAATACCATCCCATTTCTTTCTTGTGATATGAGTCTTACGGGTAATAAAGCGTCGTTGTTGTAATTCTTCAAAAAATAAGTGCTGCTTTTCATATCAATATAATAATGTTGAAGCTGCGTATTAAATCGAACCAATAATTCTTTAAACCCCGTTCCTGTAATATGGGCGAGCGGGAGATTGTAATTGCTATAATTTAGTCGGGCATAAGAATCTGTATACATATTTTGAGTTGCCATATTAAACTCCACTTGAATCATTGTTTTAAGATACTTCCATGGGTTGAAGTATCTTAATCCTACTTGAGAAGCGAATTGATTTTTACCTCCACTTCCCGTAGCAAATTGCGAATAAATGAGAAGCTTGTTAAAGAGGATTTGTGAAAAATTCAATCCATAAATTGTATAGGTGTTTTTCGAATAAAGTGCTGAAATACCAGGAACAGGAATAAAATATAGCGGATTCAATGATTTTGTAACCAATGAATCCCCCATCGACCAGATACTTCCTTCAAAAAAACTAATTGAACTTTGTTTTGAAAGTTGATAGGAAATATAATTTGCGGAAAATCCCTTAGGTTGGTAATATCCCTCAACTGTATTGTAGGTTTTTTTTCGCACTAAATTCATATGACGAGTGCGCAGAAAATTGATGGTCCATTTGGAATTTACTTTATAATCAACGCGTAAATAAGGAGATCCACACGAATTATCAGACAGTAGGATAGATCGATATCCAGAACCGACAAATTGTTGGTTATTGCCTGCAATGACGGCTACTTGTTTTATTGGTTTATAAATGATTGAACCTACGGCGTAGGAATAGTCAAATGCATTTGTTTTAAAGGGTTTAGTTCGAGCAGAACCTGGTACTACACCATTTTGTTGAACATAGTTATTCGAGATAGTATAAAATTCTCCGTTGTTCTTAACAAATTGAGATTCAAAATCGCTAAATCTAGATTGATTTTCAAAAAATGAAGTAGAAAAAGAGAAGTTTTTAAATAAATCCCCTTCAATGAGTATTCCTCTTGTATTTTGAAATAAATTAGCCTTTGAGGTATCCCTGTAGTCTCTTCCGAAGCTAAATTGACCTAAAGCTGAAATAGTTAAAAAATAATCTTTCCCTTTTAATTCAACCATGTGTTTTTTCAGGAAGGCCATAGTCCGTGCACTGTATCGAACCGTTGAATCAGGAATTGAATGAGGGGGGTTATACTCTGACTCTAGAACAGGTAAAAACCCATTTCCAATACATGTATTTGGGTGATTTGAATTCAATAATTGGTCCCGATAATAAGCGTGTGTTGAGATAAGGTTATTTTGACCAATCCCAAAAGAACCAAAACACAAGGCTAAAATTAAAAGATAGTACTTCATGGCAAGATTTCACAAAGTGCACTTGTTTTCGCTATAAAATAAGGATTCGTCAAATTTTCTTTATTGTATTGAAGAGGCTCACCTGTTTCTGCATGATAAACGACACCGCCCAACACTTCTAATATAGCTTGTCCTGCGGCAATATCCCATTCCATGGTTGGGGCAAAACGTGGATAAGCATCCGCCTTACCTGTTGCAAGATCAAAGAACTTGAGCGAAGATCCTTTTTTTACATATTCAATCTCTGGTGAAATAGACTGCAGTTTTTGGATAAATTTCAAGACAGGGCCTGAATGATGACTTCGGGAACACGTCATTACAATTGGAGAATTTATTATTTTTGGTTGGTTAATTTTTTTCCAACTCTTTTGGTTGTTGATATTTTCAAAATCAATAATAAATACTCCAAATTCTTTTGCTCCAATAATAATCTCTTTATTCACTGGAGAAGCGATCAATCCGAATATAGGAACCCCATTTTCAATTAGGGCAATGTTAACAGCAAACTCTCCATTCCCCCTGACAAATTCTTTAGTTCCATCTAAAGGGTCGATACACCAGCATTTTGTCCAGCTGCTTCGTTCTGAAAAATGAGAATTTACACTTTCCTCCCCAGTCACTGGTATTCCTGTTGGATCGAGGTATTTGTGAAGTATTTCCGTAGAGACAGTATCGGCTATGGTTATCGGGGAGCCATCTGCTTTATACTCAGCCTCAAAACCATTAGAATAAATCTGCATAATTTGTTGTGAAGCTTCAACTGCTGCTTGTAAGGCCTGAAAGTAGATTGATCCTATTTCCATCAGGATTTAATCTTTTGTTTAATTACTTGGTAGATTTCCCAGGTAATACGATCGTACACATAAATCAGAACATGCATATTCTCAGCATTATAGTTGCCATCTAACTGATTAGGGACTACAAATGAATAATTTACGTAATACTTGCCATTATTTAATAAGTCATTTGTTAAGGTTCGACCGAATGCCTGTCCTCCGAGATTTGCACGATGAATATCACGGTGCACATAGGAGGCGTTATGTGAATTATCACTCATTTTTTGATCCCCCACCAACGAATCTTCAAGTAAATAGGAAACAATTCCAAGTTCATTTGTTAATGATTGATCCAATTTTTCTACCTCAACATGTAAGAATGCCCCTTTTGTTTGAGGATAATAGTTTAATGCCGACTGAATATTTACGCGTAAATTATTCTGCGTTATTTGATCGCTCGTCATGGATGACCATTGTGCGGGACTTTGGAAAATGTAACCGTTGTTGAATCTGTTTACTGTACCTCTTGGGTTTCCAATAAAACCACCATCATTTATGCCAAAGTACGCGCCCATTTCTAGTCCTTGAGCGTTTGTGAAGTCCGTAGGATAGTTTGGTAGAGAGACCACTTGGAAATCACCCATTCCTGTGGGTCCAGAATGAATTGAAGCGGTAAATACACGGGATGGATTAGCTTCATGTAGGGAATGAGCTTCATCGGCAGCCGCTGGGCAAAAAACACAAAGATGGCCCGTAAAATCTTCAATTAATACATTTCTGTTTGTATTTGTATTTGAGGAAAATTGTGGCCATTCATTCGCAATATAATCGCTCCAGTTTCCTGGGTAAAGCAAAGTGTCTAGCTCTGTATTATAAGAAGAGGAGTAGGGATTATCAACTTTATCACAGGCGCTGTTAAGTGCAGAAAAAATAATTAAAATCAATCCTAAAATATATCTTTTCATACTAAAAGCTTTGAGTGAAACTTAGTGTTAAGCCATTAGAGGCAGGCACAAATCTGCAAACTCCACCAACGCAGAATAGTCCAGCTCTTTGTCTCCCGTAATAGATCATAAATCGTGTGGCCTCTTTGACATATCCAAAGGTAATTATAGGATAATGCACCCGTAAATTTGGGTTAGGATGACCATAATTGTACTGATTCATGAATCCAAATGACCAATGCGGAGAAACCGTATATTCAACAAGTATGGTCGCCCAATCGCCTTTATCGTTCGTTTGTCCGTTTTTACGTTCGACTAACAGCCCTTGTAATTCTGCTCGGATAGCATGTTTTTTATTTATCTTATAGGATCCTTCAACAACACCAATATGAGCTTTAATAATTCCGGATGCATCATTGGAAATTTTAGCCACGTCATTATTAACATTAATATTAAAATAAGAAAAAATGAAGCTTAATTTTTTATTAAATTTCTTTGTTACATTTATATTAATGTCGCGCCAATAAAGGCTATCACTCATTTCAAAAGGTCTTGTACGATAGGTTACTCCAGTGGAATCCAATGGGTTTATTCCCGAGGTACGCTGAGTAGGTCTGTAGGTAGTTGAAAAGTTGAAATTTACAGTTGTCCCGTATTTACCACCAACTAATGTCCCCTTTTTAAAGGAATAAAGTACTTCGGCCTGGTAGGCCACCTCCCCAAGTGGTTGAGTGGCATATGGATAAAGTGTTGCGACTAAATTGTACGTATGCGTTTTATTAAGTGCTGGTAAAAAGTTTATAAAAACATCTTGTAAATCTTTCGTTCTATCGGATCGATAACTCATATTATCAACGGACTTTCCTGAAAGTAAGACGCCAAATCCTTTTTTAGAATAACTTAAGTTAAAAATTGCGGCATGTCCAAAATTATAGATTTTACTGTTGTCATTTGAAGGATCTTGTTCTTTCAAGATGTATTCGCCGTTTAAGTTTATTTTTTTATATCGAGCATTGAATCTTCCACCGTAAGCTCCAACATTTTGAGGGAGAATTAATTCATTGTCGTTGTCTGCTTGAAATTTACTGACAAAGGAGGCTCCAAGGCCGAAATCCCAATCATCTGACAGTAGGGAATCAAAAGCTTCTTTGAAATTAATTTCTGCATCAACTCCGCGCACAATTCCCTCTCCATGGATAATTCTTCCTTGCTGGAAGGATAAACGTTGATATCCATAAACCCCTTTAAGTCTAACTCCCGAGTAGGGGTTAACAATTAGACGAATACCATCAAGTAAATTATCATACCCTAATGCTCGGTCTTCATAAGCTCTTAAGGATAATCCTGCGCCGAATTGTTCGTAAAATGATCCAAGTGTTATATCAACAAGTTTGTTTGTATATCCAATGTAACGCATTCCTATTCCTGTTCCATCAAAACGATTTGGATATCCTTGTATTCTGGGTAAATAAGACTCTATCCTCATCCCTGCCTTGAAGTTTTTATTGGTATAAAAAACATTCATGTAAGAATTTATCAGTCCTTTTTGTGCAGGCTGATTGGCAGCAATAATTGAATCGTTATTTAAATACTGAAAAGTGGATTCAATATTTCCTGTAAAAGTTCCGCCGTTTGTATAGTCTTGAGAGAAAGTTGCAAATGAAAGACAAAGCAGAAAAAACAGGAAAATTGTTTTCGGCATAATCTATTTATTTTGCTCCTAATTTTTTAATTTCTTCGAATAATTTTTCTTCATCACCCGGAGCATAATTGTTGTGTGAATACACAATATTGCCGTCTTTATCAATCAGAAATGTATGTGGGACATTATTCACTCCCATGGCTCTTTTAAAGTCTCCATTAGGATCTAACAACACCTCAAACTCCCATGCTTTTCCGTTTACGTAGGTTGAAACAGCATTTTTTGTTTTTTCATCATCAATTGATACTGCAACAAGCGTAATACCTGTTTCTTCCTTCCAATCTGAATATACTTCGTGGATTGTATTCAATTCTTTTTTACATGGTGAACACCACGTTGCCCAAAAACTAATAACCACTGGCCCTGTGAATCCCATTGTAGAGGTATTCATCTTTTTTCCTTTTAAATCTCTTAAATCAACCGATGGAAGTTTTTTAAGATTTAAGTCTGCCTCTTGACTATTTAATATTGAAGCTACAAAAATGAATGAGAAAAATGCAATTGTTTTCATCGTTTTAAATTTTAAAAAATTCTATTATCAATTACTCTACCAAAAATAATGAAAAATTAATTGGAGTCATTTGATGCTTTAAATTTTAATGTGTTTCGATAGAGCAGAACAAATACAATTATAAAGAAAAGAATAAAAAAAAGATTTGGAATTATAATATTATTAATGGTAAGATAAATAATTAGAATTGACAGCAAAAAAGAAAAAAACCCGATTATGGAAAAAATAATCCAAACTTGCAGGTCGCTGTAACCGGCATATACCAAATGATGAGTTGTGTGATCTTTTCCACCAATCATCGGAGATTTTCCTGCCCGCATTCGATTAATTACAACAGTCAATGTATCTGCTGCAGCGGGAGTAAGCGCAATTAGTGTAATAATTATACTAATCCATGCATTGTGTTGGGTTGTTGATCCTAAATTCCACAGATACTTTATCGAAAAAAAAGATACAAACAATCCTAAAAACTGGCTGCCAGAATCTCCCATAAAAAGCTTGGAAGGATAAATATTATAGGAAAGAAATCCAATTAGCGAACCTAACATTGAAACAATTATGAATAACCAAAATGGTTTAGTTGGATTTCCAATTACATAACAACTTATCAAACACGTAAGAAGTGCAAAGAATACTGTCGTAGCTGATATACCATCCATATTGTCTAGCACATTTATTGAATTCATCAAAGTAACAACCCAGATTACAGTAAATAATGAATCAATTATAGGGATATGAAATAGATCAATTTTAATATTTGTCCATAAAAATATTAGCCCCATAAAAATTTGTACAAATAGTTTTAAATAAGGCTTTGTATTATAGGCATCGTCTGCTAATCCCATGGAAAATGAAATTGAAGATGCGATGAACAATCCAACGAAATTTATATCTGCGAAAAGGTTAATGGCAGGAAACTTTATTAAGCATAAAACAGTAGAAAATAAAAACCCTACAAATAAACTTATCCCTCCAAGTGATGGTTTAGATTGATTACTCCATCGCACAAGAATATCATTATTATTTCTAATTCCTAATGATTTTGAAAAACGCAACAATAAATGATTACTTACTAAGGTAATTACTAGAGTTCCCGCAAAAAAAATAATAGAAACCAATAAATCGGAGGTTACCATAACTTTTTTAAAAAGGCGAATAAAAATCTTCAAATAAAACCCCTTCTTTATCTTTAGGAGAAATAATCGGATTTTTTATCTGCCAATCAATATTTAAGCTACGATCATTCCATAAAATAGTTTCCTCAGATTGAGGATTATAGTAATTTGTGCACTTATAAGAGAAAATCGTGTTGTCCTCTAAAGCCAAAAAACCATGGGCAAATCCTTCAGGAATCCACAATTGATTTCGTTTTTGAGCCGACAGTATTACCTTGAGGTGCTGTCCGTAAGTTGTTGAGTTTTTCCTTAAGTCTAAAACAACATCCAATACCGATCCAGCGATTACTTGAACTAATTTTCCTTGTGAATTTGGGGGAGTTTGAAAATGTAGTCCACGGAGAACCCCTTTATTCGATGCAGAAAAATTATCTTGAACAAAGCTTCCATTATTTAAAAATTGGATGTAGCGTTTTTCATTATAGGTTTCCAAGAAAAATCCACGATTGTCCTCAAAGACTTTAGGAAAAACCTCAAATATCCCTTTTATTTTTTTTTCTTCGATTTCCAAATCAATTTCTTAAGACTATTAAAAACTCGAATAACAAATGGGGAATTCTCTTCGTCGTCCGTGTAATAACCCGAACCGTAACCATAATTACTGCCATATCCATATCCATATCCATATCCGTACCCATAACCATACCCATAAGCATAATTGTATACATAGCTGTAAAGGGACCGCTTTGTTTCTATGGCATTCAAGACAATATTTAAGGATGTCAATTTTTGAACGTTGAAAAGTTCGTCAACCCGTTCAGTAAAAACCCGTTTTGAATAATTAGACTTAAATACATATATTGGGATATCAGCATTAGCTAAAACGTGAACACCGTCCGACACAATTCCTACTGGTGGGTTATCAATTATAATTATGTCATAAAGCGACTTCATATCTTCTAAAAAGATTTCAAATTCCCTACTTAAAACCAACTCTGAAGGATTTGGTGGAATTGGTCCGGCAGTTATAAAATCTAATCCTGGGATATGAGAAAATTGAATAACATCCTCATACGTGACGTTTTTGGAAAGTAAATTACTCATCCCTCTTACATTTTCAGCGGAAAATCCATGATGAACTTTTGGTTTTCTCAAATCAAGATCGACTACCAATGTTTTCTTTCCAGATGCAGATAGCATCCCGGCTAAATTCAATGCAACAAACGTTTTCCCCTCTCCCGAGACAGATGAGGATATTGCAACCACCTTAGCATCTTTGTTTATGAAACTCATATTTGCTCTAATAGCTCTTAACGCTTCAGAAATTCTACTTTTCGAAGATTCATTAACAATAATTTGAGAATATTTCATTCGTCGATTATACAATGGGACAGTACCCAAGAAATTTGCCTTATCAGGCAATATTTTCATTAAATCTTCTGGACCTACAATTTCGTTGTATCTCAAATAAAGAAAAATAAGTACTATTATTCCCAAAACAGCGCCAAAAATTGACGAAAGTAAATAGATTAGTTTTGCATTAGGACTAACTGGTGATTCGGATAATACCGGTGGAGATAAAACTCTATTTACTGAAGTGAAGCCTGCATTTGATAGGGCAAATTCAATTTTTTTCTCGGTAAAGAGAGTGAAATAACGATTGTTTAATTCCTCGATATTTTTCAATCGGTCAAAATTTAATGTTTTCTCTGGCAAATCAAAATATCTATCTTCTAATTCCTTTGTTTTTTGTTGAATAAGTGATACGTCTCCTTTAATTCTTTCTTCGATTACTGAGATGCTCTTTTTCAGGGATGCTAAACGTGATTCAATTTTCTTTAAATTCTTTTTATATTCACTGTGATCGATGGTTAAGTCTTGTAATAGTTCATCTCTTTTTTCGAGGAGCTTATTTAATTCTTCGATTTGCCTTAAAAGGCTACCTTCAAAACTTTTTTTCCCAATCATTTCAGGAATCAGCTTATAAACATCTACCTTATCAGGATCTTGTGAGATTTTTCCTTTAATCAAATAAACGGTTACTAATTCCTCCTCGTGCTCAAGGAGTTTACGCTTTAGATCGTTCATTTTATCCGAAATAGATTCACTTTCGATTTTTGGATCTGTAATTTTTTCTCTTCGCTGAAAATTTGTAACGCTATCTCGGGCAATTTTTAAAACTTTCGAGAGGGAATCAAGTTGTTGACCAACATAAGCTATAACCTTTTCATTGTTTTGTTTTCCGATTTTCTCCTCGTACTTAAAAAAAGTAGCCACCATTGCTTGAACTACATCTCTACATAAAATAGGGTTATAATGATCAAAAGTAATCTGGATTGTTTTTGCATCGGGATCTACAGGCATTACAGTCAGTTTGGACATCCATTCCTTTTTTAAGACTTGTTTTTTATTGATTACAAAATACAATTTTCCATTACTCAAGATTTCGGCAAACTCAGCTTTTGATCCTTTAATTTCAATTGTAAAGTCTTCATTTTTAATTTTTCCATTTAAGGTTCCCCGAGCAATTTTAGACACTCCATTTTTTAAATAATGTAACTCAAGTAGATTAGAATTGGGGGAGGGCAACTGAATATCAAATCTTTGGCCACACAGGGAAGAGTCGGTAAGTTTAATTGGATTAATTGTAAAAAGAGTTAATTTATACAAATCTTTTGTCAAAAGCTTACCCTCAGAAAAGATTCCAACCTTGGTATCCAATAAATTCATTGCATTTTCAAAAATAAAGTCAGATCTCAAGAATTCAACTGTATTATTTAAAATGGAACCTTGAGGGACATTCACAATGGCCTTATCACCTAAAGCTTGCTTCATTTTATCTTCTTCTACCAGTTGGATAACAGAGGAAGATTGGTAAATAGGTTTTGTGTACCTTAAGTATATGTAGGCACATCCCAAGCAGATTGCTATTATTACAAAAGGTAAAAACCAGTGGCGAGTGAGGATTTGCCCTAAAATGATTGGGTTAAATTCCTTATTAACAATAAGCTTTTTCTCTTGTCCAATACTCATTTAGAGTCGTAAAATTATTAATAATAAGGTAAGATTTGACGAAATTAAACTAATCCATGGTGTTATTTCAGTTAGAATTCCTGTTGCAAATCTTGGCTTGTAGTCAATATAAATGTAGTCATTACTTTGAACAATCATCTCGGCCGCCTTTATTCCCTCAATGGTTGATAGATCCACTTTAAAAATTGATCGTTTCCCGGACTTATTGTTCCGCATTACCTTAATTGAGTTCGACAAACCATCGTCACTAATACCACCTGCCATTGCTATAACTTCTAATAACGATGTATTCACGTTCTGTAAATAGACAACTTGTGCCTTACCTCTTCCCGGGAATACAATAACCCGTTGATTGGATAAACGAATTTGAACGAAGGGATTTTGAAACTGTTTGCCTAAAATTTTACTTAATGAATCTTCTAATTGCATTACTGTTAGGCCTGCGACAGGATAAAGACCAATGACTGGAATTTCTGCAACACCATCTTTTCTTACAAGATAATCTATTACATTTTGGCTAGTTATTATTCTTCCTTGTCCCATTTCTCCAAAGCCTGAGAGGGAGTTTATAATTCGTTCACCATTGTTAGTAGAAAAGAAAAAAGTAAATCGATCACCTGGTCCAATCTTATAATCATCTGAGGGTTCCATTAAAAGAGAATCAAACTTAAATGAACCATCTTTTGGTATTTTGAACATTTGATTACTATTAATATTTTTCCATGAGCTGCAACCAATTAGCAACAGGCCGAATGAAAAACAAGCTAAAAAATTTAAAATTCGAATCATTTTTATGCTAACAGTTCTTTGTAATAGTTTTCCATGTCTTTCACTAACCTTTCAAAATGAAACCGCTCTTTCACAAAGGACCAACCTTTTTGGCCCATTTCGTTCCGAAGTGCTTCGTTTTCAATAAGAATTAGCAACTTATCTGCAAATATACGAGCATTATTTTTAGGAACAATGTACCCTGTCTCATTATCTATCATTACGTCAGTAACGCCTCCAACATTCGTTGAAACAACAGGGACCTGAGAAGCTTGAGCCTCAATAATACTTACCGGAGTTCCTTCGTTATTTGAGGTTAAGCATATTATATCCATTCCAGCATTGAATTGGCTAATGTCTCTAATCCACGATGTCATTCGAATATCGATATCCATTTTGATTAAATCATTTACCTTCTTGGTTATTTCTGCTCGCAATTCACCATCACCAACGATAAAAAAGACTAATTTTTTTCTGGTTTTACCTTTAAGCTTAATGACAGTTTTTAAAAATAATGAATGGTTTTTTACGGGAGCAAGTCGACCAATGATAGCAACAGCAATTTGATCTTCACTAATTTGGAATTTCTTCCGAATATTTTTTCTTTTTTCGGATAGGTTATGATTGAATTTTTGCAAATCAAAGCCAAGTGGAATAACATTTACCTTATTTTCGGAGGCAATTTTATACGTGTTAACCAACTCTTTTTTCTGTAAATCAGATATTGCAACGATTCCTGTTGATTTTTGAGCAAGTTTTCGTTCGATTAATTTAAATAATTCTGATTTGGCTTTCCCAAAATACGAATTAAAAACATGACCATGAAAAGTGTGCACTACAACAGGGACGTTCATGTCAAATGCTGCTTTTCTACCAATAGCGCCTGCTTTCGAAGCATGGGTATGAACAATATCTGGCTTAAATTCGGTAATGATTTCCTTTATTTTTTTTAGGGCTTTAGTGTCACTTATTACATTAGGATTACGCTTCAATTCTGGCAGTAAAATTGCATTTATGCCGTACTCTTCAAGGATATACAAGGAGTCAGCCTCCCCTTTTTCCGGAAGACCGCCTATCAATAATGTTTCAAATTCGTCTGAAAGAAAACGTGTTAAAAAGGTCGCATTGTAGATTGGGCCTCCAATATTAAATCTATTAATAATTCGTAAAATTTTAATTTTTTTATTGGACAAGGCAAAAAATTGATTGAATTGGTTGAATTTTACTAATTTGTACTAAAAAATAGTTTATGCGAAGTTACACACTTTTTTTTAGCCTTCTTCTGCACTTTTTTTTCTATGCACAGAATAAAATTCAAGATAGAGTTAACCTACTTGTAAAAAACACCAACACTGAAAATGCAACCGTTATCTTTTTGGCTATAGATTTAGATACGGGAGATACACTTGGAAAATGGAATCACAAATCCAGCCTGCCTTATGCCTCTAATGCAAAATTATTCTCTACCTACACAGCGCTAGAATTGTTAGGAGAAAACTATCGGCCCAGAATGAGGTTCTATGTAGAAGGTGATTTGAGTCCTGAAGGAGTATTAAATGGAAATTTATGGATTCGTGGTGGTGGAGATATTTCACTCGGGAGTAAGTATTTTTCAGATTCTAGTAAACCCTTTAATTTTTTCAATAATTGGGCAGACACATTAATTAAATTGGGGATAAGAGAAATAACTGGCTCTGTGATATCAGATGGTAGTGAATTTGGTTACGAAGGAGCTCCAGATGGCTGGGAATGGTCAGATTTAACAATGACTTATGGTGCTCCTCCAAGTGGAATTTGTTTTGCTGATAATGTTATGAATTACTACTTTAAATCGGGTTCAGCTGGCACAATTGCTACTTTAATTAAAACATCCCCTGAACTACCTGGAATAAATGTGCATAGCAATGTCAAAGTAGCTGGAAATGGGAATGGAATTACGATTTATGGTGGCCCGTTTGCTAAAGATCGATTTGCTAAAGGATCCATTTCGCCAAATCAATCAAGTTATGCTGTTCAAAGCACCATGGTTAACCCAGAATTACAGTTTGTGACCTTACTTGAGGAATATTTTGAAAAGAAAGGTATTAAAATAACCTCTGTTAAATCTGTTTATGACTCAAAATTGACTGCTCCCAACTATAACACATTGAAGTTAGTTTACACAAATTATGGTTCTACTATCAAGGAGCTTATTACATTCACTAATTTACATAGCGTTAATTTTTTTGCTGAAGGGTTGGTGAACTTAGTTGGATTTGAAAAAACAGGAAACGGATCTACCGAAAGCGGACTTAATCAAATGAATCAATTTTGGTCCAAAAAAATAAATTCAAAAGGGCTTTTCATTAATGACGGTAGTGGATTATCGCGAAGCAATGCCATGAGTCCTTCGCATTACGTTGAAATGTTGAGATACATCTACAAATCTAAAAATTATGTGACATTTTTAAGTTCACTTCCAGTTGCAGGAATATCGGGAACCTTGGGAAAGGTTTGTGCAGGACAGGATGGACACGGTCGAGTTAAAGCAAAAAGCGGAACACTTACTCGCGTAAAAGCTTATTCGGGATATGTTCAATCTAAATCGGGAAAGAATATTGCTTTTTCGATAGCAGTCAATAATTTCACTTGTTCCAAAGGCGAAATCGTTAATTTGATAGAGCCTGTTTTAAATGCAATGGCAGCGTACTAAGGATTTTAAAGATGTCTGGAATTTACATTCACGTTCCTTTTTGCAGAAAAAAATGTAGCTATTGCGATTTTCATTTCTCAACCTCTTTTTCTTCCTACAGAAGTCAAATGATTGCTGCAATTTCTGATGAATTAAAAGAACGACTAATTGAACTTAGTGATACTGAGCCTCAAACGATTTATTTTGGCGGTGGAACGCCAAGCATACTTGAAAAAGAAGAATTAAAAGCTCTTATACAACCTATTTTTGATAAGTATCCACAAGAACAATTTTTAGAAATAACACTGGAGGCAAATCCAGAGGATATTACTAAAGAATCCTTGGTAAATTGGAAAGAACTTGGTATTAACCGATTGAGTATTGGCATTCAATCTTTTAAAGAATCAGACTTAATATGGATGAATCGGGCACACACGCTGGAAGAAAGTCGCAAATGTGTTGATTTAGCAAAAAAGGCGGGGTTTTCAAGCATTTCACTAGACCTGATATATGGCTTACCTGAATTAACCTTAAATGAATGGAGGCAGCATATTGATGAAATTATTTCACTTGATATAAGTCATATTTCAGCCTACTGTTTAACGGTAGAAAAAGGAACTTTGCTCGAGAAAAAAGTTCGAAATAAAATCATTCAAATCCCAAATGAAGACTTCATTATTGAGCAATATAAACTATTGGTTTCCAAACTTGATAACGTTGACATTGAGCAATATGAAATATCAAATTTTGCAAAAAAGGGATGTCAATCTATTCACAATTCAAATTATTGGTCGGGTCAAAAATTCATTGGTGTTGGTCCGTCTGCGCATTCATTTGATGGAAAAACAAGGAGATGGAACATTGCTAATAATGCTATTTACCTAAAAAGAAGCGCTTGGTACGAAGAAGAGTATTTAACAGACAATGAACGATGGAATGAATACATTTTAACTCGATTAAGAACAACCAAAGGAATTAACACAGAAGAACTTAAAAATCTGTTTGAAATAGATAATCAATTTTTACTAACTAAAGAAGAATGTATTAAACAAAATTGGTTGATTGAAGAAAACAATTGTATTCGGTTAACGCAAGAAGGTCAATTGAGAGCTGATTATATTGCATCAGAGTTTGTTAAGTTATAAGAGAGAATTAACCTATGCCTTTACTTGCATTGAATTTTACTTTTACTGGTTGCGTTTTGCTTTTGTTTATTTGAATGGCCTTTTTATTCCTTAACTATCAAAAGATATAAAGCTTTACGCTGAACCGTTCATTCGTTTTGTAATTATTTCGGAATAATCATACAAAGTACACAGGCATTGGCTCCAATTATTCTTATTTTAGCTCTTTTAATAGAACGCCATGGGTTTAGTTAGAGAATTTATTGATGAAAATATAACACTGGTAAAATGATAGAGAACGAAAATTCAGAAAAGCCTATTAAGTCGGCATTTCAACAAAAAATTGATGATAAAAAGTATGACCATGATTCAACATTGAATCGAGATTTAGATCGATATAGTGTAAAGCTCATAAAAGTTGTTGGTGTTGTTGGGATAATCCTAGGTTTACTCATTTTAATTGCATTTTGGGTTTGGGTCATTCGATGGTTGTATCAAATATGGTGATGATACAATGTGTTATAGTTAAATCTGAACTTTTATTGGCAGAATCTCTTGAATTCGACCCTCTGATTAACTTTTTGAAACTCCGTGTTACTAAACTAGACAGAAAGGTATAGGCCATTTTCTTACGGTTTCTCTTTTTATATAAATCCCGAAAAGTAATACGGGGGCAATAATAGAAAAACCAACAAGACGATATCAAGAATATATTTAAACTAATAGATAACAAGCGATTTGCCTGTCATTACATTTGGTTGGGGAACACCAAGGCGATTTAATATTGTAGGCGCAACATCGGCCAAGATACCCGATTTTAACTTTGTTTTTTCATGGGTAATAAGCACGACAGGAACGGGATTTAAACTATGAGCAGTATTGGGTGAACCATCAGCATTTATAGCAAAATCGGCATTACCATGATCAGCAATAACCAAAAATTCATACCCAAACTCCTTACCACATTCAATTACTTCCTTTAGGCAAGTATCTACTATCTCAACCGCTTTTACAATTGCATCGAAAACACCAGTATGACCAACCATATCTGGATTTGCAAAATTTAAACAAATAAAATTTGGTTTTTCTTTCTGCATATTTTCAATGATGCGATTTTTTACTTCAAAGGCACTCATTTCAGGAAGTAAATCATACGTGGCAACTTTCGGGGAATTGACAAGAATTCGATTTTCACCAGGGAACTCAGCTTCTCTTCCCCCATTAAAAAAGAAAGTTACATGCGGATATTTTTCTGTTTCAGCAATACGTACTTGTGTTTTTCCTACTTTTGATAAAACATCGCCCAATGTCTCATTCAAATTATCTTTTTCAAAAATAACTTGGACGTTGTTGTAGGTCTTATCATAATTTGTCATAGTAAAATAATCCAAGTTAAGTTTTTTCATTTCAAAATCTGGAAAATCTTGCTGTGTTAATGCTTGCGTTATTTCCCTTGGACGATCTGTTCGAAAATTAAAACAAATTACTACATCTCCCTCTGATATAGTTGCTATTGGTTGTCCGTTCTCTATTAGTACAATTGGTTCAATAAATTCATCAGTAGTATTATTCATATATTGGTTCTCAACAGCAGCAATGGCAGATGAAAATTGAGCGCCTTTTCCAAACACGAGTAAATCATATGCTTTTTTAATTCGTTCCCAACGATTATCTCTGTCCATTGCATAATATCGACCAATAATAGAAGCAATTTTACCCGTAGATTTTTTTAAATAAGTTTCTAAATTTGAAATAAAGCCCAAACCACTTTTTGGATCGCAATCTCTTCCATCGGTAAAAGCGTGAACGAAAACATTTTCAACGCCTTGATTTTGAGCCAAATCACATAAGGCGTGTAGATGAGCTTGTGAACTATGAACTCCTCCCTCCGATACAAGTCCGATTAAGTGAAGTTTACTGTTTTTTGCCTTTTGCATAGCATTTAATAGAACCGGATTGGTGAAAAAATCACCATCCCGGATACTTTTATTGATTCTCGTAAGTTCTTGATAAACAATTCTTCCTGCGCCAATATTCAAATGACCAACCTCTGAATTTCCCATTTGACCATCGGGTAGGCCCACATTTTCCCCACTAGTTAATAAAGTTGCAGATGGATAGTTTTTACTGATTTCGTCCATAAATGGCGTATTAGCTTGGGCAATTGCATCCGACGTGGACCCATCACCAAGGCCCCAACCATCCAAAATGACTAATCCAAAATAATCTGTCATATTGGTAGTTTAAAATAGAAAATGGATCCTCTATCTTTGTTTGGTTTATAGCCAATACTTCCTTTATGAAGGTTAATGAACTCTTGGGAAATAAATAACCCTAGCCCACTCCCTTTCTGTGTGCGAATTTCTTCATCTCCAACCCTATAAAATTTAGTAAAAATATGTTCTTGCTCTTGGGATGGTATACCGATTCCGTCATCTGATATTGAAACTAATAGCTCATTCTTTTCTCGCTGAGCATGAATTTCAATTTTAGGAGATTCTGAAGAGTATTTTATAGCATTGTCTATTAAATTTGTCAAAACCGTTTCAATCATAAACACATCGAAAGATACCGAAATTTTTTCCTTTACAGATAATTCAATATTTAATCTGGGATGACGTTTTCTAAACTGATTACAAATAGTTTGTAAAAATGGCGCCATTTGGATTTCCTCTTTAATTGGATGCATTGCATGGCTTTCAACCCTTGCTGCATGTAAAATATTGTCAATTAATTTCTCCAGCCGTTCGTTTTCATTAATTGCTTTGACCAAAAGATCTTTGCGTTTATCATCGTTTGGGTTTCGCTTTTGAATAGTCTGAAGATAAAGTTTATTTGCAGCAATTGGTGTTTTTAGTTCATGAGTAACTGATAGTAAAAAATTATTTTGGCGCTGAGACAGCTCAAATTCTTTCCTAACTGAGGATCGTATTTTCCATAATCCTATAAGCAACAAAATAATAAATACAGATCCTTCCCCCACAACCATAGTGATTCGTTTATCCATAATTTTTTCATCAACATCAAGGGCTCGCGTTAATTCAATTAAATGATATCCCCACCAAATAAATTGAATTATAACATACGCACTTAACAGGTAGAAAAATAATGATGTTTGCTTTTTCATTTTGATTGTATTGTGCAAAATTACAAAAAGGTTCCCGGAAAATTTAGTCCTCCCTTTTTAGAGAACTTCAGTTGAGTGGCAATTCAATACAGAAAGTTGTATGCTCATTTTCTTTAGAATCAAAATAAATTTTCCCCTTATGATTTTCGATAATTTGTTTGGTTATTGATAAACCAATTCCTGTTCCACCAGATTTTGTTGTAAAGTAGGGCACAAATACTTTATTTTGATTTTCAAGTGATATCCCTTTTCCATTGTCAGTTATAGCTAACCTTAAAACGTCCGTTTCGATGTAAATTTTAATTTCAATTAGGGCATTTTTTTTCCCATCACATGCATGAATAGAATTTTGTAAAAGATTATTGACAGCTCTAATTATCTGGTCTTTATCACACTGTATCTCAATTTTTTTTTCTGGTTTTTCAAAATTAATAGACACTTTTTCTTGTTGAAAAATAGAAATCACATTTTCCAAAACACTGATTAATTCAACCTTTTTAAGAATTGGCGAGGGCATTTTAGCAAAATTTGAAAATTCATTTGCGATACGACTCAAGCCATCAATTTGTTCGATTAAAGAATTTGCAAGACGATTTACCTTTTCTTTGGCTACAGGATTTTCTTTGTCAAAAACACGCATCATTTGCTGAATACTTAACTTCATTGGAGTCAATGGATTTTTAATCTCATGAGCTACTTGTTTGGCCATGTCTCTCCAAGCTGATTCTCTTTCACTTTTTTTCAACTGCTCTGCAGTTTGTTCTAACTCCAGCAATTTTTTGTTATACTCGTTTATTAAAACCCCAATTTCGTCATTGTTTTCGTATTGAATTATTTCATTCTTTTTCCCAAACTGAAGAAGTGAAAGATTTATTTGCAAAAATCGCAGGGGTTTTGTTACCCAGTTAGCCATTATAATTGCAAGAATAATTGAGACTGCTAACAACAAGACAAAGACATTTATAATTGCGATTAGAAACTGTTGTATTTGGGACTCTAACTCTTGTTGTTGCCCAAAGTGTTGCAAGTTGACAAATGCTAATAATTTACCATCTGAGTTGAAAAATGGTAAATACGCGGAAATATAATTTAATTCTCCAATATTTTCCTGGTGGCTAAACTCACTTTTATTCTGTATTTTAAGCTGGTTAAAAGCCAATGAATTCATTTGTTCTCCGATTAAACCAATATTAAATATTTTTGGACGAGATGTAGCAAGTAAATATCCATCTGCGTCATACAGATTAATATCAGTAACAAAAACTTTTGATAATTTGGATAAAATAAAGTTAATATAATTCCCATTTTCATTAACATCTAAGTACTTCATTTCTCCTATTTTATTTCGCATTTCCATTTCCAGCGAACCTAATTTTTCACTAATTATTTTTGTTGTAAATGTATTGTATTGGTTCTTAACGAATAGGCCGCTACCCCAACCAAAGGCAAATAGGGAGAAGAAAACGATGCCAACCAGAAGCATCTGGATTTTTAATGCTAAAGAAAAAGTATTCTTAAAAATAATTTTTCCACTTCGGATGAAGTAAAAAGGTAAAATAATAATACCAAAGAATGTAAAGATATAAGAAACCGATGTTAATGTTTCGAAGATAGAAAATACTCGAGAAGAAATTATAATTGTATCTTTTGACGTTTTTTTCAATATGAAATGATTGTATCCTCCGTATTTTACATTTCCTTTCTTTTGATTTTCGGGTAAGAGTAATGGCGATGATGGATATCCAAATTCTCCAAATTTTGCGACTAATTTTTTATTGTGATACTTAGCAATTGAATATTTTTCAAAAGAGCGCAAGACATTTGACTCAGAAGATATCAATAAGCGCGGAAACCCAATACCTTCTGGGATTTTTTTTGATTTTAAGGTTACAAATAAATAGAATTTTACATTCTCATCATTGTAAAAAGGCTGGAGAATAACATAGCTGAGCTGCTCGGTGTAATCGCTTACATAATAAATATTACTATCTAAAGTTGAAGGAATACAGTGCTCCTTGATAAGTGAATTAATTTCTTTAAACTTTAAATTTTCTTTTGTTACTATTGGGCCCCCTATGGAATCAAACAAATTGAAATTCATTTCATAACGTTCCCAATAGCCATTAAAAATCTTTCGTTCAATTGAATATTCAAAATCATTGAGGTCCACAGTGTCTTTGGAGTGGCTTATCCGATTTAAGTATGTATCTGATTTTATTTTTTCAATAATTTTTTGATATTCTATTTCTGTTTCCTCTTGTTTTTCTGATACCAATTCTTCGGCAATCTTTTGGCATTCAATATTCATCTTAGACTCGTTTGTCCATGTAAGATTAAATGCAACAAAAATTGCCGCAATTATCAAAAGAACTAAACCATTTATTTCGAATGAAATAAATGTTGGATTTCTTCTGTTCGGCAAAATAATCCACATACCGATAAGCAAAGGAATAATAATTCCAACAATATGATAGCTTGAATCATATATGAAATAAATCAAAAAAGTAATGCTGAATAGAAATAAAATACGAGCTAAATTACCGTGCCTATAATTCTCTCTATTAAAAGCATCGACAATATGCTTCAAAAGTGAGTAATAAGTATAAAATAAAAACCCAATCGTAAATAAAGCCAGATAAGAAAGTAAATTAAGGCTAAAGAATTTATCTGTAAAAAGATAAATTTCTGATTTACTAACTATACTTGAAACAAGGAATAAAATAAAATTCCAAAGTAAGAAAGTAGAACCAAGAAAAATGAAAAGAATTGTTTTAAGCCAAACATTAGAGAATGATATCACCTTAAGATATCGAATAAAACAATTTATCACGAACACGAGAATAAATACATTTATGAGGTATTCATAGAAATTTGGAAAATACTCATTAATATAAAAAAATTGTTTGCTAAAAATAGCAATTTCATTATCAAAAAAACTTCTTGAGTAGTTCAAAGAAATTCCCCTTAAAACAATTGTAATCAGAGGAAAAATCCAGGCATATCTTAAAGAACTTCTCCTGAAACTAATATATAAGGCAATAATTAAAAGCGCTATCGCTATCAGAGATAAAGCAAGTAAAATATACGCCTGAATATTACTTGGAATTTGTTTATTCGAAGGAATGATGCTAAATAAGTACTCATTTTTGGAGTTAAAAATCTGAAGCGGAGAATCTTTATCAATAAGTACTTGAGCCGAAATAGGAATTCCAAGATTAGGAGAAAATCTATTGACGAGGTGTTCATTTTGATACGGGTACTCATTTTTTACCAAAAGTGAAACAGCAATAACGTAGCCATTTGCACTTTTAACTTTAGTTAAATACCAGCCATTTTGTAAATGATTGATTCCATCATTTGGAAAATGAATATCGGCGAATCTATTTATTGGAACTTGATTTGTATTCCAATATATCAGAGAATCATTTTTGTATATGTGTATTTTAAATTCATCGTTATTTTCACTTTTTTTCCAAGATGATAACGTTCCTGATTTAAGTGTTTCTTTAAGTTTTAATTGGGCAACACGATCTAATTTTTGTTCATATTCCAATATTTTTGCATTGAGTCGGGAAACAATAGCATCATAATCGTGGTGAGAAATAATTGCATAGCTTATTAAATAAGCTACTGCAAAAGCAAATGAAAAAAAGTAAAGTTTATATTTAAAAAGAAAGCTTTTCAACTATTTACTGAATTGATTTGCCTGTCTTCAAGGGTCGTATAAATTCCTGTTTTTATCTTTTCAAAATCTTCATCTACAAACTCATCATTTCTGTAAATATAATTGGCATAATGTTGATAGGGATGAATGTAATTTTCATAACAAGGTATTACATGTTGCTTCCATTGATATACAATTTCTTCAGGTAAATACCCCCTCGTTTGACTATCTCTAAGTATTCGTCTACGCAATTGAATTTCTGGATGCAGATGAACAAATATTGTCATTTCCAATAATTGGCGTATTTCTTCATAATGTAAAATAAAAAGGCCTTCGATGATTATTATTTGAGATGGTTTGATTGTTATATAATTGTTTAAATAGGGTGGTGAATTAAAGTGATATTGTTTTAATTTAATTGATTCCCCTTCAATTATCTTTTTCAAATCGGCACTTATTTTTCCTCTATCTAATGCGGTTGGTAGATCAAAATTTACTTTTCCATTTTCATCCTTTTTCTGCTTTTCTATTGGCAAATAATAATTATCTAAAGAAAAAATGGCAGGTTCTAAATGATTCAATTCAGATTTTAATTTATTCAATAAGGTTGTTTTACCTGAACCACTACCTCCGCAAATACCAATAATCATAGTTGATGTAAATTAACACGAATTTACAAATTATTGGGATGATTTTCAATCAATAAGAGAAAACAGGATTTTTCTCTTAAAAATTCCATTTCATACTCCGATCATCAAGTAAGGCAAAAGAAATTTTCCATGTTGCCCGAACAGGAATTTGATTGCCATCTGAGAGAACTCCATATAAACCAATTCTTAATCTTCGACGTGAAATTTTAAAATTCCTCTCTAATCCCGCCAATGCCTCATAATGTAACCAATTGTGTTCTTTAACAAACAGCACCCCTGCTCCTGTGACCAGACCAATTCTTGTTTTTTTCATAAACGGAATTTTGTTTATGATTGCGCCATTATCATGATGTACAATGTGTGCTTCCATAGAATAATCGATCGTTGGCAATGTAGTGTCTAGGCCCTGAAAAGAATAAAGCGGATTTGAAAACCAAATAGGATCACTTCTTCGCTGAAATTTATAATCTGGATCCCTCAAATTTCTTGCGCTCAAAAATTTACCTAAATTACCCCTGTAACTCGTCGTTCCAATGGTCCCCAACTTAAATGTCTGCTCAACATTAATTTGTAGGTATTCATGGTCAATATCACTACCAAAAATTTTCGGAATACCCCGTTCGTAGTTAAGACTAAACGTTGGCCATGAAGATCCTAAAAGAACTTTTCGATAAGGTTCTCTCATGTATTTTTGGCGTGGGGTGTAACGAATAGAGATATCGGAAACAAAAGCTTGATAAGTTTGAAATTCTATTGGATCATTATTCGGAATTGCATCATCTAACCAAGTAAGGAATTTAAAATCCTTTAATGATCTTCTTTCTGAGAATTCATTATCAAAATCAATATAAAAACCATTAAAAATTTCGTAATCTAACGCTGTTCTGGTTTTCGTCGCTTCAATAAAATTATCGCGCTTATATATTTGTGAAATAGCATCATACCCCCGAATGACATCAAAATTATGATTAAATGACCATCGGATAGTTCCAAAATGGAATGGATCAAAACGATACTTCCACCAAGTATCCGTTTTAACGTCGCGATTTAAGAACCCATAAGATATTTGGGTGTACGAATCCAATGTACGTTCATCTTTCCATTTTTTAAAATAATCTATCCATGGATTAATTCTTGGCCCACCGATAAATATCGGTTGGATTAAAGAAGCTATTGAGGTAAATGTGAATTGATTTTTTTTGGCTCTATTTCTGTGGTCAATCCCAAACCAAAGTACCTTTAAAAAAGTAATTTTATTAAAAACTGAATCTACTGAATCTAGATACTCTTTTCTGTTTTGTGCCTCAAATATGCTATCTCTGACAAGAATAAATTTACGTTCCTCATCAGTTAGTACTCCCTGTCTTTTCTCAGACCAATAAATAGAATCCTTTTCATACGCTTCTTTTTCAGTAACGGCAACTTCATTTCCAAAAAATTTAGTCCCAAAATTGGGATTAAAATTATAATTTGAAAAAGCAGCGAAAGTAGATCCTGTGCTGATTTCACTCTTATATTTTACCCCATATTTCAACTCTTGAATTTTTAATACACACATACTATCTCCTTGATGGTCAAACTCCTGATAAATAGTAAAATAATCATACTTTAGAAGGTTTCCTTTTTCCATTCTCAATTCAAGTTTTTGAATAAGCCATAGTGAGTCTACAACATAAATATACCCTTCAAGTGTTGTCGTTGCGACGCTACGAGCAGAAATTTTTATTTTGGAAATATTTTTCCCGTTTTCTTGATATTTTGTTTCTAATCGATACTTGTAGGATAAAATACCGGGACTAGAAATCGGCGACATGATTGGATTTGCGTGTAAATCATCTATTCGAAGTAAGTTTTCAAAGAAATTAAAATTTGATTTTACTGTTGTAGTATAGTAAAGATTTTTTGCTGATCCACGCAATTCATATGCATTCCGAATCTCCTTAACTTTATCATAGGGAGTAAAGTTACGTGTAAGCTGAACCTCAGCTAGATTCATGTTTTCAGCTAATAAATCTGCAGCTTTTTTTTCCTCATCTTCAAAAGGGACATCAACCTCAGTTTTTTTTTGCTTTTTTTTGGGCTGGTTTTTACGATCTAGCTTCTCACTAGCTTTAATATAAACCTCAACGGAGTGAGGGTAATTCCACAGACTAATTTTATCACGTTTTTCCACCACCTTGAGCATGATTTCACGTCCTGGATTTGATTTTTTGGACTGAATATCCATCTCCCCGAAATCCTTGATAGTTGAAGGAAATAATTGAATGTCTTTATTTAGGGGTTTATCAACAACTGCTAAATAGCTCTCTCTTTCCTGAAAACCTGTTGCATTTACAACCAAAAAATATTCTCCGGGCATCAATCTCAGTTCAAAATATCCATTCACATCACAAATCGTTCGCTGATCTGTCATGTTTTTTAGATAAATTTTTGAATAGGGAATAGGGTCGTTTCGCTCATCGGTTACCTTTCCGCTTACCAAAATTTGAGAAACAGAAAAAGTGTAGGATCCAGTTAGAAATAGCAAAGAAAGAAAAAGTCCTCTTAAAATCATTCGAAACTTTAGACGTAAAAAAAGGAGTTTGGTTACCTCTAATAAGAATAAACATCAATCCTTTTGGGTTTGTTGCGACTCCAAAAATTTCATGTGATTATCCATGCGCTTTATCATCCATTTTTTGAAAAAAAACATCAAGAATGCAATAAGTGGCATACTTAAATACACTCCCCATTTGTCAAATCCAACTAAAATGCAATTGATAATGACAATAATTAAAGAAATGACACCTGTTATCAGCCAAAAATACAACATAATTCTATTGTAAAGTTTCATCGTTTAATTCAAATTTAATCGTCAACAATTTATAAATAATTTTGTTCCTAAAAAGCGATGTCCTTTTAATTTACAAAAATGGAAATTATAAAATCCTCATTAATTCCCGCAACGATAAATTTAAGTAATTTTGTATAATTTCAAACTTCTATGAATCTCACCAAAAACGCAAAAATCAATTATTTGAATATTGGCTTAATGGCGCTAAGTGCCATTTTGGCATTTTTTCTTCCTTTTGAAACTTTTCTATTTGCCTATGCTTTTTTAGGCCCCTTGCATTATTTAACTGAAATAAGTTGGTTACATGATAGACAATATTTTTCGAAAGGTAAATATGATTTTATTGTTTTGTTAGTTATTGGTGTTTTGCTTTCTTATGCTGCTTTTGCAAAAGATTTTGGTATAAACGTTGATTTTTACGATTCCTTTATGGAGGCTAATTTATTTGATAAATTACTCGTGTTTGCACTATTTAGTGCTGTTCTTTTTGCGTTAGTGGAAAATATCTTTATCAAAATCGTTTCGATTTTATTATTATTTGTTTTTATTTCTGGGTGGTTAGACCCTGAAAGAGCAGATATAAATCGCTCTAGCACAACTATTTTTGCTCTCACATCGCTTCTCCCTACCTTAATTCATGTTTATCTTTTCACGGGATTATTTATGTTATACGGAGCTTTAAAATCTAGAAGTCAGACGGGATTATTATCAATAGTAACTTTTATTTTATTTCCAATAATATTGGTGTTTTTTGCTCCTGTTGACTCAAAAAATAATTTTCTATCAGACTATGGAAAAAGAGCTTATTACGGGGATGGTGAAGGATTTTTCTATACAAATGTTGGTATAATTGACCATTTTAAACTAACAAAAGATCCATTACTTACAAATAAGCAATACATAGATTCAGTCGTGAATAAGAAAGGTGCTGAAAATCAAATGCCGGTCGCTGAGCGCGTAAGAATTACTGACTCGTTAAAAAATAAATTAAATGAAAATTACATAGTTCCTAACCCTGAAAGTGAATATTACATGAAACCTATTCCAGTAAAATACGCCATCCCCACAAACGGGAAAGATTATTATTGGAATACAGTTTTCTTTTCAACGATTGGTATAATGCTAATGCGCTTCATTGCTTTTGCTTATTTGTATCACTATTTAAACTGGTTTAGTAAAACTGAAGTGATTCGATGGCATAAAGTACCCAAAATCCGTTTTGCTGCCGTAATAATTCTTTGGTTGTTGGCTTGTGGTGCCTATGCCTATGATTATTCAATTGGTTTAAATTTCTTATTTTTCTTAAGTTTTACTCATGTTTTACTTGAGTTCCCCCTTAACATCGTCTCCATTGTTGGAATTGGAACTGAATCATTCAGTATTTTTAAAAATGGATTTAAAAAATCCATTGCAAACAAATAATGAAATATCCCATTCTTATAATCATACTTACAATCTATTATGTTAATTTCTCACAAGAAAATTTGACTGTAAATGGAAAAGACGGTATTTATGAATTAACAGAATCTGGAGCTTCCTATTTTGCAAAACTTTCATTACAATGTGCTGAAAAGTCAACGCCTCATTTTTATGAACGCTATAAGGAACACTATGAAATAACAGATTCCACTACTTCTAAAGATTTATGGCCATCGTTCTATGGTTGCTACGATTGGCATTCATCTGTTCACAATCATTGGTGCATGATTAAGCTTCTCAAAAATCACCCGACAATTTCAGAGGCGAAACAAATAAGAACAAGATTAAGAGAAGCATTTTTGAGCGAACACATTCAAACCGAAGCACTTTTTTTAAGTCAAAATGAAGAAGGCTATTTTGAATTTCCGTATGGGCAAAGTTGGTTTTTGAAACTTGCGGATGAATTAAAATCATGGAATGACCCAGATGCTAAAAAATGGCTGAAGCAAATTGCACCTTTGCTACTTGTGATTGAAGAAAATCATTTGAAATATTGGAATGCTACGCCAACTGTAAAAATTTCAGGAAGTCATGATAGTCCGGCCATGGGTATTTCATTCGCATTAGATTATGCACGTTCATTTAAGAAGAAGAAGCTCGAAAAAATACTCCTTGATGCGGCAGAAAAATATTACGCTAATATCAAAAATGCTCCAATTTCAAGCGAGCCAGTTGAATATGAATTTATGTCTGGAACACTTTTAATCGCGGACTTGATGCGTAAAGTTTTACCTGGAAAAAAGTATGCTGTTTGGCTTTCTAATTTCACTCCAGAATTATTTGATGAAACCCGAATATACCTTGCTTTAAAAATAAATAAAACAGATGTTCATGATGGATACGAATCACATTGGGATGGCTTTCATTTGAATCGTATTTGGTGTCTAAATGGAATGCTCATTAGTTTGCCTAAAGGCTCACTAAGTAATTCTTTAAAAATAAAATGGGCAAATGCTATGAACGAAATGTGGGATTATGCGCAACTTAGTATCGGCAAAGGAAACTACGATATTGATCATTGGCTATCCTCTTTTTCTGTGTTTGCATTAGAGGGTTATAAATAGGGTTTGATTGAACATGAAAGTTTTTGTTTTATTTTGTTTAAGTACGATTTTAAATTTCACTTTCTTATTTTCTCAAGCCACCTTCGATGAGGTAAAAAAAGAAAAACTTTATCCTTTTCTACTTTCAGTTCCCCCAGATTCTATTGACGCAAAAGGCCCCTCCCCTTTAATGGTTTTTCTTCATGGAAGAAGCTTATCAGGTGAAGATTTAAATTTGGTTAAAAAATACGGTGTCCTCCATGAAATGGATAAAAAAGCTCGCTTTATTCCAGCTTATGTAGTAGGCCCACAAGTTAAGAAAGGTGAAAGTTGGAATCCGGATAAAATTTTAGATTTAGTTAATTACATGATTCACAATTACAATGTCGATTCTTCAAGAGTATATGTTGCAGGGATGAGCCTCGGCGGGTATGGAACCCTACATTTTGCTGGTAAATACCCTGAAAAAGTAGCGGCCGCAGTTGCGCTATGCGGCGGAGGAGATAGTAGGGACGCGTGTCGACTTGCTACAATTCCTTTGTGGATTGAACACGGACAAAAAGATGAATCGGTGCCTGTTTCAGAATCAATTAAAATAGTAGACGCTATCAAAAAATGTGGGGATTCTAGAAAACTAAAATTCATCATTGATCCCGAGGCCAACCACGGTGCATTAGAAAAAATATTTCGAAAAGATGAATTTTATTCATGGTTATTTTCTTTTTCCAAGAACAAATTAGATTGATTCTAAATAAGGGGCAAAATTGTTCTGCATTGTTCAATGATATAAATTTGTATAAAAGATCTTGAAAACAATTTATTAAACGAAAAATGAGTAAATCTGCTTTGTTAAAATCGTCAATTGCCAAAAAATATTGGATGTCCTTAACGGGATTATTTTTATGTTTATTTTTAGTTGGTCACCTAGCAGGGAATTTACAATTAATCTTTACTACAGGGGAAGAAGGTAAGAGAGCTTTTAATGAATATGCGTATTTCATGGCACACAATCCTGCAATAAAAATCTTATCTTATTTAACGTACATATCGATAATTTTCCATGCGATTGACGGAATCATGTTGGCTATTCAAAATAAGAGAGCTCGACCAATTCCCTATGCATACAATAATCCTTCTGCCAATAGCTCTCTTGCTTCACGAAATATGGCCATCCTGGGCACTTTAATTCTTGTATTTATTGCAACACATATGGCTAACTTTTGGTGGAAAGCAAAAATTTCTAGCGATAAATTCCCTTTGCATATGAAGGAACTTACCGTAGAAGATAGCAATCCCATGACGGGCCAACCACAGAAGGTGAATGTAAAACTTTACTTAACTACATCTGGTGACTACGTCCCAGTGGACCAACTTGAAGTGAAAAATAACACTGATTTATACGCCAAGGGGGTTGACCTAAAAATGGCAGAAGGATACAAAGATTTGCATTCTTTAGTTTTTGCATTTTTTGGACACAATAAATCCAAAGAAGGATTTCCTGTGAACGATATGGCACTTGGTGCTGTACTCTTTTACGTAATAAGTATGTTTGTAATGGGATTTCACTTGTGGCATGGATTCTCTTCTGCTTTTCAGTCGTTGGGATTAAACCATCCTTCTTACACCCCATTAATCAAGAAAGCAGGCTATGGGTTTGCAGTTCTGGTTCCTCTATTATTTGCAATTATTCCAATATTGATATTCTTAACTAAATAGATAAATCTCGAATCAATATGTCAAAATTAGATTCTAAAATTCCTGAAGGTCCATTAGCTGATAAATGGACAAACCATAAAAACAACATGAAGTTGGTTGCACCTAACAATCGCTCTAAAATCGATGTAATCGTTGTTGGCACTGGGTTAGCCGGTGGTGCCGCCGCTGCTTCGTTGGGTGAAATGGGCTACAATGTAAAAGCATTTTGTTTTCAGGATTCCCCTCGCCGGGCTCACTCAATTGCTGCTCAAGGTGGAATTAATGCTGCTAAAAACTATCAAAATGATGGAGACTCAACTTATCGTCTATTTTATGACACTATAAAAGGTGGTGATTATAGATCACGAGAGGCTAATGTTTATCGGTTGGCTGAAGTATCAGTTAATATAATTGATCAATGTGTTGCACAAGGCGTCCCTTTTGCACGAGAGTATGGCGGCTTATTGGATAACAGATCTTTTGGTGGTACTCAAGTTCAACGTACATTTTACGCCGCTGGACAAACAGGGCAGCAATTATTACTTGGTGCGTATTCAGCGCTTTCTCGCCAAATCGGTCTTGGGAGAGTAAAAATGTATCACAGACATGAAATGTTAGATTTGGTTGTTGTAGACGGAAAAGCTCGTGGAATTATTGCAAGAAATTTAATAACTGGTGCAATAGAGCGTCATTCCGCCCACGCAGTGATTATAGCATCTGGGGGTTATGGAAATGTATATTTCTTATCAACAAACGCTATGGGTAGTAATGTTTCGGCGGCATGGAAAGTCCATAAAAGAGGAGCTTTATTTGCAAATCCTTCTTTTGTTCAAATCCACCCAACTTGTATTCCTGTTCATGGAACGAACCAATCTAAATTAACATTAATGTCCGAATCCTTAAGAAACTCAGGAAGAATATGGGTTCCGAAGAAAAAAGAGGATGCTAAAGCCATTCGAGAGGGCAAATTAAAACCAACAGAGTTATCCGAGGATGAAAGAGACTATTTTTTAGAACGGCGTTATCCGGCTTTTGGTAATTTAGTTCCTCGAGATGTTGCATCTCGCGCAGCCAAAGAGCGCTGTGATGGCGGGTATGGAATTGAGGCTAATGACACGCAAGAGGGAGTTTATTTAGACTTTGAAACCGAAATAAGAACAAAAGGTCGTCAAGCCGCATTTGCACAAGGTGACCACAACCCTTCGGAAAGTAAAATCAAAGAACTTGGTAAAAAATGGATTGAGGAAAAGTACGGAAATCTTTTTAAAATGTATGAAAAAATTACAGATGAAAATCCTTACGAAACACCTATGAAAATTTACCCAGCTGTCCATTACACAATGGGTGGAGTTTGGGTAGATTACAACTTACAAAGTACAATCGAAGGGTGTTTTGTAGCTGGAGAAGCTAATTTCTCAGACCACGGAGCGAATCGTCTAGGTGCTTCAGCATTAATGCAAGGTTTAGCTGATGGGTATTTTGTTCTTCCTTATACCGTTTCTGATTATTTAGCAAATGAAATTAGAACTGGAAAAATTTCAACGGAATCGCCTGAATTTGATGAAGCTGAAAATCGAGTTAAAGAAACGATTGATCGCTTCTTGAATAATAAAGGGAAAAAATCGGTTGACTATTTTCATAAAAGACTCGGTTTAATAATGTGGAACAAAGTAGGTATGGGTCGCAGCAAAGCTGGGTTGAATGACGCAATAAAGGAAATCGGTGTTTTACGAGAAGAATTTTACAAAGATGTCTTTGTGCCCGGTGATGCACATGAATTGAATCCTGAATTAGATAAGGCAATGCGCGTTGCTGATTTAATCGAATTGGGCCAGTTGATGGCTGTTGACGCTCTTAATAGAAATGAATCCTGTGGCGGACATTTTCGAGAAGAATACCAAGATTCAGAGGGTGAGACATTGCGCGATGATAAAAATTATAAATATGCCGCAGCATGGGCATATGCTGAGGGAGATGCCACAAAAGCAAAGTTACACAAGGAGGAATTAGACTATGAGTTCATTAAAATAGCAGCAAGAAATTATAAATAATTAAAAAAATTGAGTGGATTATGGCTACAACATTCATTAATATAACCCTTAAAATTTGGAGACAAAAAAATGTTAATGCGAAAGGTTCTATGGAGTCCTACACACTAGATAATGTCTCTACCGATAGTTCTTTTTTGGAAATGTTAGACCAACTAAACGAACAATTAATTAATCAACAAAAAGAACCTGTTGCATTTGATCATGATTGTAGAGAGGGTATTTGTGGTATGTGTTCGCTTTACATTAATGGTCGTGCTCACGGTCCAGATACAGGTACAACAACTTGCCAATTGCATATGAGAAAATTTAATGATGGAGACACTATTTACATTGAGCCATGGAGGTCTCGGGCGTTTCCAATCGTTAAAGATTTGGTCGTAGACAGAAGTGCCTTTGATCGCATTCAACAAGCGGGTGGATTTATTTCAGTTAATACATCTGGACGAACCATGGACGCAAATGCAATTCCTATCCCTAAAAGTGATGCCGACAAAGCTTTTGAAGCTGCCGCTTGTATTGGATGCGGTGCTTGTGTTGCATCTTGCAAGAATGGTTCAGCAATGCTATTTGTTGGTGCAAAAGTTTCCCAATACGCACTACTTCCACAAGGAAAGGTTGAGGCTAAAGAAAGAGTAATTAATATGGTTCGTCAAATGGATCAAGAGGGCTTCGGTAATTGTACTAATACAGGCGCATGTGAAGTTGAATGCCCAAAAGGTATCTCTTTAGAGAATATTGCTCGTATGAATCGAGAGTACTTATGTGCAGCTGCGAAAGCAGATTAAGATTCATCGTTTTCTGGAAATCTAATTTTGACTTTTTTTGGTCATCTAAACAACGATTGAATTACTTATTCTACTTTTGTGTATGTTCAATTGTCATAATGTTTCAATTTTTGTCTCAGGAACTGGTTCTAATGCTAAAAACCTCATCCGTTTTTTCTCCCTAGCTAAAGATCAAAAAATTAAATTGATTCTCTCTGAAAAAGAAAATCCTGAGTTGGAAAGCTTGTGTAATTCTGAAAAAATACATTTTCTAAAAGTTGATAAGCAGCAGAGTACTGATGTCGATTTTTTAGTAGAAAAATGTAATAAATATGAAATTCATTATATAATATTAGCAGGATTCCTAAAAAAAATCCCAGAAAAACTTATTCAAAAATATCCGGAACAAATTATTAATATTCATCCTTCACTCTTACCTAAATTTGGTGGAAAAGGAATGTTTGGGGATAATGTTCATAAAGCGGTACTCGAATCCAAAGAAAAAGAGTCTGGCATTACTATTCATTTAGTAAATGAAGAATACGATAAAGGAAAGATTTTAGGCCAATTCACTATTTCTATAGATAAAAATGAAACAGTTAAAACTCTAAAGGAAAAAATACAAAAACTAGAGCACACTCATTTTCCCCCCGTTATTTATGACTTACTTCAAAGCACAAAAAAACATGAATAAAATACTTTTTAAAAATATTAAAGGGTTGGTTCAATGTGGTGAAAATATCAATTCGCTCGTTGGAGGAGTAAAAATGGCTCAAATTTCTACACTTAAAAATGCATTTTTAGCACTTGAAAATAGTGAAATCGTAGCCTACGGGCCGATGGAAAAATGGGAAGACTTAGCGGATTTTGACGTAATTGATGCCGAGGGAAAATACATATTACCGGCCTTTTGTGACTCACATACGCATTCCATTTTTGCTAAAACGAGGGAAGAAGAATTTGTAGATCGTATAAAGGGATTAAGTTATGAAGAAATTGCCCTGAAAGGTGGAGGAATACTTAACTCTGCAAGGGCGTTGCAAGGAATAAGCGAAGATATTTTATTTGAGCACTCCAAAATTAGAATTGAGAAAATAATTAACTGCGGAACAGGCGCTCTAGAAATAAAGTCAGGGTATGGATTGAATGTTGAAGCTGAGTTAAAAATGTTACGCGTTATTAACCGTCTAAAACAGCATTTTCAAATTCCAATTAGAGCAACACTTTTAGCTGCACACGCGTTTCCTCTTGAATATAAAGAAAATCATCGTGGATACATTGATTTGATAATCAATAAAATAATCCCCGAAGTTCAAAAGGAGCAATTAGCAGATTATATCGATGTGTTTTGCGAAAGAAACTATTTTTCCGTCGAAGAAATGGAAGAGATTCTCTCGGCTGGAATCAATGCTGGCTTAAAACCCAAAGTGCATGTGAATCAGTTTTCATCTTTTGGAGGAATTAAAAAAGCTTGTGAAATGAAAGCCCTCACAGTAGACCATTTAGAAGAAATTACAGATGAAGATATTAGGGTATTGAAAAATTCCAAAACCCTTCCTGTTTTTCTCCCAGGATGTTCGCACTTTTTATCTATTCCATTTAGTAATGCCCGCAGATTTATTTCTGAAAATATTCCTTTTGCATTAGCTAGTGACTTCAATCCAGGCTCAACTCCTTGCTATAATTTGAGTACAATTTGGTCCTTGGCATGTATAAAAATGAAATTAACTCCCGAGGAAGCACTGCATGCCTTAACGATTAATGCAGCCTATGCCATGGGACTGCAGGATAGTCATGGTAGTATTTCGATTGGGAAGAAACCAGGACTCATTCTTACGAAAGAAATTCCAAGCTTAGCCTACATTCCTTACTCTTTCGGAGAAAATTGTATTGAACGCGTTTTTATTTAAAAGAACCGTTTAACAATACTCGTTGAAAGCTTCACTTAAATTCTCAGCAATCATTAGTGGGCTTGCCCCTTCAATATGATGTCTTTCCACAAAATGAACTAATTTACCCCCTTTGAAAAGAGCAATTGACGGGGAAGACGGAGGATAAGGCAAGAAATACTTACGCGCTTGGTTTGTTGCATCTGAATCAACTCCTGCAAATACGGTTGCCAATTCAAAAGGGCGTTTATCATTGTTCAATGCCAATTTCACCCCAGGCCGCATATTTCCTGCAGCACATCCACAAACTGAATTTACAACAACCAGCAAGGTTTCTTGATTATTTTGAATAATTTGATCTACATCGTCTGTAGTTGTTAATTCCTTGAACCCAACTTGGGTCAAGTCTTCTTTCATTGGTTTAACTAATTCTGCTGGGTACATAACAATTATTTTTTTACAAAATTAGAGATAAATACTGAATACTCTAAAATAAACAACTACTTCTGAGATATAAATCAAAAATTAGTACTGCTTAAAAAGAAAACAATGAATTTAACAAGTACAAACTCAGTCATAATTCAATAGCTTTTTCGTAATTTTAACGTGCTGAACTCAAGATTAATTTGATGGAACAAGTTGCACCCTATGAGCCTAAGAACAAAATAAGAATTGTTACAGCTGCCTCTTTATTTGATGGTCACGACGCGGCGATAAACATCATGCGTCGAATTATTCAAGCTACGGGTTGTGAAGTAATTCACCTCGGACATGATCGCTCTGTGGAGGAAGTTGTAGACTGTGCCATTCAAGAAGATGCTCAAGCCATTGCCATGACTTCGTATCAGGGAGGTCATATTGAGTATTTCAAATACATGTATGATTTATTAAAAGACAAGGGTGCCCCGCATATTAAAATTTTTGGAGGTGGTGGTGGAACTATTTTACCTTCTGAAATTAAAGAATTACAGGCATATGGCATCACTCGAATCTATCATCCGGACGATGGAAGAGCAATGGGCTTACAAGGAATGATTAATGATTTGATTCAAAAGTGTGATTTTCCAGTAGGGACAAATATCACCAATGAACCGGAGAAATTAGCCGAGAAAAACATTCCTGCAATTGCACGTGTAATTTCTGCAGCAGAGAATTTTGCGGAGGAAAATACTGAAATACTCACAAAAATTCGAGAAATTGCGAAAACTAAATCGATTCCCGTTTTAGGAATTACAGGCACCGGTGGTGCCGGGAAATCATCCTTGGTAGATGAATTGGTTCGCCGTTTTTTAATTGACTTTAGGGATAAACAAATTGCTGTTGTTTCGGTAGACCCTTCCAAACGAAAAACAGGTGGGGCTTTGTTAGGGGATCGAATACGTATGAACTCCATCAAAAGTAATCGGGTCTATATGCGTTCATTAGCAACTCGTCAATCCAATTTAGCCTTGTCTAAGCATGTGTCAGAGGCAATCAGCATTTTGAAAGCAGCAAATTACGATTTAATCATTTTGGAAACATCCGGAATTGGTCAGTCGGATACAGAAATTTTAGATCACAGTGATGTTTCGTTATATGTAATGACTCCGGAATACGGTGCTGCAACGCAACTGGAGAAAATCGATATGTTGGATTTTGCAGACGTGATAGCGCTAAATAAATTCGACAAACGCGGGGCATTGGATGCTTTGCGTGATGTTAGAAAACAATTTCAGCGCAACCATAATTTATGGGAAGAAAATGTGGACGATATGCCGGTTTACGGTACAATTGCTTCTCAATTCAACGATCCAGGAATGAACTCGCTTTACAAAGTGATTATGGATAAAATCGTTGAAAAAACAGGTGCGCCCATAGATTCCACATTTGAGATAACACGTGAAATGTCAGAGAAAATATTTGTAATTCCACCAGATAGAACGCGTTATTTGTCAGAAATTTCAGAAAATAACCGGTCTTATGATAAATGGGTAAATCAACAGGTGGAGATTGCTAAAAAATTGCACGGATTACAAACATCCATAGAAACGTTTAGGGCATCAAGGTACGAAGATAAAGACCGATTAGTAAAAGGATTGACAGAAGCTTTTGAAAACGAGAAATTGAATTTTGACCCGAAAAATTGGGCAATTATTGAAAATTGGGATGATAAGAAAAAAGCGTTTAGAAATCCACAATATGAATTTAAAGTACGAGACAAAGTATTAAGTATTGAAACGCATACTGAATCTCTTTCTCATTCGCAAATACCCAAAGTTGCATCTCCAAAATATACAAGTTGGGGGGATATTTTAAGATGGGTATTGCAAGAAAATTACCCTGGCGAATTCCCATTCACAGCAGGATTATTTCCATTCAAAAGGGAAGGTGAAGATCCAACGCGAATGTTCGCAGGTGAAGGCGGCCCTGAAAGAACGAATAAACGTTTCCATTATGTGAGTTTAGGAATGCCTGCAAAAAGACTCTCAACGGCTTTTGACTCAGTAACACTGTATGGTAATGATCCAGATTTACGGCCAGACATTTATGGAAAAATTGGAAATTCAGGAGTCTCCATCTGTTGTTTGGATGATGCGAAAAAACTCTATTCTGGTTTTGACTTAAGTCACCCCGCAACCTCGGTTTCCATGACTATTAATGGACCTGCACCGATGTTGTTGGCATTTTTCATGAATGCCGCAATCGACCAAAATTGCGAGAAATACATCAAAACGAACGGTCTTGAGGCTGAAATTGAGGCAAAAATTGCGTCGATTTACAAGGAAAAAGGAACGGAACGTCCACGATATCAGGGTGACTTACCCGAAGGAAACGATGGATTAGGACTAATGCTTTTGGGCGTTACGGGCGATCAAGTATTGCCAAGTGATGTGTATGTGAAAATCAAAGCGGAAACCTTAACCCAAGTTCGAGGAACAGTTCAAGCTGATATCTTAAAAGAAGACCAAGCCCAAAATACCTGTATTTTCTCTACTGAATTTGCCTTGCGTTTAATGGGAGACGTTCAACAATACTTCATTCAGAACAGGGTGAGAAATTTCTACTCTGTATCCATTTCTGGTTATCACATTGCAGAGGCTGGAGCAAATCCAATTACTCAGTTGGCATTTACATTAGCGAATGGGTTCACATATGTGGAATATTACCTGAGCCGTGGTATGGATATCAATGATTTTGGTCCAAACCTTTCGTTCTTCTTCTCCAACGGAATTGATCCTGAATATGCCGTCATTGGTCGTGTTGCCCGTAGGATTTGGGCAAAGGCAATGGCTAAAAAATACGCA